>Ga0335078_10014170_pt1 | contig 11825 bp, 8 predicted proteins | sample Lox_Sample_32_FD_206711 | JGI IMG/M metagenome (GOLD analysis project Ga0335078, IMG submission 206711) | Soil microbial communities from Loxahatchee National Wildlife Refuge, Florida, United States - Lox_Sample_3.2 | ecosystem: Environmental > Terrestrial > Soil > Wetlands | place: USA: Florida... | reverse complement strand
GCCGCTCCCTGCTGATGCCGATGATGCAGCGCGTGCGCCTGGCCCAGGAGCGCGCCGGTGAGCTGCTGGGCGGGCGGACGGTGTGGATGGTGAACTCTACCGCCCTGGGTGGCGGAGTTGCGCAGATGCTCCGTACGCTGCTGCCGTACTGGAAAGGCGCGGGGATCGATATCCGGTGGATGGTGCTGCACGGTTCTGCGGAGTTCTTCCGAGTGACCAAGCGCCTTCATAACCATCTGCAAGGCCAGCCAGACGATGACGACATGCTCGGGATCGAGGAGCTGACGGCGCTGGACCGAGCCGCCCTCTACCACGCCGAGGCGCTAGCGTCCCTGCTGTCCCCGGGAGACGTGGTGGTGCTGCACGACCCCCAGACCGCGGCCATGTCGGTGCCGCTGGAGCGGGCTGGCGCGACCGTCATCTGGAGATGCCACATCGGCATCGACCACGACAACGAGTACTCCCGGAATGCCTGGCGGCGCCTGAGGCCGCGCCTGGCCGGCGTCCGCCGTTTTGTCTTCAGCCGCTACGCCTTGCTGCCCGAGTGGCTGGGCGGGGCCGAGACGTCAATCCTGACGCCGGCCATCGACCCCCGGTCGACGAAGAACCTGCCGATGTCCTACGGGGCCGCCCGGGCGATCGTGCAGCACCTGGGCCTGGCCGCCGGGGTCCCGGCCGCCGCCCCGCGCTACGCCCGCACCGATGGGTCGGTGGCGAGGCTCGCCGCTGGTCCCACGGTGGTGGATTCCGACGGCCCGCCGGACTGGGGGCGGGATCCGGTGGTCGTCTCGCTGGCCCGGTGGGACCGCATCAAGGACCCGCTCGGGATCTTGGATGGCTTCGTGGCGCGGGTAGTGCCGGTGACCAGCGCGCACCTGCTGCTGGCCGGCCCCGACCCGGGCCAGGTCGCCGATGACCCCGAGGCAGAAGCCGTGCTCGCCGGCGTTCGCGACCGCTGGCGGCGGCTGCCGCCCCCGGCGCGCGCGCGGGTTCACCTCGCCTGCCTACCGCTCACCCCGCCCGAGGAGAACGACGCGATGGTCAACGCGATCCAGCGCCAGGCCGCGGTTGTGGTCAAGAAGAGCCTGCAGGAGGGGTTCGGCCTGGGGGTGACCGAGGCAATGTGGAAGGCCCGTCCCGTTGTCGCGAGCGCGGTCGGGGGTCATCTCGAGCAGGTCCAGCATCGGCACAACGGGCTGCTGGTCGAGGACCCTGGGGACGTTGGAGCGTTCGGCGATGCGATCGTCGAGCTGCTGCGCGACCCGCCGCTGGCCGACCGGCTCGGCCTGGCCGCGCGCGAGCGGGTTCGCGCCCTGTTCCTGAACGACCGGCACTTCGTGCGCTGGGTCGACGTCTTCGCCTCGGCGCTCGAGCAGCCTGCCGGTGCCACGTCGACAGGCCCCGCTGCGGAAATGCCGGCGCAGCCGCTGCCCGGTGCCGCGGCGCCCGACCCTGCCGACCACGACGCTTTGACCGGCCTGTGGAACCGCCGGCACTTCGAGACCGAACTCGACCGGGCCCGGCAAAACGCCGAGCGCCTAGCGCTCTTGTCCATGGACGTGGACCGGTACCGCGAGGTGATCCGGCGGCATGGCGCGGCCCTCGCGGAGGAACTGATCCAGAGCATCGCGCAGGTGCTCGCCGGGCGCCTCCGGCCCGATGACACACTCGCGCGCATGGGAGGCGACGAGTTCGCCGCCGTGCTCCGTGACGCGACGCCCCCGCTCGTACAGAGCCTGGCCGACGGGCTCTGCGCGGCCGTGCGCGAGCAGGCACACGCCACCGGCACCAGCCGGATTCCGGCCACCATCAGCATCGGCGCCGCTTTCTTCGACGCGGGCACCCAGACCCACCACGAAGCGCTACTCGCCGCCGATGCCGCCCTGCACGAGGCCAAGGTCGCAGGCGGCGACTGCGCCATCGTGCACCAGTCCGGACCAGGCGCCTAAGAGCGCGGCCGGACGCCGCCGGCCGCGGCTCACCCGGTTCACCGCGCTGATCACGCCCCGCAGCGACGCGTCGACGATCGACTGGCTGATGCCGACGCCCCACAGCACCCGCTCGCCCACCGCGATCTCCAGGTAGGCGGCCGCCTCGGCGTCGCGGCCGGCCGTGAGCGCGTGCTCGGAGTAGTCAAGGACCCGGACCGCCAGTCCCTCCCCCCCGTCCTCGCCCAGGCCCAGGCCCGCGCCGGACAGGGCGTCGCAGAACGCGGCGATGGGGCCGTTGCCGGTGCCGGTCAGGGAGTGCTCGGTGCCGAAGGCCCGCACGGTCGCGGCGATCCGCTCCACGCCCTCATCGCTGGCCGACCCGAACTTGACCAGCTCGAACGCCCCCGGCTCCAGGTACTCCTCGGCGAAGATCCGCCACATCAGCGCCGCGTCGACCTCGCCGCCCTCGTCCTCGGTGTGCCGCTGGATCACGTGGCTGAACTCGATCTGCAGCCGCCGGGGCAGGTCGAGATGGTGGTCGGTCTTCATGATGTAGGCGACGCCGCCCTTGCCGGACTGCGAGTTGACCCGGATGACCGCCTCGTAGGACCGGCCCACGTCCTTGGGGTCTATCGGCAGGTACGGCATCGCCCACGGCAGCGCGCTGACCGGCTGGCCCGCCTCGGCCGCCTGCCGCTCCAGGTCGTCGAAGCCCTTCTTGATCGCATCCTGGTGCGAGCCGGAGAACGAGGTGTACACCAGGTCCCCGGCGTACGGGTGCCGCTCGTGCACGCCGATGCGGGTGCAGTACTCGGCGGTGCGGCGGATCTCGTCAATATCGCTGAAGTCGATCATCGGGTCGATGCCCTGGCTGTACAGGTTCAGCCCGAGCGTGATCAGGTCGACGTTGCCGGAGCGCTCGCCGTTGCCGAACAGGCAGCCCTCGATGCGCTGCGCGCCGGCCAGCACGGCCAGTTCGGCGTCCGCGATCGCGGTGCCGCGGTCGTTGTGCGTGTGCACCGACAGCGCGATGTGCTCGCGCCTGGTCAGGTTCCGGCTCATCCACTCGATCTGGTCGGCGTAGACGTTCGGGGTGGAGCGCTCGACGGTGCAGGGCAGGTTGAGCACGATCTCCCGGCCCGCCCCGGGCTGCCAGACGTCCATCACCGCCTCGCAGATCTCCAGCGAGAAGTCGAGCTCGGTGTCCATGAAGATCTCCGGCGAGTACTCGTAGCCGAAGTCGGTGCCGGGCAGGTAGCTCTCGGCGAACTTCATCACCGCCCGGGTGCCCTCGACCGCCACCGCCCGGCACTCGGCCCGCCCGTCCCCGTCCCAGCCGAAGACCACCCGGCGGAAGATCGGCGCGGCCGCGTTGTACAGGTGCACGGTCGCCCGCTGCGCGCCGACCAGCGACTGCACGGTCCGCTCGATCAGCTCCTCCCGGGCCTGGGTCAGCACCGAGATGCGGACGTCGCCGGGTACCGCGCCGCGCTCGATCAGGCCGCGGATGAAGTCGAAGTCGGTCTGGCTCGCCGCCGGGAAGCCGACCTCGATCTCCTTGTAGCCCATGCGGACCAGCAGGCCGAACATGGCCTCCTTGCGCGCCGGGTTCATCGGGTCGATCAGGGCCTGGTTGCCGTCCCGCAGGTCGGTCGACAGCCACCGGGGCGCGGCCGTGATCGTGCGCGACGGCCACCGCCGGTCGGGCAGGGCGACGGCGGGGAAGGGACGGTAGCGGTGGCACGGCATGCCGGACGGGCGCTGATAGGACGGGTTGCTCATGGCGCTGACGCTCCTGACGGGATGGCCGGAGGGAAGGTGGTCGGCGCAGCCCAGCAGCCCGCGACGAGGGGCCGACCGGTCAGTTACCGGGCCTCGCCGCGGCCGCGAAGAAGCAGCGCGCGCATCATGGCAGGATCATGCTAGCTGACGGGGTCGCCGCGCGCGAGCCGAACGGCCCGGTGGCGCCGCCGCCGGGATGACCGCCTGGGGGGTGGGCCGAGTGATTCCCGCGCAGACGCTGACCTTCCTGTTTACCGACATCGAGGGGTCCACCGGGCTGCTGCAGCGCCTGGGCGCCGCCTATGCCGTGGTCCTGGCCGACCACCACCGGATCATCCGGGCCGGCCTGGCCGCCCACGGCGGCCGCGAGGTCGACACCCAGGGCGACGCGTTCTTCGCGGTGTTCACCTCGGCCAGCGGCGGCGTGACCGCCGCGATCGAGATGCAGCGGGCGATCGCCGGGCACCACTGGCCGGGTGGCCGCCCGGTCCGCGTCCGGATGGGGATCCATTCCGGCGAGGCGGCGCAGACCGACGTCGGCCTGGTCGGCCTGGACGTGCACCGCGCGGCCCGGATCGCCGGGGTCGCGCACGGCGGCCAGATCGTGCTCTCCGCCGCGACCGCCACCCTGCTGGGTGGCTCGATGCCGGAGGGCGCCGCGCTCACCGACCTCGGCCTGCACCGGCTGAAGGACCTCGGCCGCCCCGAGCAGATCTTCCAGGTGCAGGCCGGCGGCCTCCCGGCCTCGTTCCCGCCGCTGCGGTCGCTGGACCACCCGAGGCTGCGGAACAACCTCCCGGCGCAGGCGTCGAGCTTCATCGGCCGGGACGCCGAGCTCGCCGAGGTGCGCGGGCTGCTCGGCCGCTTCCGGCTGGTCACGCTGACCGGGTCGGGCGGGGCGGGCAAGACCAGGCTCGGCCTGCAGGCCGCGGCCGGGCTGCTGGACGGGTCCGGGGACGGGGTGTGGTTCGCGGATCTCGCGCCGCTGCACGATCCCGATCTCGCCGCCGTCACCGTCGCCAGCGTGCTCGGCGTGCCCGAGGACCCGGGCCGGCCCCCGCTCGCCACGCTCGTCGAGGCCGTTGACCAGCGCAGCCTGCTGGTGCTGCTGGACAACTGCGAGCATCTCATCGACGCGTGCGCCAAGCTCGCCGACGCGCTGCTGCGCGGCTGCCCGAACATCGCCCTGCTCGCGACCAGCCGGGAGCCGCTCGGGGTCGACGGAGAGCGGGTCTACCGGGTGCCGTCGCTGGCCACGCCGGCCGACGGGGACGACGCCGACGCGATCAGGAGCACCGAGGCCGTGCGGCTGTTCGCCGACCGCGCCGAGCAGCATGGCGCGCGGCTGTCCTGGGACCCGGCCACCGCCGCGGTGGCCGGCCGCATCTGCCGGCGGCTGGACGGCATCCCGCTGGCCATCGAGCTGGCCGCGGCCCGGCTGCGCGTGATGCCGGTGACCGAGCTGGATGCCCGGCTCGACCAGCGCTTCGCCATCCTGGTCGGCGGCTCGCGGGCCGCCTTGCCGCGGCAGCAGACGCTGCTGGCCATGGTCGACTGGTCCTGGGAGCTGCTGAACCCGGCCGAGCGCCACGTGCTCGCCAGCCTGTCGGTGTTCGCCGGCGGTTTCGACCTGGCCGCGGCCGAGGCGGTGACCGCGGGCGAGATCGTGCGCGCCGGGGAGGTGCTCGGCCATCTCGGCACCCTCGTCGACAAAAGCCTGGTGCAGTTCGACGACACCGGGGCGGGCCCGGTCCGCTACCGGCTGCTGGAGACCGTGCGGGAGTACGCGACGCGGCAGCTCGAAGGGCACGACCGGTCGGCGGCCGACGAGGCCAGGATCGCTCACCGCGACCACTACCTGGCCCTGGCCGAGGCCGCGGCGCCGCAGCTGGTCGCCAGCGGCCAGGCCGGCTGGCTGGACCGCCTCGACCTCGAGCTCGACAACCTGCGCGCCGCGGTCGCGTTCTGCCTGCGGCGGGCCGAACCGGGGCCGGGCCTGCGGCTCGTCGCCTCGCTGCGGATCTTCTGGAAGGCCCGCGGGCATGCCTCGGAAGCGGTGGACGCGCTCCGCGCGCTGCTCGACCTCCCGGCCGCCCAGGCCCCGACGCTGCCGCGGGCCAGGGCGCTCGCCACCGCGGCCTACCTGATGGAGCAGACCGGCGGCTACGCCGCCGCCGAGGCGTACTGCGACCAGGCGCTGGCCATCGCCCGCCCCGCCGGCGACGACTACCTGGTCGCCGACGTGCTGACCGCGCGGGCGTTCGTCCTGGTGCGCCGCGGGCAGCCGGCCGCCGCGCGGCCGCTGGCCGAGGAGGGCCTGGCCCTGGCGCGGCGGCTCGGCGAGCCGAACCTGACCGGCCGCCTGCTGTCGGTCCGGTCGTACGCGGTCGACTTCGCGGGCGACCACGCGGCCGCGGCCCGCGACGCGGCCGAGTCCCTGGTGCTGTTCCGGCAGGCCGGCGACCGCCGCGAGGTCGGGACCATGCTCGTCAACCTCGGGTACGCCGAGATGTCCCTCGGCCAGCTGGCCGCCGCCCGGGACCACCTGGTCGAGTCGCTCGAGATCGCCCGCGAGCTGAAGGACACCTACGGCGTCGTCTACGCGACCTTCAATCTCGGCCTGGCCGAGCATCTGCTCGGGGAGGACGGCGCGGCGCGGGCCCTGTTCGCCGAGTCGTTCGACCTGGCCCGGCGGGCCCGGATGCGGGCCGGCTACGGGTACGCCCTGCTCGGCCTGGCGCTGGCGGGCGGCGACGGCGACGGCCGGTCGGCCCGGCTGCACGGGGCGGCCGACGCGGCCCTGGCCGCCCTGGGCGAGAGCCTTGACTCGCTCGAGGCCCGGTTGCGCGACGCCGACACCGAGCGGCTGCGCGCCGCCATGGGGCCCGGGGCGTTCGACGCCGAGCACCGCGCCGGCCAGGACCTCGGCACCGAAGACATCCTGGCCCTGGCCCTGCGCCCCGGCCCGTGACCGGGGGCCGGCTCAGGTTCCGTGTCGCGGAAGTCGGCTGGCCTCCGGCCCCGCTGCCGCCGTAACGTCGCAGCAGGGTGCCGCACGCCCAGGCGCCCCGGGCCCGAGGAGACGGCAGTGTTCGACAGCATCATCGATCCCACGCTCGGCCCGGCCACCGACGCCGGACGCGGTCCGGCCGCGCCGGCCGACCGCCCGGACAGCCTGTCCGGCCTGCGGCTGGGCCTTCTCGCCAATACCAAGCGCAACGCCGAGCAGTTCCTGGACCAGGTCGGCCGGCTGCTGACCGAGCGGTGCGGCGTGACGGCGCTCGTGGCCAGGAAGAAGCCCGACATCACCAACACCGCCCCGGAGCCGATCCTGGACGATCTGCGCACCCAGTGCGACGTCGTGGTCGTCGGCGTGGGCGACTGCGGCTCCTGCAGCGCGTCCGCGGTGGCCGACGGGATCATCCTGGAGCGGGCGGGCATCCCGGCCGTGGTCGTCTGCACCGACGCGTTCACCGCCAGCGCCGACGCGATGGCCCGCGTGCGCGGGGTCCCGGGCTACCGGTACCTGACCGTGCCGCATCCCATGGCCAACCTCAGCCCCGAGGGCGTGCGGGACAAGGCCGCGGCGGCGGTGCCCGAGATCGTCGCGATGCTGACCAGCGGCGCCATGGCCGCGGCCTCATGACGACGGCCGCCGGCCCGGCGGACCGGGCGGCCGACCCGGCCGAGCAGGCCAGGGCCGTCATCGAGTACTGCTACGACCAGGGCTGGACCGACGGGCTCCCGGTCGTGCCGGCCACCCGCTCCGGCGTCGAGGAGTTCCTGGCCACGACCGCACGCGAGGCCGATGAGATCATCGGCACCGCCCCGCATCTCGGGCGCAGCATCACGGTGGCCCAGGCCGCGGCGAACGCGATCATGGCCGGCTGCAAGCCGGAGTACTTCCCGGTGGTGCTGGCCGCCTGGGACGCGGTGAACCTGGAGCGGTCGGCCCGCGGCGCCTGGCAGTCGACCAGCGGCCCGTGCCCGCTCATCGTCGTCAACGGCCCGGTCCGCTCCCGCCTGGAGATCAACTGCGCGGGCGGGGTGTTCGGCCCCGGGTTCCGCGCGAACGCGACGATCGCGCGGGCCATCGGCCTGATCGTGCGCAACGGCTACGGGATCCGCCCGCACGAGCTGGAGCAGGCGACCCAGGGCCTGCCCGGGCGGTGGTCGGTGTGCCTGGGCGAGAACGAGGAGGCCTCGCCCTGGGAGCCGCTCAGCGTGGTCGGCGGGGCCGGCCCGGGGACCGACGCGGTCTCCGCCGTGCTGATCAGGACCTGCGAGTACGTGGACAACCGGGGCACCGACAACCCGGAGGCGGTGCTCACCGACTTCGCCGACACGCTGGCCCGGCTGGGGGCCTACCTCGGCGGGGGGCACTCCAGCGGCGGCCTGGTGCTCGGGCCCGAGCACGCGCAGTTGTTCGGCCGCAACGGTTACGGCCGGGCCGACGTGCAGCAGTGGCTGTTCGAGCACGCGGTGCGCGACCGCGGCGACCTGATCGCGGCGGGCAAGGGCGAGGGCCCGGTCGGCGACCCGGCCCAGGCGGGCACCCCGTTCCCGATGATGCCGTCGGCCCGGGACATCCCGATCCTGGTCGCGGGGGCGGCCAACGCCGCGATGTCGATGGTCTTCCGCCCGTTCGGCTGGGCGCCCTGGTCGGGCCGGTCGGTGCCGGTCGCCTGGTCCCGGGCGCTGTCCGGCGTGTGATCCCGTGGGCGCCGCCGGGGTCCGGGTTCCGGCCGCCGTCCACCGCTGAATCGGAGAAGGATCGTGGAGATCTCGCTAGAGGGCAAGGTTGCGCTGGTCACCGGGTGCGGGCCGAACATCGGCAGCGGGGTCGCGCTGGCCCTGTCCCGGTACGGCGCGCGGGTGGCCTGCAATGACGTGGACGAGGCGGCGGTCAAGGCGTGCCTGGCCCGGATCGAGCGCAACGGCGGCGAGGCGATGGCCGCGCCCGGTGACGTCACCGACGAGGCCGCGGTCCGGCGGTATACCGGCGACGTGCTCGAGCGCTGGGGGCAGATCGACATCCTGGTCAACAACGCGGCGCTGCTCGGCGGCCGGGGCGTGCTCGACGAGAGCGCGGAGTTCTTCGAGCGGGCGGTGCGGGTCTCGTCGCTGGGCTACTTCCTGAACACCAAGCACGTCGCCCGCTCGATGGCCGAGCGCGGGATCAGGGGCTCGATCGTGTGCATCTCCTCGTCCAACGGCTGGTCCGGCACGGCGGGCATCATCGCGTACGCGTTCAACAAGGGCGGGGTCAACAACTTCGTCCGGGCCGCGGCCATGGACCTGGCGCCGTACGGCATCCGGGTGAACAGCTTCACCCCGACCGCGCCGAACCCGGACAATCCCGAGCTGATCGCGGAGCGCGCCCGGGCCGGGCTGAGCCCCGGCGGGATCCTGAACCAGGGCGGCCGCGGGCTCGGCGGCCCGGCCGGCGACGAGTCGTGGCGCCGGCCGGCCCGGTTCTCCGGGCCGCGGTCGCCGATGATCCCGATGGGGACGACCGGGACCCCGACCGACATCGGCCACGCCGTGGCCTGGCTGTGCTCCGATTACGCCCGGCTGATCACCGGCATCGACCTGGTCGTCGACGGCGGGGCCCGGGCCAAGAACTTCGCCTACGCCCCGGCGGCGCCCGGCGACCTGGCCGGGCCGCTGCCGCTGATCGTCCTGGACGAGACCCCGCCGCAGGCCTGAGCGTCAGCCGCCCAGGCGCAGCAGCCGGGCCGCGTTCTCCTTCATGATCAGCGGCCGGACCTCGGGCTTGATCTCCAGGTTCTCGAAGTCCTTGATCCAGCGGTCGGGGGTGATGGCCGGGAAGTCCGAGCCGAACATCACCTTGTCGCGCAGCAGGGTGTTCGCGTACCGCACCAGCAGCGGCGGGAAGTACTTCGGCGACCAGCCGGACAGGTCGATGTAGACCCGCGGCTTGTGCGTGGCGACCGCCAGCGCCTCGTCCTGCCAGGGGAACGACGGGTGGGCCAGGATGATGTCCAGGTCGGGGAAGTCGGCCGCGACGTCGTCGAGGTACAGGGGATTGGCATACTTCAGCCGGATCCCGCCGCCGCCCGGCGTGCCCGCCCCGGCCCCGGTCTGCCCGGTGTGGAACAGTGCCACCAGGCCGCGTGAGGCGATCACCTCGTACAGCGGGTAGGCCATCCGGTCGTTCGGGTAGAAGCCCTGCGTGCTGGGGTGGAACTTGAACCCCTTGACGCCGAACTCGTCGGCCAGCCGCCGGGCCAGGCGCACCCCGGCCGCGCCGCGCGCGGGGTCGACGCTGGCGAACGGGATGATCACATCCGGGTGCTCGGCCGCGAGCTCGGCGATCTCGACGTTGTCCGGCACCGGGTCGTCACCGGTCGCCGACACGCTGTCGATCGTGAACGTGACGCACGCCATGTTGCGCTGGCGGTAGTAGTCGGCCAGCTCGGGCACCGTGTAGTGCGGCATCGAGCCGATACCGAAGTACGCGCCCATCGCCTCGCTGCCGCCGGCCTGGTGCGGGTCGGCGTGCACCGAGCGGTGCACGTGGGTGTGCACGTCGATCGCGGTCAGAGCGGTGACATCCACTAGAGGTCCTCTGCATACCGGGCGGCGGTCCGCTCGCGGATGGCCGCGGGCGGCACCCCCGGCGCGCATTCTTTCAGCCGCAGCTGCCCGTCCGCCACGTGGAAGACGGCGAGATCGGTGTACACACGGGTGACCACCCCGCGGCCGGTCAGCGGGAACGTGCAGCGCCTGACCAGCTTAGGCCGTCCCGCCCGGTCGGTATGCTCCATCACGGCCCACACCTCGCGCGCGCCGGCGACGAGGTCCATCGCGCCGCCGACGGCCGGGTTCCGGCCCGGCACGTACCAGTTGGCCAGGTCCCCGGTCTCGGACACCTGGAGGGCGCCGAGCACGGTCACGTCGAGATGGCCGCCGCGGACGATCGCGAACGACATCGCCGAGTCCACGATCGCCGCGCCGCTGATCAGCGTGATCGGCTGCTTGCCCGCGTCGGTCAGGTCGGGATCCTCCTGGCCCGGCGGCGGTGCCGGGCCCAGGCCCAGGACGCCGTTCTCGGCGTGCAGGATGACCTCGGCGTCCGGCGGGATGAACCGCGGGACCAGTAGCGGGATGCCCACGCCCAGGTTCACCAGGTAGCCGTCGCGCAGGTCGGCGGCCAGCCGCCCGGCGATGCCCTCCCGGCTCAGGCCGCGGACGCCGGCGTCGGGAACGGTGCCGGTCATGACCGCTCCGCGGGCGTGGCCTGCTTCGGCGAGGCCTCCGACGCGAGCAGCACGTCGTCGACGAACACGCCGGGCAGGTGAATGTCGTCGGGCTGCAACTCGTCCACCTCCAGGAGCTGCTGGACCTCGGCGAACACCCGCCGGCCCGACATGCCGGCCACCGGGTTGAAGTTGCGGGCCGACAGATGGAAGCGCAGGTTTCCCTTGCGGTCACCCTGATAGGCCCGGACCAGGCCGAAGTCGGCGACGATGCCGTACTCGAGCACGTGCTCGCGGCCGCCGAAGTCGCGGACTTCGCGCTGCGGAAGGTACTCGGCCGGCCCGCCGTCGCCCGCGTAGCGCAGGGTAAAGGTGCCGTCGGACAGCATCGTGCCCGCGCTGGCGGGAGTGTAGAAAGCGGGAATGCCGGCCCCGCCGGCCCGCAGCCGCTCGGCCAGCGTGCCCTGCGGCACCAGCTCGAACTCCACCCGCCCGGCGAAGTACTCGTCGTAGAACTCCGGCAGCACCGGGAACGATGCCGTCAGCCGGCGGATGCGCCGTTCGACCAGCAGCCGCCCCACGCCGGTGAAGTCGCCGCCGACGTTGTTCACGATCAGGTGCAGGTCGCGGCGGTCCAGGTCACACAGCGCGTCGAGCAGCGTGTCCGGGCGCCCCGAGCTCCCGAACCCCCCGACGGCCAGCGAGGCACCGGACGGGACCGCGTCGAGCGCGGTCATCACGTCCTCACGGAACTTGTCGATCACACTGCGTCCTTCGTGCTGGCCCCGGGGACGGCCAGCTTCGCCATGGACCGGATGTCGCGGAAATTAGCACGCTGGCGGGCGGCGGGGAACATGCCCTTCCGCGTCACAGAAAGGGGTATGGCGGG
>Ga0335078_10014169_pt1 | contig 11826 bp, 14 predicted proteins | sample Lox_Sample_32_FD_206711 | JGI IMG/M metagenome (GOLD analysis project Ga0335078, IMG submission 206711) | Soil microbial communities from Loxahatchee National Wildlife Refuge, Florida, United States - Lox_Sample_3.2 | ecosystem: Environmental > Terrestrial > Soil > Wetlands | place: USA... | reverse complement strand
CGGAAATGCGCGCGGCGTCGAGATGCGCCGGCCGGGCGAAATGGATCACCGCCTCGCCGGAGGACTCGCTGGCGCTGTAGTCCACCGGCTGCTTCCAGTCGAAGACGAGACGGCGATAGCCGTCATGCTCGCCGAAGCGCACCACGATGTCGGCGCCGGCGGCGGGCGCGGCCGGCGCGGCGGCAGCAGCGGACGGGGCAGCGGGCTTCGGAGCGGCGTGGCGCGGGACCAAGACCAGCGGACGGCCGGCGGGCGCCGCCGCGGCAGCGGGCGACGGCGCTGCCGCAACAGCCGGCTCGGCGGCGGGTTTCGCCGCGGCGGGCTGCGGAGCCGGCGGCGGCGCCGCGGCGGGTTTCGCGGCGGCGGTTTCCTCCGGCGCCGGCTTGGCGACGACGGGCTTCGGCATGTCGACGAGGTCGATCGCGATCGTGTTGCCCTCGCTGAAGGTCTTGAGGCTGACCGGGCGGCTCAGCGTCGCCGTCAGCGTGGCGCCGTCGGCGCCGATGGCGGCGCTCGTGACATAGGAGCCGAGATAGCGGGTGATCTGGTCGAGGCGCGTGGCGAGCGGCCGCGCGAAATGCACGGTCAGCGTCGTGCCGTCGACGGTGGCCTCATACTTGACCGGGGTCGGCCAGTCGAAGGCGATACGGGCATAGGTGTCGTGCACCGCGGCCCGGGTCTTGACCGCGTCGGCAGCCTGCGCGGGCGCGAGCCACGCGGCAGCGGTCAGGAGAACCAGGGCTAGGCACAGTCGCAACACTCAGCACCTCAATTCTAGAGGAGCCGCGCGCCGGAGACGCGGGCGATCTATTTCAAGCTCGCGAAGAGAGCGTCGATATCGTCCTGGTTATTCGCATTCTCGGCAAGCTGCGGGCCATTGAGCAGCTTGCTCTCGTCGTCGGCATCGGCCGGCGTCTCCTCGACGGGCTTCTCGGGCTTCTCGGGCTTCTGCCCGTGGCCCTCGCCGAATGCCGCCAGCACGGCGTCGACCTTGTGCTCGATGTGCTTCAGCGCGCGCACCACCTTGGTGATGCGCTGGCCGGTGACGTCCTGGAAATTGCAGGCCTCGAAGATCCGGGTGGAGAGGGTGCGGAGCTTCTCCGCCATCTCCGCCGGCAGCTCGCCGGCCAGCTGCTCCAACGCCTCGGCGGAGTCGAGGATGGTGCCGGTGGCCTCGGCGGTGGCATCGACGATGGCATCGAGCTCGTCGGTCGCCGAGGGAATGTAGTGCTCGCGAATCTCGTCCGGACGGATCGCCGCGATCTCTCGCTTCGCCGACTGGATGTAGTCCGCGATCTCCTCGATCTCGTGATAGAGATGGAACTCGCCGGCGGAGACGTCGCCCGACAGCGTCTGCATCACGGCGTCCACCACCGCAGCGATATCGGCGGTCTCGACCGGCTTGGCGTCGGCCGCGATCTTGTCCAGCCTGCGGGTGAGGCCGTCGTCATTTGCCGTCTTGGCCAGCTTGGCCATGGCTCAGGTCCCTTTCACCGCCCCGACCCGGAATCCGCGGAAGCCCGATCAGAAGTCGCCGAAGATGGCGGTGAGCTTCTGCTTGAGCGTCGCGGCGTTGAAGGGCTTCACGATGTAGTTGGTGACGCCGGCCGCCTTGGCCGCGACCACGTTCTCGGTCTTGCTCTCGGCGGTGATCATGACGAAGGGAACCGCCTTCAGCTTGTTGTCGGCGCGCACCTCCTTGAGGAGCTGCAGGCCGGTCATCGGCTCCATGTTCCAGTCCGAGATCACCAGACCGTAGTTGCGGTCGCGCAGCTTCATCAGCGCGCTGCCGCCGTCGGTCGCCTCGTCGACGTTCTCGAAGCCGAGCTGCTTCAGGAGGTTGCGGATGATGCGCAGCATCGTCTTGTAGTCGTCGACGATGAGCACGTTCATATTCATATCGACAGCCATCGAACCACACTCCTGCCAAGTCCGCCGTTTCCGCAGGCGCGAAGACGCGCGACACGTGTTTAATACGGCCCAGTTAAAGTCCGGTTAAGTCTAGTAAAATCATTGGGTTGCACCGCCTTGCGGCGCCGGCTTGGCGTCCGCGGCGGCGGGACCCGCCTGCGCGGCGGCGGCCGCGGCACCGGCGGCGCCGTTCTTGGCCTGCTGGTCGCGGCGGGCGGCGAGCGCCACGGTGATCTGCTTGGCGCGGTCGGGATCGAGCGCGGCGAGGATCGGCGCCACCTTGCGCTCCTTCATGTGGTCGAGCACGTCGAGCAGCACGGCCATGTCGAGGCCCTCGAAGATGCGCGCCGCCTCGGCGGGCTTCATGGTCTCGTAGATCTTGACCAGGCCCTTGATGCGCTCGGCGTCCTGCTGCTCCTTCTGCTGCACCTTGACGTTGATGCCGTTCTCGATGCTGGAGAGCTTGGAGATCTTGTCGTCGATGCGCTGCTCCGCCGCCTTCAGCAGCACCTCCTGCTGGGAGATTTCCTGGGCACGGCTGTCGAGCTCCTTGCGGCGGGCGGCGAGCTTCTGCAGGAGATCGATCTCCTCCGGGCTCATCAGCAGCGGGTCGGTCGCCGAGTTGGCGTCCTTCGCCGCCACGGCCGGATCGGCGGAATCCGCCGGCGCCTCGCCCTTGGCATCTGCCGTCGGCGGCGCCGGCGCGGCGTCGTGCGCGGCCGTCGGCTTCGCCTCGGCGGCCGGCTGCGCCTCGGAGGCCGGCTGCGCCTGGGCGGTGGCGGCATGCGCCTGGAGCACCGACCAGACATCGACCAGCTTCACGCCGAGCAGCGCGCAGGCGCCCACCATGACGACGGGAATGAGCCGGGGCTTCATCTGCCGGGCCTTGCTCTCAGCGGCGCCCGCCCAGCGCGCGGATCAGCTCGCGCTCGGCGCGCGAGATCGGCGGCGCGCGGCGGGACGCGAAGGGATCCTCGGCATCGGCGCGAATCGGCTGCACCTTGTTGTCGCTCGCCACCGGCGCAGGGCGCGGCGGGGCAGCGGGACGCGGCGCCTCGACGCTCTTGGGCACGGCCGTCTCGCCGCGCTTGGCGCGGATCGAGCCCTCGAGCCGATCGGCGAGACCGCCGCCGCGCTCGACGAGGTAGTTGAGATCCTCGCGCAGCGCCTGGCCCACGGTCACCTTCTTGTCGAGATCGCGGCCCAGCTCGTCGGCGGCCTGGCGCAGCTCGGCGACGCCGGACTGGGCGCTGCCGACCGCCACGTTGAGGTTCTGCACCAGCTGCTCGAGCTGCGCCTTGTCGTTGCGCAGCCCGGCGAGGCGCCGGTTCAGCACCGCGATATAGGCGATGGTCGCCAGCAGCAGCACGGCAACCGTCGCGTCCGCGAACAGCGGCAAGCTCATAGGAAGCGTCATTGCGACCCCCTCGTGCGCTCCAGTTTCTCGGCGATCCGGACCGCGATGTTGCCGCCCTTGCGGCCCATCTTGCCGGAGAACATGCGGAGATCGCCGCACACCAGCTCGATATCCGCCTGCGCATCCACGTTGAGCAGCACGCGCGAGCCGACCTGCCAGTTCAGCACGTCGCGCAGCGAGACCTCGACCTTGTCGAGCACGGCCTCGATGGCGACGTCGGTGTACCAGAGCTCGCCGGCGAGATGCGCTTCCCAGATCGAATCGCGGCCGAACTTCTCGCCGAGGAAGCCCTGCAGCAGGATCTCGCGCACCGGCTCCAGGGTCGCGTAGGGCAGCAGCACCTCGAGACGGCCGCCGCGATCCTCCATGTCGACGCGCAGCCGCGCCAGCACGGCGGCGTTCGCCGGCCGGCCGATGGTGGCGAAGCGCGGATTGGTCTCCAGCCGCTCGAAGCGGAAGGTGACCGGGCTCAGGGGATCGAAGGCGCCGGAGAGGTCCGACAGCACCACCGAGACCAGGCGCTCCACCAGGTTGCGCTCGATGGTCGTGTAAGGCCGGCCCTCGATGCGCATCGCGGCGGTGCCGCGGCGGCCGCCCAGCAGCACGTCGACGATCGAATAGATGAGCGCGCTGTCGATGGTGATGAGGCCGAAATTGTCCCACTCCTCCGCCTTGAACACCGCCAGCATGGCGGGCAGCGGAATGGAGTTCAGGTAGTCGCCGAAGCGGATCGAAGTGATGTTGTCGATCGACACCTCGACGTTGTCGGAGGTGAAGTTGCGCAAGCTCGTCGACATCATGCGCACGAGGCGGTCGAACACCACCTCGAGCATCGGCAGGCGCTCGTAGGAAACCAGCGCCGAATCGATGATGGCGCGAATGCCGGAATTGTCGCGGCCGGGACCGTCGTCGTCGACGCCGAGAAGGCTGTCGATCTCGTTCTGGTTGAGAACGCGCGCTGTCGGCGCCTCGCCGCCCTCGCCTTCGCCCTCCCCTTCGCCCTCGCCGTCGCCGCCCTCCGCCATGGCCGCCCATTCGGCGGCCATCTTGTCTTCGTCCTCCTGCGTCGTGTCGCTCATTGGCGCTGCTTTCCCCTCGCCTCGTATGCCGGCGCTTACTGCACCAGCATTTCCTTGAACAGGACGTCCTTCACCTTGAGCGGCGCCGCGGCGGAATTGACGCGCGCGAGGAGCTCTTCGCGCAGGCGATAGATGCCGCCGGAGCCGCGCAGATCCTCGACCCTAAGCTCGCGCAGATAGACCTGGAAATTGTCGATGATGCGCGGCATCACCGCGGCCAGCTTCGGCACGTCCTCCTGCTGCTCCAGCTCCAGGCTGACCGAGATCTTCAGGAAGCTCGTCTTGCGGCCGGTTGAGTTGAGGTTGACCAGGAGATCCGGCAGATCGTAGAAGACCGACGGCTTGGCGGGCGCCGCGTGCTGCTCCGCCTCGCTGGCCTCGGTCTTGTGACCGCCCACGAGCTTGTTGACGATGCCGGTGTAGTAGAGCACGCCACCGGTGCCGACCAGCAGCACCAGACCCGCGGCCGCGAAAATCAGGAGCCGGCGCTTGTCGCGTGACTTCGGTACATCCGCTGGCGCATCTGCGCCCTCGGCATCGTCATCGACAGTGCGCTCTGACATCGAGCCCCGCGTGAAAATAGGGCCGCACGAACACCGCGGCCGGCACCGCAGACGCTAGGGCTTTCTAGTTAAGAAGTGGTTTAGTCAGAGGGCGTTGCCGCGCGGCCAAACGCCGCCCGCGCGACGGCAAGAACTGCCCGGCAAGGCCTGCCAGAAGCGCCCCCGGGCGGCCTCCGCCGGCAGCCCGGAGCGGCGCAGAAGATGCGATAAAACGGGACTTTTCGCCGCTGGCACGAGCCATGCATGAGAGGGCCCGCGCACGTCCCGGCAGAACGCCGAGCACGGCGGGCGCGAGCGACGACAGGAAGAACCGGACCCTACTCATGAACGACCCAAGCACGATTGCTCTCTCCTCGCAGGTGGCGCTGCTGCGGATGACCGACATGCTCGCCAACAACCTCGCGAACCTCTCCTCGAACGGGTTCAAGGGGCAGGAGATGATCTTCGAGGAGTACCTGGGCCAGGCCAGCGACGGCAAGCGGGCTTCCTACGTGCAGGATATCGGCACCGCGCGCGACATGCGCGAGGGCCCGATCACGCAGACCGGCAATCCCCTCGATGTCGCGATCGAGGGCGGCGGCTACCTCGTCGTGCAGACCCCGCTCGGTCCCCGCTACACCCGCGACGGCCACTTCCAGCTCGACGCCCAGGGCCAGCTCGTCACATCCCAGGGCTATCCCGTGCAGAGCGACGCCAACACGCCGATCAACATCCCCGACAACACCCGCGCGATCACCATCGGCCCGGACGGCAGCGTCGTCACGCCCGAGGGCAGCGCCGGCAAGCTGCAGCTGGTGGGCTTCGCCAACGACCAGAAGCTGATGCCGGCCGGCAGCAACCTCTTCGCTTCCGACCAGGCCCCGCAGGCGGCACCCGCCAACACCACGGTCGTCCAGGGCTCGCTCGAGGGCTCCAACGTCGAGCCGGTGCTCGAGATCACCCGGCTGATCGCCGCCAACCGCTCGATCTCCTACACCCACGATTTCACCAACGCCGAGGCGGGCCGCGTCAGCAACGCGATCGACCATCTCGGCAAGTCCGTCTAACAGAGAGCGAGATCACCCCCCATGCGCGCCCTCAACATCGCCGCGACCGGAATGCTGGCCCAGCAGCTCAACGTCGAGGTCATCTCCAACAACATCGCCAACCTGAACACCACCGCCTTCAAGCGGCAGCGCGCGGAGTTCCAGGATCTCCTCTACGACAACCAGCGCCGGGTCGGCGCCGACAGCTCCGACAACGGCAACATCATCCCGGTGGGCGTGCAGGTCGGCTCCGGCGTCAAGGCGGCGGCGGTCTACCGCATCACGCTGCAGGGCAGCCTCCTCAACACCAACAACCCGCTCGACCTCGCGATCCAGGGCCGCGGGTTCTTCCAGATCACCATGCCCGACGGCTCCACCGCCTATACGCGCGCGGGCTCGTTCCAGCTGAGCCCCACCGGCGAGATCGTAACCGCCGACGGCTTCGTCGTGCAGCCCGGCGTCACCCTGCCCAACAACACGACCGCGGTCACCATCAACGCCAACGGCCAGGTGCTGGCGACCATCGCCGGCCAGACCAATCCGCAGAACGTCGGCCAGCTCCAGCTCGCCAATTTCGCCAACGAGGCCGGCCTCTCGGCGCTCGGCGGCAATCTGCTGCAGGAGACCGCGGCCTCCGGCGCCGCCACCACCGGCAATCCGGGCTCGACCGCCTTCGGCACCATCCAGCAGGGCTACCTCGAGGGCTCCAACGTCGACATCGTCTCCGAGATCACCAACCTGATCACCGCGCAGCGCGCCTACGAGATGAACTCGAAGGCGCTGCAGACCGCCGATCAGATGTCGCAGACCCTGAGCCAGGTGCAGTAGGCGCCATGAGCAGGATCCGTCTCGGCCTTCTGACGCTCCTGGCGCTGGCGATCGCGCCGGCGCTGGCAGATGCTGCCCCCACCATCAAGCCGGTGGTGAGCGTCGCCGGCTCCGTGGTGCGCCTCGGCGATCTCTTCGACGGGCTCGAGGCCCGCGCCGACCTCCCTGTCATCGCCGCGCCGCCGCCCGGCAAGCGCCTGCTGCTGAGCGCCGGCTGGCTGGCGGCGCTCGCCTCCGCGCAGCATCTCGACTGGCACCCGACCTCGGCCTTCGACCAGGTCGCGGTGGAGCGCGCCAGCCGCACCATCGACGCCGACGAGATCTCGCACAGCCTGCTGGCGAGCCTCGCCGAGCGCGCGCCCACCGCCAAGGCGGAGCTCCGCCTCGACAACTCGAACGCGCATCTGCTGGTGGCCGCCGATCAGACCGCGGCGCCGACGGTGCAGGATCTGCGCTTCGACGCCGGCAGCGGCCGCTTCACCGCGCTGGTGACGGCACCGGGGGATGACGGCAGTGTCGACCGGCTGCGAGTCAGCGGAGTGCTCGTCCGCCGCACCGAGGTGCCGGTCCCCGCGCACGTGATCTCACCCGGCGACGTCATCACCCGCGCCGACCTCACTATGGTGGCGGTCCGCGCCGATCGCATGAGCCAGGACGTGGTGGCGGAGACCGCCGATCTCGTCGGCAAGACGCCGCGCCGCGCCCTTCGCCCCGGCGAGCCGGTGCGCGGCGCCGACATCGAGGTGCCGGTGGTGGTTCACCGCGGCAACCTCGTCACCATCGTGCTCGAGACCGCCAACATGCGCCTCACCGCCGAAGGCAAGGCGATGGAGGACGGCGGCAAGGGCGCGACGATCCGCGTCACCAATACCAAGTCGAACCGCGCCATCGACGCGGTGGTCGCCGGCCCCGGCATCGTGTCGGTGAGCCTCGCCGGCGCGCCGGTCACCCAGTAGGAACCTCCGATGCGCATTTTCCTCATCAAGCTCATTCCGCTGGCGCCGCTGATGGCGCTGACGCTCGCCGCCTGCGGCACCGCGACCAAGCTCTCGCAGATCGGCGAGCAGCCGCCGATGACCACGATCCAGGATCCGCAGCAGCAGCCGGGCTACCGGCCGGTCTCGCTGCCGATGCCGCAGCCGGCGGTGACCGAGAAGCGGCCGAACTCGCTCTGGCAGGCGGGCAGCCGCGCCTTCTTCAAGGATCAGCGCGCCGCCAATGTCGGCGACATCCTCACCATCATCATCAGCTTCGACGAGAAGGGTAAGTTCGACAACAACACCACGCTGCAGCGCAACAGCGCGATCACCAGCGCGGCGCCGCAGCTCATGGGCTTCCAGAACCAGATCCAGAAGATCCTGCCGAGCGCCGCCAACATGTCGAACCTGGTGGAAGGCTCCGGCACCAGCAACAACGTCGCCACGACCGAGGCGAGCCGCGAGGAGCAGGTCAACCTCCGCGTCGCCGCCGAGGTGACGCAGGTGCTGCCGAACGGCAATCTCGTGGTGCAGGGCCGGCAGGAGATCCGGGTGAACTACGAGATCCGCGATCTGCAGATCGCCGGCGTGCTGCGGCCGCAGGACATCACCGCAATCAACACGGTGACCTACGACCAGCTCGCCGAGGCGCGCATTTCCTATGGCGGCCGCGGGCAGCAGATGGACATGCAGCAGCCGCGCTACGGGCAGCAGTTCTTCGACATCATCAACCCGTTCTGAAGCGCCGCCCGCGCGCTGGCATCAAAAAGACGCGGGCGCTCGCTTTATGGTTGGGTGACGCGCGTCCAGCCCTTCTTCTCGTAGGATTCAACGCAGCCCTTCTGCGCCTCCTCCACCGGCTCCGAGAATCCGACCAGCGGGCCGCAGGCGGCGACGACCGTGCCGTCCTTGGGATCGCGGAAGCGCGTCGCGTCCGCAGAAGTAAAGCCGCATGCCGCCAGCGACAGCAGCATGAAGAGTGAGAGTGCTCGCACGGGCTGCCTCCGATCCAAATAATCCCACAGTCGCCTTTCGCCAAAACTCTACAATGGAAACCAGCGCGCGGGCCGGTGGCAGATTCGTGCTCCGCGGGCGCAGTGGTGTCAGGGTCTCGAGGTAGGCGTGATGCAGCAGCACGGGAAACGGATCGTCTGGAACCTCGCTCGCGGAGTCCTGCTGGGCGCGCTGAGCCTGCTGGTGCTTCCCTCGCCAGCGTCCGCGCAGACCGCGGCGCCGCTCGCCGCCTGGCAGAACGATCCCGGCGTCGTGCTGCGGCCGCTCGCCGGACCGCCACCGAACTGGGAGTTCACCGCCGGCCTCGGCGGCGGCGTGTTTCCGGAGTACGAGGGATCGAACAGCTACCAGCCAGTGCCCTCGCCCAATATCGACGTGCGCTACAAGGATCTCGCCTTCCTCTCGACCGGCGAGGGCATCGGCGTCAACCTGCTGCGCGGCACCAGCTATCGCGCCGGCGTCGCCATCACCTACGACTACGGACGCGAGCACAACTACGCCACCCGGCTCAGCGGCACCGGCAACATCGATCCGGCGGCGGAGCCCAAGGTATTCGCGGAATTCGCGGTGCTGCCGCTGATCTTCAGCCTCGACCTGCGCTACCGCGCCACCAGCCAGCAGGGCTTCGTCGGCGACGTCAGCATCTATGCGCCGGTGGTGGCGAACGACACCTGGCAGGTCTTCCTCGGCCCCTCCGCGACCTTCGCCGACGACAACTACATGAACACCTATTTCGGCATCACGCCCGACCACGCGGCGCCGCATTCGCGGTTCCAGCCCTATACGGCGAGCGGCGGCACCAAGAACGTGAATTTCGGCGCCACCGCGCTCTACCACTTCACCGACCACTGGTTCGTCGATCTCGACGCCGGCGCCGAGCGCCTGCTGGGATCGGCGGAGAACAGCCCGATCGTGCAGACGCGCTGGGGCTACGGCCTCGACGCGGTACTCTGCTACACGTGGTGAGGCCGGCTACCACACCCTGAACTCCTAGACAGGCTGCGCCGGTCGATTTCCGGCCGGCGAACGCGGTTGACAGTCTCTCCAGTATAATGGAATAAATCTCCATCATGCTGGATAGCGCCGAGAACGACCTCAATCGCCGCATCGCCGCCCGGGTGCGCGAGCTCCGGGCCGCGCGCGGCCTCAGCCTCGAGGCGCTGGCGGAGCGCAGCGGTGTCAGCCGCTCGATGATCTCGCTCATCGAGCGCGGCGAGAGCAGCCCCACCGCGGCGCTGCTGGAGCGGCTGGCGACGGCGCTGGGCATGCCGCTGGCGAGCCTCTTCGAGGCGCCGGGTCCCGGCGCCGAGCCGGTGGCGCGCCGCGCCGACCAGCCGCAGTGGCGGGATCCCGCCTCCGGATATCTCCGCCGCAATGTCTCGCCAAGCCGCTTCGCCTCGCCGATCCAGATCGTCGAAGTCGAATTTCCCGCCGGCGCGCGCGTGGCCTTCGATACCGGCGCACGCGACGTCCGCGTCCATCAGCAGGTCTGGGTGCTGGAGGGGTCGATCGAGGTGACGGTCGGCGACGAGTGCCGGCGGCTGCGGACCGGCGACTGCTTCGCCTTCCTGCTCGACCGTCCGACCGCCTTCCGAAATCCCACGCTCAAGCCCGCGCGCTACGCGGTGGTCGTCGTCAGCGAGCCCGAGAGGGTCAAGTGAGCGCCGGCGAGCCCTGCACGGTGCGCCGCCTCGCCGCGGCGAGCGAGGCGGAGATCGCCGGGCTGGCGCGGGTGCTGATCGATTGCGTCGAGGGCGGCGCCTCCGTCGGCTTCATGCATCCGCTGCCGCAGGCGAAAGCGGAAGCGTTCTGGCGCCGCATTGCCGGCGAGGCCGCGAGCGGCGCCCGCGCCCTGATGGTGGCCGAGGATCGGAGCGGCATCATCGGCACCGTGCAGCTGGTGCTGGCGCAGCCGGAGAACCAGCCCCATCGCGCCGACGTCTCGAAGATGCTGGTGCACCGGCGTGCGCGGCGGCGCGGCGTCGGCGCGGCGCTGATGCGCGCCGCGGAGGGTGCCGCCCGCCAGTCCGGCAAGTCGCTGCTGGTGCTCGATACGGCGAGCGACGATGCCGAGCGGCTCTACGCGCGGCTCGGCTGGACGCTGGTGGGGATCGTGCCGGACTTCGCGCTCTGGCCCAAGGGCGGCTTCTGCCCGACCAGCTTCTACTATCGCAAGCTCGACTGACCCGATGGGGGGCCCCGAGGTCGCCGCCGCCCTGCTGAGCGCCCTCCTCCATGCGGGATGGAACGCCGCCGTCAAGGCGAGCGCGCGCCCCACCGCGGCGATGGCGGCGCAGATGCTGGCAAGCGCGCTGCTGGCGGTGCCGGGCCTGCTCTGGAGCGACCTGCCGGCGCCGGCTTCCTGGATCTGGATCGGCGCCTCGACCGCGATGAACCTCATTGCCGTCTCGGCGCTGCTGCGGGCCTACGAGCTGGGCGGCTTCGGCGCCGTCTATCCGGTGGTGCGCGCGGTCTCGGTGCTGCTGGTGGTGCCGCTCGCCGCCGCGCTGGTTGGCGACCGGCTGGGACCGATGGCCATTCTCGGCGTCATTCTCATCGCCGCGGCGCTGGCGCTGCTCGCCCGGAGCGCCCGGCGCGATCGCGTCTTCACCCTGCGCGCCCTCGCCTGGACCGCGCTCGCGGGCGTTGCCACCGCCACTTATGTCATCTGCGACGGCCGGGGCGTGCGGCTGGCGGGATCGGCCTGGGCCTATGGCTTCGCGGTCTCGATCACCAACGCGATCGCCATGGCCGCGCGCCATCGCCGCATCGGCACGCCCTGGCATCTGCTGAAGGCGAACGCCGCCATCGCCGCCCCGGCCGCTCTCGCCGCGATGGCCTCCTATCTGCTCATTCTCTGGGTCTGGGCGCGGGCGCCGATCGCTCCGGCCTCGGCGCTCCGGGATACCAGCGCGGTCTTCGCGATTCTGATCGCGGTCGGCTGGCTCAGGGAGCCGTTCACGCCGTCACGGATCTTCGCCGTGTTGATGGCGGCCGCCGCGGTGCCGCTGC
>Ga0335078_10014168_pt1 | contig 11827 bp, 11 predicted proteins | sample Lox_Sample_32_FD_206711 | JGI IMG/M metagenome (GOLD analysis project Ga0335078, IMG submission 206711) | Soil microbial communities from Loxahatchee National Wildlife Refuge, Florida, United States - Lox_Sample_3.2 | ecosystem: Environmental > Terrestrial > Soil > Wetlands | place: USA... | reverse complement strand
GCGAGGTTTTTCGGGCCCGTGATACTGGCTTGAAACGGGAGGCTGCCGTGAAGAGGCTCGCGCCGGAAGTCGCCGGCGGTCCGATTCGGGGCCAAGGGTTTGAGCTGGAAGCGCGCGCCGTGGCGGCAGTCCTCGATACGGCAACCGGCTCGTTCCTGCCCCTGTCCGTCCGGAGCCCGGGCGATTACCTCTCCATGGCCTGGAGAACTGACGGACGCATCGCAGCCTTACGTGAAGAGGTGCGCTCGATCCCGGGGCGCTTCGTCCCGGTTGCGGAGCAGGGCAAGTGACCATCGCGCACTACCGCATCGTCTCCAAGCTCGGCGAGGGCGGCATGGGCGAGGTCTGGCGCGCTACCGACACCAAGCTGGGCCGCGACGTGGCCATCAAAATCCTGCCCGAGGCGTTTGCCGCGGATGCCGGACGCATCGAGCGCTTCCAACGCGAAGCGCAAGTGCTGGCATCGTTGAACCATCCGAATATCGCGGCGATTTACGGCATGGAAGAGGGCGCGCTGGTGATGGAGTTGGTCGAGGGACCAACCCTGGCGGATCGCATCGTGCGCGGACCCTTGCCGGTCGATGAAGCGCTGGCCGTGGCACGACAGATCGCCGAAGCGCTCGAGAGCGCCCATGAAAAGGGCATTGTCCATCGGGATTTGAAGCCCGCCAACATCAAATTGACTCCCCAGGGCCGCGTCAAGGTTCTCGATTTCGGATTGGCCAAGGCAATGGCCGGCGAAGTTGTCCCCGGCGACCCGGACTCCTCCCCCACGCGCACGATGGAGGCAACGCTGGCCGGCACAATCCTCGGCACGGCGGCCTACATGTCGCCCGAACAGGCGCGCGCGCAAGGCGTGGACCGGCGCGCCGACATCTGGGCCTTCGGCGCCGTTCTTTACGAGATGCTGACCGGCCATCGCGCCTTTTCGGGAAAGACCACCGCCGACATTCTGGCAGCCGTGTTGAATGCCGAGCCGGATGATTCCTTGCTCCCGGCGGAATTGTCCGGGCGCATCCGATATCTGCTGAAACGCTGCCTGCGGAAGAAGCTCGGCGAGCGGCTGAGGGACATCGGAGAGGCGCGCATCTGGATAGACGAAGCGAGCGAAGAAGCTTCCTTGCCCGATCGCGCGCCGCAAACCCTGCGCGGTCGCGGTTGGGTTGCTGCGGTGTGCGCGCTGGTTGCGGGCGCACTGATGGGCGCGTACCTTTGGCGGATGCTCGCGGCGCCCGCTGCGACACCCGCATGGCGCGGAGTCTACCTGGGAGGTCCGAGCAATGCCCTGGGTCCGCGCATCTCGCCCGATGGCAAGACACTGGCCTTTCAAGCCATGGTGGACGGTCTGATGCAGGTGGCCGTCATGAAGCCGGAAACCGGAAGTTGGACCGTACTGACGCGGGAACGCAAACATGGACCGGTGCAGGAGATCGCCTGGTCGCCCGATGAGACCCGGCTGTACTTCAGCCGCTTTCTGGGCAGCCAGACCGCCGTCTACAGGATTCCCGTGTTGGGCGGAGAAGAGCGGCTGGTGCTGGATGCGGCGCTGAACCCGGAGATGCTGCCGGACGGAAGCCTGCTGGTTCTCAAGATCAACTCGAAACGCCGGCAGCAGATTCACCGTTTCTGGCCGGACACCGGAAGGCTCGAGCCGTTGCCGGCAGAAGTCCCCACGACCACCTCTGCGCCATTGCGGACTTTCCCGGATGGCCGGGAAGCAGCTTATTTTGGCTGGCCGATGATCAGCGATTCCAGCGCAGCGGAAGCTCTCTACGTTCTCGATCTGCGTACCGGCGTCTCGCGGCGAATCGCGCCGGGCCTGAAAATCTCGCCGCGGCCCGAAGATATCGGATTTCCAATGGCCATCACCCCCGACGGCAAGAAGGTGCTCTTGGGTTTGAAGGAAGGGGACCTGCGGAGCATTGTGGCGGCGCCTCGATCGGGAAGTGGGCCGGTGGAGACCTGGCTCAACTTCACTCAGAACTCTTGGTACCTGGATGCCGCACCCGATGGGGCCCTCTATATGGACCAGGTGCTGGAGCGGCCGGAGGTTCTGCGGTTCCCGCCAGATGGCGGCCGCCCTGAGCGGCTGTTCCGCGGCGTGGCGCTCGGACCGGCGCTGGAACGTAGCGACAAGAGCCTGCTGCTCTCCAGCGTGTTTGCCGGCCATACCCGAGTCGCCATAGGGCGTCCGGGCATCGATCTGACGCCGGTTTCTGAAACACGGGAAGAGGCGGGCGTGTCCTTGACCCCGCTCGGAGAGAGTGCCGTCGCGTTTCCGCTGGGACCAAAGGGAAAGCAGGCGATCGCGATTGCGTCGCTACCCGACGGGCGGATCGTGCGGCGATTGGCGGTGCCCGGCGGCGTGATCGATAGCTTGGCATCATCGCCCGACGGCCGCCGGATCTTTTACGTTGCGCAGCACCAGGTCTGGTCCATTCCGGCCGGAGGCGGAGCACCGTCGACAGTTGGCGAGGCGGATAGTGTGGCCGCGGGTTCCGGCGAAGTGGTCATGGAAGTGGATGCGGGCGATGGATATCACCTGGTTCGGGCGCCACTCTCGGGCAGAGAGCCGGTGAAAGTACCCATGTCTTCCCACGCCGTGCTGACGGGCGGCACGCTCCACCCGGCGGCAGTGGGGCGCGGCGGGCGGGTCCTCGTACGGGTGAACCAGCCGGATGAGTGGTTCTACCGCCTGGCTACGGTGGATCTCAACTCCGGACGCCTGAATCTGATTCCCGTGGATTACGACGGCGACATCTGGACCGCGGGCTGGACGCCCGACGGGAACATTGTCGCGACCGGTTTGTCGTACAGCTTCACTCTTTGGCAAATGCGCCACTAATTTCAGACTCCGCCGCCTGGCGCGGCGGAGCGTAGCCGATCACCGGGTCGCGTACAGCGCGGCCAACGCGGGAAGCGCGGCACCACGTGTCGGGCTGACCGCGGACAGCGCGGTGCCGTACGCCTTTCGGATCGCACTGCCGCATGCATACGATCGTGGCATCGATGTACCCCGATCTGAAGCCTTCGAGAGTAATGATCACACCGATCGCCCGGCGGCTCGGTCAGAAGCCTCGCTGTAATCACTGAGAACCGGTAGACGCTCATTGCTTTTTATGTCATAGTGAATCCACACACCACGCAGTGCAGGCCGCCACGCCAGCGGAACAGTCCACACTCAGGAGATTCAAATGAGCAAACGTATTGTTGCGGTGGCATTTGCTGCTGGTTTACTGGGCGGCATTGCGACTCATTATGTCTGGCCGCGGCCGGTACTGGCAGACTCTCCGGCCGTTGAAATCCGGGCGCGCAGGTTCGTACTGGTCAACGAGCGCGGGGCAGTCATTGGTACTTTTGCCGAGGAGGCAAATGGGCCGGCCTTGAAGCTCTTCGATACGAACGGCCGCGAGATCTGGACGGCCGATAATTCATCCGCCGGCAAGGTGCCCAACCGGTCGTTCGCCGTGCTCGGCCGTTAAACTCGACCTCCCGGAAATGGGATTACGCCGTCCGGAATTCGGCGTTCTCTGTTGTCTCGTCCATTTTGTCGCTCGTTTCCGCCTGGCGCCCGCGCCGCGCCCGCCTGGCCAATTCCCTGTTGTCTCTGGACCCGGCGTGACGTACCGACCCACACCGGCGTTCTCCCGCCTGGGCGGTACCCGCACCGATCTGGCTTGGACGCCGCCGCTGGGAGGCTTGAGCGGGTCCCCTCGGCTGCCGGTCTGACGCCCGCGACGAGCACGGCGAGAGCCGGACTGCCATGGAGTACCCGTTGCGGGTGCGTTTTCGCGACCCCCGCCAGTTTGGCGCGGCGAACCTGTCGTCGCCGGCGAGGACTTGATCGTTCAGCACGAACAGCCAGCGACCCTGCTTACGCTTTCAAAAGAAACCTCCATCAGTTCATTCTGGCGGCCGGGCAAACGGTTGCACCCGCCGCATAACCACGTCGGCTCTCGGTAGCACGTCAAACCGCGTTCGGCTTGACGGTCCCGCGAAGTTCTCCGAGAAGATTCCCGCTGGCTCAGTCCGAAGAAGGCGATCTCTCTTTGCAAATGAGCGAACAACCCTGAAGTTCCGGATGCCGAACGAATCCCTGGTTGGGTAGACGCCGGTGACATCGGGCGATGAGAGGCGGGACTGGCCGGCCGATTACCGCTTGTCTCTTTCCCTCTGCAACTTCTGATTGACCTGTCAAGCTGCCTGGCGAACCAGCGATGGGGCTGTTGTTGCACTCGTTGACGAAGTCTCGGAGAGCCGGGCTTTCTTTGCGATGCTTGGCTATATCGCCGGAAAACTGACCGCGCCGCCGGCGCCATGGAATTCTGATATTTCGTTGTGCTCCTGAGGCTCCGCTGTTAAATTAAACTGATTTCCAGGGAGGCGCGCGGACTGATACAAATCCCAGGGTTGGTCAAGGCAGAACAGCTTCTGGATAGCCGGGGTCCATGGGATTTCAAAGGCGTCCGCAGCGGCTCGTTCAGGAGTCGGGAAACCGGCAGGGCGGCAGGAAGATTCAATTCTCCTTGCATGGTCGTCGCACTGGTTCCAGGTCGCTCCGGGACGGTTTCAAAAGGATAAACAGGCCGGCGCCGGGCAAACCACACCACCAGGATAACCATTACACTTCCGCAGAATCACGTGGAAGAATCGCTTGATGCGAATTTGGCGCGCCGCGGCGCCTTCGCCGCTTTGACCGCCTGACCTCGCGGCGGATCACGCTGCGCATCCTGAACGGCGGATACATATGCCGGCGTCTGCCAGCAGCATCAAGCCCGGCGGCCTGAATGCGCTGGTGGCCTTTCTCAAGACCCGGCACATGGAGTGAAGCCCTGCGCCCGTCAGCCGCGCCTGAACCGGCTGGCACTGCGGTCCAGCAACAGGCGCGAGAGGACACTGATTACCAGCACAAAGAGCGTGACGAAGAGCGCGGCGGCATAAGCCAGGCGATGGGCGCTTTCGAACGGTTCGGTGATGAAGGCCCAGATCACATAAGTGAGATAGCCGATCGGTTCTTTGATCAGGTGGCCATTCCACAGATAGCTGGACCAGCCGGCGGTATACAACAGAGGCGCCGTTTCGCCGACCGAGATGGCCAGAGCGAGCAGGACGCCGGTCAGAATGCTGGACAGCGCGGCGGGCACGCTGATGCCCATGACTACCTGGCGGTCGTTCGCGCCCAGGGCGTACGCCGCCTCGCGCAATCCGCGTGGAACCCCGCGCAGCGCCATCTCGGTGGTGCGCGAAATGTATGGAAGGGAAATGATGGCGAGTGCCACGCAGCCGGCCGCGGCCGAAAACTCCCACCCCAGCATCGCCACCATGGTCACGTAGCCGAAATAGCCGATCACGATGCTGGGCACGCCGACCAGCACATCGATCAGGAAGCGGATCGCCGGAGCGAGACGGCCATAATCGAACTCCGCCAGGTAGATCCCGCAAGCGAGGCCCGGTGGTACGGCCAGCAGCACGCCTCCCAAGGCGAGCACCAGGGTGCCCTCGATAGCGTTCAGCAGTCCGCCGCCGGTGCCCTCGGTAACGTGCGTCAGCACCTCGGGCGTCAGCGAACCGAACCCGCTGAGCAGGATGATCGCCAGGATCCACACCATCGCGCCGCCTAGAAGCAGGAAGGCGAGCGCGGAAACGGTCCAGCCCAGGCGGTCGAAGAAGCGGCGGCGCCGGCCGATGGCGTAGGCGCTGACCTCCCGGAGTTCGAGAATCCCCGATGCCATCAGAAGGCCCTCTGTACCTGGTGCCCTTGGTAATACAGCAGGACGCGCGCCAGGGCATTCACTACGATGGAAATCAGGCACAACACCAGCGCCACTTCCGCCAGCGAGCGCACGGCCATGCCGGTGGGATCCTGCAAGGCGCTATCGAGCTGCGAAACGATGAACGAGGCCATGGTGGAAATTGGCGTATAGATATTGCCGGGCAGGTAGTTCAGAGCATTCCCGCTGACCATGAGAACAGCCATAGTCTCGCCGAGCGCGCGCCCCGTGGCAAGGATGGTGGCGCCGGTAAGTACGCGCCGTACCGCCGGAAGCAGCACGGTCCAAAGAGCCTCGAAACGCGTCGCCCCAAGCGCCATGGCACCTTCGCGAAGTTCGCGCGGCTGCTCTACCAGGGCATCGCGCAGAGTTGCCGTGATCAGAGGCACGATCATCAGGCTCAGCACGAAACCCGCGGTAAAAAGCCCGTATCCGCTGCCCGACGGACCGCCCAGAAACGGGATAAAGCCCAGCCACCGTACAACGAACGGGAATACATAATGGCCCAGGAACGGGATCACCACCACGTAACCCCACAGGCCATAGACGACGCTGGGAATCGCGGCCAGCAACTCGACGAAAAATGAAATCCAGGGGCGCATCGGGGGTGGAACGCCCTCGGAGAGAAACATCGCCGACGCCACTCCAAACGGCACGGCGATCAGTAAGGCAATCGCGGTGCTGAGCAGCGTTCCGGCGATCAGAAATAGGATTCCGTACTGCGCCCCCGGCAGAATCGTTTGGCCGTGAACGGTAACCGGATTGCCATAGAGATTGCCAAGATTCCAATTGTTCTGCGTGAGAAACCCGGCCCCGTTGAGTTGTACCGCGGGCCATGCGTATAGCGCCAGAAACAGGATGATCAACACCAGGACCAGGCCCACGAGGCAGGCTGAAAGGGCGGTCAGCGAGCGAAAGCTGGCCGCCCTGGAGATCCGGCGCCAGCGGAGCCTGTCGCTGGAGACCAGGCTGGCAGAACTCACTGGATCTCCGCAATCTGATCGGCGCTCAGCTTCGCGACCGTAGCGGGGAGGGCCACGAAATTGACTTCCTTCATGAACCGCTCGGCATTGCCACCGCTCGGGCTGATCGCCCAGGTAAAGAAGTCGCGCAGAGCCGCCGCCGTTGCTGGCGAAGGCTGCTTGCGGTTGACGATGGCGTACTCGTAATTGATGATGGGGTACGAATCGGCGCCCGGCGCAAAGATCAGGCTGACGCGTTCGTCCTTGGGGGTCTTCGCGACCATCACCGCCGCAGCGGCATCCGCCGTCTTCGTCTCTGGCAGGACGAAGTCGCCGTCGTGGTTCCTCAACATGGCGATGCCCAGCCCATCCTTCTCGATGGCGTTCTCATAACTGGTCCCGATATAGGCAATCGAGTACGGATTGTCCTTGCTCGCGGTGATCATGCCGGGATTGCCGACTGCGCCGAGCTCGCCCGAAACCGCCGGCCAACTCACCGTGGTGCCGTAGCGGATGCTGTTTCCCCACTCCGGCGCGCTGAAGGAGAGATACTGGGTGAAAATGAAGGTATCGCCACTGCCGTCGGTCCGGTGGACGGGAATGATGCTGTGATTCGGCAGCTTGACGCCGGGATTGAGATCGGCGATCGACTTATCATTCCAGTTCTTCACCTTACCCTGGTAGATTTCCGCCAGCACTGGGCCGCTCAACTTTAGATGATCGCGATTGAGTCCGGGCAGATTGTAATTCACCATCTGCATCGAGATAGCCAGAGGGATATTCAACATATCCCGATGCTGCTTAAGGAGTGCATCGCTCATGTAAGCGTCCGAAGCGCCGATCTGTGCGATGCCTTCTACAGCCTGAGAGATACCCGTGCCGCTGCCTGTGGATTGGGTGGTAATTCTCACATTCGGGTGGGACTGCGTATACGCGGGCACCCAAAGGTTGAAGAGTGGGTAGAGCAGGCTCGATCCGGTTTCCAGTAAGTTAGCGCCAGCCCCCGTTTTCGCTGCGTTCGAGGCGATCGCAACGCCGGATCCCAAGGCCAGTCCCAGGACGCAGGCGCATGGAATCAGCCAACGAGTGAGAATGGAAATACTTTTCTGGGAATGTAACAAAGTAACCTCCTTGATTCAATGGACTACTGAAGAGTACTCTCTGCCTTCAGCCTATCACCACTATGTGACGACATGGTTAACATTACGCGAGCATCCACGGGTGCCGTCGCGATTGGTTCTGCTTCGATCGCCGGGGATGGTTGTAATGTCACAGCCAGCATTCGCCACGGTATCCAACGCTGCGGAGGGCGTTACAGGGTCGGCGAGTTCGATCACAAGTTCCAGTAAGGGCGAAGGGTCACCACGACTGCTCTCTGCGAGGCATTGAGTGCACCTCTTCGATCGACATGGTTGATGGCTACCGCCGAATGGTTGATGGTTACCACCGGAAAGCCGCCCAAAGGTGCGCGTTTAAGAGGAGCCGCGTCATCCGTTGGCGTCGATGTTCACCAGAGACTGCGGCGCAACGGCCTCAGCTACTGCTGGTCAGGACCAGGGCCGGCGGAGTCAGGTTGAACTCGAAATGGGTAAAACGGTTCTGGGTGTCGTAGAAGGGCGGGCCGACTTCGTAGCGCGTGCCGGGATTGAGCCTGAGCGAGGGGCCGATTCTCCAATCGTCCTGCACGTAACCGGCGGTCTCCCCGCTAAAAGCAACACTAACGAACAGCAACAACCATAGAGGGTCGCGAGCAGTTAGAATTGAAAGACGGGCGGGAATAGGAAAAGACGACCATGATGACCAAGACGATTCGCTCGCGATTCCTACACGAAGTCGGCGAGTCCGTGGAGGGCTGCCGCATTCTGGAAAAGCGGGTGGTGATACCACCGGATCCGGTCGAGCGGCGCCGGGGCGTCTACGACTACCTGGTGGAGGTGGCGCCTGAGCCAGCCAAAGCACCGGGCAAGCAGCCGGCCCGCCGGGCGGCGACCACGGGATCGCGCGAAGAGTCCTTTACGCGAGCCGCGCCGGATGAAATGGGAGGATTAATTCGCCGCATTCCATCACGGTAAGGATGTCGGGGCAAGGGCAAGACGGCCTCAGGTTCGAGCCCTGCTCGTTTTCCGGCTCGGATCAGCCTTGCCGGCGATGCGCCGAACCGGAACCGGCATTTCCAGGAGGGCGGAAACCGTGCAGCCCATCCCTTCAAGGATGTTCGAGAATGCGGCCGTCCCGCATGTGGACCGTGCGGTGGCCATAGGCGGCGGCGTCGGGATTGTGTGTGATCATGAGGACGGTCTGGCCGAGCCGCTTGTTCAGGTCGCGCAGGAGTTCCAGGACCCCTTGCGAGTTTCCCGTATCCAGGTTGCCGGTCGGTTCGTCGGCGAGGAGAATCGCCGGGTGGTTCACGATTGCGCGCGCGATAGCGACGCGCTGCTGCTCGCCGCCCGAAAGAGCGTTGGGCTTGTGATCGAGCCGGCCGGCGATTCCCAGCATTTTGAGGACTTCCTCGAACCCGGCGTCCTCACCCCGAGTATTGCCCGCAATGAACCGGGCCACGGCGATATTGTCGCGGGCGGTGAGATTGGGTAGCAGGTTGAATTTCTGAAAAACAAAGCCGACCATCCCCCGACGCAGGCGAGTGCGACCAGCGTCGCTAAGCGTCGTGAGATTCTGCCCGGCCACGCGCACTTCTCCGGAAGTGGGGGGAGTGAGACCGCCAATGACATGGAAGAGAGTTGATTTTCCGGATCCCGACGGCCCTACGATGGAGACGAATTCGCCCGTCTTTACCGAAAGGTCGACGCCCCGCAAAGCGGGTACTACAACTTCGCCGACCCTGTAGGCTTTGTGTAGATCGCGAGTCTCGATGATGGCGCCGTTATTCATAAGCCAGCGCCTCGATTGGATCGGCCGAGGCTGCTCGCAGCCCCGGGTACATCGCGCCCAGGATCGCCCCGACCATGGTAATGCCGCCCGCGATCGGCCACCAAAAGGGCACGATTTTCATCTGAATGGAGGCCGGCACCAGGACCCCGATCAGGTAATAAGAACCAAAACTGAGGACAATGCCGACCAGGGTGCCGGCCACGCCCAGAAGGAACGCCTCCGCCAGGATGATCCGGAGCACGAAAGCCTTAGACGCGCCCAGGGATTTCAGGATGCCGATTTCGCGGGTGCGCTGAAGGACTGCCATGTACATGGAGAGGCACACCACGAAGAAACCGATCACCACTCCGATGCCCATAACCACGTAGATGAAGGGCCGCAACCCCGGCATGTTGTCTATGGTCCACATGGAGGCCATCTCTTCGGCCGAAAGGATGGGCCAGTCGGTTAGCTTGGGGTCTGCTTGTAGCTCCCGGATCACCTCCTTGGTGTTGGCCGGGTTGTCCAGCTTCAGGTAAATCGTGTTGACCGCTCCTTCGGCGGACAGGAGGTTCTGGAGCACCTGCAAATTGGCTACGATGTGGGCCATCTGGCCGTTCTCGATAATGCCCGACACGCGCCACCAATGATTGAGGATCTTGATGCGTCTGCCCTCGGCGGCTTTCTTCTCGTGGGCGTAATAGTCGTCCACCACGATGTCGTCGGGACCCTTCGGAGGGCCACCCGTTACGTACCTGAATCCGCCGGTCATGGCGTCGTAGGCTGGCATATCCAGACCGGTGATCATCATGGTGATGCCCTCGACGGGCTGCATCAGCACGCCTACGGCGGCCTTCACGTGAGGCTTCTTCGCGAAGTACTTTACGAAGGCTTCGGGGATGCCGTTGCGCATGCTGATGAGTGTCGAGTTCTTGGGCCGCACGATAATGTCGGCGCGAATGCCGCGGGTGCGCTCAGCGGCGTCTTGCAACATCCCGTGGCTGAGACCCACCAGCGTCAGGATGAGGGTTACGGGCACGCCGATCAGCAGGGCGCTGAGCAGGCTCCGCATCGGCTGGTGTTTGATGTTTTCGATTACGAGGCGAGATGTCACGGTTGGCGGTCCTGGGGCTGAGCGGCCTGCGGCCAGGCCTTATTCGGAGGTGTCACCGGGGGTTGTCCTACGATCTGCAAGATCGTTCCTTCGGGTTGTTCCAGCACAAACTTATCATCCGACACGCCCTTATTGATGTCCAGTTTCACGATGTCGATGATCACGCCATATTCGTCGCGAGGGCGGTTGATTTCGATGTGCTTGGGGAATGGAACGTTGTCGTAGACCTTCCACTGGCTGTACCGGTCGTCGGAGAGGATGTTGCCGGAGGAATCGAAAATCAACTGCCGAGCGAGTTGCAGATTGACGCGGTTGAACCAGAGGGTGCGCTGGAGGTGCAACTCCCCATCGGGCGTCTCGCGAATCTCCTGCAGGATGTAGTAGGCGTTGTCCTCATCGGTGAAGTTCTCAAGCAGTAGTTTGACCGGAGGGCTGGTATCCAGGGGGCGTACGAGCAGAGCACTCAGAATGTGCTCGGGGCGAAGGTTTTCGAGTTTGTTATGAGAGGGAGCTGTGATCTCGTTGCGCCCGGCGACGAAGCGGTCTTTGCCGGGCAGGAAAAGGCGGAAATCGATGCCGTTCGAAACCATATCGAACGCCTTGCTCCTCACAACCGGATACAACCCGATGACGCGGATCCAGGCCGGCTTGCGGAACAGGATAAAGGCGCGCACGTCTTTGAATTCGGTGATCTGGCTTTTCTCGGCACTGCCCAGAGCGGGGACCATGTCAACCGTCGCGTTGAAATCGTGGATAGCATTGTACTGGCGATCGACGGCGGCGACCAGCGAGGCGGTGTCCGCGACCAGAAGCTTCGGGGTGGGAATTCCGCCTCTTCCGGAAATGGCGCGGCGGCGCGCCAGGCAGGAGGAGAAGCCCAAGGACATCAAGCACAGCACGATTATGGCCAGAGGAACATGTCTGCACCCCATTACCCAATTGTAGGCAGCGTTTAAAGCGGCCTGTCAACGGACCGTACCGCGGATCGAGTGATGCCCCTGTGCTATAGTGGTGGGCACGGGCCTGTGGCGCAGTTGGGAGCGCGCTTCCATGGCATGGAAGAGGTCGTGAGTTCGAATCTCACCAGGTCCACCAGTTTCTCCCCTGTATTC
>Ga0335078_10014167_pt1 | contig 11827 bp, 9 predicted proteins | sample Lox_Sample_32_FD_206711 | JGI IMG/M metagenome (GOLD analysis project Ga0335078, IMG submission 206711) | Soil microbial communities from Loxahatchee National Wildlife Refuge, Florida, United States - Lox_Sample_3.2 | ecosystem: Environmental > Terrestrial > Soil > Wetlands | place: USA: Florida... | reverse complement strand
AACCGCGCTTCATTCACCAGGTTGCTGCCGAAGGTGTGTGTCTCAGACGCGACCGCGGCATAAGTACCCTTCGAGAAAACGCGGTCGGTCGTCGGCAGACTCACGCCGGCAACCACGTCCTGCGGATTGGTGTCACTGAAGCTGTCCAGATTTGCCCGCAGCATCAGATGATCTCGATCCGTCAGCCGAGAATCGATCCGCGTCAGGAAAAGTCCTTGCTTGTAATTTCCCGGATAGATCGCCAGAAAGTCCAGCGGCGAGGTGATCACGGCGTCGCGATTCTGGTGATTGTATTCCCCGGCAACCAGGAATTGCGTCCTGTCACCGAAAAGTGGTCCCGAAAACGCTCCGCTTTCTTCCGACATCGAGTTCGTCGCCGGTGACGCCGCCAGTTTCTCGTCGGCTTGCGTCGTATCCGGCCGCCCCATCCCCAGGAAATCTCCATGGAACACATTCGTGCCGGACTTGCTAACCACGTTCACAGCGGCTCCGGCCGTTCGTCCATACTCCGCTGACGCCGCGTTCGTCACGATCGTAAATTCCTGCACCGCCGCATAAGGCAGCGCTGTAAACATGTCCTGCCTGCCCCAGCTGTCGTTCGCGTTTGCGTTATCGATCATAAACGTCGTCTGCCGCCGCCCCTCGCCGTCCACGACGAACAGCGTTTCGTCCTGGAATAGGTCGCCGGTTGTGTAAGACGGCTTTACCGACGAATCCAGCAAGACGGCCGAGCTCAGCTTGTCGCTCAGGATCGGCGTGTTCTCAAGTTTCTGCGAATCCAACCGGTCCGAAACCTCGGACGTTTCCGTGTTCACACCGTTCACCGTGCCGTACACGGTCACCTTGGCGCTCGTGCCGGAAACCGCCAACGAAAAATCCAGCGCGGCGGCGATGTCCGCGCGCAGCTCGATGTTTTCCTGCACGGCGGGACTAAAGTTTGCCGCGGTCACCGTGACGGTGTACTTCGCGACGAGGGGAAGTCCGTCGAAACTAAAATTACCTTGGTCGTCGGTCTTCGTAGCTTTCTGTAGACCGGTCGCTTTGTTTTCGAGCTTCACGTCCGCGCCGGGAACGGCTGCGCCCTGTGGATCAACCACGTGTCCCTTGATCAGTCCCAGGTCAAGCGTTTGCGCGCCCGCGGAATTCGGCGCGAAGAAAAGAAGAATAAGTCCTGCGAGAAAGCTAAGAATGTGTACTGCTATTTTTTTGTTGGTCATGGCGGACGGCAGGCTACTGCATTGCGCGCTCTACTACCACAAGTCGTAGTCAATTTCGCCGTTAGCGCACGGAATATGCAGTCCGGTGTATCTAGCCGCGGAATTTGATTAGTGCGTCAACCGCTCGAGAAGATCGTGAACGAAATGCAAAGTGGAAGGAAGAAATAGGAGAGAGGCCGCAAACACGGCAGTGACCATCGCCGCAACCCAGCTAACCACTTGAACTTTTCGCCGCGACCCACGAGGAACAGGTGACGGCCGCAAAAGCCGATCCACGCGCAAATACAATTCCTCTTGCGAGCAATCCGAATGGTTGGAAACCAACGCCGTGCAAAGCGGCGAGAGCCGCCGCGATGTCCCCATGCGCGCAACTCGCACCAGCGCGGATGCCAGCGTCAGCGAACGCTGCGCGCTGTCGCCCACCGCTCGATCGTCCGCGGCAAATTCCGAAAACTTCACCCATGCGTGCTCGAGGCCGCGGAACATCTGCGACAACGGAAGAATCGGCGGCGCCAGCAGCAGAAAAAGCCGCTTCAGGTTGTCCGCGCACTTGCGATGCGCCGTCTCATGAAGAATTGCAGCTTCCAGTTGCTCGTTGGAAAGCGCATTCAGCACGCCCCGCGACACAATGATCCGCTGGCGGATGCTTCCGGCAATCGCCAGAATCGGCTCCTTCCCTTCGATCACCAGCACCGGCGCGGTTTCAAATGGCAACCGTATTTCGTGTCCCGACTTGCGGCAGTCGCGCACGAACCGGAACGTCGCAACCGACGCGCCAACCGCGCTGACAATTCCATAAACGGCGATGGAAATCCCAAGCAGCGCGGCGAAAACAAATATAAAACCAACTTCCTCGCGCGTCGCTCCCGGCTCAAATTCCAAATAGCTGGGAACGCACAGGCCCGCGACGAACACTGTCGCGATTCCCACCGGCAGCATGCGCATCGCAAAAAGAAAGCGCGCCGCGCCGCGCGAACTCATCTGACAGGCCCAGCGGACCGCTGCAGGCGTGAACATTCGCAACACCAGTCCTGCCAGCGCGTGAATCAAGAAAAACGCCGAACAGCAAAGGAAGCTCAACCGCCAGATGTATGGAAGGCTCATCGCCGGCCTCGCCGTTGCAATTTCTTGCGCTCCTCGCGGATTTTCCTTTCCAAATCCGCAAGCAGCACCTCATCATGCGCGCCCACTGCATTGATAAAACACGAAACCAGTAATTCCCTGCCCGGCTGCTGTTCGGCCAGAAATCCCGCCACAATTTCACCGGCGCGCGCGCGTTCCCATTCCGCGCGCGAAAGCCGCGCCGAATATAAAAATGCGCGATCCGATTTGCGGCGGTCAAGCAGCCCCTTCTTAAAAAGGCGATCGAGCGTCGTCATCACCGTCGTATACGCCAGCGGCCGGCTCAAATGTTCCGTCACCATCCGGACGCTGCTCTCTCCGCGTGTCCACACGACTTCCATCACACCCTCTTCCAGGTGGCCAAGCGCAATGCTGCCGGGGTTTTCGCGTGTTGACTTCGAGCGATCTTTCCAAAACTGAAACATTTCGTGAAGATCTCCACTAACTTGTCGCGTGACAACGAGCGCGAGAGCCCCGGAATTGTACACCTGAACGGCAGATTTGTCCCGATTCACTAACCCAGTGTCAGCCGCATCGACGCTGGCCCGGGGCGCGCAAGGAAAAACGACGCGCGTGCAGCGGCGGCGAATCGTGATGCATAGCGCGCTTGCCATTCACGCCAAAACTCATCGGCCGCCGAAACGGGCACGAGCGCCCACACGCTACCGCCGAATCCCGCGCCAAATGCGGACGCTGCAAGCGCGCCGTTTTCACGCGCGAGTTCGGCCAGAGCCAACGTCTCTGTCGTCTGGTTGCCAAGCAGCTTCGCCGCCGCATCCTGTGAAGATTCCGAGATTCGGCCCAGCGCGCCCCAATTACTCCGCGCGAACGCTTCGGCCGCCTGCGGAACATTCACGAATGTTTCATGCATGAATTGCTCGAAACGATTCAGGAGCGTTTGCGCGGAAAATGCCTCTTGCGTCGAGCTGGCGAGCATGCTTCGGATTTGGTCCGGAGCCTCAGGGGACGAAGTCGCAGCTGCCGCAAGTGAAATATCCGCGCGGCCTGTTCCGCGGCGCCACAATTCGAGGATCTTCCGCGCGGCGCGGGAAATCCCGTTGTAGAGTTCCAGCGCCGCGCCTGTTTTTTCTGCAAGCACGCCGCTGTTTGCAACTACGAAAATCACGTCTTCCGGAAAAGGAATATTTTGCTCCAGCCGAGTGGGACAGAATGAAAACTGCGAAAGCTCGCCAGCGCGGCAACACAGAATCGCGGTATGGTCCTCCGATCCGCCGAATGTGCCGACGCCCTTTCCCCCGCCGAGTTTGCCGAAATCTTCGCCGGCCTCAACGGCAGAAAGGTATGACGCCAAATCCAGTGGCGAGGCGATGTTCTCGCGATATTCGCGCGTCGCGCTCAGTGAATTCACCTCCGAGATCGCCAGAAAAATTGCGATCATCAGCGCGCTCGAGCTGCTCAGGCCAGCCGCCGGAGGCAAATCGCTCGCGAACGCGATGTCCGCTCCGCACCGCACCGTTGGGAAATTGCGCGCGACGCGGCGGATGACCGTGCGCGCGTATATCGTCCACGGTTTGCCCGGCGGCCCGGGATCCTCAGAAATTTCAAACGCAGCGCGCTCACCAGAGCACGCATCCACAAGATGCACTCCCGAATCGGCGCGCGCACGCCACGCAACGCAGAATCCCCGCTCGATCGCCGCGAGCAAACTGCGCCCCCCGGCGTAATCCGTGTGCTTGCCGAAAACTTCGATTCGGCCGGGCACAAAACACAATTCGGCGGCTCGCGCGGTATCACTCCCGCGCGCGTCCAGCGTGGCGCATGCTCGCCCAAAAAGCTCTGCCTTGCGCTTCGCTTCACCCTCTTGCATTTCGGCGCCGACAAGTTGTTCCGTGAAAACGTCGCTCACAATTTCATCCGGTCGAAGAGGCTCCATCCTACTCCATCGTTGGCGCGCGGCCTCATTGTGTTTGGTCACATCGGGCAGTAAGATTCCCGCGATCATGAAGCTTGGAATAACCCTCGCATCACTTTTCGCGGCAGCGGCGGCGTTATTGACTGCGCCGACGGCGCACGTGGTGAAAATCACCGGCCCGCGGTATTCAATCGACGGCAAGCCCATCCAAATCATCTCCGGCGAAATGCATTACGCCCGCATCCCGCGCGAATACTGGCGCGACCGCATGCGAAAAGCACGCGCGATGGGCTTGAACACGATCGCAACGTACGTCTTCTGGAATCTTCATGAACCAAGGCCCGGCGTTTTCAATTTTTCGGGCCAACTCGACGTCGCCGCCTTCGTCAAAACCGCGCAGGAAGAAGGATTGTACGTGCTGCTCCGGCCCGGCCCCTACGTTTGCTCCGAATGGGATTTGGGCGGCATGCCGGCATGGCTGCTCGCGGACCCGAATATCGTTCTTCGCAGTCCAGATCCACAATTCATGAATCCAGCGCGGGAATTTCTGAAAAAACTTGGCGAGCAACTGGCGCCGCTGCAAGCTTCGCACGGCGGCCCGATCATCGGCGTGCAAGTCGAAAATGAATACGGCTCATTCGGCAAAGATGCCAAATACATGGACGACGTGCGCAACGCGATTGTCGCCGCCGGACTTTCCGAAGTTCCGCTCTTCACGGCCGACGGCCCGGACCGCCTCGCTTTCGGCACGCTGCCGGACGTGCAAGCCGCAATCAATTTCGGTCCGGGCGATGCGCAGCGCGCCTTTTCGATGGTGGCAAAATTCCGGCCCGACGGCTTGCGGATGAATCAGGAATACTGGGACGGATGGTTCGACGCCTGGGGCAAGCCACACGAAACAACAAACGCCGAGCGCGAAGCGCGCGAATTGGATTGGATGCTCGGCCAGGGATTTTCCGTGAACTTATATATGTTCCACGGCGGCACCACGTTCGGCTTTATGAACGGCGCCAATTTCGACCGCGCGTATTCCCCGCAAACCACCAGCTACGACTATAACTCGCCGCTCGACGAAGCCGGCGCGCCGACGCAGAAATTCTTCATGTTCCGCCGCGTGATCGCTGACCATCTCGACGCCGAGAAACTCCCGCCCTTGCCGCCGGAAATCCCTCGAACAGAAATCCCGGAATTCACGCTGACTGAATCAAGCTCGCTGTGGGCCAATCTCGGCGCGCCGCGCGAAATTCATGATCCGCAACCCATGGAGATGCTCGGACAATCCTACGGCTACATTCTGTATCGCACCACTCTGCGCGGCCCGGCAAATGGCGAGCTGGCCATTCACGAATTGCACGACTACGCGCAAATCTACCTGGATTCGCGCCTGATTGGCACGCTTGACCGGCGGCATAACGAAGACCACCTGCCGCTCAACGTTTCTTCGGGTACGCACACGCTCGACATCCTCGTCGAAAACACCGGACGCATCAATTTCGGTCCGAAAATCCGCGACGATCGCAAAGGCATCACGCAATCCGTCACACTGGGTGATGCTCCACTCACGGGCTGGCAGGCTTTCTGCCTGCCGATGGACGATTTCCACGCGGTGCGATTCTCTCCTCGCACACCGCAAACCACGGACGGGCCCGCCTTCTATCGCGGCTATTTTGACGTTTCGCAAACAGGCGACACGTTTCTGGACATGCGCGCGATTGCCGGCAAAGGCGCCGTCTGGGTGAACGGCCATGCCCTGGGCCGCTACTGGAATATCGGCCCGCAGCAAACTTTGTATCTTCCCGGCCCGTGGCTGAAGAAAGGCCGCAACGAAGTCATCTTCTTCGATCTGTTTCCGCGCACTTCCCCGCCGCAACTCCGCGGCATCACGAACATGATTCGAGATCAACTCGCCATTTCCGAACTCGCGAACGCCAGATGAATTTCACCCCGCTCGATTGGTCTATCGTCATTGGCTATCTGGCGATTTCGATGGCCGTCGGTCTGATTGGCAAGCGCTACATCGGAAATCTTTCGGATTATCTCGTCGCAGGCCGCGAGCTCGGTATGTATCTCGGCATCGCGACTCTCGCCGCCACGGAAATCGGCACCATCACCTTCATGTACAACGGTGAAATGGGCTACCGCTACGGGTTTGCCGCATTCGCCGCCGCGCTGATTTCCGGCGTCGTCATGATCATCGTCGGCCGCACAGGATTTGTGGTCCGCCGCTTCCGTGAAATGCGCCTGATGACGGTGCCGGAATTCTTCGAGCTGAAATATACGCTCGGGCTGCGGCTACTCACCGGCGTACTCGTTGCCGTGGGCGGCATCTTGAACATGGGCGTGTTCCTGAAAATCGAAGGCGAGTTTCTTACCATCGTCACCGGGATCTCTTCGCGCTATCTCGTCGCGGCCATGACGGTGATTCTGATGCTCGAACTGATTTACACCGTGGTCGGTGGAATGGTTTCCGTCGTCATTACGGATTTCCTGCAATACGCGCTGCTTTCGATCGCGACGATTGTCGTCACGTTCTACGCCGTTCATCGCGCCGGCTGGACGGCCATGGTCGACAAGGTCGCAACCACCATGGGTCGCGCGGGCTTCGATCCATTTTCAAACGCCAAATTCGGCATTACGTTTCTGCTGTGGCAGATCCTGCTCTGGTTTTCCATTCACACTTGCTGGCAGACGACCGCCATGCGCATGTTTTCCACGCGCAGCCCGGAAATTTCCAAGCGCGTGATGACCTGGACCGGCTTCATCTTCCTCGGCCGCGGCATGCTCCCGATGTTGTGGGGCATCGCGGCGCTGACGATTTACGGCGCCGGCGCGGCACGGCAAGGCGCACCCGCGCCCGTGATCGCCGGCCACACGCTAGCGCCGATTGACGCCATGCCCGCTATGCTTGCGCACATTCTCGGCCCCGGCGTGAAGGGGCTCGTCGTCGCGGGAATGCTCGCGGCAACCATGTCCGTCAACAGTTCATATTTATTGGGCTGGAGCGCCATAATCTCGCAGGATGTGGCGATGCCCCTACGTCGACTGATGGGCCGTGCGCCGCTCAGTTCACGCGCGCAGATTTTTGTGAATCGCGTCGCGAATTTGTTCGTCAGCCTTTTCCTGATGTTCTGGGGCCTGTATTACACGCCACCCGGCGCCGTGTATCTCTATTTGAATATCACCGGCACAATTTTTCTCGCCGGCGCTTTTGCCGCTGTCACCGGCGGACTTTACTGGCGTCGCGCCAGCACCGCCGGAGGCTATCTCGCCATGCTGTGCGGTGCGGGCGGCGCGGTGATTCCGTTTTTCTTTTTGCACTACAGTGAAAACATCACCGGATTCATGTCCTTTGGCCTCGCCGCAATAGGAATGATTGTCGGCTCGTGGCTTTTTCCTCCCGCAAAGCGCACGCCGGTTGAACAGCTGCACGCAAAGGAATCTTCATGAACGCGTGGCGAATCTTCTGGGAATTTTGCCTGTGGGTCGCCGGCGCAACCTTCGCCGGCATCACGCTGATCGTGATTTTCCGAGGATTTTCAGATCTCCGCGAAATGTTCGTGAAACTGGCGCCGGGAAAGCGCAAAAATTAAACATCGAAGCCGGTTCCTACTGCTGCTGCGGATGCCGAATGAAGAAATGTTCCTTGTCCATAGACGCCGGTATGGCAATGTCGAAGAATCCCACCATCATTTCGTCGATTGTTTGATCGCCCCAACGCACCGCCTTGCTCGGATCCGGATTGTGCGGATTATTCGGCGAATTATCGAACCACGCGATGGCTTGCAGTTCAGTCCCCGCCTTCAGTGGCATCGGCGTCGCCAACTTGTAACTCAGCTGCCAGTAAAAATTGTAATTCACGCGCAGCAGCGTCGTTCGTGTCTTGTCCGCATGTACAATGTTGTACTCGAACGCTTTCCCGCGCAGATGCATGTGCGGAAAAAAACTCAGCAGCGTGCAATCGTTCGGCATTGTGCCATGCACTTCGACGGGAAAATTGTCGGCGCCCGGCGGTATCAAAAAATCGTAGTTGTTCAGCTGTAACGTGATCACGCGCTGTTCCGGCGGCTGTTTCGAGAAAACCACTCCGACGCTGGTCTGATCCTCGCCCGCCTTTCCGTCCGTCGTGTAATGCATCTGAAAAACCAGGTCCGCGCCGGCCGGAATAAACTTCGCCATCGTCTCGGGCCACCGATCCGGCGAGCTGCCCGGCGCGTACACCAGCAGCATGTCACTGGTCGTACCGCGTGCCTGATGTTGCAGCTCCACGTCATTCATGCTCTTTGCCGTGAACGGAATGTTCTTCGGCGCGCCGCGCAACCACGTCGAACCCGGGGGGCGAATGTAAATCACCGCGTGGTGCACGAACTGCGGGCTGGACGGAAGAACCTGCGAAAACTGCGCCCACTTGTCCTCCGTAAACCCTGTCGGCACGATTTCGTAGGTGTAATCGACGATCCCGGAGGCCGGGATGTCCACCGGTACGGGCATTTTGATGATCTGATCCGGTTTGGGAATGTTCCATCCACCGAAGAAATGCAACGGCGGCGGACCTTCGGCCGGATCGCCTGCGGGCGTTCCATCCTTCACCCAGCTTTGGAGCATCGCGATTTGATCCGCGCGAAGCGAAATGTCGTTGGCAAATTTCCCGAAGCGCGGATCGGCGAACCACGGCGGCATATCGTGCGACGTCACCATCCGCACGATTTCGTCCCTGTGCTGTTTGGCCTCCTCGTACGTTTCAAGCGGGACGCGGCCCGCAATGGCTTCCCCGCGATGACAACTTTCGCAGTGTTCCTGCAGCACCGGCAAAATATCGCGGTAAAACAGCGGATGGCTCGGCGCCGGCTCTTCGTGCTGCGCTCCCACTCGCGCACCCGCGAGCACGCTCGCGCCCGCGCATGCGAAACCCGCAATCATCAGTGCGCGACGAATCCCAAATGGGAGTGTTTCCCAACAAAAGTGTGGAGTATTCATTCTGTGTGGTGGTCCATCAACATTATCCCGCCTCAATCAACCGCAATCCAGCGAGTCGCGGAGATTCTGTAATTCCCTGCTCAACATTTTCCTCAATCGCTGATACGATTCGCTCCGAGAGGGCCGCATGAAACAATTGATGCTATTTCTGATTGTGGCGCTGCTCGGTGTGATTCCAGCCGCCGCGCCCCGTCCCGCAAGCCAGCAACCGGCTGTTCCAAATTATTCGATCGATGCAATTCGCTATGCCACCGTAAAGGATTTCCCTCTAAATGGCCTGGTGATTGGCGCGCCGGCAGGCCAGAAGATCGATATCGCAATGGTCGTATGGCTCATCCGTGGCGGCGGACATGTGATCTTGTTTGACAGCGGCTTTCACATGCAGAAATGGATCGATCAATTCCACGTCACGGATTTTCTTTCTCCGGACAAAGCTGTTCAGGAGGCCGGCGTCGACCCAGCGACCGTCACCGATGTGATCATAAGTCACGCGCATTGGGACCACATGGACGGCATCGATCTTTTTCCGAAGGCGACGATCTGGATTCAGAAGGCGGAATACGAATATTACACCGGCCCAGCATGGCAGCCTGGGGGGCATCACGGCGGCATCGAGCCGGAAGACGTGAAGGAACTTGTGCGCCGCAACATCGCGGGCCAGGTTCACTTTGTGGATGGCGACGATAAGGAAATTCTGCCCGGAATCCGCGCCTACACCGGCGCGCGGCACACATACGCGTCCCAGTATCTGCGCGTGGACGGCCAGCCGCCGTTCGTCCTAGCGTCAGACAATTGTTACACCTATCAAAATTTGCGCGAGCACCGCCCCAGCGCCACTTTCGATCCTTCAGATGCGCCCGCAAACCTCGCCGCGCAGGAGCGCATGGTCAAACTTGCCGGCTCCGCTGATCGCGTCGTGCCGGGTCACGATATGACTCAGTTCGAGCGCTTCCCTACGACGGGCCGCATCGCGCACATTCGCTGAATTCACGGCGCGCGCCCCTCCTTCAGGACGCCGCAAGTTCCTTCCGCAAGATTTCTCCCTTGCGGAACCACGGCCGCTCGATGCGCTGCATGTAGCGCGGAAGTGTCTTTTTCTTCTCGAAAAGCTGGCCGACCCACTCGCGCGCTTCCGCAATTCGATTCTGCGATTTCAGAAACGCCGCGTAGTTATAGAGCATCTCCGGCGTGCTCGAATGCACAATCGCATCACCGAACATCGCCGCCGCTTCCGCGTCGCGACCCGCCGCGGCATAGGCCTGCGCCAGGAACATTTCCGCGCGATAACTATCCATTTTAGCGTCAGCCCACACCGCCGTCTCCAGGTCCGGTATCGCCGCTGGCGCATCGCCCATTTCCATCGCGCACGCGCCGCGCCGATAAAAGGAATGCGGCGAATCGCTCCGCGTTTTAATCGCCCGATCAAACGCTTCTCGTGCCTGCCGGTACTGACGTTCATCCCAGTAAAGTTCGCCCAGCTCTTCCAGATTTGCGACGGAAGGATTGTCCTGGATTGTGGCTTCGACAACCGCAATCCGTGACTTGCGGCCGTGGCTCTGAAACGCGCCGCGAAGCAGACCCGCATCCGGCAAAACTTCAACAATCATGTACACCACTGCGCCGATGGCTCCTCCGAAAAAAATCACGAATATCCAGAAGCCGTTGGGACGCCTGCGGAAAAAATGCACGAGCGCGAGAATCTGAAGAATGAATCCCCACGGATAGAAGAGGTGGCTGACGAAGCCCATCGGACGTGCGCTCCAGCGATTAAGATTTCAGTCTTGCTCTTGGGTGACAATGTGAACATCTACGGCAGGCGCATTTTGCAGAAATCGCGTCATCGCTGTCATGTAAATCCACTTTTTCAATCCGTCCACGGCGGAGCGGCCAAAGATCACCTGCGTCACGTGCTTTTCACGCACAAAATCCGCCACCGCGTCGGCAATATTCTTGCCCTTCAGGCGTGACACCGTGGCGCCCAGGCTTTCCGCGAATTGCACGTTGGCCTCCAGCGTCTTCTTCTCGTCTCCGCGCATGTCCTCGCCCAGATCCACGTGCACAATATAAAGTTCGGCGTCAATCCGTCGCGCCATGCGCGCGGCGCGCGCGATCAAATATTGCGAGCGCGGGTGCGAGCTGATGCACACCGCGATCCGTTCGCGAACCGCCCAGTTTTCCTGGATATCCTTCTGATCCATGTAGGATTCCAGGGATTTGTCCACCTGCTCGGCCACCTGCCGCAGCGCAAGTTCCCGCAGCGCGATCAGGTTGCCTCGCCGGAAAAAATTCCCCAGCGCCTGATCCACTTTCTCCGTCGTGTAGACGTCCCCGCGCTTCATGCGGTTCTGCAGCGCTTCGGGAGTGAGGTCCACCATCACCGCTTCTTCCGCCGTCTGCACCACCCAGTCCGGTACAGTTTCGCGCACCTTGATGCCCGTGATCGTACCCACCGTGGGCGCAAGGCTTTCCAGGTGCTGGATGTTTAGCGTCGAAAGCACGTCGATTCCTGCGGCGACGATTTCGAGAACGTCTTCGTACCGTTTCCGGTTCCGGCTGCCGGGGATATTTGTATGCGCGAGTTCATCCACCACAACGACCTGCGGATGCTTCGCTAAAATCGCGTCAATATCCATTTCTTCAA
>Ga0335078_10014166_pt1 | contig 11827 bp, 13 predicted proteins | sample Lox_Sample_32_FD_206711 | JGI IMG/M metagenome (GOLD analysis project Ga0335078, IMG submission 206711) | Soil microbial communities from Loxahatchee National Wildlife Refuge, Florida, United States - Lox_Sample_3.2 | ecosystem: Environmental > Terrestrial > Soil > Wetlands | place: USA... | reverse complement strand
CTCCAGCAGGTTGCGCAGCGCGGTGACAAGCAGGTCCTCATCACCCAGCACGGTGAGGCCGTGCGTGCCCACGCACTGCAGCGTGATGCCGCGGGCGTTCGCCTTCATCCGGCACCGGTCAAGCGCCTCGGCGACGACGGCGTCGAGGTTGACCGGGCGCGGGTCGGGCACCGGCTCGACCGCCTGGATCCTGGACAGCGTGATCAGGTCCTGGACCAGGTTGGTCAGCCGCTGCGCCTCCTGGCGCATCTTGCCCGCGAACCTTCGCACCGCCTCGGCGTCGTCGGCCGCGTCCTCGATCGTCTCGGCGAGCAGCGCGAGCGCGCCGACCGGCGTCTTGAGCTCGTGGCTCGTGTTGGCCACGAAGTCCCGCTTGACCTCATCCACCCGGCGGCTTTCCGTCTGGTCCTCGGCGAGCAACAGGACCAGGCCGCCGCCGCCGACGGCGGCACCGAGCGGTGCCACCCGGACGGCGAAGCTCGTCGTCCGGCCGCCGAACCTCGGCACCGGGACCTCGAACTCGCCTTCCCTGATCTCCCCGTCCCTGCGCACCTGCCTGGCCAGCGCGGCAAGCTCGCTGACCATCAGGCGGTCGCCCTTGACGATCCCGTACGCGCGGGCCGCGGCGCTGGCCCGCAGCACCCGGTCGTTGCTGTCCAGGACCACGGCCGAGGATGAGAGCACGGAAAGGACCGATGCGATGCCCGGCGGCAGCCGTGCGGGCTGCTGGGCGACCCGGCGCCTGGTGCTGCGCGGGGCACGGACCGCCGGGCCGGGCCCGCTGGCCCTCGTTCTTATCGCCACGCGATCTCCGCTATCCGGGCAAGGTAACGCCGTGACCAGTGCAGACTCACGCCTTCATGGTAGGCGGTGGCGGACACCTGAAAACAGCGGCGTTGCCAGCCCGGAGGCGATATTTGACGGTTGTTCACCTTGCCGTAAACATCCGGTAATGCCGGATTTGCCTTCCCTGCACCTGGTGCGGTGGGTCAGCGGCCCTGGTTACGTACCGCCTCCGCCGACTCCGCCGCCGCTTCCGGGTCCAGGTAGCGGCCGCCGGGCACGACCGGCCGGTACGCGTCGTCGAGTTCGTAGACGAGCGGGATGCCGGTGGGGATGTTCAGCTCGGCGATCGCCGCGTCGCTGATTCCGTCCAGGTGCTTGACAAGCGCGCGCAGCGAGTTGCCGTGCGCGACGATCAGCGCGGTCTCGCCCCGGTTCATGTCCGCCACCACCGCGTCGTACCAGTAGGGCAGCATCCGCGCCACCACGTCCTTCAGGCACTCCGTTCGCGGCCTTGCCTCCGGCGGCAGGTCGGAGTAGCGGGGGTCGCCCGACTGGGAGAACTGATCGTCCTCGGCGATCGGGGGCGGCGGCACGTCGTAGGAGCGGCGCCACAGCATGAACTGCTCGTCGCCGAACTGCCGCCGGGTCATCGCCTTGTCCTTGCCCTGCAGCGCGCCGTAGTGCCGCTCGTTCAGCCGCCAGGAGCGGCGGGTGGGCAGCCAGAGCAGGCCGGCCTCCTCGAGCGCGATGTTGGCGGTCTGGATCGCCCTGGTCAGCACCGAGGTGTGCACCACGGTCGGCGCGATGCCGGAGGCTTTGAGCAGACGGCCGCCGTTGGCCGCCTCCTGCCTGCCCGCCTCGGAAAGGCCCACGTCGACCCAGCCGGTGAACAGGCCCTTGGCGTTCCAGTCGCTCTCGCCATGGCGGAGCAGCAGCAGGGTTTTCATGGCCTTGAGCCTAGCCTCAGCCCCGCGTGGGAACAGCAGGCGGCACGGCGGGGTTGGGTTCTAACGTGCACCAGGCGCCGCGACCCAGCTCGCACCCCCGGCGGATCGCGACCATCAGCCTGCATACCTCGCCGCTCGACCAGCCGGGCACCGGCGACGCGGGCGGGCTCAACGTCTACGTGGTCGAGGCGGCAAGGCAGCTGGCCGCCCGCGGCGTCGAGGTGGAGATCTTCACCCGGGCGGTCTGCCCGGACCTGGCTCCGGTAGTCGAGCTGCTGCCAGGCGTGCTCGTGCACAACGTGGTGGCCGGCCCGTTCGAGGAGCTGGACAAGAACGCGCTGCCCGGGCAGATATGCCAGTTCACGTTCGGTGTGCTCCGCGCGGAGGCCGCGTTCGCGCCCGGCAGGTACGACCTGCTGCACGCCCACTACTGGCTGTCCGGCCAGGTCGCCGCGGTGGCGGCGGAACGCTGGGGGGTGCCGTTCGTCCAGTCCATGCACACCCTCGCCAAGGTCAAGAACCTGGCGCTCGCGGCCGGCGACTCCGCCGAGCCCGCCGCGCGGATCCGCGGCGAGGGCGAAGTGATAGCCGCCGCCGACCGGCTGGTGGCCAACACCGCGGAGGAGGCGCGCCAGCTCGTCGAGCTCTACGGCGCGGAGAGCTGGCGGGTCGCCGTGGTCAGCCCGGGCGTGGACCTTTCTGTGTTCCGGCCCTCCCCGCAGGCGCAGGCGCGGACCAGGCTCGGGCTGCCTGCGGACGCCTTCGTGCTCCTGTTCGCGGGGCGGATCCAGCCGCTGAAGGGGCCCGACATCGTGCTGCGCGCCGCGGCGGAGCTGCTGCGGTCCTCGCCTGAGCTGGCCTCCCGGCTGCTTGTCGTCTTCGTCGGCGGGCCAAGCGGCACCGAGATCGGCGCGCCGGGGCGGCTCGAAGGGCTCGCCGCCGGGCTCGGGCTGTCCGGGCGGCTGCGGTTCGAGCCGCCGTGCCCGCACCGCGAGCTTGCCGACTGGTATCGCGCGGCGAGCGTGGTGATGGTGCCGTCGCACTCGGAGTCGTTCGGCCTGGTTGCCCTGGAGGCCCAGGCCTGCGGGACGCCGGTCGTCGCGGCCGCCGTGGGCGGGCTGCACACCGCGGTCCGGCACGGGTTTTCCGGGGTCCTGGTGGACGGGCACGATCCGGCCGCGTACGCCCGGGTGCTTGCCGGGCTGCTTTCTTCGCCGGCGCGGCTTGCCTCGCTGTCCCGGGGGGCGCTCGAGCACGCGTCGGCATTCGGCTGGCCCGCGACGGCCGACCGGCTCATCGAGGTGTACTCCGAGGCCATGAGCGTGTATACCGATTCAGTGACGTCAGCCGTTGCTCAGTTGCGCGCATGAGCGGGGATGCCGCCGCCTCGATCGAGGCGGCGCTTGCTGAGCTCGGGCTCGCCTATGAGAGCCCGAAGCCGGGCGCCTACCTGGTGCGGCTCGAGGGCCAGCACAAGCTGGCCACGATGACCTGGCTTGTGGTCGGCGCGCACAGCCTGGGCGTGGAGGCCTTCTTCTGCCGCCAGCCGGACGAGAACCACGCCGCCTTCTACCGCTTCCTGCTCGAGCGCAACGGGCGCATGTACGGCGTCCGCTTCACCCTCGACCCGGTGGGCGACGTCTACCTGACCGGGCGGCTGCCGCTGTGCGCGGTCGGCACCGAGGACATCGACCGGCTGCTCGGCTGCGTGCTCAGCTACTGCGACGAGAACTTCGACAAGGCACTCGAACTCGGCTTCGCCTCGGCGATCCGCAGGGAATGGGCCTGGCGGGCCAAGCGCGGCGAGAGCCTCGCCAACCTGCGCGCGTTCGCGCGCTTCGCGGATCCCTCGGTGGATCACTAGCCTCCCGCGGCTCCCGCGGCTCCCGCGGCTCCCGCGGCTCCCGCGGCTCCCGCGGCTCCCGCGGCTCCCGCGGCTCCCGCGGCGGCGAGGGCGCGCTCGAACTCCGCGTACATGTCGGCGCCGAACAGGACGAACCTGGCCTCGGTGACCGAGGTGGGCGTGTGCTGCACGGCCTGCATGGCCTGCGCGGGCTGCGCGGCCTGCGCGGCGACGGCGTACACCGTGCCGACGGCGATCCTGGCGGCGTCGCCGGCCGGCCAGCCGTAGATCCCGGCCGACACGGCGGGGAACGCGACGGTGCGCGCGCCGAGTTCGGCTGCCACCCGCAGCGACTCGCGATAGCACGAGGCGAGCAGGGCGGACCGGTCCTCGGCACGGGAGTAGACGGGGCCGACCGTGTGGATCACCCACCGGGCCGGCAGCCGGCCCGCCGTGGTGGCCACCGCCTGGCCGGCGGGCAGGCCGCCCTGGTACGGCCCGGCCCGCAGTTCCCGGCAGGCGGCGAGGACCTCGGGCCCGCCGCCGCGGTGGATCGCGCCGTCCACGCCCCCGCCGCCGAGCAGCGACGAATTCGCCGCGTTGACCACCGCGTCTACCTGCTGCTTGGTGATATCACCCTGCACAAGAGTGATCTTCATGACGCCCCGCCTATTCGGTAGCCAGTATTGCGGGTACATTGTCGACCGTGAACCGGTTGGGCGATCTTGAGCGTGCCATTATGGACGTACTTTGGGAAACGGATAGCTCTCTCACCGTACGCGAGGTCAGTGCTAGGCTGACCGAACGCAATCTAGCTCACACCACCGTGATGACGGTGCTCGACAGACTCGCGAAAAAGGGATTCGTCAGGCGGCAGCGCGACGGTCGTGCCTGGCGTTACTGCCCTTCCGCGACCAAGGAGACGTACGTCGCCGAGCTGATGTTGACCGCGCTCGACCAGACCGGCGACCGTACTGCCGCATTGACCAGATTCGCCCAGTCGGTCTCCGGGGTCGAGGCCGACGCGCTGCGCGAAGCGCTTGAAGTACTCGAAGGTGACGGCGAAGGAGATGCAAGGACTCACTGACGCGGCGCTGCTCGCCGCGGTCGCCACCGGGAGCGTGCTCGGAGCTTCAGCCCTCGTGTCGGCAAGCTGGCCGCGCCGTTCGCCGGCCGCGGCCATCTTGCTCTGGCAGGCGCTCGGGCTGTCCGCCGGCCTCGCCGCGGTCGGCACGCTGATCGGCCTCGGCATGCCGGGCAGCCGGATCGGCTTGGTCCGCGCGGTGCTCGGCCTGGGCGCCGTTTCGCACATCGGCGCCGTGCTACCCGCCGTCTTCGGCGCGGACAGCGTATCCGCGACGGTCATCGCGGGCGTCAGGCTGATCTGCTTCGCCGCCGGGCTGGCACTGTTCGCCTCGCTCTGCTGGGTGCTGGTCGCCGCCTCCGCCGCCGCCTTCACCGCCAGGCGACGCCAGCGTGCCCTGCTGAGGCTGCTCGCGCACGGCGACCCGAAGGTGCCGGGCGCCCTGGTCGTCGACTACCCCACCGCCGCGGCGTACTGCCTGCCCGGACTGCGATCGCAGATCGTCGTCAGCGTCGGCGCCCTGGAACTGCTCGGCCCGGCCGAGCTGGCGGCCGTGCTCGCCCACGAGCGCGCCCACCTGCGCGAACGTCACGACCTCGTGCTGCTGCCGTTCAGCGCGCTGCGGCGCGCGTTCCCCCGCTCGGTCACCTGCGGGCATGCCCAGCGGTCGGTGGCGCTGCTGGTGGAGATGCTGGCCGACGACCGCGCCCTGCGCGCCCGCCCGGCGCGGGAACTCGTCTCCGCGCTTGTCCGGTTCGGCACCGCCGGCGCCTGCCGGGCACCCGCGGGTGCGCTCGCCGTCGGCGAGGGCGAGGTAGCCGCGCGCGTCGCCAGGCTGCTCCACCCGGTGCGCCCGCTCCCTCCCGCCGCATTCGCCGCGATCTGCCTGGCCGCCGCCCTCCTGGTCGCAACCCCCGTAACGCTGCTGATCCTCTGAGCCCGGGGCTGATCCTCTGAGCCCGGGGCGCGCCGCCCCGAACTGACCTCGCAACGCTCACTTCTCCAGTCCCATACGTACCAGCGCTCCGCGACTCCGTAGGTAGTGAACGTGGCGTTGTGTACCGAAATCGGTATGCGTTGTAACGTTCACTACCTCATCGGTCAGAGCGAGGAGCGCGCCGACTGGTGTTGTAGTGGTCTGTGGGTTACCAGGGGCCGTAGGGGCCGTTGCTGGTTCCGCCGCCGCTGCGGAAGTCCTTGACCTTGGGGCGGACGTCGGCCAGGTAGACCGCGGCCGCGACGAAGGCCGCGACAGGCAGGATGGAGATAGGCCCGACGCCGTAGGCCGCCCCGTACAGGCCGACTGCGGCCGCCACGCCGAGGATGATGAGCCACAGCTGCTTGGTCTGCTTGCCGGTGGCGACGAAGGCCTGCGAGGGCCTCCTGATGGCGTCGATGAAGGCCCAAGCCTCCACGATGAACGCCGCGATACCTAGGGCAAAGAAGAAATCCCTGAGCGGGGTGTAGGCACCAAAGGACACGTGAATCACGCTACCTAATCGGAGGCAGTTTCTGGTCTAACCGAGGGAATCGCCTGGCCCGCATCCTCGGCGGCGCCGGCCGGGCCCGGCACCCGCACGCCGTCGGCGAACGGCGCACTGTCGGCGAACGGCGCGGCGTTGGCGAAAGGAACATCTTCCGCCGTCGGCGCGTCTGCCGCGAACGGCGCGTCTTCGGCATCTGGCGTGCCTTCGGCATATGCTCCGCCGTCGGCGAACGAGGCATTCTCGGCATCTGGCGCGCCCTCGGCGGCCGGCGCCCGCGCCGCCGCGGCCGCGGCCGCGTTCTCCTTGCGGAAGGACTCGTAGATCTCGATGAGGACCTGCTTCTGCCGCTCCGACAGCTCCGGGTCGGCGAGCAGCGCCGACCGGACCCCGGAGTCGGCCGGCCTGTCCTCCAGGATTCCGGCCTGCACGTACAGCGCTTCCGCGGAGATGCGCAGGCCCTTGGCGATCTGCTGAAGGATGTCCGCGCTCGGCTTGCGCAGGCCGCGCTCTATCTGGCTCAGGTACGGGTTGGACACGCCGGCCGCCTGCGCGAGCTGGCGCATCGACTTCCCTGCCTGCTCCCGCTGCTCCTTGATGTACTCGCCGATCGAGTTCCGCATACCTTCAGCCTGCCACGTAATGCTTGCAATTGCAAACGACCAGCAAGCGCACCGCTCAGCTGCGCGCGTCCCCGATGCCGAGGAAGGCGCGCGCCTCGGCGGGACGCATCGGCGGCCGCTGCGCGATCCTGGCCAGCCCGGCCGCCCGTTCCACCAGCTCGGCATTGCAGGCAACGGGACGGCCCCGCGCGTAGGAGAGCGTGTCCTCCATGCCGACTCGCAGGTGACCCCCCGCGGCGAGCGCACCCAACAGCACGGGCAGGGTACTCCGGCCGATGCCGGTAGCGGACCAGGTTGCCCCGACGGGCAGCGCGGCTACCGCGGCGGCTATGGTCGGCACGTCACCAGGCATGCCGCCGGGCACGCCCATCACCAGGTCGCAGTGCACGTGCCCGCCGGCCGGCGGGCCGAACTCGCCGAGCAGCCGGTGCAGCGTCGCCACCTGCCCGATGTCGAACAGCTCGAACTCCGGCACGACCCCGCGCTCCTGCGTCAGCCGGTAGAGGTCCTTGATGAACGGCCAGGGGTTGTTGAACACCTCATCCCCGAAGTTGACCGTCCCGCAGGTCAGCGAGCAGGCGTCGGGCCTGGCGTCAAGGACGGCGAGCCGGTTGGCGAAGCTGTCGGTGACCGCGCCACCGGTGGACAGCTGCACGACGAGGTCGGTGCCCTCGCGAAGCGCCGCCACCGTGTCGGCCAGCCTGCCGCGGTCCAGCGTCGGCTGTGCCGCGTCATCCCTGATGTGCACGTGAATGACCGCGGCCCCGGCGGCCTCGCACTCCTTGGCGGTCGCGACGAGCTCGTCCAGGGTGACCGGGAGGGCCGGCACCGCGGCCTTGTCGGCCTCGGCGCCGGTCGGGGCGACGGTGATCAGGGTTCCTGCCATGGCGGCAAGATTACCCCCGGGCGGTCCGGATCACGCTGCCCGGATTTTAGCTGGCGCTTCCCGCGGGCAGGGCCAGGTGCTGCCTGGCGAACGCCAGCGACTCCGCGAGATCCGTGACTCGGCTGGCCCTCGTAGCGGCGCGGTTCGTCTTGACCTCGACCACCACCGCGCCGTTGTATCCGGTCGCGGCCAGGCGGCCGAGGAGCTCCGCGCACGGCTGGTTGCCATGGCCGGGCACCAGGTGCTCGTCAGGTATCGGGCCGGCCGGATTGCCGGTTCCGTCGGCCAGGTGCACGTGGGCCAGCCGGCCGCCAAGCTCGGCGGCCATCACCAGGGCGTCGGAACCCGACGCGGCGGTGTGCGAGAGGTCCAGCGTGACGTACGGCACGTCGAGCGCGGTGGGATCCCAGGTCGGGGCGTAGGGCACCACCTCGTTGCCGCCGGCCCGCAGCGGGTACATGTTCTCCACCGCGAACATGACGTCGGTCTCCTCGGCCATCTCGGCCAGGCCCTTCTCGAAGCCGCGGACGTAATCGCGCTGCCAGCGGAACGGCGGGTGCAGCACGACCACCCTCGCGTCGAGCCGTTCGGCCAGATCCTTGGCGCGGCGCAGCTTCTCCCACGGTTCCCGGCCCCAGACGCGCTGGGTGAGCAGCAGGCTGGGCGCGTGCACGGAGACGACAGGGACCTGGTGATAGTCGCTCAGCCTGCGCAGCACGTCCGCGTCCTGACTCACCGGATCGGCGTAGACCATGATCTCGATGCCGTCGTAGCCCAGCCTGGCGGCCATCTCGAAGGCATCCGGCGTACGCTCCGGGTAGACCGAGGAGGTGGACAGGGCGACCGGCGGCCCCGATGCCCTCGCCTCGCCGCTCAACGCCCGCTCCCTTCGTTGTCTCGCCTCCAGCTTACTGAGAATGTCGGTGGCAGCCGCTATCGTGCGGGCCATGGCAAAGTCGGCGGCAGGGGCGGCAGGCTACCGCTGCACAGAATGCGGCTGGCAATCCCTGAAGTGGAGTGGGCGGTGCGGCGAGTGCCAGGCCTGGGGAACGGTCGAGGAGGCCGGAGCCCGAAGATTGACTCAGGGGCTGACCAGGGGCCTGACCCGGGTCGCCCACCGCAGCGGGGCACCGGTCAGCACGCCAGCGGTGCCCATCGGCCAGGTCGACGCCGCCGCGGCGAGCGCCCGGCCCACCGGCCTGGACGAACTTGACCGGGTGCTCGGCGGCGGGCTGGTGCCCGGCGCCGTCGTGCTGCTGGCAGGCGAGCCAGGCGTGGGCAAGTCGACCCTGCTGCTCGAGGCCGGCGCGCTTGTCGCCGATTCGGGGCCGGTGCTCTACATCACCGGCGAGGAATCCGCGGCCCAGGTGCGGCTGCGCGCCGACCGGATCGGCGCGATCAGCGACCAGCTCTACCTCGCCGCGGAGACCGACTTGGACGCGGTGATCGGGCATGTCGACCAGGTCCGGCCCAGGCTTCTGATCATCGACTCGGTGCAGACGATCGCCGCGACCGACGTGGACGGCGTGCCTGGCGGGGTTACCCAGGTGCGGGAGGTGGCGGCAGCGCTGACGGCGGTCGCCAAGGAACGGTCGCTGGCGACGATCCTGGTCGGGCACGTCACGAAGGACGGTTCTGTGGCCGGGCCGCGGGCGCTCGAGCATCTGGTGGACGTGGTGCTGCACTTCGACGGTGACAGGCATTCGCAGCTGCGCATGGTGCGGGCGGTGAAGAACAGGTACGGGCCGACCGACGAGGTCGGCTGCTTTGACCTCGGCGAGTACGGCATCATCGGCCTGCCCGACCCGAGCGGGCTCTTCATGTCACAGCACCACGAGCCGGTCCCGGGCACCTGCGTCACGGTCACGCTTGAGGGACGCAGGCCGCTTCCTGCCGAGGTCCAGGCCCTGGTCGGTTACTCGGCGCTCGAGGTGCCGCGGCGCGCCACGTCCGGCCTTGACGGCGCCAGGGTCGGCATGGTGATCGCCGTGCTGCAGCGCCGTGCCGGGGTCAAGCTGGGCAAGCAGGACGTGTACGCGGCGTCCGTGGGCGGCGTCCGGCTTACCGAGCCCTCGGTCGACCTGGCCGTCGCCGTCGCCCTGGCAAGTTCCGCCGCGAACCTGAGCGTGCCGGCCGGCGTCGTCGCGATCGGCGAAGTCGGCCTGGCCGGAGAGGTCCGGCGGGTTTCAGGCATGCCGCAGCGGCTGGCCGAGGCGGAGCGGATGGGTTTCCGCCGCGCGATCGTGCCCGCCGGCCCCATGGATCCGGCGGGCCCCGCGGACCCGGCCGGCCTCGCGGGTTCGCTTCAGGTCGTCGGGGTCCAGGATGTGCGCCAGGCGCTGTCCGCTGTGCTCGGGACCGACCTGTAGTCGGGTCAGCCGTAATCCGGTCAGCTTGATCACCAGCACGGCGCTCGCGGCGCCGCCGTCCTTGACGCGTACCTGATAGGCGCCCGGGCGTACCGACGAGGCCAGCGTGGTGCAGCCGGGCAGGGTGCTAGCGCGGTTCCAGCTGATCGATTCCCGGGACGGTACACCGCGTTTGAGCGTGGCGGTCCGGGCGCCGCCAGCGCGTGCGCAGTCGGCCGAATCCCAGACGACACGGCCCGCGGAGGAAACCTGTACCTGGAGCTCGGCCGGGCCGAGTTCGAACGTGCAGGCGGCTGGCGCGGTCGACACGACGTACACCTCGAATCGCGGATCTTCCCCGGCACCGTAACTGGACTTGCTGCTGACCAGGCTGAGCACGATGTCACCGGGAGAGCACTGGCCGCCGTTGCCCCCCTTGCCGCCGTTGCCCTTTCCGGTGCCCTTGCCGTCCTTGCCGCCCTTCCCGCCGGACTGGGCGGCGGCACTGGCGCTGGCGCTGGCCGAGCGCCGGGTCCTTGCGGCCGTCGGCGTGTTCAGCGGTCCCCGGGTGGCCGGGGGGGCGGTCGGCACGGCGCTGTAGGCGGCTTCGGGCTGCAACGAGGGCTGCGAACCCGTCACGGCCGGGCCGCCGGGCTGGCCGCCGCCACCACCGGTAAAGACCCAGATCAAGGCCGCGAGCAGGACGAGGCCCAGGGCGAGGGTAAGCGCCCTGCGGCGCCAGTAGGCATCGGACCGGTAATCATCGGACGGGTCTTCTTCTTCGTCATCACGAAAAGTATCCATACCCATGCGGAGAGTATGGAGTCAAAGGGTGGCAACTACCGGAAGACCCGCCGGCCACACCGCGAACCGTGCCGCCTGGTCGAAGCCGCCCTACCATAGGCAGCGTCATGACCGTGCCCTATGCGAACCCGGCGGCCCTTACCGAACCGGTGCTGGCCTGGTACGCGCGGAACGCCAGGGACCTGCCGTGGCGCGCCGCCGACGCGAGTCCCTGGTCGGTGCTCGTCAGCGAGATCATGCTGCAGCAGACGCCGGTGGCCAGGGTGCTTCCCGCGCACGGCCGGTGGCTGGCCAGGTGGCCGGCGCCCGCCGCGCTCGCCGCCGAGCCGCCCGCCGAGGCGATCAGGCAGTGGGGCAGGCTCGGCTACCCGAGGCGCGCCCTGCGGCTGCACGAGACGGCGACGATCCTGACCCGCCGTCATGACGGGCGGGTGCCCCCGGACTACCAGGCGCTGCTCGCGCTGCCCGGAATCGGCGGCTACACCGCGGCCGCGGTGGCCAGCTTCGCCTTCGGCCAGCGGCATGCCGTGCTCGACACCAACGTGCGGCGCGTGTTCGGCAGGCTGATCACCGGCCAGCAGCCGCCGGCGGCCGCGCCGTCGGCGGCGGAGCGGCGGCTGGCCGAGTCGCTGCTGCCCGCTGAGCCCGCGACGGCGGCGCGCTGGTCCGTCGCGGTGATGGAGCTCGGCGCCCTGGTGTGCACGGCGGCAAGCCCGCGCTGCGCCGACTGCCCGGTTGCCCGCCACTGCACCTGGCTGGCCCTCGGCCAGCCCGCCCCCGACGGCAGGCGCCGGACGCAGCGCTACGACGGCACCGACCGCCAATGCCGGGGACGCCTGCTCGCGCTCCTGCGCGAATCGGACGTCCCCGCCTACCGGGCTCACTTCGACGCGCTGTGGCCCGACCCGCTCCAGCTCGACCGCGCCCTAGACGGCCTGGTCGCCGACGGCCTAGTCGACCCCCTCCCCGACGGCCGCTACGCCCTGCCCGCCGGTAGTTCCCAGAATCAATGATCGTGGGTC
>Ga0335078_10014164_pt1 | contig 11828 bp, 7 predicted proteins | sample Lox_Sample_32_FD_206711 | JGI IMG/M metagenome (GOLD analysis project Ga0335078, IMG submission 206711) | Soil microbial communities from Loxahatchee National Wildlife Refuge, Florida, United States - Lox_Sample_3.2 | ecosystem: Environmental > Terrestrial > Soil > Wetlands | place: USA: Florida... | reverse complement strand
GATCATCGACCGCCACAAGGTCACGGTGTTTTATACCGCGCCGACAGCCATCCGCACGTTCATCAAGTGGGGAGACGAGTGGCCGAACAAGCACAGCATGGCGTCCCTGCGCCTGCTGGGCACGGTGGGCGAGCCGATCAATCCCGAAGCCTGGATGTGGTATCGCGAGGTGATCGGCAAGGACCGCTGCCCGATCGTCGACACGTGGTGGCAAACCGAAACCGGCGCGATCATGATTTCGCCTCTTCCGGGTGCGATTGCGACCAAGCCTGGGTCGGCAACCAAGCCCTTCTTTGGCGTCGCGCCTGAAGTCGTGACGCTCGAGGGCAAACCGGTGCCCGACGGCAGCGGCGGCTATCTGGTCATGCGGAAGCCGTGGCCCTCGATGCTGCGCACGGTGTGGGGCGATCCCGAACGCTACAAGCAGAACTACTGGTCGCAGATCCCGGGGTCGTATTTCACCGGAGACGGCGCGCGCAAAGACAAAGACGGCTACTACTGGATCATGGGCCGCGTGGATGACGTCATCAACGTGAGCGGACACCGCCTCTCGACGATGGAAGTCGAGTCGGCGCTGGTGGCGCACCCCAAGGTTGCCGAAGCCGCGGTAGTCGGACGTCCCGACGATCTGAAAGGCCAGGCGATCTCGGCGTTTGTCACGCTCGAGCAGGGCAACCAGCCCAGCCACGAGCTGAAAGAGGAACTGAAGAAGTGGGTGACCAAAGAGATCGGCGCGCTCGCGCGTCCGGACGACATCCGCTTCACCGATGTTCTTCCGAAGACCCGCAGCGGCAAAATCATGCGGCGCCTGTTGCGCGAACTTGCCACTAGCGGCGACGTGAAAGGCGACACGACCACGCTCGAGGATTTCAACGTGATTGCGAAGCTGAGGGAAGACGAGGGCTAAGTAAGATTTCACATTAAATCTTGCAGATTGAACGCCGGTCGCGAGGCCGGCGTTTTTGTTTGCGTTCCTTGTTCCTTTTGCGGCCTGGCTGAGAGGTGTTTTTCCAAATCTTCAATCTTCAATCTAGCTTTCTACAGTATCTTCCTCCCGCAACTCCGCATCCAATGTGCGTGTTCTAATTGACAAGGAGTGTTCGTTCGGTTTTGGGCCCGCAACAAAATCCCTCGTCGCGCCTGGTGCAGGTTGACCTGGTTCGCGTTGTCGCCATGGCGCTGATGGTGCAGGGCCATACGCTCGACGTCCTGCTGCTTCCCTCGTATCAGTCAGCCTGGTGGTACAACGTGTGGGAGTTCTGCCGCGGCTTCACCGCGCCCACGTTCCTGCTGCTCTCCGGGTTTTCATTCGCGCTGGCCACCATTCGTCGCTTCGACGATCACCTGACGCTCGGCCCGAAAGTCTGGGCGCGCCTCCGTAAGTTCGCTTTCTTCGTGCTGCTGGGATATTCCATGCACTTCCCGGTGCACTCGGTTAGCGATTTGAGATACGCCAGTGCGACTTCGTGGGAATCGTTTCTCCAGGTCGACGTCCTGCAGACCATTGGCTTCAGCCTGATCGGGCTGCAGTTGTTGGTGCTCGCGCTGCGGAGCAAGAAACTTTTCGCCGGCATCGCCATCGCCGGATCGCTGCTGATCGCCTTCACCACTCCATTGCTCTGGAACAGCACGATCGTGAACTCGCTACCGCTAGCGTTACGTTCGGCATTGATTGGCACCGGCGGATCCCTCTTCCCGCTGCTGCCCTGGTGTTCGTACGTTCTGCTTGGTGCAGGACTCGGCACCATCTATCTCACAGTCGCGCGCTCATCGAACCTGATGCTGAAGGCTTTCGCACCAGCGGGACTGGCGCTGCTGTATCTCGGTCTTCGCGCCGAGAACCTCGCGCACGTCCTCTACGGCGACCTCAACTTCTGGCCGACCACGCCGCACCTGTTTATTACCCGCATCGGATTCGTGCTCGCGATCCTCGGCCTTGCGACCTTCGCTCTTCCGCTCTTCGAAGCTCGGGGCGCGACTCTTCGATCACTTGCTGAAGAGTCGCTGCTGGTCTACTTCATCCATGTGGATTTGTTGTATGGATCGGTATGGAACCGCGGACTGCGCAACTATATTGGCGGCAGCCTGACCTTCCCACAGGCATATGGCTGGGTGATCGTAATGATCGCCGCCATGACGGCCGTCGCGTTCTATTGGAACCGCGTCAAGAAGACGCACCCGCTGCATAGCCGCGCGGTGAAGACAGGAGTCATTGCGCTGGCTGCCTTGGCCGTTGCATGACTCCCCGAAAAAGCGAAACCGAGCGCCTATGCGCTCGGCCGCTAACTCCCAACTGCTGACTACTTTTTCTGTTTCCTCATCCAGTCCATGAACAGCAGTTCGTACGGCTTGTCTCTCGACCGCAGCAGGTGACGCACGCTCTGTCCGGTGACGAGTTGGCAAACTTCCTCGGCGAGGTTCTTGGCGTGATCCCCGGCGCGCTCAATGGTCTGGGTCATGAAGACCACGTGGAAGCTCTCCTGCCGTGGCTGGTGCTCGCGGTTCTCCACGTGGCGCATGAAGATGAGATTGCGCAGGCGGTCCAGTTCCGAATCGGCGCGCAAGACCACCAAGGTCTTCTGCAGGTCGCGCTTCGAGAATGCCTCGTGCACGTCGCCCAGCATCTTTTCCAGGATCGAAGCCATCATGATGAGGTCTTTGGAGTCCTGCGGATCGAGCCTTGAACCGATGGTAGCGGCACGGTTTGCCACGTTCAGTAACAGGTCTCCGATTCGTTCCAACTCCAGGATGAACTTGAGGCAGGCCAGCAACTCGCGCGCTTCGGCGGCATTTACTTGCGTAATCGCGATCGTAACCGCTTCGTTGAGATCGTGATCGATGTTGTCGAGTTCGTCTTCGTACGTACGCAGCCGTTCCATCGATTCCGTGGAGCCGCTCGCCAGTCCTTCGGCGCAGGCGGCCGCTGCCGAACGCGCGACTTTAATTGCTTGCAGGGTTTGCTGGACGATGTTCTCGTTGGCAGATTTCTCGAGGTTCTTTGGCGACGCCGAACTCATTCGGCCCTCCTGCTCGGATTCGACCACGTACGCCTGCTCTTAGCATAACGCGCCGTTTCGGCGCCGTACATGGTAGCGAGGTGCCTTAAGGCAGGGCAGACGGGGTTCAGGCCCGTGCCATCTCTGCCGGTGTCAATGCCAGGGGCAGCGAAAAAACAAACTCAGAGCCGCGATTCACGGCGCTCCTCGCCGCGACCGTGCCGCCATGCTTGCGAACAATATGTTTCACGATCGCCAATCCCAGACCGGTTCCCCCGGACTCACGTGAACGAGCCTTATCCACACGGTAAAAACGCTCGAAAAGCCGCGGCAAGTGTTCCGACCCGATACCCGGTCCGAAATCCCGCACGAAGAACTCCACCGACTTCTCCTGCAGTCGCGCGCCGAGCTGAACTTCGGTTCCCGGCGCATACTTCACCGCATTATCCACGAGGTTTACGAATACTTGATGAATCGTGTCGCGGTCGGCCTGCACGATCTCGTTCACGCTCTCCACAATCCGCAACTCGGCGCCCTTGCCACGAACTAATTCACGCAATGTTTCTTCCGCATCGCGCAGCAACGCATCGGCAGACACCGCCTCAAATCGGAAGCTCTGTTCGCCCGACTCCACCCGCGCCAAGGTGAGCAAATCTTCTGTCAGTCGTGACATGCGCGCAGCGTTCTTACGAATGATCTCCAGGAACTCCATCGTCATTGCGGGATCTGGCGGCAGGCCGTCTTGCAGCGTCTCGGTGTAGCCCTGGATTGATGTCAGCGGGGTGCGCAATTCATGCGAGACATTAGCGATGAAGTCGCGCCGAGTCTTCTCCAGGCGTTCGATCTCCGAGAGGTCATAAAGCACGGACACGACGCCGCCGCCGGGCATCGGAGCCGCTGTCACGCTGAAGCTTTTTCCTACCGAGGCCCAGGTGACGCGCTCGGTTTGCGCCACGCCGCTCTGAGAGGCGTCTTCCGCTGCGCGCAGCAGATCAGGATCGCGTAAGGTCTCCACCAGCGGAGCCCCGATTCTCACGCCGCTAGGCACTAGTTCCTGCATGCGGCGGTTGGCCCAGATTACGCGGCCATCGGGTCCGGTCGCGATCACTCCTTCGCGCATCGAGTTGAGCACGGCTTCGAGTTCTTTGCGGCTCGTATCCAGCGCACGGAAACCCTGCTCCAGTCGCCGGGCCGTGCGGTCGAGTGCATTCGCAACCATGGCGATTTCATCCGACGAATCGCCCGCCTCCACGCGCGCAGCCAGATCGCCAGCCGCAATCTTCTCCGAGAATTGCACGATCGCCTTCAGTCGATGGCTGATCGACCGTGACGCGAAGATCGCCAGGATCAGCGCAACCAACATCCCGAGCAAGCTGGCGCGGATCAGGTAATTCCGCACCTGGTGATTGACCTCGTTGATCGCCGACAGCGGATACGCTAACCGCACTGCCCCGTTCGTGATGGGAGCCGCGACGTACAGGAAGTCGATTCCGACGGTGTGGCTGGTGCGCGAGTTCTCGCCCAGCTTGCCATGCAGAGCGGCGACGAATTCGGGTCGCGTCGCATGGTTTTCCATCTCTGGCGGATTGGCTTCCGAATCGGCCAGCACGTGACCTTGCATGTCAATAATGGTCGCGCGCGCATCGGCCGCTCGCGACGCCTCTTTTGCGATCGCCGGGTACTGGTCCGGCGAGGCATTGCGCACGCGGTTGGCGAACATTTCTACTTTTTGGGAGAGATTCCGCTCAATGGTGGAATAAAGCGAGCGTTCCCAGGCGGCACGCACCGTGAAGTCGAGAGTGACGGTGCCAGCCGCAATCACAACCAGAAAGAGGATGAACAGCTTGAAGAAGATTCGCCGAGTCACCGCGCTGCCTCGAAGCGATATCCTGCTCCGCGCACCGTCTTCAGCATGCGCGGGCTTTCCGGATCCCGTTCGATTTTCTCACGGATGCGCCGCACATAAACATCCACCGACCTCGGGGTGACGAATTGCGTGTCGCGCCAGACCGCGTCGAGCAGCTGATCTCGCGTAAACACCCGCCCTGGGTGCCGCGCCAGGTAATCGAGCAAGCGGAACTCGGTCGCAGTGGTCGCCACTTTTCTGCCGCGGACCGCCAGCGTCATGGCGCCGGTATCGATCTCGATGTCTCCAGCCTTCAGCAATTGCGGCGTTAGCGGTCGCTCGAACCGTCGCAGGACAGCTTTTACCCGCGCTACCAGTTCGCGCGGGCTGAACGGTTTGCTGATGTAGTCGTCGGCGCCCAACTCCAGCCCGAGCACGCGGTCGGTCTCCGAGGACTTGGCGGTTACGAAGATGATGGGAATCGTGGCCAAGGCGGCGTTCTGGCGGATCTTCCGGCACAGCTCCATGCCGTCGCCGCCCGGAATCATGATGTCCAGCAGAAAGACTTCCGGCGCCTGCTTCTCCGCATCCGGCAGGACGCCGAAAGCGGAGGGATAAGTTCGCACTTCGAACCCCGCGGCTTCCAGGTGATGCTTCATCAGCCGCGATATGTCGACATCGTCTTCAACGATAAGGATCATGGTTTGTCACTGTTATTATTCGCAGAATTTATTACAAATCCATGAACACAGAACCTGTGCCCAGTATCCAGTTCGCCAGTAACCAGTCTTAGCTGTGGGCAAGGAACCAAGCTACAACCGGACGGCCTCGGCCACCCACACTGGGAGAGGTTAGAGCGTTAGTCTGAGGCTGCTAGTATTTACCGGTTACCCGATACTGGCTGTCAGATACTGCCACGCAAACTTTTTCTTCTAACATTCCCGCAGCAGCTCTCTCTGAGGCACAATATAGGGATACATGCACTGCGAAAGGCCGTCTGGCTCCATGAAGAAGTTGTTGTCCCTCGTTGTCCTTTTAGCCTCCACCTCACTGTTCGCGCAGGTACCGTCGCCTTCGCCGCAAACCCCGGAGCCGCAAAAGACTGCGCCGCTTCCCGAACCCGAGAAAGTCGGTCCTTCGTCGCCGAGGCAGCAGGAGACGATTCCGCTGCCCGACAAGCCGAACCCGCAGGTGTCGAAGGCCGACCAGCCCGACTACTCGCAAGAAGCCTACGTCGTTAAGGACTTTGAGTATCTGGCCCGTTTCGAGAAAGACGGCACCGGCACGCGCACTTTCAACGCCGTGATCGACGTTCGTTCCGACGCCGGCGTGCAGCAATGGGGACAGCTCGTCTTCGGCTACAGTTCGGCCAACGAGAAGCTGGACATCAACTACGTCCGTGTGAAGAAACCGGATGGCCGCGTGATCACCGCCACGCCTGACGCCGTGCAGGACCTTACCGCCGGTGTGGCGCGTTTCGCGCCCATGTACACCGATTACCGCGAGAAGCACATCACCGTTCCCGATCTGCGGCCCGGCGATACACTCGAATACTCCATCGTTACCACCACCGTTACAGCACTCGCCCCGAACCAATTCTGGCTCAATTACGACTTCGATCACGACATCATCGTTCTCAACGAAGTGCTCGAAGTGAACGTGCCGAAAGACAAGGCTCTATTCCTCAAAACGGAAGACGGTTTCAAGCCCACCATAACCGTTCAGGGCGACCGCAAAATCTATCGCTGGCAGTCCAGCAACCTGAAGCGCAAGTCTGACGACGAACTCAAGAAAGAGTGGAAGAAGCGCCGCCTGCACCATCAGGAAGATCAGCCCGCGGTGCAGCTCACGACCTTCCAGAGCTGGCAGGAACTGGGCGCGTGGTACGCGCCGTTGCAGCGCGACCGCATCAAGGCCACTCCCGAACTGCGCGCCAAGGCGCTCGAACTGACGCAGGACAAGAAGACCGAACTCGATAAGATCAAGGCGCTCTACGATTTCGTCGCCACCAACTTCCGCTACGTCAGCTTGTCATTCGGCGTGGGCCGTTACCAGCCGCACTCGGCCGGCGATATCTTCGCCAACAAGTACGGCGACTGCAAAGACAAGCACACACTGCTCTCGACCATGCTCGACGTGATCGGCATCCATGCTGATCCGGTGCTCATCAACTCCGAGCGCCAGCTTGATCCCGATGTTCCTTCGCCCGGACAGTTTGACCACGTGATCACGCTGGTGACCCTGCATGACGGTTCCCACATCTGGCTCGACACCACGACCGAAGTCGCACCGTTCCGCATGCTCGCCTACCAGATTCGCGCCAAGAAAGCGCTCTGGGTGCCGACGGACGGCAAGCCCGCGCAAGTGATCGAAACGCCCGCGGATTCGCCATACCCGAACGAGCAGAATGTCGTCATCGACGCCAAGATTAACGACGTAGGTACACTCACCGCGAAGCTCCATTTCACCTTCCGCGGCGACAGCGAACTGCTCTTCCGTACCGCCTTCCGTAATTCGCCGGAAACGGAATGGAAGAACCTCTGCGGCAATCTCGGACTGAAGGGGCAGGCTTCCGATGTCAAGGTGAGCGATCCCACGGATACCAGCATTCCGTTCGAGCTGAGCTACTCGCTCTCGATGCCCAACTACATGGCTTGGTCGTCAAAGACGCCGTCCTTCGCGGTTCCGCTGCCTCAGGTCAGCATGCCGGAGGTCGATGAAACCGACGACGATCAGCCCGATCCGATCACGCTCACCGGCGCGCCGATCAACTCCGACTTCAAGATCACTCTCGAAGTGCCGGCGAAGTACAGCGTGCAGCTTCCGCTGCCCGCGACCGTGAAGCGCGATTACGGCACCTACAGCGTGACCTACGGCAAGGACAAGAACATCATCACCGCCGAGCGCAAGCTCGTGCTGAATGTTCGCGATTTGCCGAAGAAGCGTCTCGGCGATTTCGCCGCCTTCCATCGCATCGTCAACTCCGATCAGCTGCAGCAGATCGCTCTGGAAACCGACTCCAATTCTGGCCCGAAACTGCCCGAAGGCTTGAAGTCCGATGACCTCATCGCTGCCGGCGGAGCCGCCCTGCAGAACCAGAACTACAATGCGGCCGTCGAGTCGTTCAAGCGTGCCACCGAACTCGACGCCAAGAGCAAACCCGCTTGGCGCGGTCTTGGCGCTGCCTACCTGCAACTCCAGAGGAAGGACGACGCCATCGCGGCCTTCAACAAGCTGCTCGAAATCGATCCTTACGATGAATACGCGTATCTCGGCATCGGCTACGCGTACATCATCGATCACGATTACGACAAAGCGGTCGACTCCTTCCGCAAGCAGGTGGAGATCAACCCGCTCGACTCCAACGCGCAATTCTCGCTCGCCAGTGCGCTCGTCCAGCTACGCCGTTGGGACGAAGCGCTTCCCGAACTCCAGAAGTGCGCGCAGCTCATGCCTCGCAGCGCCGAGGTGCAAACGTCTCTCGGGCAGGTTTATCTCGAGCTGAAGCAATCCGACAAGGCGATGGAAGCCTTCGACAAGGCCGTCGACCTTGGCGGCAACGCGACCATCTGGAACAACGTTGCCTACGAACTCGCTCAGCACGATCTTCAGCTCGATCGCGCGCAGCAGTACGCCGAATCAGCGGTCAGCGAAATCGCCACCCAGTTGCGCAACGTCGATCCCGAACATCTCCGCATGGACGACTTCCACCGCGTCAACGCCATCAGCTCTTACTGGGACACGCTCGGCTGGGTGCACTTCCGTCGCGGCGACGTCGATCGCGCGCAGAAGTTCATCGAGTCCGCGTGGCTGCTCGGTCCTAACGGTGAGGTTGCTTTCCATCTCGCCGAGATCTACGAGAAGGAGGGCCACCGCGCTGAGGCGGTCGAGATGTACGCCGCCGCGGCCGGCGTGAAGCGTTCCTACGAGCCCGCTCGCACCAAGCTCGAAGAGATGCTCAAGGACAAGAAGAAAGCCGACGAGGAGATGAAGAAGGCCGCCGCCAAGTACGACGTCGATCCCAAGCTCGACCTGCGAGATTCCGGCAAGCTCGACGGCACGGCCGACTTTGCCTTCGTCTTCTCGCCGGGACTCAAAGTGACCGGCGTCAAGTTCCTCAGCGGAGACGACAAGTTGAAAGCGCTGAACGACAAACTGGCGACGCTGAAATACCCGGTCGAGTTCCCCGACACCACGCCCACCAAGCTGGTTCGCCGCGGAACCGTCACCTGCAAAAGCGACAACTGCACCATCACCCTGCAGGCATCGGACGAGGTAATCAGCGCCGAGTAGACCCGGCGTTTTCTATCCGTGCGCCCGCGGTGTCTCGCCGGGCGCATTTTCTTTTAGGGCGAAGGCTACAAGGTAGCCAAGACGTCCGCTGGTTCGGCACGCAGGGTGTAATCGGCGTCCGCGAAAGAGTGCCGCACGATTCCGTCCTGGCCGATGACGAACGTGGCAGGAAGCGGCAGCGTCCAAGTTTCATCGTCGTTGATGAATGGCAAGTTGATGAAAACCGTCTTGAACAACTCCTGCTGATAATCCGGAACGCCGTAAGCAACACCGAATTGTTCCGCCACTTGGTTTCCGGCGTCGCTCAGGATAGGGAACGTGAGCTTGTGCTGATCGCGCATGAAGTCGGCTTGTTTCACCGTCATGGGCGAGATAGCAACGAGCGAAGCTCCGCTAGCCTTCACGTCAGCAAGGTGTTCCTGCCATGCCTCGACGGTGGCGCAATCGAACGGGCACCATCTTCCGCGAAGGAAGGACACAACCAGCGGGCCTCGCGTCAGCAATTCCGCCGAACTCAACGGATGACCATTCACATCGGGAAGCACGAACTCCGGGGCGCGATCGCCAACCTTCAGCGCGCGATCCACCAACCTTGCCGCGCGCAAATCCTCGACAGCACGGTCGTTGATAGCCTGAGTAGGCTTGGGCACAAAGCGGCGCATGTTCAGCCGCCGCTCGTCGAGTTCCTCGCGCAGCGTCGACTTCACCGGCTCGGGTTCTGATTCTGATACTCCGCGCCACTTCATTCAGCCATTCCCCGATGCGATTATGCTCTCGTGAACTTCGTCTTTACTACCCTCGGGGGCTAAACAGATTTCCCCAAGGTCCAGATCTTTAGAATCAACAGTTTACGGAGTATATATGTCGTGTAAGATTCCTGGAATCAAGGTTTGCGGATAAGATTCTTGGAATCAGCAATTTACAAAAATGACGCCCCAGTTCTCGATCTTTATTTTTCCACCCTACAGTTCAGATATTAGCTGATTCAGACCAAACGAGTGCCAAAACCTTTGGAACTCATTTGCACTATTTTCAGTAACTTGGACTCAGGTTGGCGTTTTTCGCTGCTTGACAATGGGAGAGTCTTGATCGGGAACCAACCTCTGCACTGCACTGTTTCTGTCGCATACGTTAGCATGGCGGGCTGGGGGCAAGGGTCCCAGGCAGAGCCATGGCCAAAATTATCCGCCGATTAACGATCGCATTCGCACTTGCGACCGCCATGGCATCTGTTGCGCAGCAACCCACTCAGGGAACACCGCAGGCGGTCATGGGGAAGGCGGTAGGGGCGTCCGCCATCGATGGAACGCAGAGCCCGCCGGGAACCTTAATCTTCGTGAGCCAGAATGTCGCCAGCGATACCAGCCATGCCCTGAACGTAGTGAACGAGGGCAATATGCTGGTGTTCACACCTGACAGCCATTTTGAGGCGATGAAGAACGGCTACAAGCTGAACAGCGGCGGCTCGCACGTGGTCACGTACACGGGAATGACGGCGCACCTGCCTGATTGCTTTTCGGTTACTCCGGTGACCCCGATTTTTATGACGCTGTACGAGGTGTACTGGCACGGAAACTCGGCCTGGGTCTATGCGCGCAGAGAAGATGTGAAGATCAACTACTGGGCGACCGGCGAGCCGAATGGAAACAAGCCGAACCCGCAGTCTCCCACTCGCGACTGGATCGTGAAAGAAGGCCACTCGGCGCGCATCCGCGACGTGAAGCTGTGCAAGCCGCTGGTGGATTTCTGGCCGCAACCGAACCTGCCGACCACGATGGAAATGTTGGGAACGACGGCGGTAGTCACCAGTGAGCCTTGGTGGTGGCCAAACAACATGAGCAGCGAGTCGCCCGCGAACTGATTCCCCCAACCTATGCAGCGTGATCGCCACACCGCTCGTCCTGGGCGCCAGCCAAGTAAATCGATTAACTTAACCACAAAATCGGTTCTCTAAACCAGGTTTTCGATGTACACTGGGGCCCTTTCATTCCGGGTACGAGAAAGGAATGTAATCGTGACGTCACGCGTATCGAAGTGGGTGGTTCTTACTATTTGTGTTTTCGCCCTGTCTTCCATGTGGGCGCAGACCTGGGCCAACGATCCGAAGATTGAATCGCGCATCGATGCGCTCCTCAAGCAGATGACGCTCGAAGAGAAGCTGGGGCAGATCAACCAGTATTCGGCGGGAACGCCGACCGGCCCTGGAACCGGACGCAGCGGATACGAGGAGATGATCGCCAAGGGCGAGATCGGCTCGCTATTCAACGTGACAGGAGCGAAGGCGAACGAGTTTCAGAAGATCGCCGTCGAGAAGTCGCGGCTGCACATCCCGCTGATCTTCGGGCTGGACGTGATTCACGGCTACCGCACCGAGTTTCCTGTACCGCTGGGGTTATCCGCGACGTGGGATCCGAAGTTGGTGGAGCAGACCGCGCGAGTAGCGGCGCGCGAGGCGAGCGCGGATGGAATTCGGTGGACGTTCTCGCCGATGGTGGACATTGCGCGGGACGCGCGCTGGGGACGCATCGTGGAAGGTGCGGGCGAGGACACTTATTTGGGGCAGGCGATGGCGCGAGCTTACGTGCGCGGATATCAGGGCACGAATTTGGCCAACCCCGACTCGATCGCGGCGTGCATGAAGCACTTCGTCGGCTATGGTGCGGCGGAAGGGGGGCGCGATTACAACACAACGG
>Ga0335078_10014163_pt1 | contig 11828 bp, 12 predicted proteins | sample Lox_Sample_32_FD_206711 | JGI IMG/M metagenome (GOLD analysis project Ga0335078, IMG submission 206711) | Soil microbial communities from Loxahatchee National Wildlife Refuge, Florida, United States - Lox_Sample_3.2 | ecosystem: Environmental > Terrestrial > Soil > Wetlands | place: USA... | reverse complement strand
GACCTGGGCCCCGCACGGAAGATCCGCCCGCTGCGGCTGCTGCGCCCGATCATCGCCGCCGCCGTGATCATCCCGCTGTTCGTCGACCGGCCGGCCACGCACGGGGCCGGCCTGGCGATCGAGGTGGCGGGCGTCATCGCCGGCCTGCTCGGCGGTCTCGCCGCCACCGCCCTGATGGGCGTCTACCGGAGCCCGGAGACCGGCAAGCCGGTCAGCCGGGCCGGCGCACCGTACGCGGTCCTGTGGACCGTCGTCATCGGCGCCCGGGCCGCGTTCTCCTACGGCTCCGCGCACTGGTTCGCGCCGCAGATCGTGAGCTGGGCCATCGCGAACCAGGTCACCGTCGCGGCCATCACCGACGGGCTGATCTTCATGGCGATCGCCATGGTGCTCATGCGCACCGCCGGGCTCGGCCTGCGCGCATACCGCCTGCCGGCCGGGGCCGGGGCCCGGGCCCTGGTGCCGCAGAAGGGCTAGCCAGCCCGCGCTCCGCCGCGATCATGCGGGTGCCCCGCCGCAGCACCCGCATGATCGCGGTGACCCTTCTGCCGCACTGCCGCGAGCTCACCGCGACCGGGGAAGGCCGGCTCCTTCTTGTCCTGCCGGCCAAGAAGGTCTACCCTCGCGTGATCGCCACGCCGGCGCGGCGGCCGGTGCCGTGGCCGCCGGGCCGGGCCGCAGGAGGTCGCATGAGGATCAGATCCGCCGCGCTCACCGCCGCGGCCACGCTGGCCGGGCTGTTCGGGGGGGCGCTGCCGGCCGCCGCGGTCCCGGCCGCCGCCGCAGGGGGCGCCGGGGCGGGCGCCGTGGCGCGGGGCGGACACGGTGGCTGGAGCCCCGAGCGCCGGTGGAGCCCGCGGAACGACTGGGAGCCGAACATCGCGGCGGATCCCTGGTCGCCGTGGCTCTACCAGATGACCACCCAGTACGGCGGCCCCCGGGCGTGCCGGCCACGGATGAACCACTGCATCCTGTTCCGGTCGTCACCCGATCGCGGGCGTACCTGGGGCAGGCCCATCGTGATGCCGCGCAAGCAGTGCCCGCCGGGCAAGTTCTGCCGGAAGGCGGCCTGGCAGAACGACCCCGTGCTCGCCGTGTCGGCCACCGGGGTGATCTACGCGGCGTGGATGAACCAGTGGGACGTGACGTTCGCCGTATCCCGCGACCGCGGCCGGACCTGGACCGGGCTGCACGACTTCCGCCGGGCCCTCGGGATCTCGTTCACCGACAAGCCGTGGATCGCGATCTCCCCGAGCGGCAAAGACGTGTACGTGGCCTTCAACAGCAGCGACTCCTACATCTCCGCCTCACACGACTACGGGCGCACCTGGGCCACGCCGGTGAAGACCAACACCGGCCACCGGTACTGGTTCGCCGAGGCGGGCGCGGTGGCGCCGGACGGCGGCGTGTACTTCGCCGAGAGCGCCGAGCACCAGGACGCCAAGGGCGACATCCGGCTCGCGGTGCTCTCCTCCGGCAACGGCGGCGCCTCTTGGCGGACCCGCTACGTCGGCACCAGCCAGCAGCAGCCGCGCTGCCCGGTCGCGGGCTGCCCGAACGACTTCTATGGCGCGCAGATCGCGCTGGCCATCGACCCGGCGGGAACGATCATGGCCGCCTACGTGGCGAACGCCGCGCCGCAGGCGCCGATGCGGCTGTATGAGATCACCTCGGCCGACGGCGGGCGGTCCTGGAGCGCCCGCCGTGACCTGGGCGCCCACGGTTCCGAGGTCGGCGCCGACTTCCCGAAGGTCGCGGCCGGCCCGGGGCCCGGTGACTTCGGCGTGGCCTGGGAGGACGACGGCAACGGCGCGACGGCGTGGAACGTCTGGTACCGGGCGACGGTCAACCGCGGGGCCACGTGGAGCCGCGCCGCCCGGATCTCGGACCGCGCGTCCGGAGCACCGTACAAGACCGCCGCGGGATTCCGCTTCCCCTACGGCGACTACTTCGGCATGACGGTGGACCGCCACGGCACCAGTTACCTGACATGGAGCGAGGGCCACAGCTACATCGGCCCCGGCAACACCTGGCAGGCCAGAAACAACTGGCCGGCCTGAGGGTCAAGGGTCCGCGCCGTCCAGCAGCCCGCCCAGCGTGGCCCGGCCACGCGCGAGGTAGCCACGTGCGGCGCGCGGGCTTACCCCCATGGTGCTGGCGATCTGCGCCACCGGCAGGTCGGCGTAGTGGCGCAGCACCAGCGCTTCGCGCTGCCGGCCTGGCAGCCGCCCCAGGGCTGAAATGACCGCCGAATGTTCCCCCGCCGCCGCCTGCCCCGGCCCCGCGCGGCAACTGCCCGGCCCGGCCCCGGCCGCGGGCGGGCCGGGGCCGGTACCCCGGCGCGGCATCGACCGCGACCGGCGGACCACCGATTGCCGCAGGTAGGTGACGGCGAACTCGGCGTCGTCGCGCCTGCGCTTGCGCTGCAGGGCAGCGAACGAGTCCTGCACGATCGCCTCCGCCTCTCCGCCATCGCGGACAAGCAGCGAGGCCAGCCGGACCATCGGCCGGTAGTGGCTTTCGTACATGGCGGACACCGTGCGGCCTACGCTCTCGTCATGCCACTCGACGAGTTCCCGCGCGCTCAGTGATAAACACTGAGCAATCTCTTCGGTGTCGTCCTCTGCTATTTGATCTTCTTTCACAAGGTCCCTCCCGAGCTCCCCCTCCCGGGCCACCGAGTCCTAGCAGAGCCGGCCCGGCCGCCGAACGCAAGAGGCAAACCGGCCCTAACTGCCGCCGCCGGGACGACGCCCTGCTCAGCAGGCCCAGATCCGTACCGGCCGGCCGGTACCGGACCGATGACCTTTGGCCCGTGCCGCGCCCGTGCCCGCCGGAGAACATGGCGGTAACCCCATGAACCGGAGGCGGCTATGTCGGACAAGCGTGCGGACCTGGCAGGACCTGGCATCGGAGACTACGCGGAACTGGAGCACGTGCTGCCCGGCGGCTACCAGTCGCTGCTGACGCCGCGGGACACGCAGCGGGCGATCTTCGCGGTGAAGAACTACATCGAGCAGGGCCTGTGCCGCGAGCTGAACCTGCAGATGGTGACCGTGCCGCTGATCGTCGCTGCCGACAGCGGCGTCAACGACATGCTCGACCGGGACGGATCCCGCACGCCGATCGGCTTCCACATCAGCAACGACCGGGACAAGCACCCGGTCGACGCCCAGATAGTGCAGGCGGCGACCAAGTGGAAGCGGGTCGCGCTGCGGCAGTTCGGCCTCGGCCCGGGCGAGGGCATCTGCACCGACATGCGGGCGGTCCGCAAGGACTATTTCCTCGACCACGACCACAGCTGCTACGTGGACCAGTGGGACTGGGAACGGGCGATGACCGAGGACCAGCGCACGCTCGGCTTCCTGACCGAGACCGTCCGCGCCATCTGGCGGGTGCTGGTCGGCGCGGAACGGTTCGCCCAGGAAATGTTTCCCGCGCTGAGCGACCCCCGCTATCCGGGCCTGCCCGAGGAACTCACCTTCCTGCACGCCGAGGAAATACTGGAGATGTACCCGGATCTGCCGCGCAAGCAGCGGGAGACAATGGTGCTGCAGAAGTACCCGGCGGTCTTCATCATCGGAATCGGCTGGCCGCTGGCGGACGGCTACCCGCACGAGATGCGCGCCGCCGACTATGACGACTGGATCACCGACACCAGCGCCGCCACCGGCCGGACCACCCACGGCCTCAACGGCGACATCCTGGTCTGGAACCATGTCACCGGGCGCCGCCACGAGCTGTCCTCGATGGGCATCCGGGTCACCGCGCAGACGCTCCGGCAGCAACTGGAGCACAGCGGGCAGCTCGGCTCGCTGCGGCTTCCCTACCACCAGGGCATCGTCAACGGCGACCTGCCACTGTCGGTCGGCGGCGGCATCGGCCAGTCCCGCACCCTGATGCTGCTGCTCCGCAAGGCCCACCTGGGCGAGGTCAGCGTCTCGGTATGGCCGGAGATCCTGATGGACATGTGCGCCGCCAAGAACATCCACGTGCTGACCTGACGCGGCGGCTCAGCGCTGGCCGCCCGCTACCGTAACCGGTGCCGCAGCGCCCCGGGCACGCCCCGGTCGGGACGCGCGCGCGCCGGGGAACGCCTGCCGTAGATGGCGAGCGCGCTGAGCATGACCATGCTGACGGCGGTGATCACCAGGAACCAGAACGGGTAGCCGGGCAGGCCGGATATCTGCCCGAACGCAGTGACCAGGACGACGGCGACGCCCAGCCAGCGCGCCCGCTGGCCCCCGGCCAGTACGCCGCCGGCCGCGGCGAACTGCACGAGCGCGATAAGCACCGTGACCAGGCCCCAGACGCGCAGGTTGCCGAAGACGTAACGTGGCGTCGCCAGGTAGGCGTTCGCGCGGGCGACCAGGGCGATGCCGGCCACGAGGTTGAACAGGGCCAGGAAGGCCAGCAGCCCGGCCGCGACAACGATCAGGGGCCGGTCCGCGGGCCGGGCCAGGTCGCGCCGGGAGTACACGCGGTCGGCCGGCAGGCCGGGATCGGCGTCGGGCTCCTGCGACTGCATGTCCGCACCCCCGCCCTGGCCGGTCAGGCCACCATGCTGGCCGGCCGCCGTCGCCGCTGGCACCCCCTACCGGGGGTGGTTTGCCGAAATATCAATCTCTACCCAGACAGCCTTTCCCGTCTTGGTCTGCCGGACACCCCACTTGTCGGACATGGCGGCGATCAGCAGCAGCCCGAAGCCTGATCCGTCGAGGGCGCCCGGGGTCCGGGGCTGCGGCACCCGCGCGTCGGCGTCGTGCACCTCGATCCGCAGGAAGGCCCCGGCAAGCTCCAGCCGCAGGGCCACTGCGGGCGTGCCGGCCCGGGCGTGCCGCACCGCGTTGGTGACAAGCTCGGACACGAGCAGGACCGCCGTCTCCTCCACGTCGGTCACCCGCCAGGCGGTCACCGCGTCACGGGTTGCCTGCCGGGCCAGCCCTGGCGCCCGCTCCGCGGCGGGCAGCGGTATCTGCCGGGCCAGGTGCAGCTCACTGGACATGCGCGGAAACTCCCCCGTCGTGGTCATTCTTCGATGATGGGGGGCATACCTCAGCGAAAGCTCAGAGGATTCTTACCGCTAACCGAAAGCTTCCTGGCCGCCAGCTGGCCATGGACTGATGGTGGCCCCGCGCCCCTCGCTCATTCACCCCGGCCGGGTGAGGCAGGGGCCTGCCCCCACAGAGGAACGTGAACCCATGCCAGGACAACCCTTGAGGCGCCCGCTCAGCCGCGCGAGCGTGCGCACCAGGCTCGAGGGCGCCGAAGCCTGCAAGGGGGTGACCCTTGTCTGACACCGGAACCGACCATGGCGGCACGGCGGAGGAGGGGCTGAACGAGGACGAGCGCGCCGAACTGGAGAACCAGCGCGCCGAACTGGAAAACCTCCGGGCGGAGGTGACACAACTGCGCGACACCAAGACAGCGAAGCCGCGCCGGCGCCGGATCGGCTGGCGCGCCCCGCTCGCCACGGTGCTGATCGTGCTCGGCTGCCTGCTCGCCCCCATCGCGGTGGTCGGGGTCTGGACCGCCAACCAGGTCTCCGACACCAACCGCTACATCGAGAACATCGAGCCGCTGATCCACCAGCCGTCGGTCCAGAACGCCCTCACCGACAAGGTCACGACCGCGATCACCGCCCACCTGAACGTCGCCGGGTACACGAACCAGGCGGCTGCCCTGCTCACCAGCAAGGGCCTGCCCCGCGTGGGCACCCTGCTCAAGACGTTCGCGCCGTCGATCGCGAGCGCGGTCAACGGGTTCGTGCACAACACCGTGCACAAGATCGTGACCAGCCCGCAGTTCGCCAACGCCTGGATCGAGGTCAACAGGGTGGCCCACCAGACCCTGGTGCAGGCGCTGTCCGGGCAGAAGGGCGCGGTCTCGGTCAGCAACGGCAACGTCACCATCGACCTCGGGCCGTTCATCGACATCGTCAAGCAAGACCTGGTCAAACGCGGGTTCTCCCTGGTGAACAGCCTCCCGCCGATCCACCCCACGCTTGTCCTGTTCTCGTCGAAGACGCTGGTGCAGGCGCAGTCGCTCTACCGGCTGATCAACGACCTGAAGATCGTGCTGCCGATACTTTCGCTGCTGCTGATCGCGCTGGGGGTGTACGTCGCCCGGGGCCACCGGCGCGCCCTGATCGGCGCCGGGCTGGGCTTCGCGGCCTCGATGCTCGTCCTCGGCGCGGCACTGCTGGTCTTCCGCGGCGTCTACCTGAACAGCGTCCCCAACTCGGTGCTGCCCAGTGACGCCGCCGCCGTCATGTTCGACACGCTGGTCCGGTTCATCAAGGACGCGCTGCGCACCCTCCTGGTGCTTGGCCTGGTGGTGGCCGCCGGTGCATTCCTCACCGGGCCGTCGGCGACCGCCGTCCGCGCCCGCGGCGCCTTCGCGTCGGGTTTCAACTGGATCCGCGCGACCGGCGAGCACCGGGGCCTGAGCACCGGGCCGGCCGGCCGGTGGACCTACGCGCACCGGCACGCCCTGCGCATCTGCGCGGTGGGCCTCGCCGCGCTGATCTTCGTGTTCTGGGGCCGCCCCACGGCCGCGGTGGTCATCGTGCTGGCCATCCTGCTGTTGCTGGCCCTCGGCCTGATCGAGCTGATCGGCAGGCCACCCGCGCGTGCTGAGATCGCCGGCCAGTCGTGACGGCCGTGTCGCCCTACCGTGCGGCGCGGGCTCGCCATCACCCGGTCCGGCGGTAGGACGGTCCGATGCTGCTGCAGGCTGCCGGGCTGGCGCTGCTGGCGGCGCTGTCCCCGACGGCACTGCTGGTCGCCGCCGTCTATCTCGGCTCCGCGCGGCCCCGGCTGACCACGACGGTCTACCTCGCCGGCGCGGTGCTCATGAGCGTGGTCACGGGCATCGCGATCCTGCTGATACTGCGCAGCGCCCACCTGAGCCGGCCCGCGGAGCACACGCCCCGCTACGCACTGCGGCTGGGTTTCGGCATCCTGATGCTGGCGGCGGCCTTCGTGGTCGCCAGGCGGAAGCCGCGGCCGCCCGACCCGGCGAAACCCGCCCAGGGGATCGTCGGCAGGATGGTGGCCAACCCGGCGCCGGTGAGCGCGTTCCTCGTCGGCGTCATCCTCTTCGCCCCCGGGGTCACGTTCCTGGCCGCGGTGCAGGTGATCGCGACTGCGCAGGCCAGCCCCGACCTCACCGCCCTGGCCCTGGCCATCGTCGTGACCATCAACGTGCTGCTGGTGTGGCTGCCGATCGTGCTGCACATCATCGCCCCGGGCATCACCACGCGCTACCTGACGGCCTTCAACGCCTGGCTGCGCGGGCACGGCAAGCTGATCCTGGTCTGCGTCCTCGCCGCGGCGGGGGCGATCGTGGCGGCCAACGGCATCTACGGGCTCATCGTCGTCAAGTGACCGCGGGCTTCCCTGGCCCCGCGCGGAACCGGCACGCTGGCCTCACCCGTACCGGATGATTCGGGTGTTCGCAGTGTGACGATACTTAGTGACGTGGATCCCCTCCGCAAGCGCATCACCGACGAGATGGAGTCGCTTGCCCAGCGCGTCGCCGAGCGTGTGCTGGAACTGGTCCTGCACGCGGTGGACCTGAACGAGATCATCCGGCAGGTGGACCTGAACGCCCTGCTGGCACAGGTCGACATCGACAATGGCATCCTGGCGAGGGTCGACCTGAACACGGTGCTCGACCGGGTCGACGTGAACGCACTGCTCGACCGGGTCGACGTGGACAGGGTGCTCGCCCGGGTGGATGTGGACCGGCTGCTCGCCCGGGCCGACGTGGACGCCGTGGTGCAGCGGGTGGACGTGACCGCGCTTATCGACCGCGTCGATATCAACGAGGTCGCCGGGCGCCTTGACATGGACCGGCTCGTCGAGCAGACCGACCTGGGCGCGATCATCGCCCGGTCCTCAGGTGGCATGGCGACCGAGGCGCTGGACGCGGCGCGCAGCGGGGCGGTCGGCCTGGACCAGTTCATCGACCGCTGGGTGACCCGGCTGCTCCGGATGAAGAAGGCCAGGCCGATGGCACCGGGCGCACCGCTGAACGGCGAGGCTCAGCCGTGAGCGCCCGGTCCCGGCCGGCCGACTGGGTGGGCGCACAGGGCAACTACGCCGGCTCGGTATCGCGGCTGACGGCGTACCTGATCGATCTCATGGTCATCTCCGGGCTGTTCTGGCTCTTCCTGGCGTTCCTGTCCTTCGCGGTACAGGTCGTCACCGGGAGGACGATTACCTGGCATAAGGGCAATCTCCTCGTCATCATCTGCTATGTGGTCTGGCATTTGTTCTACCTCGGCTTTTCCTGGGCGGCCAGCGGCCGGTCGCTGGGAATGTTCGTACTGGGCGTGCACGTCGTACGGGCGGACGGTGCGCGGCTGGAGCCCAGGCGCGGCTGGCTGCGCGCACTGGTGTTCCCGCTCGGCTTCCTGACCCTCGGCCTGGGTTATCTCACCATGCTGGTGCAGCGCGAGCGGCGTGCCCTGTACGACCTCGTCGCGGGCACCGCGGTCGTCTACGAATGGGACGCGCGGGCCGCCCGGCTCCGGTTCCTGGCCAGGGAGGCCGAGCCGGGCCATTCGCCAGGCCAGCAGTGATCCAAATGTCCTGGCGCGAACCGCCTGCCAGGCGGCACGGCAATGGCGCCCGGAACGGCAGTCGTTCCTAGCCATGACCGGATTTGTTCATTAGGCTCAGCCGGGTGCACCATGGTGCGCGCCCCGGGGCAGGACAGCGGCCAGGGGTGAGCCGGGACGCTGTTGCTGCGGTGCCGTCTGCGCGGGCGGGCCTCGATGTGCCGATCGAGACCAAGTTTCACGCCCCACGCTCCCGGCCGGAGTGGGTGGCCCGGCCCGGGCTTATTCAGCACCTGGCCGACGCCACCGGCAAGCTCGTGCTCGTCACCGCCCCCGCGGGCTCCGGCAAGACGACCGCGGTAGCGCAGTGGCGCGCCGCCGCGGCCGAAACCCGCCCGTTCGCCTGGGTCTCCCTCGACGGTGGCGACAACGACCCGGGCAGGCTGTGGTGGCATGTGGTCTGCGCGCTCGAGCGCGCCTGCCCGCAGATCGCCGCGGAGGATGTGCTGGGCGCGCTCAGGGTGCGGCTGCCGGACATCACCGGAACGGTGCTGCCGATCCTGCTCAACCGGCTCGCCGCGCTGTCGGCACCGGTGGTCCTGGTGCTGGACGACTACCACGTGATCAGGTCCGCGAGCTGCCATGATCAGCTCGAGTTCCTGCTGCTCCACCTGCCCGCATCCACGCAGATCACGCTGGTCACGCGGACCGACCCGCCGATGCCGCTGGCGCGGTTGCGGGCCGTCGGTGAGCTGGCCGAGATCCGGGCGCAAGAGCTGCGTTTCACCGGCGAGCAGGCCGCCGCGCTGGTGCATGGCGTGACCGGCATCCAGCTCAGCCGGCCCGACGCGGCCGACCTGGTGGAACGGACCGAGGGCTGGGCGGCCGGGGTGTACCTGGCGGCGCTCTCACTGCGCGGCCATCCGTCGCCGCACCTGTTCGTCCGCCATTTCACCGGCGACAACCGGTTCATCGTGGACTTCCTGGCCGAGGAGGTGCTGAGCCGGCAGCCGCCGGAGATCCAGCGATTCCTCGAGCGGACCTGCATACTCGGCCGGTTCAACGCCGCGCTGTGCGGCGCAGTCAGCGGGACGGCCGACGCGGCCGGGATCCTCGACCGGCTGGAACGGGGGAACCTGTTCATCGTCCCGCTCGACGAGGTCCGGGAGTGGTTCCGTTACCACCACCTCCTCGCCCAGGTGCTACGCGGCCGGCTGGCACGGACCGAGCCCGGCCTCGTGCCCGCCCTGCACCGGAGCGCCAGCGTCTGGCACCGGCAGCACGGGTCGCCGGACGAGGCGGTCGGGCATGCCATCGCGGCGGGTGACCTGGCACCGGCCACCGAGCTCATTGCCAGCCACTGGTTCGCCTACGTTGCCTCCGGCCAGGTGGCGACGGTCCAGCGGTGGATGCGGTCGCTGGGCGACGACTGGATCGCGAGCAGCCCGCTGGCCGCGCACTGCGCGGCGTGGTCGGCGGCCCTGTCCAGCGGGCCGCAGTCCGCCCGGCGCTGGCTGCCGGTCATCGAGGCGGGCGGCGATGAGGGGCCGCTGCCCGACGGGATGGGGTCGCTGCGGTTCTCCGCGGCGTTGCTGCAGGGCGTCTACGGGTTCGACGGGATCCGGGTGATGCGCGACTCGGCCGCCGCCGCCGCCAGCCTCGCCGATGACCCGGCATCACCCTGGCATGCCCTTGCCTGGGCCGCCCTCGGGTTCAGCCGCTACCTGTCCGGCGAGCCCGAGGCAGCCGCGGCACCTGTGGAGAAGGCGCTGCGCAGTGACGTCGCCCACCCGCTGACGCAGATCGTCGCCCTGTCTACGAAGGCGCTGCTCGCGGTGGACGCGGGCCAGCTGCCCCGGGGCAGCGAGCTCACCCAGCGGGCGTGCGCCCTGGCCCGCCGCGATGACCTCAGCGGGACTCCGTCCGCCTCACTCGCCCACGTGGCCGCCGGAGCGGTCCACGCCGCGCGCGGGCGGCCCGCCGAAGCCCGCCGCGAACTCGAACTGGCCCTCGGGTCCCGCCAGCAGATCGCCGGCAGCAGCCCGTGGCCGACTCTGGTGGCCACCCTCCTGCTCGCACACGTCATGCTGGATGCCGGGGACGACGACAAGGCCGAGCGGCTGGCCGAGGAAGCCGGGGACGTGCTGACCTCGCTGCCGGACGGCGCGCAGTCCCTGCGGGCCAGGCTGGAGGCGCTGGAGCGACGGCTGCCCGGCGCACGGCGGCAGGGGCCGCTGGCCGAACCGCTCACCGAGCGCGAGGTGGCCGTGCTCCGCCTGCTCGGCGGCCCGCTTTCGGTACGCGAGATCGGACAGGAACTGTACGTGTCGGCGAACACGGTCAAGACACACACCCAGGCCATCTACCGCAAGCTGGGGGTATCCACCCGGCACGAGGCCGTCGAGCAGGGCAGGCAGCTGGGGATTCTCAGGTACGCGTCCTAGGCGCCGGCGGGCCCGGGATCAGCCGGCGGCCTCGCGGGCCGCCGGGGTGCCGTTCTGCCACGCAGCGGTTCCAGCCACCGCCGCGGCCCTGGCGCGCGCCCAGTTCTGCTTCGCCAGTTCGCTCGGCGGCACCTCCATCGCCTGGATCCAGCGCCGGGTGGCCGCGAACACATGCGCGCTGCCAACGGCGATGCCCGCCAGCACGAGCATCGTGCCGAACCCGACCAGCACCCCGCCGGTGATGATCGGCCCGGACCGGAGTTGCGGCATGTTACTGCGTGTTTCGGTGTCAGCCATGGCAACCGTCCTCAGCGCTCGATAGCCGTGACCGCCACTGTCACCCACCCGAAGGCCCCGGGCATCCTCCGCCGCGGGTGATTGCCCGGCAGGCCGGGCGGGCGGCCGCGATGGAACCGTTCCGGCCGGTCCTGCGTCCAAACCGCCGTGAAGCCCGAGGCCCCAGGCAATCGCACGACCGCGGCGCGCCCACCGGGGCGCAGCCACCGCGCACCGCTCCCGGGCCCGCCGTCCGCGGGCCCGCCGTCCGCGGGCGGGTGCCGCCGGCGCGGGGCCAGGGCGGGCGTGCGGGCCAGGGCGGGCGTGCGGGCCAGGGCGGGCGTGCGGGCCAGGGCGGGCGTGCGGGCCAGGGCCGCCACGTGGGCCGGGATATGTGTGCTGGCCGGGCTGCTCGTGGCGGTCCTCGGCACCGGCTACGCGGCAGCGGCCGCCGCCAGCGCGACGCCCACACCGACTGCGACGCCCACACCGACTGCGACGCCCACACCGACCCCCACGCCCACCCCGACCCCCACCCCCAC
>Ga0335078_10014162_pt1 | contig 11828 bp, 10 predicted proteins | sample Lox_Sample_32_FD_206711 | JGI IMG/M metagenome (GOLD analysis project Ga0335078, IMG submission 206711) | Soil microbial communities from Loxahatchee National Wildlife Refuge, Florida, United States - Lox_Sample_3.2 | ecosystem: Environmental > Terrestrial > Soil > Wetlands | place: USA... | reverse complement strand
CTGGACATCGGATTTGACGACGACCGCGAGCTCCTTCGCCACGCCCGCGGCGATCTGTGAGAACATCTGCTCGAGCGTGCCGCGCGCGCCCTTCGCTGCCTCCTGCTCGCGGCGGCGGCGCTGGCGGAAGGCCGCGATGTCGCGCGCCTGGCTCTCGTCGGTCGCAACCGCGAAATCGTCGCCGGCGAGCGGTACGCCGTTGAGGCCCAGCACCTCGACGGGCGTCGCGGGCCCCGCCGCCTCCAGCGGCTGTCCCCGGTCGTCGAGGAGCGCGCGCACGCGGCCCCACTCGCTCCCGGTGACGAAGATGTCGCCGACGTGCAGCGTGCCGCGCTTGATGAGCACGGTCGCAACCGCGCCGCGGCCGCGCTCGAGCTTCGCCTCGATGACGGCACCGTCGGCGGGGCGGTCTGGATTTGCCTTGAGGTCGAGGATTTCCGCCTGCAGCAGGATCGCCTCGAGGAGCCTGTCGAGGCCTGTCTTCTTGGTCGCGGAGACCTCGACGTCGAGCACGTCGCCCGAGAGCTTCTCCACCACGATCTCGTGCTGGAGCAGCTCTTGGCGGACCTTGTCGGGGTTGGCGTCGTGCTTGTCCATCTTGTTGATGGCGACGATGATCGGCACCTTTGCGGCCTTGGCGTGCCGGATCGCCTCCACCGTCTGCTCCTTGATGCCGTCGTCGGCCGCGACCACCAGCACCACGATGTCCGTGACGGTGGCGCCCCGCGCGCGCATCTGGGTGAAGGCCTGGTGGCCAGGCGTGTCGATGAAGGTGACGCGCTGCCCGCCGGGCAGCGTCACCTGATAGGCGCCGATGTGCTGGGTGATGCCGCCAGCCTCGCCCGCGGCCACGTCGGTGTGACGGAGGGCGTCGAGGAGCGAGGTCTTGCCGTGGTCGACGTGGCCCATGATCGTCACGACCGGCGGCCGCGACTGCAGCGTCTCCGGCGCGTCCTCCTCGCCCTTGAGCCCGATCTCGATGTCGGATTCGGCGACGCGCTTCAGATTGTGGCCGAACTCCGTGACGATGAGCTCCGCGGTATCGGCGTCGATCACCTGGTTGATGGTCGCCATCACGCCCATGCGCATCAGTGCCTTGATCACGTCGGCACCGCGCTCGGCCATGCGGCTTGCGAGCTCTTGCACCGTGATCGTCTCGGGGACGACGACGTCGCGGACGATCTTGACCTGCTCCTGCACCGCCTGGAGGAGGCGCTGCTTCTCGCGCTCCTGGCGGCGGATCTGCTGCGCACGGCTGCGCATGCGCTCGTTGTCCTCCTCGTTGAGGACGCGCGTCACCGTGAGTTTTGCCGTACGCCGGCGCGGTTCGTCGCGGCGGGGCGCGAGCGGCGTCTTCCGAGGCTCGGCCTTGCCGCGCTTCGTCAGCGGCTCCTCCTCGACCTCCTCCTCGACCTTGACCTTGCCGGCGGCCGTGAGCGCCGCGACCTTTGCGGCAGCGGCCTTCCCCGCGCGCTCGGCCATCTCGCGCCGCTTGTCCTCCTCGACCTTGCGCTTCGCCTCGGTCTCGGCACGCAGGCGCACCTCGTCCTCGGCCTTGCGCTTGGCCTCCTCCTCATCGCTCCGTCGCTTCGCCTCGTCCTCGCGCCGCCGCTTCTCCTCCTCCTCGCGCTGCTCCTCCTCGCGCCGCCGATCGGCGTCGAGAAGCGCTTGGCGCCTCGCCTCCTCGTCCGCGAGGATCGCTCCCTTCAGCGCACTGCGGCGAGCCGCCTGCTCGCTGGCGGTAAGACCGCGGGGCATCACGACGGGGGGCCGCCTCGCGGCAGCTCCGCCTTGCGGTGCGGCCTGCGGTGCGGCGGCGGTGCTGGCTTTGCTCGGCTCGGGGCGCTCCGGACCCGTCGGGCCCGCCACGCGCCGCTTGCGCACGACCTCCACGGTCTTGGAGCGGCCGTGCGGGAAGCTCTGGCGCACCTGGCCTGTTTCTGCGGGCTTGCGCAGTTCCAGCTTGCCACCGCCCCCGCCGCCGGTGCGGCCGAGGCTCAAGCGCTTGTTTTCTTGCTCGCTGTTGTCCGTCATCTCAGTCCGATCGTACGTCCTTGTTCGCAATTCGATTTTTTCCGTCGCGGAACCCCGCGAGCCTCTGCGCCTCGACCAGCACCGCCTCGGCAAGGGGCCCGCGCTTCAATGCCGCGTGCACCGCGCTCTCGCGCCCAAAGGCCGCGCCGAGCTCATGTGTGCCGAGGAGCTCGACCCGCGGCAACCCCGGCGCCAGCGCCTCAAGCTTCAGCCGCCCATCGGCGCTGCCGTCGCTCGCGGCGAGCAACACCGCCGCCTGCCTTCCGCGGAGCGCCGCCTCCACCTTGGCGAAGCCCGCGACCGCCAGCCCTGCGCGCCGCGCGAGGCCGATCAGGTCGAGCACCCGCCCTAGGAGCAACGCCTCGACGCGGTCGGGGAGGCCGTCCTCGACCGTCACTTGCGCCCGCGCCGCGCGCTGGAACAGCCGCTTCTTCACGGCGGCCGCCACTATATCCCTCCGCGCCAGCGTCCACAAACCCCGACCGGGCAGCCGCTCTGCCACATCCGGAACGATTTCCCGGTTGGGCCCGACCACGAAGCGCAGAAGCTCCGCCTTGGGTCGTGACTCGCCGGTGACCAGGCAGCGCCGAAGCGGTCCCTGATCCTCTTTAGCCTCGGACGCGAGCGTCGCCGCTGTCACGCCTCTTTTGCCTCCTCGGCCGCGGCGGTGCCCTCCTCGCCGAACCAGTGGGCGCGCGCGGCCATGATGATGCGGTTGGCCTCCTCTGCCTCGAGCTTGAGGGCGGGGGGCATCATCTCCATGAGCTCGTCACCCGCGAGGTCGCCGAGATCGTCGAGCGTCTTGACGCCTTTCTCGCCGAGCACCACCAGCCGCGCCGGCGTCAGTCCCTCGATCGCCGCGATCTCGTCGCTGACGCCGAGTTCCTGGCGCTTCGCCTCGGCGCGCGCCGCCTGCTCCTCGAGGTAGACGCGGGCGCGCTCCTGCAGCTCCTTCGCGACATTCTCGTCGAAGCCCTCGATGCGCGAGAGCTCGTCGGCCGCGACAAATGCCACCTCCTCGACCGAGGCGAAGCCCTCCGTCACCAGGAGATGCGCGATCACGTCGTCAACGTCGAGCGCGTCGATGAACATCTGGCTCCGCGTGCGGAACTCCTCCTGCCGGCGCTCGGACTCCTCGGCCTCCGTCAGGATGTCGATGTCCCAGCCCGTGAGCTGCGAGGCGAGGCGCACGTTCTGCCCGCGCCGGCCGATCGCGAGGCTCAATTGATCGTCGGGCACCACCACCTCGATCCGCCGCTGCTCCTCGTCCATCACCACCTTCGCGACCTCGGCGGGCGCCAATGCGTTGACGACGAAGGTAGCGGGGTCTTGTGACCACGGGATGATATCGATTTTCTCGCCCTGCAATTCCGCGACGACCGCCTGGACGCGGCTTCCGCGCATGCCGACACAAGCGCCAACGGGGTCGATGCCGCTGTCGTTGGAGATGACCGCGATCTTGGCGCGGCTTCCGGGGTCGCGCGCGACGGCGCGGATCTCGATGATGCCGTCGTAAATCTCCGGCACTTCCTGAGCGAAGAGCTTCGCCATGTATTGCGGATGCGTGCGCGAGAGGAAGATCTGCGGGCCGCGCACCTCCTGGCGCACGTCGTAGATGTAGGCGCGGACACGCTCGCCCTGCCGGAAAGTCTCGCGCGGCAGGAGCTCATCGCGGCGGAGAATCGCTTCGGCGCGGCCGAGATCGACGATGACGTTCCCGAACTCGACGCGCTTCACGAGGCCATTCACGATCTCGCCGATGCGGTCCTTGTACTCGTTGAACTGGCGCTGGCGCTCGGCGTCGCGGACCTTTTGCACGATCACTTGCTTGGCGGTCTGCGCGGCGATGCGGCCGAAATCGATGGGCGGGAGCGGGTCCGTAATGAAGTCGCCGACCTCGGCCTCGGGGTTGAAGCGGCGCGCTTCGATGAGCGCGATCTGCGTCGCCTCGTTCTCGACGGGGTCTTTCACCTCGCGGAAGCGGAGCAGGCGGATCTCGCCGTTCTTGCGGTCGATCTCCGCGCGGATGTCGTATTCCTGGCCGTATTTGGAGCGGCCCGCCTTCTGGATCGCCTGCTCCATGGCGAGGAGCACCTCATCTCGGTCGATGCCCTTGTCGCGCGCGACGGTGTCGGCGACTTGCAGGAGTTCAGGTCTGGCATACGTGGCGGGGGATTGCATGACGGTCTCGGTTGCTGGTTGGAGTTGTGGGAAAGCGTTCAGTTCCGGGCCTCTGCGCCCGCGATCAATTCGTCTGTTAGCATGAGCTTCGCGCGCTGGATGTCTGCGAGCGGCAACTCGACCTCCTCGGCGCCGAGCGCGAGCCGGACGCGGCCCTCGGCGATGCCGAGGATGCGGCCGCGAAAGCGCCGCCGCCCACCCAGAGGGCGCAGCAGCTCGACCTTGGCCTCGAAGCCGCGGAAGCGCTCATAGTCTTCCCCGCGCATGAGCGGCCGGTCGATGCCGGGCGAGGTCACTTCGAGGACATAGCTCTGCGCGATCGGGTCGGCGACGTCGAGGAGCGCGGAGACCGCATGCGTGATCTCCGAGCAGTCGTTCATGCTCATGGGCTGCAGATCCGCGCGCTCCGCCATCACCTGCAGGACCGCGCTCCGTCCGCCCGTGAAGGCGACGCGAACGAGCCTATAGCCCATCGCTTCCAGTGAGGGCGCGATCAACGCCTCGATCCGTGCTGTCTCGGCCAATCCTTGATCCTAGTTGTAAATCCCTGATTCCTCGGGGCATTTCACCAAAATAAAAGGGCGGGCCTTTGGGCCCACCCCTTGATTTCAGAGACGCGATCAGAGATCGCACCCTATGGGTTTGTTATGCCGGGAATATAGCGATTTTCGGCGGGGGTGCAAGGGCAGTTGGGGTCAAAAATCGGGCGTCCGCCGGCAAGCGTATTTAGGGTTGGAAAAGATCGAGGATCGATCGCGCCGGCAGCACCATCAGCGGCCATTTCGCCCTTTCGCTGCTCTTGGCTCGGAATCCGTAGCGGTCGTAGAACGCCGCCGAGTCGTCGGTGAGCGCATGGAGCGCGACGCCGTAGGCTCCGATATTGCGTATGACGAGTGCGCACCGCTCCAACGCATTTCGCGAGGTTTCGATCTATCTCCCCTTCCCCCGAGCGAAACTCCACAAGCGCTGCATCGGAGGGAAGCGGAACGATCCTAAGTCGTTTGAGGTCCGGTTCCGGGGCGGCAGTCGTCATCAATGTTCTTCAAATAGAACTCGTAGGCGCGGCGCAATTCGGGGGTCACGCCTCCGGCCTCGCTATATGCCCTTTGGCAGAATTCGTACGCCTCCCGCTCCGTCGCAAACGCGGGCTTGGGCTTCTTGTCTCTTCCGACTGCTTTCCAGAAGAAATCGCGCAGCGACATAATCGCCATCGGCCACACCCCGCTTAACATCTGTGCGACGGCAGTTCACCGTTTTGGAGATGGAGATATGGTGCAATGTCTCTGGGATGTCAAGGATTCTTCTCGGTGAATCAACTGCTTACGTAAGCTTCGCGCAGAGGGCGCGGAGAGCGCAGAGGAACAGCGGCCACTTTGTGCCGTCCGCTAACTCCGCGCCTGAAATATATATTCTTTTTTTCTACCCTCCCCGCCGCCTCAGCTTCAAAAAATACGGCACCCGACCCGCCGCGATCGCCTTCTGCTCGTAGCGCGTCGCCGGCCAGTCCTCCGGACGCTCGCGCCAGTCGCGAGGGCCGCGGGCGAGCCATTCGAAGTCGGGATGCGACGGCGCCAACTCCAACATCCAGCGGAGATACCCGATGTCGTCGGTTGCAAGACGCAGCTCCGCTTTCGGCCGCAGTGTCCGCGCTAGCGCGTCGAGTGTTGCGGACGAGACCATGCGGCGCTTGTGGTGGCGCTGCTTCGGCCAGGGATCGGGAAAGAGGATGAACGCGCGCCCGAGCGAGCGGTCGGGAAGCGCCGCGAGCAGGAGACGCGCGTCGTCGACGAGGATGCGGATGTTTGCGAGGTCCCGGCGCCGAATCTCCGCAAGGAGCTTCACGACGCCATTCTCGAACACTTCGGCACCGAGGAGGCCCACTTCGGGATGCTCGGCAGCCTGCCACGCGAGATGCTCGCCCGCGCCGAAGCCGATCTCGAGCCAGATTTCCTTGGGGTGAGGGGCCCCCTCACCTGACCTCTTCCCGGAGAGGAGAGGAAATTGGAAGAGCACCTCCGGATCGAGCGTGCCGTTCTCCGGCACGTCGAAGCCGAACTTCGGCAGAAGCTCGGCTTGAAGTCCCTGCTGTCCCGGGCGAAGGCGGCGGCCGCGGCGGCGGCCGTAGAGGAGACGCTGCCGCGGTGCCGGGCTCGTCAGGCGAGCGCCGAGCGGAGCTCGCCCACGAGGTCGAGACGCTCCCAGGAGAAGCCGCCATCGGCCTCGGGATGCCGGCCGAAATGCCCGTAGGCCGCGGTCCGCGCGTAGATCGGCTTGTTGAGGCTCAAATGCGTGCGGATGCCGCGGGGCGAGAGGTCCATCAACTGCTGTAGCGCCGCCGCGAGCTTCTCCTCATCGCAGCGCGCGGTGCCGTAGGTGTCGACGTAGACCGAGAGCGGCTTCGCGACGCCGATCGCGTAGGAGACCTGGATCACGCAGCGGTCCGCGAGTTCGGCCGCCACCACGTTCTTCGCGAGATAGCGCGCCGCGTAGGCGGCGGAGCGATCGACCTTGGTCGGATCCTTGCCGGAGAAGGCGCCGCCGCCATGCGGCGAGGAGCCGCCGTAGGTGTCGACGATGATCTTGCGCCCCGTGAGGCCGGTGTCGCCGTCGGGGCCGCCGATCACGAAGCGCCCGGTCGGGTTGACGTAGAAATGCTCCTCGTCGCACATCCAGCCCTCGGGCAGCACGTTCACGACGTGTGGGCGGACGATCTCGCGCACCTCGTCCTGGTCGATGTCGGGCGAGTGCTGGGTCGAGACCACGACCGAGGTCGCGCGCACGGGCTTGCCGTCGACGTATCGCAGCGAGACTTGGCTTTTTGCGTCGGGGCCGAGCTTCGGCGCTGAGCCCTCATGCCGCGCCTTCGAGAGCGAGCGCAGGATCGCATGCGCGTAGAAGATCGGCGCCGGCATCAGCTCGGGCGTCTCGCGGCAGGCGTAGCCGAACATGATGCCCTGGTCGCCCGCGCCCTCGTCCTTGTTGCCGGCGGCGTCGACGCCCTGCGCGATGTCGGAGGATTGCGAGTGGATGAGGCAATCGACCTGCGCCTTCTTCCAATGGAAGCCGTCCTGCTCGTAGCCGATGTCCCTGATCGCGCGCCGCGCGACTTCGACGAGCAGGTCCTTGGTGATCGAGGCGGGGCCGCGCACCTCGCCCGCGAGTACGACGTGGTTCGTCGTCGCCATCGTCTCACAGGCAACTCGCGCGTGCGGATCGGCCGCGAGGAAGGTGTCGACCACCGCGTCCGAGATGCGGTCGCAGAGCTTGTCCGGATGTCCCTCCGACACGGACTCGCTGGTGAAGACGTAGTTGCGCGTGGCCACGGTCGATCCTTTCTCCGGCCCGTATTGGGCCGCTTAGTAGCGATGCTGCGGCAAATCCCCGGTCTTGCGCACCGCGGGCAGGCGGCGGCAGCGACTAGTTGCAACCGGCATCAAGCCTCGTCAAGGATTTTTCCGCGCGGGCTGAATCCCACGGGATCAGTGGGACGCGTCCCTCAGCGATTGCTGCCGCGCGAGGCGTTGGCGATCGCCTTGGTGAGGTCGAAGAGCCTCCGGCGCACCTGCGCGTCGGAAATGCGGTAATAGGCGCGCATGAGCTCGAGCGTCTCGCGCCGCATCATCGGGTCGGCCTCGTGCGCGGGGCTCGGCGCGTCGTCCACCATGCCCTCGAGCCGCGCCTCGGCGGCGCTGGCGACGGTCGGGCTGATGTCGTCGAAGAAGAACGACACCGGCACATCGAGCACGCGCGAGAGATCGTAGAGCCTGCTTGCGCCGACGCGGTTGGCGCCGCGCTCGTATTTCTGCACTTGCTGAAATGTTAACCCGATCGCCTCGCCGAGCTTTTCCTGGCTCATCCCGAGAAGCGTCCGCCGCAATCGCACGCGCGCCCCGACATGCACGTCGATCGGATTGGGCTTATCGGATTTTTGACGGCGTCTCTGTCCGTCCCCAGCTTTTTGGTTCATTCTTTGGACCCGCCGAAACATCAGGCCGGCCATTGATAGTTCACGCGATCGCGAGCGGTCAACGAAATCACGTCGAATTTCAGGTGGATCGCACCAATTTTCACGAGCCTTCGCTGCGTTTCATCCTGAAATGAGCGACGCACCACGCTAAACCTAGCAAGAGGGGCAGTGCTGTTAGGAAAGGTAAATCGCCAACGCGCTCGTAAAGCGTGGGATCGAGACTTCGCGGCAGGGCGACGTCGAGATATCCCACGGCGTCGAGACCGAGTCGGCGCACGACTCTTCCATAGGGATCGACGACACCGGAGACGCCGTTGTTGGCGGCGCGCACCAGCGGCAGGCCTTCCTCGACCGCGCGCGTGCGAGCGATGCTGAAATCCTGGAATGGGCCCGAGCTCGTGCCGTACCAGCCGTCGTTGGTGAGGCTCAGGAGCCATTGCGGGCGGTCGCTCGGATCGATCGCTGCGCCCGGGAAGATCGCCTCGTAGCAGATGAGCGGCGAAACCGGCGGCAGACCCGGCAGGTGCAGCGTGCGTGGGCCGGGGCCCGCGGAGAAATCGACGGTTCCCGGCGTGATCTTGTTCAACGGCAGGATCGTGCGCAGAGGCACGTACTCGCCGAAGGGCACGAGATGCGCCTTGTCGTAGGTAGCGACGATCGCGCCCTCATGATCGAGCACGACGAGGCTATTCCAATAGCGCTCGGGACGCGCGGGCGGCGGGTCGGTGCGGTCGCTGCCGACGAGTGCGAGCGCTCCCTTCGGCAGCAGCGCGGCGATTATCATGCGCTCCTCGGGGAAGCGGTCGAGGAAAGGCGGCGCTGCGGCCTCGGGCCAGATGATCGCGGTGAGCGGCTTCCCATCCTCGTCCGGCGCCGCGCTCAGGGCGAGGTGGCGCCTGAAATTGGCCTCGAGCTCGGCGCGGTCGTTCTTGAGCGTTTGCGGGATCGAGGGCTGGACGATCCGCAGCGCCACCTCGGGCACGTTGCCAGGCGGCCCCGGCTCGAGGCGCGCCCAGCCAAAGCCGAGGCAGGCGGAGAGCAGCACGAGTGCCACGAGCAGCGGCGGCCAGCGCCTGCCGCCGAAATCGCCGAGCGTCGCCGGGAGCGTCGCAACCAGCACTGTGACGAGGCTGAGGCCGTAGATGCCGACGAGTGAGGTCGTCTGCAGCATCGCGAGGCTTCCGGGAAACGCCCCTGACCAGGCATAGCCCACGAGGTTCCAGGGGAAGCCCGTCAGGATATGCCCACGGAGCCACTCCGCCGCGCACCAGCAGACCGCGAGCGCCAGCACCCGCGCGGCGCTCCGCGCCTGCCAGCGCCGACAGAGGAGGTGCGCCGCGAGCAGCGCGAAGCCCGTGAAGAGGGCGAAGACCGCCGGCATCCCCAACACCGCAAAGGGGACGAGCCACCAGAACTGCGCGATGTCGACGAAGAGCGCCGCTGCGACCCAGTAGAGGCCCGCGACGAAGAACCCGAAGCCGAAGCACCAGCCGAGGCCGAAGGCCTCGCGCGGCCGCTGCACCCCGTCGGCGAGCCAGACGAGGCCGGTGAAGGAAACGACGAGCACTGGCGTCAGGTCGATCGGCGGCAGCGCCGCCACCGCGAGCGCGCCCAGCAGAAAGGCCGAGCCATGGCGGCGCATGCCGCGGAGCTCGGCGAGGCGGAGCGCCGCGATCTGCGCCGGCGCCACCGGCGCTGCGCCGCGAAAGCCCTGCGAGGTCGTGGCTTCAGGCATTCGCAGCACTCTCCGTGGGCGGCGGCGCGGGGAGGCCGCGCAGACGCAGCCGCTTGATGCGGCGGGGATCGGCCTCCAGCACCTCGATCTCGAATCCCGCGGGGTGTTTGATCACCTCGCCGCGCGCGGGCACCCGCCCCGCGAGCGCAGTGACAAGGCCGCCCAAGGTGTTGACCTCTTCCTCGATCTCCGGCGGCAGGAGTTTCAGCCCCGTGCGCTCCTCGAGCATAGCGACGGGCATCCGCGCCTCGACGATCACGCTGCCGTCGGGGCGGTCGATCCATTGCGGAAGATCGGCGGGGTCGTGCTCGTCCTCGATCTCGCCGACGATCTCCTCGATCACGTCCTCGATGGTGACGAGGCCGTCAACGCCGCCGAACTCGTCGGCCACCAGGGCGAGATGGATGCGCGTCAGCCGCATCTGCAACAGCAGATCGAGGATCGGCATCGAGGGCGCCGAGAACAGCACCTTGCGCACGATCTTCGCGAGCGTGACGGGCTTCCCCTCGACCGCATGCGGCAACACGTCCTTGACGTGGACCATGCCGATCACGTCGTCGAGCGTCTCGCGATAGACGGGCATGCGCGAATGGCCCTGCTCGATGAAGTGCCGCACCACCTCCGAGATCGGCGTCTCGGTCTCGAGGGCGATGATGTCGACGCGCGGGACCATCACATCCGCGACGGTTAGCTCGTGGAGCTTCAGCAGGTTCAAGAGGATCGCGCGCTCCTGCGCGTCGATCGGCTCCTCCTCGTGCTCCTCGATGAGCTCCTCGAGCGAGGTCCGGAGATCCTGCTCGCCGCCGCGGAGCTGGCGCAGCCAGTTGCGCAGGCTGCGGAATGGGCCTTCGGCCTCGGTAGGGCGCTCGCCGGCTTGGCGGCTGCTCGGCGCGTCAGTCATCGCCCGCCGCCTGCCGCTCGGCATAGGGATCTGCGACCCCGAGCTTCGCCAGTACCTGGGTCTCGAGCGCCTCCATGCGCTCGGCCTCGGTGGGCTCGTCGTGATCATAGCCGAGAAGATGCAGCACCCCGTGCACCACCAGATGGCGCAGATGGTCGGCGAGCGGCTTTCCCTGCTCCTGCGCCTCGCGGCTGGTGGTCTCGAAGGCGAGCACGACATCGCCGAGGAGGGAGGGCGCCTTCGGCGGCAAATCCTCGTCGAGGCCGGGGAAGGAGAGCACGTCGGTCGCGGCGTCGATCCGCCGCCATTGCCGGTTGAGGCGCCGCAGCAGCGCATCGTCCGCGAGCACCACGCTCACCTCGGTGCGGCGCGTCAGGCGCGGCTTCGCCGCGGCGAAGGCCGCCACGACCGCGGCTATGCAGAGCTGGCGCCGGCGCGGCAGGCGCTCGCGCCAACGCGCGGAGGCCTCCAGCAGCTCGACGGAGACCGCGGGCTTCTTCCGGGCGGAGGCACGGGTGCGGTTAGGCATTCTCGTCCCCGCGGCGTTTCTCCGCCCGGCGGCGGTCCCTGCGGTCATAGGCCTGCACGATCCGTTGCACGAGCGCATGGCGGACCACGTCGGCCTCGCTGAAGCGCACGGTGGCGATGCCGTCGACGCCGTCGAGCGCGGCCAGCGCATCATCGAGGCCCGAGCTCGTGCCGCGCGGCAGGTCGACCTGCGAGGGATCGCCGGTGACGGCCATGCGCGCGCCCTCGCCGAGGCGGGTCAGGAACATCTTCATCTGCATCGGCGTCGCATTCTGCGCCTCGTCCAGAATGACGTAGGCGTGCGCGAGGGTGCGTCCGCGCATGAAAGCCAAGGGTGCGATCTCGATGTCGCCGTTCTCGAGCCGCTTCTGCACCTGCTCGCCCGGCAGCATGTCGTAAAGCGCGTCGTAGAGCGGGCGGAGATAAGGGTCGACCTTCTCGCGGAGATCGCCGGGAAGAAAGCCGAGACGCTCGCCTGCCTC
>Ga0335078_10014161_pt1 | contig 11829 bp, 11 predicted proteins | sample Lox_Sample_32_FD_206711 | JGI IMG/M metagenome (GOLD analysis project Ga0335078, IMG submission 206711) | Soil microbial communities from Loxahatchee National Wildlife Refuge, Florida, United States - Lox_Sample_3.2 | ecosystem: Environmental > Terrestrial > Soil > Wetlands | place: USA... | reverse complement strand
CGCCAGCTCCAGCATCCACCCATCGCCACAGGCAGGACTTTCCGACCCGTGCGTTCCGCCCAAGCCGTCAGAGCCAACGCCGACTTCTCCGCTTCCACCAACAGGATGGGAATGTTGATGTCGCCCAGCAGTTCTCCAGCACTTGGAGGAAAGTACAAATGCCGGCGGTCACCATACGCTGAGATGTACTTGTTCTTAGGCTTCCCGTCTTCGATCTCGGGGTTGTCACGGCGCAGCCTGGCAGTGCGGCGCCGGCCGTCGAACGGATCAAAGTAAGGGAAAACGATACCGGAGCGATCACCATGCCCATTGATGCCGTACTTTTCTCGGGCCTCCCGGTCGGTCACTCGCTCGAGGCGCGCTCGTTCGATCAAGTCGGCGGTGATGCCGAGACGAACTAACATCGCAACGTCTGCCGCCGTCAACTCAGCCACAGCGTCCCCCTAGACGCCGCAAGCGAGGTGCGAACGCTGGCCGCGTGCGTCTCCGCAGCCTCAGCGACGGCCCTCCTGATCGCCGCCTGCTCGTCCTCGCTGAGACAGATGTAGACGCACTCAGCAAGACCCAACTTAGCCCGATCGATGCCAGTCCGCTGGGAAAGTTCCAACTGGGTCAGGCGTGCGATCTGGCGAGCTCTGCGGAGATCCATGGTTTCCCGCCCCTCGCGCCAAATTGTTTCATGGGGTCCGCGGCAGAAGCCGATTCTGGCGGGTAAGTGGCGGGTAGCGCTGTTGCAGAGTCGCGATAACGCGCTGAGAGGTGTCTATTTACCGAAATGTGTGTTTTCCACCGGTGGCGGGCAAATTGGCGGTTGACTTGTTTTTTTGCCGCGCCCACTTCTTCCGGCTGATCCCCATTTTTTGGCGGATCTTCGTAAAGTACTTGCCTGGCAGTGTTTCTTCCCTCTTCCACATGTCTGGTATTAACCACCGGTAACGTTCGCGCAGGTGGGTTAGGATCTCCTGGTCGGTTGCGAGCTCCTTGGTAGTTAGGAAGTCGGAGACAGCCTGTGCCAGCGGACTGTGGAACCTGTATTCTCGCGGCTTTTGTGCCTGGGCGTGGGCAGCCAGCGCGGCAACGGCAGACGACGCCGTGGCGTATACGGTTAGGAATCTCTCGCTGAGGTGGTTTCGGAATGACTCTTCCAGATCACGGAGCACTTTCTCCGTCTCTCCCGCCGACAGGAACGGCGTGTTCTCTTCCGGCCTCCGGGCGAAAGTCGCCCGGCCTTCCTGGCCTTTCCGCTCCCATCTGGGAAGCTTCCGCTCTCGCCGCAGCCAATCGCTGGCCGTAGATGGCGGGTGAACCGGCGCGCCAGCCACCTCGAGCACGAAGTCACTCACGCGATTCGATTCCGGCCAGGGCTCGGTCATCAACTCGCTCATCAGCTGGGACGTGTCGGGCGGTAGTCCCAAATGCTCGCAAAGTGCAAGGCTGAGCGTTTTCGTTGCCGCTTGCGCGGGGTTTTCCTGGTTGCAATTGGCGTGGATCTGAGCGCAGCGACCGGCATGTGAACGACACACCGCCACGAGAACTCTGGCCAACTTCTTTACTTCCAGCATCAGTTGAAAGGTGCTGGGGTGCGCTTCGATAGCGTTCTTGGCGTCCTCCTCTTGCTTCTGAGTGGCGTCGTTCAGATCATGAAGAAGCTCGTAACAAAGGCCATCGAGGTAAGGGGCATCGGAATCTCGCGGTGCCTTGGTTCCGACCGGCCCCAGCTCTTCAGGCTCGGGCTCACGGGGCTGGCGTCCTGATAACTTTTTAGTTGGCATTACTCCTCCCGAGTGACTACATCCCGCTTTCAGATACCCGAGGAAGGCGGGAGTGGGAGGCACCCCGCCTTATCGCGCACGGTGATCAGCCGCGGCTATCTTTCGCCTTTCATTTTGTGCAGAATCTGGCGCCCAAGGCAACAGCAATCGGTCGTCGGCCTGCGCCGCCGGTGAGTGAGAGGAAGAAGCTTGGGCAGCAATGCCCTTTTAATCCGTTTTTCCTTTATGTACTCGAATGCGCATAGAAGCGCACACAGAAGCACCCACTCACAAAAACCCAGTATTCATGCCCACTTGAGGCACCTTCTTCCATACTTCGCTCTCCAGCTGACGCGCACCGATACGCACCAAATTGCAAAACCAACTGCCACCAGAACTGCCACCAGCGCTTCCGTCGCTTGCTGGCTGGGTCAGCGCGATCGAGCTGTCCGAAGAGCTATGGCAGAAGGGGAACGCGGCGTAGTGTCTCAGTTTGGATTCTGCCCCCACATCCGATTCGGCCCGATTGTGGCATACTCGGTTCTTGGCCAAACGTCCCCGCGATCCGAACCAACTCGCGAAGTTGATCGTGGATATAGCGACGGGCGAAGCCTCCGATGATGTTTCGCCCAAGAAACGCACCAGTTCTGTTCGAGGCAGACTGGGCGGACTTAAGGGTGGCAGCGCTCGCGCACAGCATCTTACGCCTGAACAGCGTCAAGATATTGCACGCGTGGCAGCCCGAGCACGCTGGAAGAAACGCGATTAGGCGGTCGCCTTCTGCGGGGGAACCTTCATCAATTCCTGCCGTTCTGCTACGTCGTCCGTGTAGTCGAGGACGAGCTGAATCTCAGGGCGTTTCCCTTTGTTCAGATCGTTGTACACGTCAACGTCAATTTTGAGTTGTAGGTTATCGCCAATGATTTGTTCGCGGCGTTGTGTGAACGCCCGTTCCATGTGCTCATGCGGCGCAAACCCCATTGCAGCCCAGAATGTGTATTGCACGCCAGCTTTTGTAATCCTGGCCGCGTGATTCACGCGATAGCGGCGGCCCTGCGCGTCAGTGTCGTATTCTTCACGAAGAGCCTGCGACATTTGACCCGCAAGAACGTCGTACGCGTCCACCTTCGGCAATTCCAGCAGCCGTTCGGCTACTGCCCACTCGACAGCCTCGCGTGCACTCGTAGGTTTGTGTTCGCGTTCGGCGTCGTACTTGTGCCAGATTCCCTGCAATTGTTCCGCCTTTGTTGACATTTCTAGGCTCCACTACAACGAAACTGGTGCGACCTGCCCCCAACCGTCCACGCGAGCACCAGGCAACACGAAATGACGCACTTTGACCAACCAGCGCGCTAGATAATCGTATCTGTCCATGCGCTTCTGCATTTGGCCAACCACCAAACCAGGATGCCTTTGGTGAATTCTGGCGAACGCAATCACATCCTTCTCGTAATAGAACGGGTGTTTGCGTTTCATAAACATGTCCAGCTTTTCGGCTGGCGCACAGAAATTTCCTGCGGCAGCATTGGCGACCCGTTCTTCTTTTGGCAGCGAAGGGTCTGTGGACGCGTTCTTGCCTTCCAGGTCGGCATCAATGATTTCCTCTTTCTTGCCGTCCCCTTGAAGAACGTGCTCAATCTCGTGGCGCAAGACGAACCAGAAGTTATCGATCTTGTCACGGCGCGTGCTCATGCCAATAACCGGAGAGTCGCCAAGCCAAAAGCAAACGCCATCAATGTCCGCCTTTGGCAACTTCTCAACAATCACAAATCTAACTCCGCATTCCGCGAGAATGCGGGGGACATGGCGTGTCTCTTCTGGCGCAATCAGCAAAGACTCAAGATTCCGAACAGCATCACTCAGGGCTTTCGGGGAATACTTAGAAGCGCCCATTTCGGAAGCTACTTGGCGGACACGGAACAACCAGGCCAACTGCGCGGGCGGAATTTCCCTCTCTTCGTAGCTACTCTTTCGCGCGATGCATCCGGACAATGATGCAGGCAGTGATATTCCTACTGAAATACGCTTTGCCGATTATCGGAACATTAATGGCGTCCAAATGCCATTCCGCATTCAGAAACTGGTCCAGGGAAGCCTCTTTATCGACATTGTCATCAGCCAAGCAACAATGAATACGGGCATTACGGATGCTGCTTTTGTCGTGTCGCAGTAAGGAGCCTCGTCATGAGAAAGTCCTGCACGTTCCGCCCTGTTCTCTCCCTCTTGTTCGTCGTCGCTTCCCACGCCGTGTGTGCCCAAGTAGCGACGGGGACACCACCGTTCGGCAGCTTCGGTGGTGGTCCGGACATCATCAACCTGGCCAATCTGAATGCTCATCTTGCCGTTCCGGTTCTGAACAAGCAGGGGCGCGCCGGAATGAACTTTAGCTATGCCATCACCTATGACAGCTCGGTGTGGTATCCGACTTTGGTAAACGGTGTTCAAACTTGGCAGCCGGTCCAGTACTGGGGATGGAGCGGACCAGAGGAAGCAGCGACGGGGTACGTCAGCTACAAGGTGCATAGGGGTAGCCAATGCCCCGTCAGAGGCGATGGCAATGTCGTTATTTATGACACATACGTCTACCACGATGCAGCCGGTGTAGCCCATGCATACAGTAGCAGCGCGGAAATTGATTGTAACGGCATGTTTGACGGATTCAGTGAGACCGCTGCTGACGGTTCCGGGTACCTCATAAATGTCACGGATGTAGGCATGGAGACCATCACTACCGCCTCTGGTTACGTGATCAATCCGACCACCTCCACGGGCGGCAACAGCACCGACACCAATGGCAACCAAATCACGTACAGCAGCAGTACTGGCCAATTCTTTGACACGTTGTCAAGTACTGTTCCTGTACTGACCATTACAGGAACAGAGCCCATCACCTTTGCCTACACCGCCCCGAGCGGTGGCAATGCATCCTATATAGTTAACTATACGACATTCACAGTGCAGACGAATTTTGGCTGCGGCGGGAGTTCGGCAGTTGCCGAGTATGGGCCGACCCAAGTTTCCTTAGTAAGCAGCATCACGCTGCCCGACAATACGTCCTACAGCTTTAACTACGAGCCCACGCCCGGACATTCCGGCAATGTGACCGGGCGGCTCGCCTCGGTAACTCTACCCACAGGCGGAATGATTCTTTATTCTTACTCCGGAGGAAGCAATGGCATCACCTGCACTGATGGAAGCGCTGCAGGCTTAAACCGACAGACCCCGGACGGCACATGGACGTACACTCGCTCAGGCTCCAGTCCAACATGGACAACCAATATCACAGATCCACAAGGCAACGTAACCGCGCTAAATTTTTATGTTATCTATGAAACTCAGCGACAGCTGTATCAGGGCTCGGCACAGCCGAGCAATTTGCTGGCGACAATCACCACTTGTTATAACGGAGCCGGGGGAGGGGGCACCAACGACTGCACGGGAATTGCTCAAAAACTGCCAATATCAGAACGCAGCATCACTCTCCAGTGGGGACAATCGGGCTTAAAGAAGCTCACTGACATTTTTAACGATATGTACGGTCAGGTCTTGGAGACCGACGAGTACGATTACGCTAGCGGTCCTCCCTTTACACTGCGCCGAAAGACCTTGATTACATACGCATCGCTCGGGAACAACATCGTGAACCGCCCATACCAAGTGACGATTCAGGACGGAAGCGGAAACACTAAGGCGCAGACCACGTACAGCTACGACCAGGGCACAGTCGCCGGTACCTCGGGAACGCCCCAGCACAACTCGGTCTCCGGCTCGCGGGGGAATGTCACTACCATTGCACAGCTTGTTCAGGGCGGCACGACCCTGAGTGGCAGCTTTACGTACTTCGATACGGGAAATGTTCAGACCGCCACCGGCGTGAACAACGCGCAGACTACGTTAACCTACGGCGCCTGCGGCAATTCCTTCCCCACGCAAGTCAGCCTGCCGCTGAGTTTGTCCCGATCCATGGCGTGGAATTGCACGGGCGGGGTGATGACATCGCTCACCGATGAAAACAATCAAACGGCGAGCACGACGTACAGCGACCCCTATTTCTGGCGGCCAGGGGCGACTACGGACCAGGCGCTATACGCGACGAACATTACCTACACGGGCGCGACCGCCGTCGAGAGCGTGCTCTCGTTCAACGGTGCTAACTCGGTGGCGGATGCCCTGGCAACTCTTGATTCCCTTGGCAGGCCGCATGTGAGCCAGCGGCGGCAAAGTCCTGGCTCGGCCAACTTCGACAGTGTCGAAACCGATTACGACAGCTTAGGCCGACCCTCGCGAGTGACCGTTCCTTACGCTGGAACGGCGGGGCAGATGAACGGGAGCGTCCCTGCTACGACCACCTCTTACGATGCACTGAGCCGAGTCACACAAACCACTGATGGCGGAGGCGGTACCGTGATGCTCAGCTTCAGCCAAAACGACGTTCTCAGCACGGTTGGCCCCGCACCGCAGAACGAGAACAGCAAGCGCAGGCAGCTGGAGTACGACAGTCTCGGAAGGCTGACTTCGGTTTGCGAGGTTACCACGGCTACCGGGAGCGGAACCTGTGGCCAGAGCTCTTCGGCAACCGGCTATTGGACCAAGTACACGTATGATGCCCTCAATAACCTGATTGTGGTAACACAGAATGCGCAGTCCAGCGGAAGCACACAGACGCGGAACTACAGCTACGATGATCTGAGCCGCCTGACCTCGGAAACCAATCCTGAGACGGGCACGACCACCTATACCTACGATTCCGATTCGACCTGCGGCAGCACTTCATCCGGTGATTTAGTCAAGCGCATCGATGCCGTGGGCAACACGACCTGCTATTTCTACGACGCTTTGCACCGGGTCACCAGCACCACCTACTCAGGCTCGTACGCCAGCCGGACGCCAGCTAAGTGCTACGTCTACGACGGCGCGACCGTCAACAGCCAGACGATGGCCAATGCCAAGGGTCGTCTGGCCGAGGCGTACACGGCAGCTAGCTGCCCGAACGGCACCAAGACTACGGATATTGGCATGAGCTACTCCGCTCGCGGTGAAGTGACGGATGTGTGGGAATCCACGCCGCATTCCGGCGGTTATTATCATGCGAACGCGAGCTACTGGGCCAATGGCGCACTGAATACGCTCAGCGGTCTGGGGCTTCCCACACTCACTTACAGCGCCGATGGAGAGGGCCGGCCCAGTTCGGTCTCGGCGAGCAGCGGTACCAACCCCGTCACCAGCACGGCGTACAATGTGAGCAGCCAGCCTACGGGGCTGACCTTCGGCACCAGCGACTCCGACGGTTTCAGCTTTGACGGCAACTCCGGGCGCATGAAGCAATACACCTTCACCGTGGGAGCAAGCCCCAATACGGTCACAGGCCAGTTGACCTGGAACGCGAACGGAACCCTGCAACAACTAGCCATCACCGACCAGTTCAATTCCGCGAATACACAGACCTGCAACTACTCGTATGATGATCTTGTGCGCATTGCGGGAGTGAACTGTGGGAGCGTTTGGTCGCAGACTTTCGGCTTTGACCCGTTCGGCAATCTCACGAAGAGCGGCAGCGTATCCTTCCAGCCGACGTACAATACATCCACCAACCGCATGCAGTCGTTGCCCGGATTTACACCCACCTACGACGCCAATGGCAACACCACTGCCGACAGCCTGCACACCTATGCTTGGGACGTGGACGGGAACTCCACCACGATCGACTCGCTCACCGTGACGTATGACGCCCTTGACAGGATGGTGGAGCAAGCTTCAGGATCGACATACACGGAGAGTGCCTACGGTCCGGCGGGTACGAAATTGGCCCTGATGAACGGCCAATCGCTGGTTAAGGCTTTTGTTCCATTGCCCGCGGGCGCAGTGGCAGTGTACGGCTCCGGAGGGACGTTAAGTTATTTTCGGCATCCGGACTGGCTGGGCAGTTCTCGCTTTTCATCCACAACCAGTCGCACAATGTATTACAGCAGGGCGTATGCGCCGTTCGGGGAAACGTACGCTGAGAGCGGCACGCAAGAGCGCGCGTTCGCCGGGATGAATCAAGACACGGTACAGAGTTCGACAAGTGGCCTGTACGACGCGTTGTTCCGCGAGTATGAGCAGTACGGGCGCTGGGTCTCACCCGACCCGGCTGGGCTTGCCGCTGTCGATCCCACAAATCCGCAGACTTGGAACCGCTATGCATATGTCGCCAACAATCCGCTGAGCGGCGTCGATCCGCTGGGTTTGTGTGGAGATGGTGTAACGTGGGACTGTCCGATGATTGATGAAAAAGACGGAACGTGGGGCTTCTTGGGCCCTGATATTATGGGTGTTTTTCAACAAGATTTCACTATCCAGCCATCAGATTGGAACCGCGGGTGCGATTTCCTGAAGCTCAACTTCAATGTTATGAACTGCAATTTCCAACTTGTTAGTGCGGGAGGAGCAGGCGGCGGGACTGCTGCCGCAAACAACTGTCAGCCTGGTACTCCGGGCTGTTTTAACGTGCCCACCCGGAAGGGGGCTTGTTTAGCTGAATACAATAATTCCGCGGTTGGGAAAGGTATGCAGTTCTTAAGCCTTTACAATTTCGCCTCTAACCTCGGTTCCTTGAAGACGTGGGCGGAGTGGACAGCTCTTCCTGCTGCCAAAGTACTAACCTTGAGTGCGGTCAGCAAACTGAGCCAAGCCTTTGGGAACACAGAATTCTTGTCTGTGACCGGGGGCACATCCACCGTTGTTACGGCTCCCACTGCGGCGGGGATCACAGCGACCGAGTCTGCTGGCAGCGTGGTCGCCCCGTTGGCGATCTTGGGAGCGACGGCTGGTGACATGAGCATGAACAGCTATTGTAGTGGTTATACTGTTCCACCTGGTCAACCTATTCCACACGGCCATTAACCAGCGATTATGTATACGACGACTGTCGACTATCTCTCGACTCATCTAGTGGTAGCTGCTTTGGTGGCTTCCGGCGTGTGGTTCTATGCTGGTTATCAGTACGTCGCAAGAAAGAACCGAATCGGAGGGTTCGCATGGCAGTTCATAGCGGTCTTTCTCTTGGGCGCGTTCTGCGTCCACGCTATCCTCTCCGGGCTTTGGTACAGCCTGATCATTGCTCTTGTCGCTATTACTCTGGAACTGTGGCTAATTCGACGGCAGCGGCGTGAAAATCATCTGCCTCAGAGCTAACTGTGGGGCTGTGAAGGTTTCTGTTGTTGCCGCAAACAACGGGCCTAATCCACGGCTCTTGAATATCGCGCAGCAGATTCAAAATTGCCCTTCGTTTAGCAACGTTGGAAACCAAATCGCCCAGGGGGTCAACTCGGGGAGGATTAGCGTTGGCAATGTTCCTTCAAATGCTGTGGCCACGACGAACGGTTGGTTTAATGCCACGTCGGTAATCGCTCCTGGTGCCCTCGATGATCCTTCGACCGTAATCCACGAATGGATTCACCAGACGCAAGCCGCTGGAAATCCCTTCTTCCTTCTCCTGAAAGGCGCAAATCAGATACAGTCGCTGTTCACGAGCGATAGCCAGGGGTTCCTCGACTACTCAGCCCAAAACGTTGCAAACAAGATCGTCAGTGTTTGTGGTGTTAAGTAGAGATGTCGAGTCGGAGGATACTTATTCCAGCGACACAGACAACGGAGGCAGGACAAGTGAAGCACAACATAGTGCTGGTGGCCGGGTGGGTGATTCTTCTCCTTCTGGCCTCGCTTCTCCTTCCCCCGCTCGACTCCCGAGTTAATCCTGGCCCTCTTCTGGCTAAGAGCTTCATCGTTGCGACGATCGCTATGTCCCTCTACACAGTGGTCGTAATGTTCGGCTACTTCAACCGATCTTGGCGTCGTGTGGGGTTGGTTCCTAACAGAGCCGCATACGCCACTTGGCTGGGGTTCCAGACGGCCCTCTTCTTGGTGGTGTTCGTCTGGGTGCTGAAGGCTGTGTTGTTCGCTGTAGCACATCGTTTCGGGTTCCTGCCGTAGGCGTTGGCTCTCGTGGGTATTTTTCCTTTAGCCGCCGATCCGCTGGTGTCCGGAGTGACGTGGTGGTGGTCCCCGGAGGGTGGTTTCTGGAGTTAGGGTTTCTGCCATGCCTTCGGCATGGGGTTTACGCATGACACGTCACCCCGGAACGGGTGCTGCGCGCGAGCGGCGGGTTAGCGCGCGCGAACTTGTTGAAAGTAGAGCAGCTAAAGAAAAAATCCCGCCATCGGGTTGCCGTCCGGCAACCGCGCGTTAGCGCAGGCGAACTTGTTGATTGCAAACGAATGCTGCTAGTCTCGGCTGAAATCCTCCCAGGAGCCAGCCGGAGATGGTGAAGCCGCCATTGCGCACGAAATCGTTCAAAGAGGGCAGTTTTGCGCGTTGCTGTAGCCTATCCCGCCGGTGCGTTGACGGGATAGGCTACAGCGCGCTCTGAAAGTGCACCCCCCACATCTTGTGCTCGCGGTGACCTCCCTCCACAATGCACGATTTAGTGTGCAAAATCGTACGGGCGAGCCGCGCGTTCGGATGCGCGGGCGTGGCGCGGGGGCGCGGGGCGAGCCGATCCGCGCGAGCGCACACCTGGTGGGCGTTTGGTATGCGACTCCAACTTGCCTGTTGGAGGATTCGCCATTGTACTCGGTATAGCTGCCATTTTGTCCGACCGTGATTCCGCAGTGTGCCGTTCCAGGCGTCTGTCCAGGAGTGCTGCATGATACAGCAACGGAACACGGCGACTGTCGGGTTCGCGTTGTTTGCGGGACATCAGTCTGCCGCAAACTTATACCAGCGCAAACCGCCATACGGAAAACCGCCACAAACCGTGCTCACGATGTCTTCGCGGCCCTGCGTCAGGTCATAAACGGTGACATCCCGCTCGTCTTCCAGCGAGCAACGGTGAGGCAAGCGCCACTTGGGTGCCTTCCGCACGAAGAAAACGAACCTTTCATCGGGGGACCAATACAAGGGCGTCAGAATGCCCTTGCGTGAGACGGAAAAGGTCTTGCCCGGGTCACCTACTTTGCTGATTTGGCAATCTGGTTCCCTGTTGCAATGCGCTGTCCACTTTTTGTCAGAAGAACTCGCTTCATCGCTTTTTGTAAGATCGATGCTTGTGGTTCTGACCTCTTGTCGCACGGAGAAGGACACAGTCCTGATTGCACCATCAGAAGTCATGTCCAGGTACTCCAGCCGACCGTTATCCTTTCGACCGATAACCATGTTGTTTGCCGTCTGCTCAAGCTCTACCGCCTCTTTCACTGTCGAAGAAGCTTTGGCTTCTCGTGAGCACCCAACTAGCAACATGCAAAGTAATGCCCCGAGCATCGCTCCTAGCAGCCAGAGGTTACACCATCTCAGCCGTGCCGTGGCTACCATATAGACCCCCACGCATTGATCGGAAGCGATACACCGCAACCGGCAGCCGTGCCTTTGAGCCACGTGTTGCTGTTAGGCCCGAAAACAGGACTATACGCGGGCTTCACGATGTCCTGATTCCAAGCCTGCGTTGATTGGATCATGCACCCAGCCGCCGAGCAGCTATTTCCCTGATAGACCGTGGTCCCCGTGAAGGGTTCCGTAGGAGGACTGGTGGCCCACGCATTGAGAGCCGTTATGCTCATGTAGTTTGGCTGCGGACCGCCACTCAATGACCATAGCTGGCCTGAGCTATCTGTGACCTGGGCGTCACAGTGCTGCATTCCGATCTTGCCGAGATTATCGGTCTGAATTCCCCGACATTTTACGGTGATACCGCAAGTACCGTTGTTTGAGGACGGAAATGTTGTGAAAAAGCCGAACCAGCCAGCGCTGGGATCTAACATACTTGGATCGTAAGCGACCCTGTTTGCTTCATTGGACCCACAAAATAAGCTTCCACTCGGCGCCTGGTAGCAGGGCTGGCCACCGAGCGAACTTGGATATGCCGCACCCGATTGGAGCATCGCCCCGACCAAACTACAGCTTGTTGGCACTCCGTCCAGCGGACAGAGACCACCCAAGAACCATTCCTGTCCGCCAGGAACCCAGCCGGGAACCCAGCCGGGAAGCCCGGTGCCCCACGTTCCGTCTTTTTCATCAATCATCGGACAGTCCCACGTTACACCAT
>Ga0335078_10014160_pt1 | contig 11829 bp, 10 predicted proteins | sample Lox_Sample_32_FD_206711 | JGI IMG/M metagenome (GOLD analysis project Ga0335078, IMG submission 206711) | Soil microbial communities from Loxahatchee National Wildlife Refuge, Florida, United States - Lox_Sample_3.2 | ecosystem: Environmental > Terrestrial > Soil > Wetlands | place: USA... | reverse complement strand
CCTGGGTCGAGAGGGGCTCCGCTGGGCGATGCTGGAGATGACGGAACTCAAGCTGATCTCGGTCAACTACGCTGGTGGGTAGTCCCCGTCGGGGCGCGGGCGACTACTTTCGTGGAGCCCACTTCAGCAGCTGGGCCGCCAGCTCCGCCGGAAGCAGGTTGAGCAGGCTCATCTCCGACCGGGGGCCGGGCGACGTCCGGAGCGCTTCCGCCCCGAACCAGAAGCAGGTCTGAAGGGCCCGGGGAACGGCCTCGGCGTCCGCCGCGTCCCGGAGCGTCCGCGCGATGTCCCGCCATCGTTCCCTCGTGTCCTCGGTTGATCGTTCCCACAAGTCCAACGTCATCTTCGCCTCGTCCGACGGTGCGACGGAGGGCCCGGCCGTCTTAGCGGCTCCGGGGCGAGAACGGCGCGGGTCAGCCGCCGGACGGACCGTCCAGGACCGGCCCGGGGACGGGAGGGACCCCCGGAACGGCCACAGTGTGTTCGGCGGGTCGGGGCAGTTCCGGGCCGCCGGATCGGGGGCCCAGGGGGCCGACCGACCGCGGGACGCTCGGGGAGGCGTCGAGGCTTTCGAGCGCGTCCTCGAACGCCGCGATCCCCCGGTCCAGGAGCTCGTCCTCGATGACGAGCGGGGCCATGAACCGGAGGACCTGGTCCCACGCGCCCGCGGTATGCATGAGGACCCCCCGGGCGAGGAGCGCCGAGCGCATCGCCTTCGCCCGGTCGCCCCACGCGCGGCGGCTCGCCCGATCGTGCACGAACTCTGCGCCGATCATGAAGCCGCGGCCCCGGACGTCCCCGAGGGTCGGATGACGTTCCGAAAGGGCGCGGAGCCGGTCGATGACGCGCGCCCCGCGGTGTCGGGTCCGCTCGAGCAGATCGCCTTCGCCGAGGACGGCGAGCGTCTCCGCCCCGACGGCGAGCGCGAGCGGGTTCGCCCGGAACGTGCCGAGATGGAACCCCCGCGGCAGCTCCTTCACGAGGTCCTGCCGGTACGCGACGACCGAGAGAGGGAGCCCGCCGCCGATCGTCTTCGCGATGCAGAGGATGTCGGGGGTGACGCCCGCGTGCTCGACCGCCCACATCCGGCCGGTCCGGCCAAGGCCGGTCTGCACCTCGTCCGCGATCAGGAGGATGCCGTGGCGGTCGCAGAATTCGCGGAGCGACGGGAGGAAGTCGTCGGGGGGGACGACGTACCCCCCCTCGCCCAGGATTGGCTCGACGAGGACCGAGGAGATCGAATCGACCCCGGAGTGCGGGTCGGCGACCAGGTGCTCGAGGTACCGGATCGTGCCGGCGGCCCCCTCGTCCGCCCCCAGGACCGGCCGATACGGATCCGGGTACGGCACCCGAACGACGGCTCCGCCGGGGAAGGCGTTCGTCGTCCGGTACCGACGACCGCTCGTGAGGTTCGCCACCCCCCCGTGCACTCCATGGTACGCCCCCGAGAACGCGACCGTCCCGCGTCGGCCCTGCGCGAAGTCGGCGAGGTTGACCGCCGTCTCGACCGCGTCGCCGCCGGTGACCGTGAAGAAGATCCGAGCGCGGTTCCGTAGGTTCCCGGGGAGGGCCGCCTCGAGGGCCTTCAGGAAACGGATCCTCGCCTCGGTCGGGAGTTCGAGCGCGTGCCAGATCTCCTTCGCCTGTGCCTCGAGGGCGGACTCCAGCCGCGGATGGCGGTGCCCCAGGTTCAGGACCGAGATCCCCGCGACCCAGTCGATGAACCGGTTGCCATCGACATCCTCGATTGTCGACCCGCGGGCGACCTTCGGGGCGATCGGAAAGTAGCGCGGGTAGCCGACGGCGTCCGTCTCGAGCTCTCCCTGTGTTGCGAGCAAGGCCCGGGACTTCGGTCCGGGCGGCGGGTGAACGATCCGGGGGGCGTCCGGGAAGCTCAGCCAGCGGTCACGTGCGGTCATCGGTCCCCCGGGCCCCGGAGGGGTGGGCGCGGATATCAACTGTCGGAATCGGGCCTCCGGCTCCGGCGGGCCACGGAAACTTCGTGCGGCGAGACTTAGTTCCCCGAAGGACCTGACCGGCCGCCCGATGGACCCAACGCCCGAGGCTCCCGACCCGGTACGGAAGGACCCCGGCGTCGATCTCTTGGATGCGGCCGCGTCGACGGCCGACGCCCGGCGGAGGGCCGAGCGGGCGGGCAACGTCGGACGGTTCGGCTTCGTGGCCTTGGGCGCGGTCACGGTCGGTGCCGCCGCCGGCCTCTGGCTCTCCGCCCCGACGCCGGTCGACGTCGGCCTCCTCGTCTTCGGGGGCGCGATGCTCGGCGTCGGAGGGCTCCACCATCACTGGCTCCGACAGGAACGGACCCACCGCCCCCGTCAGCTCCTCCTTTGGGCCGAAGGGGTCGAGCTCGTGCTGGAGAACGGGGAGATCCGAGGGGCGGCGTGGTCGGACCCGACGTTCTCGCTCGACGCCTACGTCCGCCCCGGGGTTCGGGGTCGGCCGGAGGAGGTGACCGTCCGCTGGCGGATGGATCGTCGGATCCCGCTCCTTCCGATCACGTCCGAGGGACTCGACCGTCTCCGGGCCGCGGCGGCCGGTCACGGGCTCCGATCGGAAGAGTATCGGGGCGGGGGCGGGCGTCAGGCGATGCGCGGATACGAGTTCCGGGCCGCCTCTCCCGGACCGGTCGGCCCGAAGACCCCATCCCCGCCGGAGCATGCTCCCGGCTGAGGCGGGGTCCGCGACCGGGATGACGGAGGCGCCGGGCGCGCGTCGGATCGACGCGCACGTCCATCTCAGCCGGTGGTGGCCGGAGGTACGGCGTACCGGCTACCGCGACGACCTCGACTACTCGGTCGCCGGGCTGCTGGCCGAGATGGACCGGAACGGGATCGGGCATGCATTGGCAATCCAACTGTTCCAGGCGCCGTCCCGCGATGACGCCCTGGCCGAGGGTGCTCGAACCCTGCGGGAGAGCGGGGGACGCCTCCGGCCGGTCGTGACGGTCGACCCGACCCGCGGAACGGAGGAGGTCTCGTCGGCCGTCCAGCGCTGGGAGGCCGAGCCGACGATCGCGGCGCTGAAGCTGTTTCCGGGATACCTTCCGTTCTATCCCCACGACGCCCGGCTCGATCCGGTCTACGAGTTCGCCCATCGGCGCCGTCTCCCGGTCCTGATCCACCTCGGCGACACCCTGGACGGCGTCGGCCTGCTGAAGTACGCTCGGCCGATCGAGGTCGACGAGGTCGCGGGCCGCTTCCGGGACGTTCGGTTCGTCCTCTGCCACCTGGGCAATCCCTGGATCGACGAGGCGGCCGAGCTCCTGTACAAGAACCCGAACCTGTACGCCGACACCTCCGGTCTCCTGCCCCCGCCGTCGGGCCGCTACTTCGGGGCGGCCTTCGAGCGAACGGTCGACCAGATCCACGGCGCGATCGTCACGACCGGCGCGCCCGAGCGGTTCCTGTACGGCTCCGACTGGCCGCTCGAGGACCTGGCGAGCGCCGTCCACCTGATCGAGCGGCTGCCGATCCCGGCCGAGGACCAGCGGTCAATCCTCGGCGAGAACGCCGCGCGCCTATTCGGGATCCCCCCGTAGTCGGGGAGTAGGGGCGCTACCCGTCGTCCCGGTCGCGGCGGCGACGGCGATCGCGACGTTCGCCGCCGGAACGGTCCCCGCCCCTCGAGTACGGCCTCCGTTCGCCGCGGTCGGAGCGCGAATCGCTGCTCCCCCCTCCGCGCCAACCGGGCGAGCCGCCGTACGAACGTCGATAGCCCCCGCCGGAGCGGCCGGGGAACGGTCGGCGACCGCCTCCCTCCCTTCCTTCGCGGCGGGCGGGAAGGGTGAATCGATTGCCGCACGAGGAGCACTCGCCGGTGACCCCGCCGTCCGGGGAGGTCGAGAACGTCAGCGGCCCGCCGCACTCCCGGCACGGCCGGGACGGAGGCCGATCGGAACGATCGTCGCTCCTCGGCCGCTCGATGCGTTCGAACCGCGGCCGGCGTTTCGGCGCTTCCGCCTCCTCCCCCGCGAGCGCGTAGCGCGCTTGGGCCCCGCAGCCGGTGCAGACGGTTTCGAGCACCCCTTCGGCCGGAGCGGAGATCTCGACGCCCTCGCCACATTCCGCGCACTCGAGCGACGGCGCATTGCCCTCCGCGGCGGCCTCGCTCTCGGGCCCGCCGGCCGGCGTTCCGGCCCCGGCGGGGCTCGCCGGAGGACGAACGCCCTGGAGCACCGTGACCCCGTGGCCGCAGGCGACGCACTCTCCGCTCAGCACCTTGGCCGGGGCTTCCGTTACCTCGAGCTCCGCACCGCACTCCGGGCACGACGACCGCATACGCATTCGACCGGAGAGCCGGCGCGAGGGTATTAGGTGGGCCTCCGCCCGGAAACCGAGCTCGGTCGGTTCGGAGTGCCGATGCAGGCGCGGGTTACATACCCCCCTTGTCGCGCATCCCCCGCCGTGGCCACGGCCCCGACCCCCGAGCTCGAACTCACGGCCGCCGCCCGGCGCGCGGCGTCCCACCGGGCGCTGACCCGACGGCGCAGGCGACGTGCGGCGTTCTCCCTCATCGCGATCGGGATCGTGCTGATCATTGGGACGATCGGCTTCAAGGCGATCAGCGGGAGCAGCTGGGTCGATGCGTTCTACTTCGAGAGCATGCTCGCGACGGGGCAGGGACCGCCGACCCCCGTCGTCTCGGACGGCGCGAAGCTGTTCGCCTCGGGGATGGCGTTCCTCTCCGTCGGCACGGTGGTAACGACACTGCTCCTGAACATCGGACCGATCTTGGGCCGGGTCTGGCGGGAGGGCCTCGAGGCCGTGGAGCGCGAGGTCCGGCGCGCCGAGCACGAGCTGTTCGACGCCGGCGCACCGCATCCGCCTCGACCCCCGGGGTAGCTCGCGCTCCGTTTTGTAGCGGAGTCGGCTCGGCGGGCCGGGCGGGCGGGACGACCCCCGTCGGCTCCCTTGGAGGATCGATGAACCCGGACCTCGCGGCCGCGTACGCCGAGTTCGAACGGCGCACCCCGCGGTCGAAAGCGACGTTCGAGCGGGCGGCCCGCTGGTCGCCGCTCGGCGTGCACTCGAACTATCGGTACCTCGAGCCGTACCCGTTCTACGTGGACCGGGCGCGGGGCGTCTCGCTGTGGGATGCCGATCAGAACGAGTATCTCGATTTCAACATGGCATTCGGCTCGCTGCAGAGCGGCCACGCGCACCCGAAGCTGGTCGCGGCGCTCGCCGCCCAGCTCGAGCGGGGAACGATCTACGGCTACGAGTGGGACCGCACGCCCGAGGTCGCCGAGCGGATCTGCCGCCGCTTCGGGATGGACCAGGTCCGGTTCAGCACCACCGGTCTCGAGGCGACCCACCACGCGATCCGCGTCGCGCGCGCGGTCACGAAGCGGCCGTACGTGCTCAAATTCGAAGGGTCGTACCACGGCTCGCACGACACCCTCCTCGTCGGGGTCAAGCCCCGGGCCGAGGTCGCCGGACCCCCCGATCACCCCGCTTCGGCGGTCGCCTCGTGGGGCGTCCTCCCCGAGCTGGCCGGCCGGACCCTCGTCGCCCCGTTCAACGACCTCGAGGCGACCCGGCGGATCGCCCGCGAACATCGCGGGGAGCTCGCTGCGATCATCGCCGAGCCGATCCCGATGAACATGGGATTCATCCTCCCCGAGGCGGGATTCTTCCCCGGGCTTCGGGAGCTCTGCGACGAGCTGGGCGCGCTCCTGATCCTCGACGAGATCAAGACCGGTGCGAAGTACCCGCACGGGGGTGCCGGGCGCGTCGGGGTCACGCCCGACCTGATGACCCTGGGGAAGTCGATCGCGTGCGGGATCCCGCTCTCCGCGCTCGCCGCCCGGGGCGACCTCCTCCGCGAGGTCGGCCCGCGAAAGATCGCCCACGCCGGGACGTACAATTCGAACCCGCTCGCGATGACGGCGTGCCTCGCGAGCCTGGAGCACGTTCTCGACGCCGACTCGCTCGCCCGCAGCACACGCCTGAACGACCAGCTGGCGAGGGGCTACCGGGAAGTCCTCTCCGATGCGCACGTCACCGCCTCGGTCGCGGCGGACGGGGTGTCGGGGACCGTCTTCTTCACCGACCATCCCGTACGGAACTGGCGCGATTTTCTGACCGTCGACGGCGATCGTTCGATGCTGTACTACTTCCTCTGCCTGAACCGCGGGCTGATCCCCTCGGGAACCGGCCCCGACGAGCAATGGACGCTCTCCGTGCAGCACAGCACGAAGGACATCGATCGCCACCTGGAGATCCTCCGCGAGGTCGCCCCGACGCTCTCGGGAGCGCCCGTCGCCGGTGAGATCGAGGAGTCGGTCTAGCGCCGGGCGACCGCCCCGGGATCTCGGGCGGGCGCGCCCCCCATACATTACGGATCCCTCCGTATTCTCACGGCCGAACCGTCAGAAAGGAGGGTGGCGTTGCCGACGCCGGTCGACCCCGCGAGGCGGGAGAGAGGTCATGAACACGGCCCGAACCTTTCGATCTCGACGGGGGAAGATGGTGGCCGTTGGGCTCGGGGCCCTCGTGGTCGCCGCGGCGTTGTTCGGCGCGTACGGGGCCACCGGGGGCTTCTGGACGAGCGCGTCCCCGGCGATCGAGTACTTGGTCCCCAAGGATTCGTTGTACTCGCTCCCGGGCGGTCAGTTCTTTGACGTGTCGCTGAACGTCCAGAAGTCCACGACGGTGAGCGGTCAGTTCACCAATACGAAGGGGATCACGCTGTACGTGATGACGCCGACCGAGGTCACGTACCTGAGCGAGAAGGGGACCGTCGGGAGCTACTACTGGACGTCAGGTCGGATCGCGAACCTGACCCTCACGAACTTCAACTACACCTTTGCGCCGGGTCAGTGGGGGCTGGTGTTCCTGAACGCGGACAACCCTTCCCTCGTCAACCCCAGCATCAACACGACGATCGTGACGATCTACAGCGGATTGTTCATCGCCCCGTCCTAGATCGCGCGCCCCCTCATCTGGCGACAGGGGAGCGTCGAGGCTCCTTCGGTTCGAGGCGCGCTGCCGGGGCGCAGGCCGGCCGTCCGACCTGGTTCAGCCCCCGGTCGGTAATCGGACTCGTGCGGGGCCCACGGCCCCCCGCCGCCCGCGCGCCCCTGAGGGAGCCGGGCGACGGTCGGCCCTCCGGAGGTGGGGATGGGCCAGTCGGATCGCACGCCCGCCCGGTCCGCAGCCCAAGAAAAGGACCCCCGGGGTTTCCCCCGGGGGAAGGGGTTCCGCCGATCGAGGCCGGGCGTACCTAGACCGAGTAGACGCTGACTTCTTGCGCCGCGGTCGCGAGGTTCTGGTTGTTCGCCGGGTCGAGGACGAACTGCAGGAACGCCGCGGCCTCGCCGGTCGGTGTGTTCAGGGTCACCAGGTCGAACGGTCGCCAGCCGAGGTAGCCCGTCGCGTAGTCGGACGAGACCTTCTCGGCGTTGATGCCGTTCGCGATCGACCCCGAGCCGCCCGTCGTGGGGATGATGCCGCCGAACGATACGCTGGTCCCGTTCGGCTGGGCCGACTGACCCACGCCCAGGAAGCCGAGGTAGGTGACGCCGGAGCCTGCGGCGCGGACCAGTCCGTCCGACGCGTACCCGATCGCATCCGGGTTGGCCGACGTCGCCGCGATCACGCCCGGGTTACCCTCGCCGGTCTGGTTCGAGACGAACCCGCAGTCCGAGATGTAGTTCGAGCCGCCGCAGCCGTTGAATCCCGTCGTCGCGCCGATCAGCTGGGACTGGGTCGCGAAGCTGCTGGACGACTCCGCGTCGAGAAGGCGGGCCTCGAACGACTGGGTCGTTCCGCTCGCATCGACCCGGGCGACGGTCGAGATCGGGTGGCTGCCGGTGGCCCCGCCCGCGCAGACGATGAATCCGCAGGTCGAGGACGTCGTTCCGGTGCCGGGGGCGCCGTAGCACGAGTCGTAGTTGTGGGGTCCGCACGGTACGGCGGCCGCGTACGTCGCCACCGTGGCCGGTCCCTGGGTGTACGTTCCGACGGCCGCGCCGTCGACCGTGGCGGGGATTTCGTTCCACTTCAGCCACGTCGAGGGGTTGGCGTGAACCACCGCGCTCGGGATCGGGATGGGGGCCGCGGAGGTGACACCGCTCAGGGCGACGCCGTTCTCGTGGATCTGGGCCATCGTCGCGGAGGTCGAGATCAACTTGGGGGCCGCGCCCGTCGCAGCCGTCCCGTCCGCGTAGATCAGCGCCAGGGTGTCGTAGTTGATGCTCAGGAGGCCGTGGGGGTTGGCGGTCTGGACGATTACATCGACCGCGTCGTACGCGACGGTCGTGACGGTGGCCGTCGACTCGATGCTTGGAGAGCACCCGTACGTTGAGACCAACGTCGCCGCATCGACCGGGAACGATGCCGCGCCGAGATCGACCGCGCCCGAACAGACGGCGATCATGCCGGCGCCGGAGCCTCCTTGGTTGTTGCTCACGACGATATCCGAGTGGTTCTGCTGGAACCAGTTCACGGCGATCGAGTCAAACGGATAGACCGAGGTGCTGCCCCCGATCTGCAGGGTCGGGAGGGCCTTCTGCGTGCCGATGCCCCCCGTGATGCTTCCCTGCCAAGCCACCAGCCAAAGGTACAGTGCCGCGGCGGCCGCGACGGCGATGAGGATCAGGATCAGCGTCGCCACCACCGGCGACACCGCCCGGTCCTTCCCCGCGAGGCGGCGGCGGAACCTCAGGCTGCGTTCTCTCAGTCTCGCACTCTTGTCGCTCATTCTCGCTCGTTCTCCTCCTTTCGTTGGGTGCGGAGGGCGCGGGCCCACCCCGGCCGCTCCACGAGCTTCGGAGGTAGGGGTCGGTTGATAGCGCGGGTCGAACGAGATGCCGTAGCCGGTTGGAGTTTCCGTTCGGACGGTAGGTCGGATCCGAGAATGTACCTTACCGGCCTCCCCCGGAGGTTACGGGAAGTCCGTGCGGCCGCGTTAACCTCGGAGCCTCGGTTCGAGGTTGATGTCCCCCCAGGACGCCGCTGGCGTCCGGTCCGATTCTTCGTCCCGGTCCGCCCGCAACCCGGGCCGATGGACGCAGCCGCTCCTAAAGCCGAAGGACCGGAAGACGCTCCTGCTCGAATCGCGGGCCCTGGACGCCCGAATCCTTCGACCGGAACCGGTCTCCGAGAAGGTTCTCCTGCAGGGAGAGATCAGCTACATGCGACGCCAGCTGACGGCCGATCGACGGACGATCGACCTCACCTACCCCGTGCGACCGCCGTACGCCTTCGTTCGGATCTTCTTCAATCCGAAAGACGGGGAGCTCCTCTACCACGCGCTTGAGCCCACGCTCCGACCGGGCGAGAAGGAGAAGCTCGTCCAGATCCGCGAGCGCATGGAGGCGATGATGGCGCACGAGGAGATACCCATCAAGGAGGGACAGAGCCTCGAGGAGTCTCCCGAGCTCCGCGAGTACCTCCGCGAGAAGTTCCTCCAAGCGATCGACCTCTACGACCTCGAGGTCACCGAACGACGACGTCCGGTGCTCCTGTACTACCTGCGCCGGGAGCTGGTCGGGCTGGGTCGGACCGACGCGGTGCTCCGCGATCCGTTCCTCGAGGACGTGAGCTGCCTCGGCCCGGGCGTCCCCCTCTACGTGTTTCACCGCGTCTTCGGCTCGATGCGCACGAACATCCAGTACGACGGCGAGCTCGAGCTCAACCGGTACATCTTCCGACTAGCGCAGATCGCCGGTAAGCACATCTCGATCTACCAGCCGATCCTGGACGCGACCCTGCAGGACGGGAGCCGGATCAACCTCACGCTCGGCACGGAGGTCACTCGGAAAGGATCGACCTTCAGCGTACGGAAGTTCTCGCAGGACCCGGTGTCTCCCGTCGACCTGCTGAAGTTCGGCTCGGTCTCCGCCTTCGAGCTCGCCTACTTCTGGACGCTCATCGAACATCACCGCTCCCTGTTGATCTCCGGGGGGACGGCCGCCGGGAAGACGACGTTCCTGAATGCGATCTGCATGTTCATCCGGCCCGAGGACAAGATCGTCTCGATCGAGGACACTCCCGAGATCCAGATCGACCACCAGAACTGGATCCAGTCGGTGGCCCGGACCGGTTACGGCGGCGCGAGCGGATCCGGCGGCGCGTCCGGAGTGTCGGGGGTGGCGGTGGCGCACGCGAAGCCATCGGGCACCGTGAGTCTGTTCGATCTCCTGGTCGCCGCGCTCCGGCAGCGGCCGGAGTACGTCATCGTCGGCGAGGTGCGGGGGGTCGAGTCGTTCACGCTGTTCCAGGCGATCTCGGTCGGGCACGCCTCGCTCTCGACCATCCACGCGGGGTCGATCGCCGAGCTCCTCCACCGCGTCGAGAACGAGCCGATGAACATTCCGCGCGTCCTCTTCCAAGCGCTCGATGCCGTGGCGTTCCCGGCCCAGGTGACCGTCCATCAGAATCGAGTGCGGCGCATTCGCGGAGTGACCGAGATCCTCGAGATCGACCCCACCACGAAGGAGCTGCTCACGAACGACGCGTTCCGGTGGGAACCGTCGACCGATACGTTCGCCTTCCTCGGCCGGAGCTTCATCCTCGAGGAGATCGCGCAGCGCGCCGGCAAGACCCTCGACGCCCTCTCGGCCGAGATCCGACGGAAGGAGCGCTATCTGTCGATGATGGAGCGGCTGAACATGAACTACTTCCGCGACGTGAGCCGAGCGATCGCGGCCTACTACGTGAATCCGGCGGACGCGACCCAGTCGCTCGAGAATCGCCTTCCGTAGAGCGTTGCGATGTCCGCCGCGGCCGAGACCATGGCCTCTCCCGCCGAGGGCCCCGTCGCGCCGGCGAAACGCTCCGCGTCGGATCTCGCCACGAAGTATCGGACGTTCTGCTACCGCCTCCTCGGCGACCGCCTCGAAGGAGGCTCGGAGGTTCTCGCCGAACGGCTCCGGCGCGCCGGCGAGAGCATGCCGGCCGCCATGTACTCCTCGATGAGCTGGGTCACGTCGTTCCTCGCGGCCGGCCTATGTGCCGCGGTCTCGGTGCTTCTATTCCGGGGCGTTCTCCACGAGACGCAGTGGTACCTGTACGTCGTCATGCTCACTCTGATCGGGATCAGCGCGACCGCAGCGGGGTTCCGATTTCGGCTGGACACGGAGATCGCGAACCGAAAGGACCGACTGGAGCGGGAACTCCCGTTCACCCTGAGCGAGCTGTCGGTCCTTGCGAGCACGGGAACCTCCCCGATCCGACTCGTGCGCCGGATGGCGCAGCGGGACCACGATCCCGCGATGACCGAGACCTTCCGTCAGGTCGTGTATCGCACGGATATCGAGGGTAAGGACCTGATCTCGGCCCTCGCCGAGACCGCGAAGGAGAGCCCATCGAACCCGGTGCGCGACACGTTGTGGGATCTCGCCAACATGATCCATCAAGGCGGGAATCTGGACGAGTACCTGCGGAGCAAATCGGACGCCGTGCTCCAGCTGAAGCGCTTGGTCCAGAAGGAGTTCATCGAACGACTCTCGACGTTTCTCGACATGTACGTCAGTCTCGTGCTCGTCGGGGTGTTGATGATCGCCGTCGCGGCGTTCCTGTTGAACGCGCTCGGGAGCACCGCGGCCGGCCTGGACGCGAACGAGCTCCTGCTGCTCCTCACCTTCGGGCTGGTCCCGCTCGCGGTCGGCATGACGATCATCATGGTTTCGATCGCGTACGCGAGGGCGGAATGAACGCTCGCACGGCGCTCGGGGTGCTGTGCGCCCTGCTCGTCCTCACCTTGGTGACGGTGTCGATGGCGGGGTCGGCGGCCGCCGCGCCGCGAGCGGCCGAGCCGTCGGGCCCCAACGCGCGCACCAAAGTGAGCCCCCCGCCGAACCGC
>Ga0335078_10014159_pt1 | contig 11829 bp, 7 predicted proteins | sample Lox_Sample_32_FD_206711 | JGI IMG/M metagenome (GOLD analysis project Ga0335078, IMG submission 206711) | Soil microbial communities from Loxahatchee National Wildlife Refuge, Florida, United States - Lox_Sample_3.2 | ecosystem: Environmental > Terrestrial > Soil > Wetlands | place: USA: Florida... | reverse complement strand
CGGAAACATCGGAGGGATGACCGAAGGATCTTGCACCGTCACCGGAGCGTGCCAACTCGATGCGAGGGTGTTCATCCTTACCCTCTGTCATCCAGGCAATGTACAGGGCACCCCTGCTTTCAGCCAGTGTCGGCCCGCAGTCGGGGCAGCCTTTCAATTTCCAGCCATCATCATGCACGCGGACAGACTCAGCAAACGTCCGGCCGCCATCGCGCGAGGCCGAGACCACCAAATCCCGAATCTCCCCCGGAAACACTCGACGCCATGCCACCAAGACCTCGCCGTGAGCGCCGAACGCCAGGCTGGGACGACAGCAGGGACACGCATCTTTGCTTACACGCACGTTCTGCCCAAAGGTGGCGCCTCGATCGACCGACTTGGCGAGAAATACCGACGAACTATCTGCGTTCGAATCGGTGTTGTCTCTTTCGTCCAGCCAGACCGCGTACACATCCCCGCTCGGCGCAACTCCAATGGAGGGAAATCCTTTGTAGGCGGCCACTCCTTTGTCCGACACCTGAACGGGTTTCTCAAAACTCTCGCCCCAGGAGAGCGACCGGGCGAACATGATCGTCTCCGAACCTTCTTCCGCGGTCTGCTGCCAAAGGGCGTAGATGTCACCCCGAGCCATGGCCACGCTGGGGCTCTGTTCGCCGTGAGAACCGATAGAAACCCCAGCTTCGCTGATGGGTACAATCGAAGGCGCCAGCGTATCGCCGCCATCGTGGGACATCACCAGACCTAGCCGCGATTTGGAGTTTTCGTTGTAGACGGCGAATAAGTACAAGGTTCCGGCGGTGTCGATGGCGAGCTTCGGATCCCATGACGCGGTGATGCCGATGCTTTCGAGCACGGGTCGAGGATGCGGTTCAAAAACGCACTTCGGCCTCTGCTCAATTTGGCGGCAACCGGCAGCAAAGCCAACCAGAATAACCAGAGCCAGTGGCAGCAACAGCCTGGCCGCTTTCGCCGGCTTCACCGCTCTTCCTTGCTGCCCCTCTCTTCTCAAAAGCGCACCTGAAATTCCGTCAAGGCGTTGATCGGCGAGCCCGGGAAGATCACCGTCGGTGTATTGCCGGACTCAAAATAACGGCGGTCGGTCAGGTTTTGAAGATTGACGCTGATCTTGAAAAGCTTCTCGTCCTTGTGAACCGGGCCAAAAACATAACCGGCCATCGCATCCACGCGTCCGTAACCGGGCAGAATGACATCATCCGACGGGTCCACGAAACGGTAACTGCGCGCCTGAACTCCGCCCCCGAAACTCAGTCCGCGTAGCGGGCCACTCTGGACTTGGTAAACAGTCCAAACGCTGCCGCTCTGGCGGGGAGCGTTCTGAAAGGTGTTCCCCGCCGGGTACACCGGGTCCGCCGCGATTCGTGCCTCATTATAGGCGTAAGCCAAGGTGATGTCCCAGCCCGAACGCAAACGCCCGGATGTATCCAGCTCGATGCCCTTCGATTCTGTGGTGCCAATTTGGATGGAAGCCAGAGGGTCGCCCGGGTTGGTAATCAGCAAATTGGAGGCGCGAATTCGATAAAACGCCAGCGACGAGGAAAGCCTGCCGTGAAACTCCGAAGTGCGGACTCCGGCTTCGTACTGATGGCCGAACTCCGGCGCGAAGGGTTGTCCGCCGGGCGTGAACTGCGCCGCCAGTGTGGGACTGAAACTGCGGCTCCAGCTTCCGTAGAAGGTGAGTGGCTCGATCGGCTGGTAAGTGACGCCGATCCGGGGAAGCGCGGCCACATTCTGTTGCCGATTATGAGTGTCGTAAATCACTTCGTCGTATCGCTGCGTGAACCCTTCGAAACGACTCCCCGCAACAACCTTGAGTCCGGGCAGTAAAGTGATCTGATCCTGAACATATCCGCCGTGGGTCATCAGCCTCGACGTTCCATCCAGAGGGAAATAGTCCGGCGAGGAGGGGTTGAAGAATTCGTCCGTGAGCACGCTTGGACTCGGAAGTGTCCTGCTAAAGGGAACCGGATTATAGAGGTCAATGGGGGGAGCATCGCTGAAGATGGCGTCTTGGACAACCGACTGTCTCCCATATTCGAACCCAACAAGGAAGTTGTGTTCGATCTTCCCGGTCCTGAAGATTCCGGTCAGGTCGGTCTGCCAATCATAGAAGCGGAGCGGATAGGCGGCGTCCTCGGAGTATCGGGCGAGCGTGCGGTTGTCGGACTCCAGATAACCGACGCTCGTATCCAGGTAATTCCAGTCGACGAGCATGGCATGAAAGCGGCTGCGCACCACCCACCGACGGCCGAGAATGCGGGAGAAATCGACCCTGCCCGTCTCGTTCTGAAGGTGTGACCACTGCCACGGCTCCCCATAGTAGTTGCTGATCGGAACCGGCGCAGGCCGATCCCCCAGTGCTGGAATACCATAGTCGGTGGTTGTGTTACCGTGCTGATACTCGATGAGAAACCCGATAGACGTTCGGACGTCCGGCTTCCAGGTCAGCGCTGGGGCTAGAAAGAACCGGCGATCGTGAAAGTAGTCCCGGAAGTTAGAAGAGTCTGCGAACTCCCCGTTCAGGCGATAGAGGAGTTTTTCACTGCTATCGATGGGGCCCGTGATGTCGAATGTCGGCCGCACGCTTCCATAGCGGTCCGCCTGAAAGGAAACCACTCCGTGCGCAACGGGCAGCGGCTCCTTGGTAATCAGGGTGACGATGCCCCCCGAAGCGGCGCGGCCGTAAAGAACGGAGGCAGGTCCCTTCAGGATTTCGACCCGATCAACATCGGTCATGTCGGAAGGAACCATCCCGTCAAACGCAAAACTGTCGCGATAGTAGTTGCTGAACACACCGAGAGGGAGACCGCGGATCGTCAGGGCGCTCCCGATATCCCCCGCGGCAAGCACGTCGCGGTTCACACCACTGATGTTTTCAGCGGCATCGCCGAAGCGGATGTCCTGTTGACTCTGGATGACAGCCTGATTGGCCACGCCAATGCCCTGCGGAATTTCGTTGAGCGGGATGTTGGTTTTCGTCGCCGTCGAGGATTCATCGGGCCGAAATGACCCTAGCTCCGCACTTACCGTTACCTGCTGGCCCGGACCTGCAACCTTCATTTCGATGGATACGCGTGTCTCAGGTTGCCCGGCGGCGAGGGTCACGCTCTTGTGGACGCCCGTGAAGCCGGACCTCTCGACGTCCACGACATAGGCTCCGGGGCTGAGGTTGCGAAACGTAAAGACTCCGCTTTGATCCGTTTTTGTCTCTTGCAAGCGCAGCGCGGCGCTGTTAAGCAGGATCACGGTAGCGTTTTGAATCGTACCTCCCTGCTGGTCCACAACCTGTCCGGTCACGCTGGCGCCGCCAGTTTCTTGACCACGTGATGTCCCCGTAACACACAGGCAGATGCCAACCAATACCAGCCACCGAACTTGTCGCGGTAGTCCGAGCTTACCCATCCAACCCACCTCCCGTTTTCGACACCTGGCCCTTTTGAGTCAGCGATGAACCTGCTGGCAACTTTCAAATTGCAGAAGGGATTTATTCGTCAGCCCGAACTATCACACTAACCAGATGAGTGTTGGGTGTCGATGCGGCAAATTGTCGCACCCCCATGGCGATAGGCCCGATCTGCCCTACTTTCACCTCTTGTCCTTGTTTCGGACTGGAGGGATTAAATCAGTGATGCCTACCGGGTGGGGGTTGAAGGAACGAATTATGGTCCGCCGGTACGTTGTGCGACTCGGAGTTAATGTTGTCCAACGTCGGTGTGTCGTTGTCACAATGGTACAAGTCATTTCAGTTGATGAAGATAGGCCAGCAAGTTTTTGACATCCTCATCGCTAAGCCGGCCCTCGAAGGCTGGCATGGTGCCAAGGCCGTGGATGATGGTTTTGCGAACCTGTTGATCTGTGGCCGGAGCGCCACTGGGCAAGGTTTTTGACTGAAACAGCCCTTCGAGTTTAGGAGGCTGCTTCTTCAGGTCCAGGTTCGAGGCCTCGTGACAGATAGCGCAGTTTTGTTGGAAGAGTTCCTCGCCCCGCTGGCTGGCCTGCCGGTCGCGGCAAGTTGGCCAAATCGCCAACATTGCGGCAACGACCAGCAGCCACCACCACCGAACGTAGGTAACGAGGTGTCGATTCATTGCAACCTTCCGGCTTGCACGGTTTGCCGGGCAGGCGGGGCAGTAGCCTCTGTTCTCAGGGCATCTTCCAATTCCGCCGTGGTCCAATCTGTCGCCCAGTACTTGACGATATTTCCCTGTGGCGAAATGAGGACGATATCCATCGAGTGGGCAATCTGATTCCCTTGTTCAAAATAGATCAGCCCGAACGCATTGGCCAGCTTGCGCAAGTCGGAGGGGACCGCCGAGGCAAAGTCCCATTGTGCAAAACCTGATGCGTCGTTGTCGAGGTATGCCAGCCCGTAACGGCGAAGCACGGGAGCGGTGTCATATTTGGGGTCGAAGCTGACGGTGAGCAAATGCGTCTTCGCGATGAGGCCCGGAGTCTTCGTCAGGTCCTCGTGAATCCTGGCAAACTGGCTGCTCAGCCGGGGGCAGAAGTTGGGCATGGGGCAGCGCGTGTAGACGAAAGTCAGCAGCACGGCCCTGCCCTTGAAATCGTCGAGGTGAATGGTCTTGCCATCCTGATTGACTAGCGGAAGGCTGGGGACGCGCTCGCCGACGGCGAGACGTTGTGGCGGACTGGGCGGCGGCGTGGACTTGCGACCGCTTTCGTCGGTGATCCGAACGTCCTCGAGCCAATAATCAGTTCCGTCGGTGGTGGTGACGACATCTGCGGCAATCTTGTCTCCCGGCTCAACCTCCTGCACTACTGCCGGATCCTTTACCTTATAGGGCATGGTCATGGCAGCCATGAATCCCGGAATGTCCTCGTGGTCAATCGTGATCTCGTTGGTCGCGACATTCTTGTCCATCACTTGCCCACGCATATGGTATCGCTTCGCCCCAGGGTGACACGCCGTGGCAAAGGAAAAAGAGGCGATGATGATTGCGAGAATCTTGCGCAAGCTCATCGGCGCTTCCCCTCTGCCGTCAACAATACGTCCGTTGACGCCGAAAGATCCCCCGCCGACTTCAAGCGCGAAACTGCGTTCCGCCGCAATTGTCGTTTCTTCCACCAGATGTAGACTCCCGTCACCGAGAGCATCGCGATCGCAATCCCCAGCCCGCAGACGAAGATGCGATATGGCAGGCCGAACACTTCGGCCGTGTGCAGCGCGTAGAGCCAGCTCGTGACCGTATTGCCACTATGTTCGCCTGTTGCTAAGCGCAGGGATCTGAAGGCGCCGGTGTCGCCGTCTAATACTAAGGCTGTCCCCTGTACGTCCGAGACATCGCGGCTGGTCTTCGCGTCGTAATAATAGGAGTTTTCGTCAGGGAGGAATGCGATACCCTCCACCCGCTCCACGGTAAAGCCCCGGATAGCCGCCTGTTCGGCCATAAGCCGGGCACCTACTTCCTGCGCGGCGCGCCAATCGAGCTTTGGGGGTTCATCTCTGGCGCGGAGGGGCATCGCCGTGGACTGCTTCGTAGCCCACGTATAGTCAAACAGAGCACCTGTTACCCGATCATAGACTGGGTAGAGATTCAACATCACACTCGACCAGGCGAAGATGAAGAGCGCCGCCCAGAGCCACAAGCCCGCCGCGCGGTGCAAAAGAAAATTAAAACTATAAAAGCCGGCCCGGCGCTTGATCAGCCAGGAGGGTCGCCAGCGTCGCCAGAAACGGTCTAAGGCCACCGGCAGGGTGAGATAGAAACCGACGAAGCAATCCACCGTCCAGAGTAGCGCCACGCCGCCCAGAATCCAATAGCCGGTCATGCTCAGCTTCAGATTGCTGTGCAGTTGGTAGACGAAGGGCATCAGATTGATCCGGCCTTGGGAGAGATCGCCGAAGTTGCGGCGTCCGAGTTCTGCCCCGGTCCATGGATCGACCAAAAGCTGGTTGAAGCCGGCATTGCAGGGATGGCCGGTCGCGGGCCCCCCGTGATGAGGTTCGAACGACACCCACACCTGATCGGGTTGGAAGAATTCAACGCCTGCTACCCGGCATTGTGGAACTAATGCCCCGGCGCGCTCGGCGACCGTCGCGAGGTCGAGCCGAGCCACGCCAGGCCTCGGTGCGGCGTAAAGTTGCGGGCAGATCAGTCTCTCCAAGTCGCTCCAGAAGGTGAGCAGGCTGCCGGTCAAGCCGACGAAAATGAGGAACCCGGCCATCGCCAGACCCGCCCAGCGATGCAGCCAAACAAAGAAATGGCGGATCATCGCGCGCCTCCTTCGGGCTGGACTACTGCCTTCGTGAAAGAGGCATGTTTTCGGGCTGCCAGAATCCTCCCTTGCCTCTTTCTCCACCAGATGTAGATCACGGTGTAGGAGAGCATAGCGATCACGATGCCAAGCACGCAGACGAAGACGCGGTAAGGAAGGCCGAACACCCAGCCTTGGTGCAGGGCGTTGAGCCAAAGGGAGACCGTGTTGCCCGTATGTTCGCCGCTCGGTATGTACACAGATCGCAGAGCGCCGGTGTCGCCGTCGAAAGTGAGGATCGTCATCGAAATGTGGTCGCGATCCCAGACATCGCGGCTGCTTTTCACGTTGTAAAAATAAGTCCGGTCGTCGGCCTCGTATTGGAAAACAACCGGTCGCTCTACCGAAAAGCGGTGGCTCGCTGCCTGTTCCGCCATAAGGCGCTGGGCGGCAGAGATCGCCGCACGGAAATCGAGGCGCGGCGGGCGCTCTTCGCCATGTGGGGGCATGGATATGCTATCGGCAGCTAGCGGCCGATAGTCGAATATCGCGCCTGTCACCCGATTGTAGACTGCCGGCAGGTTGAACATCACACTCGACCACGAGAACACGAGGAGCGCGGGCCAAAGCCAAAGGCCGCTCGCCCGGTGCGGGTCGAAATTGACGCGAAAAGCGATGGCCCGCCACTTCACCTGCCACGCCAGCTTCCAACGCTGCCAGAACCGTCTGATGCTTGCAGGCAATGTGAGATAGAACCTTACGAAACATTCGATAGTCCAAATGAGCGCGACATTGCCCATGACCCACAAGCCGCCGGCATCCAGACAGAGCGCTTCGTGAAGGTAGAGGATGGTAGTTGTCAGAGCCTCTGGATCGCGTTCGCCCGGTTTGAGCCGCGCGAGTTCATCCCCAGTCCATGGATTGAGAAACAGCCACGCCACGTCGAGCTTCCATGGTTTGCCCGTTGCGCGGTTCCTACGCGGGATGAACCCCAAACGAATTTGATCGGGGCTGGCAACTATCCAGTACGTTTGGCCTTGCGGAACCAAAGCTTCCGCCCGGTCGGCGAGAGTGGCGAAGTCGAGCCGCACCGCTCCCGGCTGGGTCCTGGCGAAGAATCGCGGGCTGACCAGGTGATTGATCTCGTTGGCGAAGGCGAGCAAACTGGCTGTCAGCCCTACGAGAACAAGGAAGGACGCCATTAAAAGTCCGGCGTACCGATGTACCAGCAGCCAGAAATGACGAGTCAGCATATCGATACTCTCCTTTCCGGGCGAAGCTTCAAAATGAAAGTTTCAGCGCCAACTGGATGGAGCGCGGGCCGCCGATTTGATACAGGGTATTGAGGCCGCCGGCTGTAGAATAACCCGCGAAGCTGCCGCTGAGAGCCTGTCCCGCCGTTTGGGTTGGATAGCCGAACACACCGCTGTTGCCGGAGATGTCGCCCAGTGGCGGCCCGAAGTTGGGATGATTCAGCACATTGAACATCTCAGCGCGGAACTGTAACTTCAACGATTCGTGGATAGCAAACTCGCGATGAACAGAGAAGTCCCATTGCGCGAGGGGATAACCTCTCACCGCGTTTCGTCCCAGGTCGCCTTGTCGCAACGGGTTCCCGTTGGCATCGGTGGGCGGCGGGCAGAAGGGACCAATACACCCCGGACCGGCCTCATTAGGCGTGTCATTCAGTATTTTCCCTCCGGGGTATTGCGGCCCATAGAGGTAGAGGGGAATTCCCGGAAAGACATCCGGCCGAATGTCCACCGATCTATTGAGAAGCATACTGAGGTTTGAGTCATCCACGTCGACGGGTGCAGCCGTGTGGGCCTGAATGATGCTCTGAAGGGACCACTCGCCCAGAATGGCCCTGGTAAGCCGGTTCAGTTTTAGCGCCGGAATGTTGTAAGTCAAGCCGGCGGAAAACGCCTGACGAAGGTCGAAGTTCGAATCTCCCCGGTTCTGGGAATTGAACCCGGGCTCGGAATAATTAGACGGACTGGCCAGCGAACCGGAGGATCCCGTATCGATGGAATGCGACCATGTGTAGGAAGAAAGCGCCTGCAGGCCGCGGGACAACCGCCGCTGGAATTGAACCTGGAGCGCATTGTAGTTCGATATGCCCGTGTTGCCGATCAAAAGTGCGGTCGCGAGATTCTGGTTAGGTGAGAGAACGTCCGCTGTTTGCAGCAGGTTCCTCCCCACCGCACCAACGTAGGAAGCCGACAGTGTCTGCTGGTTGCCCAACGCCTGCTGCAACGCCATGTTCCACTCCAGGGTGTACGGCGACAGAAGATGCGGATCGAAACCGACCAGTACACCCTGATTGACGGCATTGGGGGCTACGATCGGAGGCGGCGCGGGGCTAACGGGGAATGTGCCGCTATAGGTCATTACGTTTCCGGAATTATAGGGATATCCGTCGTTAAGATTGTTCCCAATCTCCGACGTGGCCGAGTCGTAATAGACGCCCAATCCGGCTCGAAGCACCGTGACCGGCACGCCGTTTTTCTGCGCGAGCTGATACGCTGCCCCAATCCGGGGCGCGACGTTGCCATACGGGGTGCCGAATGGCGGTGTTCCCGGGGGCGCGAGAGCCAACTGGGAAAGATTGTTATAATTGACTACGCTTGGGAGCCCTGGCCCACTCTGCGCCGAGGGCGTAAACTCCACGTCCCATCGCAGGCCGTAGGTGAGGGTCAGGCGGTGCGTCGCCTGCCACGTGTCTTGCGCAAACAGACTCAGATTGGGGAGCAGGAGGTCTGTAGGGATGCTGGAGTATATGAACATGCCGCCGGTGGAGAGGTCTCCAGTTTCGGCAGTAGGTACGTCAGGAAAGAATGGAAGCAAAAAGTATTGGGCCTGAGCCACTTGTGGCGACAAACGGCGGAAGTCGACGCCGAACGCCAGCCTGTGCGTACCTTTCTGCACAGCCAGGTTGTCAACGAAGGCCAGTTGACGCTGCAGGGCATGAGTCCCGGCTCCTTCGACGATGTCAGCGTTTAACAGCGAATAAATATCAAGACTAAAATCGGCATTCTGCACGGTGAAGGGGCTGGGAAAAGGTGGAGTGACAGGAACGGCCCCTCCGAAATTGTCCAGCTTTGAAGAAGTAAGAACATTAACCCTGCTGTAGTTGAATCGGAAGTCGTCACTTATGGCCGGAGAAAGGACCCAGGTAATCCCCACAGTTCCCGTCTGTATGGTGTCCTGAGCATACGTGATGGTATTCACGGTGGCGCCGCCCAGAGCGCGTGACGTAAGACTCGAAGGTGAGTAATTGTATCGGCCAAACAGGGTGAGCTTATCGTTCAGTTTCTGATCGATACGGAGACTCCAGGCGTCGAGGGAAGAGGGATTGGAATAGCTGGCGTTGAATTGGGCGATGCCGTTTCCCAGGTCGGGTTGATTGGGGTTGAACGGAAACGCATTCAGGAACGGCTGCATGCCCGGCGTGGCACTCTGGCGCGCCTGGAGATCCGGGACCTGTGACAGGGTGGTTTGCGGCAACCGCAGCCGAAGGCCTTCATAGGAAAAGAAAAAGAACGTCCGCTCCTTAACAATCGGCCCGCCGAAGGTCCCGCCGAAATCGTTCTGACGTTCCTCCGATTTAGGCAGGGCCGGCGTCTGTGCCGTATTGAACCAGTCGTTGGCATCCAGTTTGTCATTCCGGAAGTAATCGAACAGCGAACTATGGAATTGATTCGTGCCCGAGCGCGTGACGATGGAAATCTGTCCTCCCGGCGTGCGTCCTGTATCCGGGGCAAATGTTGAAGTCTGAATGCGAAACTCCTGCATCGCATCCACCGAGACCAGACTGTTGGTCCCTCCCAGAACAGTAGTGGCGCCGACCGCCCCTGCGAACCCGTTGCCCGCAGGATTGTTTGTCCCGGAACCTATCCCGCCGATTCCGATATTTGCGCTTACGCCGTCCACCGTCCAGTAGTTCGAGGCGGCGCGCTGTCCGTTCACGTTGAATTGACCCGTGTCGTTGGTGTTGACGGCGGCGACAACCACCCCGGGCGTAAGTTCAATTAAACTTTGGAAGCTGCGCCCATTCAGCGGAAGATTTTCCGCAAATTGACGGTCAACCACGGTGCTCACGGTTGCGTCCGTCGTGTTGATCATCAGGGCGTCCGCCTTGACCGTGACGGTCTCGTTGACCGAACCGACTTCAAGCGAGAAGTTCTGCTCCAGCTTCTCTTGAACCGCCAGATTGAATTCCTTCGTGGCGACTTCTTTAAAGCCCTGCTTGCGCACGGTTATGCGAAAGTGTCCGGGCACCAAGCCGGTGAAGAAGTAGATACCCGCCCCGTTGGTCTTTGTGGTAGCAACAGTGCCAGTTTCGGTCCGCGTCGCCGCAACCTCTGCCTCCGGAACCACCCCTCCCTGCGCGTCCTTTATTGTTCCGCCAAGTGTGGCAGTTTCTATCTGCGCCCAAGCTCCCAGAGCTAACGCCGGAATAAGCAGGAACAAGAAAAACATGGATTTTATATATCGTGGAAAGGGCATGGATTTCTCCTGGTGCTGAAAATTGTCGGCCGTGCACTTCCGCGGGCACTCTGAATCGGACTGCGTGCGAGCCGCCTCACTTAAGTCCGACGCATTTAATTAGCGGGTTTGCAAGCAGGTTCCGGTTGATTTCCCGATAACAATCTCCTGCGCGCCACTGAAGCGATCCATGCGTTCCTCTTTCCACTGCCTTGATCTATGCGAATGCGCTGCTTATACCAATGGCGAAGCCTTAATCGTCTTGAGAGCGCTTGAGACTTATCCTTTGCTTGCCAACATGCGAACGAGCGGCGCCCGCTCTCCCTGATCGCCCCAATCAGGGAAGTCCAGGACCTCCTCGTAACGGACGATGCGCAGGGTCGGAACAAAGGTTTCCAGCAGTGCGTTTACCGGGTAGCCGAGCCTGCCGCCGGATAGCGAGACACGCCCGACGTCACGGCGGTAATGCTCAACCACCAGCAGGCCGCCGGAAGCGAGCCCCTGCGTGAGGCGGTCCCCCTGGAACAGAATTAGGCGTCCCATATAGACGCCTACGATCAGGTCCCATTTCGCCTTGCCGACGTCATATGTGGCAATGTCTGCAAGCACGCAGTGGATCTTCAGCCCCAACCGGGCAGCCTCTTTTTCGGCGAGCTCGATGCCTTTAGCGGAGATGTCCACACCTGTTACGTTCCATCCGAGGCGTGCGAGAAAAAGCGAATTCCGTCCCTGCCCCATTCCCACGTCCAGTGCCCGACCAGGCTTGCGACCTTCGATGACCTGTGCCAGGAAGTGATTGGGGTAGGGCGGGAGATCGGGGGTATCCTTGGTGTAAACACGGTTCCACACCGCTCGCTCGTCCTCGGGCGTAAAGGACATTTGCGGCGCGGCGGCCGCAGCAGCAGGAAGCAGCGCGAGCGATTGCAGTAGCGCGCGGCGATTTAGCCTGCCGAGGTTTGCCATATCGGCTTTCTCCATTCTTGATGGGTCCGGGGATGAAAACGCGCCCGCCCGCTACGAAGTGCTTGTGGCCGCTACGCCCAATTCCTCAATTCCCGTTCGACAGCTTCCCGATATTTTGCGCGCCAGCGATCTACCTCTTCTTGA
>Ga0335078_10014158_pt1 | contig 11830 bp, 10 predicted proteins | sample Lox_Sample_32_FD_206711 | JGI IMG/M metagenome (GOLD analysis project Ga0335078, IMG submission 206711) | Soil microbial communities from Loxahatchee National Wildlife Refuge, Florida, United States - Lox_Sample_3.2 | ecosystem: Environmental > Terrestrial > Soil > Wetlands | place: USA... | reverse complement strand
GGTAACAGGCAGCCATATGTCTGAGCCCCGCAGCCTTGCAAGAACCGAAAGTGCAAGCCGGAAGACGGCATCATTCGCTTCGCGCTCCGGCAACATTTCGTCGAGCAGTTCGGCCACGTGGCCCAGAGCCACCGCCCGGAGATAACTTACCTCCCAGGCCAGCGGCGATTCCAGCACCTCGCAGGAATCCAGCCTTGCCAGGTCCTGGCGTTCGCGGTCTTCGTAGTACACTCGCACGTAAGTCAGTGGCTCCAGCGCCCCGCCGAACCGTCGCTTGGACTTTTTCGCTGAGCGAGCCACCCCATGGACTTTACCCTCCTGGCGTGTAAACAGGGTGACCAGCAGGTCGGCCTCACGCAAAGGATAGGTCCGCAAGACGATTGCTTCCGACTCCTTCAAAGCCATGGAAGCCTGTGCGAAAAGGGCTGGTGATCTTCCTCGGATAAATCCTGAACTCGTTTCGAAATCAGCCGCTCGCCGCAGATTAATAAATAATTGTAACCGTAGGCGAACGGAAATGAAAAGATTCGCCCCGGCACAGTTTAAAATTTCACGCAATGGCGCCAATTCAACTCTGGGCCCAGCCGTGGTGGGTGAATCTGCTGATGCTGGTTCCTCTTATCGCCTTTCTTCTCTGGAGCCGGGCGGGCCTGCAACTCAGCTGGCAGAGGCTCACTCTGATCGCGTTTTTTGCTGTCGCATTCGGGTTTGGCGAGGCCGCCGTCGTGGTCTACCTCCGCGCCGCCGTGGGCCTCCTGCCTGGATTCCAGGGAACCCTGTCCGATGTGCGTCGTTCCGCTCCGCAATTCTACAAACAGGCGGAGGCGCTGACAGACTTTCCCCAAAGTCTTCTGACCATCGAAGTGCTGCGCGAGGCCACCACGATGGTCATGCTCCTTAGTCTGGCCCTGCTGGCCACTTCGAAACCCCGGGAGCGCTGGGCTGCATTCTTGTGGGCATTTTCCGTTTGGGACGCCGCATACTATCTGAGCCTGTGGGCAACCATCGGTTGGCCCGGATCCTTGCGAGATGTTGATGTGTTGTTTCTCATTCCCGTTCCGTGGGTGGCGCAGGTATGGTTTCCGCTGGCGGTTAGCGGGTTGACCATTCTGGCCATCATCATGAGTAAGCTTCCCAGACCGCAGAAATCATCACCCTAACAACTGGCCTTGCGGGTAACCGTCAAGCTGGTTACTGACGTTGGTAACCACCGTCATCTTGTCCGTAGAGCTGATTTGCTTCACTCTAGGCAGAGCGCAACCCTGCTAGCCGGCGCAATGGTATCCATCTGATAATGAATAAGCCAGAATCTTCCGCACCAGGCACAGATTGGACAAAGCTCCTCAAGGACCCGGAGATTGCGAGTCATCTCGGGGAACTGTTGCACGCCTATCGCGAGGCCCCGGCCGACAAGCGAGACCAGGCGCTCTTGGCGGCGATGGCGAAGATCAAGGGCGGTTCGGAAAGAGCATCGACCGCTGCCGTCGCGGAGCCGCTGGAAGTCCCTCATCCGGTGGCCACGGAACCGGAATCTACTCCACCTTTCGAGCCTGACATTTTCACTCCCTCCTGGGGACAGGACCGGCGCCGATATCCACGAATGAAGTGCTTCGTCGCCGTCGAATTACGCCTGGAAGGCACGATCGCACCGGTCTGGGGAAACCTGGCCAACACCAGCATGGGAGGCTGTTTCGTCGAGACTGCGTCTCCTCTGCACGATGGCGAGAAACTCGAGATCGGACTGTGGGTCGCGAATGGAAAAATCTGGGTCAAGGGCCTGGTTATTGATGGTGTAATCATTGAAAGCAGCCCGTCTTTCGGGGTCCGGATCAAATTTTCACAATTGGTTGGTCCCGAGCGCGAGAGCCTGCGGCAGTTCCTGAAGTTTGTGGAAAACACCACCAAGGGATATCACTACGAGCACGGATATTTGGCGCAACTGAAGCGCTGATGCCACTTGCGCGAAAATCGATCGCCGATGAATCCTTCCTCTCTCTAAGTCATCCTACCTAGCTGGGTGTTAGCTGGCGTCCATGTTTAACTGATTTTGCTCGCGGGCCTGTGAAGGCGCCCGTCTCTCATCAGAACTTGGTAAACTCCAAGGGTGGGGGCAATCATCTTAGTGCTCTGGCCGTGAAGAGGTTCGATCAACGTAGCCGAAGGGAGCATTCCTTTTATGGTGGCAGGTGCGCAGATTCTCACCGGTAAGCAACTGACGACCCTGAGCATCAACACGATTCGCACTCTGGCCATCGATGCCGTGCAGCAGGCCAATTCCGGCCACCCTGGCGCGCCCATGGCATTAGCTCCGGTGGCTTATTGTTTGTGGCAACAGTTCCTGCGCTACGATCCCGCAAATCCGGTTTGGCCCAATCGCGATCGCTTTGTGCTCTCCAATGGTCACGTTTCCATGCTGCTGTACGCGACGCTTTATCTCTCCGAAGTGAAAGGCATCAATCCCGAGTACGAGCAGCGCGGCGAATTTGCAGTGACGCTGGATGACATTAAGAAATTTCGCCAGCTCGACAGCAAAACTCCCGGCCATCCCGAATACCGTGTAACGGCGGGAGTAGAAACGACCACCGGCCCCCTGGGGCAAGGAGTAGGAAATAGCGTGGGCATGGCGATCGCCGGACAATGGCTGGCGGCGCATTACAACCGTCCTGGATTTGAGATTTTCGGTTACAACGTTTACGCCTTCTGCGGCGATGGCGACATGATGGAGGGGGTGGGCAGCGAGGCGGCCTCGCTGGCCGGCCACCTGAAGCTCCCCAACCTCTGCTGGATCTACGACAACAATCACATTACGTTGGACGGACCCGCGCGTGATTCTTTCAGTGATGACGTCGGCGAACGCTTTCGCGCTTACGGCTGGAATGTCAGCCATGTGCGCGATGCCAACGATCTGGGCGCGCTGGCAAGCGCATTCGCTGCTTTTCCGCAAAACAAGAATGCCCCAACTCTGATCCTGGTGGATACCCACATCGGGTACGGGTCCCCGCACAAACAGGATACCAACGCTGCTCATGGCGAACCGCTGGGCGAAGACGAAGTGCGCCTGGTCAAGAAGGCATACGGCTGGCCCGAGGATGCCAAGTTTCTCGTCCCGGATAGCGTGCGCGAAGACTTCCGAGAAGGCATCGGCAAGCGGGGGAAAGCGCTCTACGAGCAGTGGGCGAAGACTTTTGCCCAATACCAGGGGAAATATCCAGATCTCTCGGATGAGATCAACCGCATGCAGCGGCGGGAACTTCCCGACGGTTGGGACAGAAATTTGCCGACCTTCCCGGCGGATGCGAAGGGTCTGGCCACTCGCGACAGCTCCGGAAAAGTTCTGAACGTGGTGGCGCAGAACGTGCCGTGGCTGAACGGGGGTTCGGCCGATCTGGCTACCTCGGATCGAACCAGACTCAAATTCGAAGGCGCGGGCGATTTCCAGCCGGGCAGTTACGGTGGGCGCAATCTGCACTTCGGTGTCCGCGAACACGCGATGGGTGCGGCTTTGAATGGTCTCGCCGTATCTAAGATACGGCCCTTCGGCGGAACATTCTTCAATTTCAATGACTACATGAAGCCGGCGGTTCGGTTGGCGGCCTTGATGGAAATTCCTTCCATCTTTATTTACACCCACGATTCCATCGGATTGGGGGAAGACGGTCCGACCCATCAACCGATCGAACAGTTGGCGGCGTTGCGCGCTGTTCCTGGGCTGGTCTTGTTTCGGCCCGCCGATGCCAATGAGGTGGTGGAGGCGTGGAAGGTCATCCTGCAGCTGCACGATCACCCAACCGTACTGGTGTTGACCCGGCAAGCCGTACCGACATTTGATCGCTCAAAGTATGCGGCCGCCGCGGGAACCGCCAAGGGGGCTTACGTTCTGGCTGATGCCGCCGATGGCAAGCCCGAGGTTATCCTCATGGCGAGCGGCAGTGAAGTCTCGCTGTGTGCGACTGTCTACGAGCAGTTCAAAGCAGAAGGGATCAAGGCGCGCGTGGTCAGCATGCCCTCCTGGGACATCTTCGAAAAACAGTCTGCCGAATACAAAAACCAAGTGTTGCCCCCGAGTGTGAAAGCACGCGTTTCCGTGGAGGCTGCCGCCACCCTGGGTTGGGATCGGTACGTGGGGGCAAGCGGGAAAATGGTGGGGATGCACACGTTTGGAGCGTCGGCTCCCATTAAAGATCTAATGAAGAAATTTGGCTTTACCGTGGAAAAAGTGGCCGAGGCAGCGCGAGAAGCGATCCGGCAATCCAAATGAAATTTTGCGAGCAGGAGAAATACCATGCAGCCAACAGGAATTGTGGAGACAGCGAAGGCGGTTAATCCTCTCAAACAACTGCTGAAGTTCGGCCAATCGGTTTGGCTGGATTACATCCGGCGCGACCTGATCGAAACCGGCGAGCTGAAGCGGCTGATCGAAGAGGACGGCTTGCGCGGCATGACCTCCAACCCATCGATCTTCGAGAAAGCGATTGCCGATAGCAAGTATTACTCCGAGGGCCTGAAGGCATTGCAATCGCGCGGCGATCTCGATGCCAACGGCCGCTACGAGATACTGGCTATTCGCGACATTCAGGATGCCGCCGACGTACTGCGACCGGTGTATCAAGCCACCAAGCGCCGTGATGGATATGTGAGCCTGGAGGTCTCCCCATATCTTGCCCGCGACACACAGGCGACATTGAACGAGGCCCGCCGCTTATGGAAGGCGGTCGGCCGGGAAAACCTGATGGTAAAAGTTCCCGGAACCGCGGAGGGAATTCCGGCTTTTCGGCAACTCATCAGCGAAGGCATCAACATTAATGTCACATTGCTATTCGCTCAAGAGGTCTATGTTGAGGTGGCGGAAGCTTATATCGCCGGGCTGGAGCAGCTTAGCGCTGGCGGCGGCGACGTCAGCAAAATGGCCAGCGTGGCCAGCTTCTTCATCAGCCGTATCGATTCCGCTGTGGATGCGCAATTGAACGCCCGCCTGAAAACTTCCACCGACGAGCGCGAGAAGGCTGAACTGCGCAGCCTGCTGGGTAAGGTCGCCATTGCAAACGGGAAGCAGACCTACCAGCGGTATCTGAAGGTTTTCGGCAGTGATCGCTGGAGGAGGCTGGCTGCCAAGGGAGCGCAGACGCAGCGGGTTTTGTGGGCCAGCACCAGTACCAAGAATCCTGACTACAGTGACGTGATGTATGTTGACGACCTCATCGGCGCGGATACCGTCAACACCATTCCGCCAGCTACCTTTGACGCCTTCCGCGATCACGGACATCCGCGGGCGAGCCTGACTGAAAATGTGGAAGCCGCAGACCAGACGATGGCGAAAGCGGCCCTCCTGGGTATCTCGATGAAAGAGGTCACCGACAAACTGACAGAAGATGGCGTCAAACTCTTTGCCGATGCCTTCGGAAAACTCTTGCAGGCCGTCGAAACGATGACGAAATCCAAGTGAACGCCATCGAAGCGGCAACCGTTCTTGGCAGGGCGCTGAGCTGAAAGTTTCTTTTCTTGTGGGGCGAGCAGGACGCCGCAGTTCGTTCGAACTGCAAAAGTTTCTCGGTTACAGTAAAGAAACGATTTAATATGATTGAGGAGCCAGTATGAAACTGGGCATGGTGGGGCTGGGCCGGATGGGTGCGAACATGACGCGCCGTCTCATGCGCGGCGGACATGAAGTCGTGGTCACCGACTTGAGTGCAGACAACGTCAAGCAGATGGCCGGGGAAGGCGCCATCGGTTCCAGTTCGCTCGATGACTTCGTCAACAAGCTGGGTAAGCCGCGAGTGGCATGGCTGATGGTTCCGGCCGGTGCACCCACCGAGCAAACCGTGCAAGTGCTCGGCCAGCGCATGCAACCGGGCGATATTCTTATCGACGGTGGCAATTCTTATTTCAAGGATGATATTCGTCGCTCCAGACAGTTGCGCGAGAAGGGAATTCATTACGTGGACGTGGGCACGAGCGGCGGCGTCTGGGGTCTGGAACGGGGTTATTGCATGATGATCGGCGGTCCCAGAGAGGCCTTCGAGCAACTGGACTCCGTCTTCAAGACTCTGGCGCCGGGACGAGGAGACATTCCGCGCACGCCCGGGCGGGAAAAAATGGCCGGCACGGCCGAGGAGGGATACATCTACTGCGGCCCCTCCGGATCGGGGCACTTCGTGAAGATGGTTCATAACGGCATCGAGTACGGCCTGATGCAGGCCTACGCCGAAGGGTTCGATATTTTCCGCAATGCCACCAGCAAAGAAATCCCGGAAGAGCAGCGCTACGACCTGAATCTGGCCGACATCGCCGAAGTCTGGCGGCGTGGCAGCGTGGTTAGCTCCTGGCTGCTCGATTTGACCGCTATGGCATTGGCGGAAAATCCCACGCTTTCAAATTATTCCGGTTTCGTGCAGGATTCCGGAGAAGGACGCTGGACCATCCAGGCAGCGGTAGAGGAGGCGGTTCCCGTCGAGGTTCTCTCCGCGGCGCTGTTTACGCGCTTCCGGTCCCGGCAGGAACACACATTTGCGGAAAAAATTCTCTCCGCCATGCGCCAAAAATTTGGCGGACATGTTGAACCGGCAGTCAGCAAGAAAACGGCCTAAGTTGCGTGAAGGTGACCTATGCTTGACACCGCGGCAATTCCGATCTCTCAGACCCAGCCTGTAGGCAGGCCGGGTGATCCCTGCATCATGGTAATCTTCGGTGCTGCCGGCGACCTGACCCAGCGCAAACTGATTCCGGCGCTCTACAACCTCGCCAAACAACAATTGTTATCGCGCGAATTCGCCGTGGTGGGACTTTCCCACGGTCAGATGTCGACCGATGAGTTTCGCAAGCGAGTCGCGGACGACATCAAGCACTACGCCGGCAGCAGCGCCGATGCCGACCTGATCGAATGGTTCCTTCGCCGCCTCTACTACATCACCGGCGAATTTGATGACAAGAATGTCTACGCCAACCTGAAGCAGTCTCTGGAGAAGATCAACCAGGATCATTCCACCCACGGCAACTATTTCTTCTATATGGCCACCGCGCCACGCTTCTTCGGCCCGGTCGTGGAACAGTTGGCGGCGGTCGGCCTCATGGATCAGAATGCTCAGCATTGGCGGCGGATCATCATTGAGAAACCCTTCGGTCACGACCTGGACTCTGCCAGGGCGCTGAATGCGCAGTTGCTGAGGGTGGCACACGAAAAACAGATTTATCGCATTGACCACTACCTGGGAAAAGAGACCGTCCAGAACATCTTGGCGTTTCGCTTCGCCAACGGAATCTTCGAGCCCATCTGGAATCGCCGCTATATCGATCACGTGCAGATTTCCGTCGCCGAGACGGTCGGCGTGGAACAGCGAGGTAGCTACTACGATACGGCTGGCGCCCTGCGGGACATGGTTCCCAACCATATTATGCAGCTCATCAGTCTTACCGCGATGGAGCCGCCGGTCTCCTTCCAGGCCGACGCCGTGCGGGACGAACAAAACAAAATTTTGCGCGCTATCCAACCTCTCAGCTCCGAGGACGTGCTTAGCAAGACCGTGCGCGGGCAGTATGGGCCGGGTAGCGTGGAAGCGCAGCGCGTTCCCGGCTACCGTGAAGAGCAGGACGTGCCGCCGGACTCCAGGACGGAAACGTTCGTTGCCATGAAACTGGCCATCGATAACTGGCGCTGGGCGGATGTCCCCTTCTACCTGCGCACCGGAAAGCGGCTGGCGGCGCAGAATACGCACATCACCATTCAGTTCCGGAGAGCGCCTTTTGTCCTCTTTCGCGACACGCCGGTCGAGAACCTCATGCCGAACCAGTTGGTGCTGCACATCCAGCCGGAGGAAGGAATCTCTCTGCAATTCGCTGCCAAGGTACCGGGGCCGATCATGCGGCTGGGGGCGGTGGACATGAATTTTGAGTACGCGGATTATTTTGGAACTCAGCCCAGCACCGGCTACGAGCGCCTGTTGCACGATTGCATGATCGGCGACGCCACGTTGTTCCAGCGCGCCGACATGGTGGAGGCGGGTTGGTGCGTGGTGAGCCCCGCGCTCGATGTCTGGAAGGCCCTGCCGCCGCGCAATTTCCCTAACTATTCCGCAGGTTCATGGGGTCCCAGGGAAGCGGACGAGTTGCTGGAGCGCGATGGCCGCCGCTGGAGGAACTTCGAAAAATGATTCTGGCTGGAGATATTGGAGGAACGCACGCACGACTGGCGTTTTTCGAGGCTACCAATGGTCACTTCCGCCTGATTTCCGCTTCGGTCTTTCCCAGCCGTGAATACCCTGGCTTGGATGCCATCGTGACAAAATTTGTGGAGACCTCGAATCTCCATCCTGAAGCTGCTTGCTTCGGGATCGCTGGCCCGGTTCGGAATGGGCGGGCTGAGACTTCTAACCTCCCTTGGATCGTCGAGTCGAAAAACCTGGCTGATGAGCTTCGTCTCCCGAAGGCTTTGCTGATCAACGATCTTGAAGCCAACGCCTGGGGCATTGCAGCATTAGAGCAGAAGGATGTCGTGCCCCTGAATCAGTTGAACGGAACTCCCGTTGGCAATCAGGCTATCATCGCCGCCGGAACCGGTCTCGGAGAAGCGGGAATGTACTGGGACGGTACCCGGTATCACATCTTTGCCGCTGAAGGTGGGCACGCCGATTTTGCCCCTAACAACGACCTGGAGATCGAATTGCTCCGTTATCTCGCAGCGCGTTACGGGCATGTGAGTTGCGAGCGAGTGCTGTCCGGTCCAGGGTTGGTCAACATCTTTCAATTCCTTCGTGATACCGGACGCGGCACCGAACCAGCATGGCTTACCGAGGAAATGAAACGGGGCGATCCAGCGGCGGCCATCTCGCGTGCCGCGATGGACGGCAAGTGCGGACTTTCAGCACAGGCCCTGGATATCTTCGTTTCCATCTACGCCGCGGAGGCGGGCAACCTTGGCCTCAAGCTGCTGGCGACCGGAGGAGTCTATCTCGGCGGCGGCATCGCTCCCAAACTGCTGCCCAAGCTGAAGGACCCTCGGTTTATGCAGACCTTCGTGAGCAAGGGGCGGATGCGCAGCCTGATGGAATCGATGCCGGTCAAAGTCATCACTAATGACAATGCCGCTCTCATGGGGGCGGCGCGCTGTGCCGTGACCGCTGGTGTTCCCTAGATTTCCATGCCTGCCGCTTTGGACCTCCGCATCGTCGACACCGCCGCCGAGTTGTTCCGCTCTGCTGCTCGTGAATTTGCCACGCTGGCGGGCCAGACCGTCAAGAAGAAGGACAGATTCTCCGTCGCTCTCTCTGGCGGTTCCACTCCCAAGACCCTTTACACGCTGCTGGCAGTCGAGTACGCCAAGGCGGTCCCCTGGGATCAGACGTACTTCTTTTTCGGCGATGAGCGGAGCGTGCCTCCCGACCATCCCGACAGTAACTACCGCATGGTGAACCAAGCCATGTTCTCCAAAGTGCCGTCGCCACCGGACAATATTTTTCGTATCTACAGCGAGAAGGATCCGGCTGTAGCGGCGCGAGAATATGAAGAAACTTTACGCAGTTATTTTCGTCTGTCAGCCGGCCAGTTGCCGCGCTTCGATTTGATTTTGCTGGGTATCGGCCCGGACGGTCACACCGCTTCGCTTTTCCCGAACAGCGCGGCCCTGAACGAGATCGAACGTCTGGTGGTCGCCAACTGGGTGGAAAAGTTCAAAACCTACCGTATTACTCTTACCTTTCCGGTCCTTAACCACGCCGCTAACGTGATGTTCCTGGTCAGCGGAGCTGACAAGGCTGGCATCCTTCACGAAGTGCTTCAGAACCCGAAGGCAAATCTGCCCTCCCAGAAGGTCCGGCCGGAGGACGGCCAACTCACCTGGCTGATCGACCGCCCCGCGGCGTCGGCCTTGTCCCGCTAGCTCGTCGCAGACCTTGGGCTCCACTATGCTGTGTTGTCGTGTTCTCAGGTGCGGGGCTGGGTGGGTGTGCGTGCACAATGATTGCTACAGCGAATGCACCCGGAGGGCGCTAGAACACAGGCACCAGGTTATGTTTTTTCTGGTACATCTTGCGGTCGACGGTGCGCAGCACGTCCGCGTAATCGCTGCCGGTGACGTAGGGAGCCATGCCCCAGGTATAGGAAAGTTCGTAGCGCTTGTTATTGTTCAGATTCCAGTGTTCTGCCCCGCGTAGCAGGCGCCCCATGGCGGCTTCGGTTTCTTCTTCCCTGGTATCGGGCATCACCACCAAGAATTCGTCGCCGCCGTGACGGAAGATCAAATCGCCGCCGCGAAAGGTAGTCTTCAACAGTTTGCCGAATTCCATCAGCAACAGATTCCCCTCCATGGCTCCGAATTTCGAGTTGATGTCCCGGAAGCCATTCAGGTCCATGGTCACGAAGGTCAGCGGGCTCCCGGTGCGATTGGCACGGGCCACCTCCCTTGGGATCAGTTCATTCAAGGCGCGGCGGTTCAGCAACTGGGTCAACGGATCCACCAGCGAAAGGCTCTCCAGACGCTCATTCAGAACCAGTTCGCTGATGAGCGCCCGCCGGGTGTTGTTTAGAGTGACTTTCTGCCCGATGAGATAGATATTGAAAAGCACTACCAGGCAAATCAGACCAAAAAAAAGCTGCGGCAGGTAGGCGGATTCGACATGCACCACGCGCTCCGCCCAAACTACGTTAGGAAAAAGCAAAGCCGATATGCCGGCTGCAAGCACCAGCATGACCAATATGCCAATCGACCACAGCTGCAGATCTCGTCCAGAGAGCGACTGGATCTGACGCTGGATATCCTCTGCCCGTTCCAGCATGGAGGAGCTCCCGGGTTGTTCGTCTTTCCCCTGCAGTAACATCTCTTCTCCGGCCAGTCCTTCGGGCCTTTGGCAGACACCGGCCTCTCAGAATTTTCCACCGGAGCTGTCGAAGAACGCGACATCGAACTGGTTTGGAGAATTACCTTGGTAACAGAGCGAGGAGGAATTCGAATCGTTTTGCCAACTCAAGAATAGCTGACGTTCACCAACACGTTCTGGCCGGCCTCTTTGCGCAGAGTGATTTGCACGCGCTGGCCGACGGGAAGTGCGTTGCGCACGTCTCCATCTAGAACCAGGGTTTGAAGGCTCGATTGGCCGTCCGCGAGGGTAACGATCGACTTGTTCGGCTCTCCCACATTGGCCTCGAAAAACGTCACCTCTTGCACCTTACCCTTCCTTACGAGCCCACCCGAACCGGGCTGGACCGCTGATTTTTGTGCCGATCCTTGGCCGGTCATGCGGTGGCGTAGTTCAAACAGCGCGGTCAACCCCACAATGCTCGACATGGCCAATAAAATCAATGACATAAAAAGGCCGTCGACGGTAGTTAAGGAGCCGGAGACGGCGGTCCAAACTATCCCCAACAGCGGAACCGCCGCCAGCATCAGCAGTAAGACCAGCATCATAAAGAGTTTCCCGGAAGCGGCCGATATTAGGCCCGACTGTTGCGCACCAGACTAGCAGAAAGTGGAGGGTTTTGGCAGCCGCATGCAAGGATCAGGCACACCAGCCTCGCCAGTTGCCGATTTCCTTCAGTCCTTCGCTGTGGGTTTGTTCGAACAAGCGGACGCGATGCCGGGAATGCTCGAATTCGTGAATGTCAGCCCATACTTCAGCGCGCCAAGCTTCGTCGTGAAGCGCCATTTCTCCGCAGGTAGCGCAGCGGGTGTGCAGTTTGCGCTCCCGCACGACAGGCTTCAGGCCGGTGGGCAGCTCAATGAAGATGCAGCGGACTTCCTGAATGTCATCATTCGCATCTATGACGTGTTCGTAGCGCAAGAGGTAGCCAAAACCGAGTTTGTTAGCTTCCGCTTCCGCCTCGAGACGAGTGTGAAAGGGCCCAT
>Ga0335078_10014157_pt1 | contig 11830 bp, 13 predicted proteins | sample Lox_Sample_32_FD_206711 | JGI IMG/M metagenome (GOLD analysis project Ga0335078, IMG submission 206711) | Soil microbial communities from Loxahatchee National Wildlife Refuge, Florida, United States - Lox_Sample_3.2 | ecosystem: Environmental > Terrestrial > Soil > Wetlands | place: USA... | reverse complement strand
CGAGGCCGACGAACAACCCGGCCCGGGCGGAGGCGAGCACCATCGTGGTCTGGTCCCGGGCCAGCGGCCCGTCGGCCTCGGGCGCATCGGCGGGGATCACGTAGACAGCGGCCGTGACCTCCTGCACGACCGGCCCGTCGTCGCGCACGGCTGAACTCCCTTGGTATCGGTCAGTGTCTGGTGCGCCGCCGCCGGGCCAGGAGCGCGGCGGCAACAGCGCCCGCGCCGGCGGCAACAGCGCCGAGCCGGGCGTAGTCAGCGGCGCCAGGCGCCGCGGGGCGGCACGGCCGCGCGGGCTCGCCTCGTAGTCCGGCGGCCAGCAGTTCGGCCAGGTGCACCGGGGTGCGGCCGGTGTCACCCTGCTCGATCTGGGTGCGGCAGCTGAACCCGTCCGCCAGGACCAGGGTGCCGGCGGCCGCGTCGCGTACCGCGGGCAGCAGCACCCGCTCGCCGCAGGCTCTGGACACCTCGTAGTGCCCGGCCTCGAAGCCGAAGTTACCCGCCAGCCCGCAGCAGCCCGAGTCCAGCACGTCCAGGTCGACGCCTGCCGCGCGCAGCAGCGCCTGGTCCGCGTCGTAACCCATGATGGCGTGCTGGTGGCAGTGGGTCTGCGCGATCGCCCGGCCGCCCAGGTGCGGCGGCTGCCAGCCGTCGGTGTGATCCCGCAGCAGTTCGGCCAGCGTGACGGTCTGCTGCCGGAGCCGCTGGACGTCCTGGTTGCCGGGCATCAGCTCGCGCGCGTCGGACCGGAACACCGCCGTGCAGCTCGGTTCCAGCCCCACCACCATGGCGCCGCGCTGCAGGTACGGGCGAGGGTGTCCACGGTGCGCGACAGGACGCGGCGGGCGGTGGCCAGCTGGCCGGTGGAGATCCAAGTCAGGCCGCAGCACAGCGGCTGCTGCGGGACCACGACCCGCCAGCCGGCTGCCTCCATTACCTCGACCGCGGCCCGGCCGATCGAGGGGGTCAGATGGTTGGTGAAGGTGTCCGGCCAGAGCACGACCTCACCGCGCCGCCCGGAGAGCCCGGGATCGCGGTCGGCCGCCCAGGCTTGCAGGGTCTGGCGGGCGAAAAGCGGGATCGTTCGGTGCCTATCGATGCCGCCTACGGCGGTCAGCACGTCGCGCAGGACGGGGGCCTGGGTGAGCGCGTTGACCAGGCGGGGAGCCCGGGAGGCGGCCTGCGCGACCGCGGGCAGCCAGCCCATCGAGTAGTGCGCCCGCGGGCGCAGCCGGCCGGCGTAGTGATGGGCCAGGAACTCGGCCTTCATGGTGGCCATGTCGACCTCGACCGGGCAGTCCTTCTTGCAGCCCTTGCAGGCCAGGCACAGGTCGAGAGCGTCGCGGACCTCGGCGGACCGCCAGCCGGCCGTGACCGGGGAGTCGGCGTGGCCCTCCAGCATCTCGAACAGCAGCCGGCTCCGGCCGCGGGTGGAGTGCTCTTCCTCGCGGGTGACCATGTAGGACGGGCACATCACCCCGCCCTGGCCGTGGCGGCACTTGCCGACGCCCACGCAGCGCATCACCGCGCGCTCGAACCGGCCGTCGTCGTCGGGATAGGCGAAGTAACTGTCGTAGTCCCGCGGCGTCCAGGAGGCGCCGAGGCGCAGGTTCTCGTCGATCCGGTACGGCGCGACCACCTTGCCGGGGTTCATCAGGTTGCCGGGGTCGAAGATCGCCTTGAACTGCCCGAAGGCTCGCACCAGGTCCTCGCCGAACATCTTGGGCAGCAGCTCGCCGCGCGACTGGCCGTCGCCGTGCTCGCCGGAGAACGATCGGCCGTAAGACACCACCAGGTCCGCGGCGCGCTCGATGAACCGGCGGAACGTCGCGATGCCGTCCGCGGTGACCAGGTCGAAGGGATCCTGGTGTGTACGCAGCCCTGGCCGAAGTGCCCGTATAAGGCCGCGCCCGAGTAGCCGAACTCGTCGTACAGCTTGGCCAGGTCGCGCAGGTAGTCGCCCAGCCGGCCGGGCGGGACGGCCGAGTCCTCCCAGCCTTCCCAGGTGTCGGGCATGTCCGGGACCCGGGCGGTGGCCCCGAGCCCGCCTCGCGCACGTCGGCGAGTTCCTTCTCGTGCTCCGGGTCGTCATAGAACTTGACCGTCGGCTCGTGCTCGGTGCCGCGCAGATCGTCGATCAGGGCCCGCGCCTTGCCGTCGGCCTCGTCCTGGGAGTCCCCGGAGAAGATGACCATCAGCCAGCCGTCACCCTCCGGCAGCAGCCGCAGGGCCTCGGGGTTCATCCGGCGCTCCCGCTCGAACGTGATCAGCCGGCCGTCCAGCCCTTCGAGCTGTTCGGGCCGGTGCCTGGCCACGGCCGGGGTGGCGTCGGCGGCGCTGGCGATGTCCGGGTAGCCCAGCACGACCAGCGCCTGGGCGGCGGGCTCAGGGACCAAACGGAGCTCGGCGTGCAGCACCGCATCGAACCGGACCTCGCCGCCGGCCCGTTCCCGCAGGACCCGCTCGAGCGCCCGGGCGTCGACATGTGCCGGCGCGGCGCGGCGGACGACCGGGTTCGGCAGGGACACGCTGGTCATGCGGGCCTCCTCAGCCTGGTCATGCGGGCCTCCTCAGCCTGGTCATGCAGGCCTCCTCAGCCCGGTCATGCAGGCCTCCTCAGCCCGGTCATGCAGGCCTCCTCAGCCTGGTCATGCAGGCCTCCTCAGCGCCGGAGCTGCTCGATCTTGTCCTTGAACAAGGTGGTCGCGATCGCGGCCTTGCGCGGCTGGCCCTTCAGGAACGCCTGGGCGAACTTCTTGGCCTGGTCATAGGTGACCTTGCCGGGCAGCGGCGGCTCGTCCGGGTCGACGTCGATATCCACCAGCGCCGGGCCGTCGAACGCCAGGGCCCGCTCGAGGGACGGCCTGACCTGCTTCGGGTTGGACACCTTGGCGCCGTACCCGCCGCACGCGGTGGCCCACGCGGCGTAGTCCGCGGCCGGGGCGGGGAAGCGGACGCCGTGCTCGGGATAGCCGAGCACCATCTGCTCCCACAGGATCTGGCCGAGGGAGTTGTTGTTGTTGATGACCACCTTGACCGGCAGCCCGGCGCGGGCCGCGGTCAGGAACTCGGCCATCAGCATCGCGAAGCCGCCGTCGCCGACGTAGGCGATCACCTGCCGGCCCGGGAAGGCATGCTGGATCCCGATCGCGTACGGCAGCCCGGGCGCCATCGTGGCCAGGTTGCCGGACAGGTAGAACTGCCGGTCCCCCCGGATGGTCCAGTGCCGCGCCGCCCAGGTCGCGATCGTCCCGCTGTCGCAGGTCAGCACGGCATTCTCGGCGGCCAGCTCATCGAGCACGCCGACCGGGTACTGCGGCGCGATCGGGGCGCGCTTGGCCGACTCGAGGCTGTCCATGTCCGACCGCCATTTCGGCATGGCCTTCTGGTATTTCTCCAGGTGGTCGCGGTCGGACTTGCGGGTCAGCAGGGGCAGCAGCGCCTGCAGGCTCTCGGCGGCATCGCCGATCACCGGGACCTCGGTCGGCATCCTGACCCCGGCGCGGGCGGGGTCAGCCTCGATCTGCACGACGCGGACCTTGCCCGGCTGCGGCAGGTGCTGGGTGTAGGGGAAATTGGTACCGATCATGAACAGCGTGTCGCAGTCCTCGACCAGTTCCTCCCCGGGCTTCGTGCCGAGCAGGCCGATCCCGCCCACGGCGAACTCCGAATCATCGGGGATCACGGCCTTGCCCGGCAGTGACTTGATGACCGGGGCGGCCAGCTTGTCCGCTACCGCCAGCACCTGCTGCCGTGCGTGCAGCGCGCCGGCTCCCGCTAGGATCGCGACCTTCTCGCCGTCGTTGAGCACCTGCGCCGCGGCCTCCAGGTCCGCCATCCGGGCCTGGCCCGGCGGCGGCAGCCAGACCGGCGCGGTGGCCGGCGGCCGGGCCGGGGCCAGGTGGGCGTACGGGTCGGCGTTCGCGTCGGCCACCTGCACGTCGTTCGGGATCGTCAGGTGCGCGACGGCACGCCGGGACAAGGCGGTGCGGATCGCGATGTCGACGACCCCGGGCAGCTGCGCCGGGTTGTCCACGACCAGGTTGTACTCGGCCAGGTCGGCGTACAGCCGGTCGGTGTGCACCTCCTGCTGGTACCCGGTGCCCAGCACCGAGGTCTCCTGCATGCCGGTGATCGCCAGCACGGGAACATGGTCGAGTTTCGCGTCGTACAGGCCGTTGAGCAGGTGGATCGCGCCCGGGCCTGAGGTGGCCAGGCACACGCCGAGCTTGCCGGTGGCCTTCGCGTACGCGGTGGCCATGAACGCCGCGGCCTCCTCGTGGTGGACCAGGAAGAACCGGACCCGGCCCGACTGGCGGCGCAGCCCCTCCATGATCCCGTTGATTCCGTCACCGGGCAGGCCGAAGACCGTGTCCACGCCCCAGTCGGCCAGCCGCTCGATCAGCAGCTCAGACGCGATCTGCGTCATAAGATCTCCTCCAACAGAGCCGGAATGGCTTAGCGGTCACCCCTTTCCCGGCCACCCGGCGGCAAACCGGTCGTCTTGATTCGCCTTGATTCGCGCAACCTTGGCGGAAACCACGCCAGCCGGCCGGGCGTGGGGCCCGGCCGGCTGGCGGCTGGCTCGTGCCAGAGCGGGCTCGGAATCCGGATCGGGAATCCGGATCGGGAATCCGGCCGGCGCTGGGCGCTAGTTCCCGGTCAGAAGCGCGCCGGGGTGTTCCGCGCGCTGGTCATCCGCGTCTGGGCGTAGTTGCACTCGGCGACGATAGCGGCGACGCGCCGGCCAATGCGGGCCAGCGGACCCCGTATGTCCTGCGTCACGTGGTGGTTCATCGTTCCTCCTCGGTATCCGGCTATCTGTTCGCCGGTCACTATCGAGTCTGGCCGTAAGGCCCTCCTTGGCGCGTCGGACGAAATCCCTATTTTGCCTGCTGAGACAGGCCTTAGGCGGGCCTGAAGCTGGCTTACCCGGACTTTGCGCACCTCGGCCGGCCGGGCATGAACTACGGTGCCTCAGGCGTACGACCGGGACTGATCGCGATGCCCGCGCGGCCGGGAGCCGTGCTGGATGGACGCGCTGGCCTGGCCTCTGCTGTCCCGGTGGCTCCTCCGGCCGCAGGCGCCCCGCCGGTTCGCTCTCGCGCGGCCCAGAGGGGCCCGCCCAAACAGCAGCGATGCTCCATCGTAGCTGGTTGCTGCCCTGGCGACATCAATGCTCCATCGTGGTCGTTTGCGGGCCCGGGTCCGGGCCTTCGAGCGGATTGGCGCGGTGGAGGCTCCCGAAGTATCGGCCGAGTTGAATGCACTGAGTCAGAGTTGGCGCCGCTAAGGCGGCATCCCTCGATGGCGTGAATTGCCGGCCGGTCGGCGCGGCCAGGCGTCATGCCGACGCGCTTAGGGCTGCCGTTCAGTCGAGTTGCCCTCCGGGCCCGCCTCGTGCCAGCGAAGTGGTTCTGCCCGATCCTGTGGGTGTCCTGTGGGTGTAGCTGTGTGGTCTCGGCTGGCGTGCGACTGCACAGTGGTCTTACGCAAGGTCAGGAAAATCCGGCAGCTCAGATGGAGGGTAAAACATGCATAGCCTAATTTACCACGTAATTAAGCACCTGCTGAGGGGGCTGGCGATCGTCATCCACCACCTTATTCACCAGGCGCCCGCCGCGCACACCGCAGTAAGGCACGCGGCCACCGTGCACAAAATGGCCGCGAATACTCTGCCGGGCAGGCCAGCCAGCGGCGCGTCCAACGTGGCCGCGATGCACATGACCCGGGCCGGCAACTTCCCTGTCAACAACACGGCTGCTGCACTTCACGGCTTCAATCAGCAGAGCAACATCATGGCCTCAGTAGGCCAAGAGCAGGCTGCGGCTATACCTGACTTCGGTGATTTCAGTTACTGACCGAAAGTTCCCGCGCAGGCGATCAAGCGGAGATTTAAGGCTCACGAATATGGGCCGCCCCATTGCGATGGCAGCATATGCCGAAAGGACGAGCGGCGATGAGAATCCGCAATAAGACAGCGACGGTATGCACACTTACGGCCATCGCAGCCGCGATCGCAGTGTCGCTCTGCGGTTGCGGTGCCGGCAGTGTGAGTCCCAGTACCCAGCTGGGCACCTCAACGGCCGGCTCCCGATCGGGCAGCGGAGGCGGTAACTCGGTTCAAGCCAGTCCCGCAGCCGGAAAGGTTGGCCCGACCGGTAGCGGGAGCACCGGAGCCTCGGCAGGCGCCAGCTCAGCCGGTACGGGCAGCCCGGCACCGTCAGCCGACGACGAGAGCCAGCAAAGTACTCTCTTCGACTTCGAACTGGCCCAGGGTTTCACCAGCTTCAGCCCCGATGACCAGATCGCTGCGACCGAGGAAGAAAACGCATTCAAGCATGTCCTGTTCGAGATCGACCCCGGGGGGACCTCATACGTTATTGACGGTAACCTGTCGTCCACGCCTGTCGAGGCCTCGGTAACCTCCGGTTCCGACGGCAGCCTGAACATCTCGTATGACGAGCAGGCTGGCGGAGCGGCGAGCACGTCAATCCAGTTCAACGGGGTGCTGTCGAGTCAGGGAACGGTGAACGCGCGCGCCATCGTCGATCAGGCGGGCGGCACCGTGGCCAGCGGTACGGAATACCTCGGTGCGTCGAGCGGGACCTACTATTTTACCGGGCTCGCCGACAAGGTCTCGCCCGGCGACCTGCCCAATCCGCCATCCGGCACCGGCCAGTGCGGGTGGACAAGCGACTACGGGATATGGCTCACATGGGGGGCGCCGTCGGACGGTCCCACTCCCTCCTCATATGACATCTACGAGTTCGTCGCCGAGGTCAATCCGCCGCTCTTCTACCTTGGCCAGGTTTCGGCAACGGGCGTCACTGACAATTCGGGAACCACTCGCGAGAACGACGCAAGCATTATCTCATATACCGTGTACTCCGTAGGGCCCACTGGCCTCGAAAGCCCCATCGGACTAACAGTCACTGTCGATGGTGTAATGCCCGACTCTCCCCCGGCCTGTAGCATCTCGTGAAATGCATGCCAGATTTGGCGGGGTGGCGGCCGGTCTGCCGACATGACCGGGGCCGCCACCCCGCCGGCCCGCTTATGCCCGCCGGGTATCAAATCGGGTGAATCAGGTATTGGACGGCGCCTATAACCGCAAGGCAGGCTGAGGATCAGATCAGGTTTTCACCACTTGCGCTGCTTCCCTGAGCGGGAGAAAGGCCAGCCGACCGGCATGGTGGATACCACCGGCACGTGTGGCAGGGCGCCATCGGCGGCTACACGCCGCAGGTCACCGGCGCCGGGTACGGACCAACCGTGCTGACCGGCATCTCGCTGAAGCACACCCCGGACGACGTGTACGCCGGCGCGCAGGCTCTTATCGTGGTGATCTGGGTGGGCCGGGGCAACCGACCTGTGGCCCGGGCGCATTTAATGTGATGTGACGGAAGGACAGGGCAGCGGCGAGTGAGCGGGCCCCAGGTCGATTACGTGGAGTACGTCGCAGGGCGGCTGGCGAGGCTGCGGCGGCTGGCCTACCTGCTGTGCCAGGACTGGCACGAGGCGGATGACCTGGTGCAGGCCACCCTGACCCGGCTGTACACGTACTGGCCGCGCGCGGCCCGGATGGACAACATCGACGCCTACGTCCGGACCATCTTGGTCCGGACCTTCCTCGGCGAGCGGCGCTCCGCCTGGTCCCGCCGCGTGCTGCTGCCCGGAACCGCGCAGGCCGACGGCGTCGCGGCCGGCGCGGACCCGGACGCCGTGCTGGACGTGCGGGAGGCACTGGCCGCGATCCCGCCGCGTCAGCGGGCCACGCTCGTCCTGCGGTTCTACTGCGACCTCGATGTCGAACAGTCCGCGACCGTGCTCGGCTGCTCGGCCGGAACGGTCAAGAGCCAGACCTCGAAGGGCCTGGCGGCCCTGCGCCGGATGCTGGAACCAGCCTGGGGAGGGGGATCTGACCGTGGATGAGGCAGGCTTGCGGACCCTGCTTGACCGGCTGGCGGACACCGAGCCGCCGCCGGCCCGGGTCGACCTGGACGCGGCGATCGCCCGCGGGCGCCGCGGGCGCCGCTGGCGGCGGGTGCGGGCGGGCATCTGGGCCCTGCTGGCCGCGGGGGCGGTGGCCGCTGTGGTCGCGGCGCTGGTGGTGCCTGCCCAGCCGTCGGCCCAGCGGCCAGCCTACGGCGCGGCCGCGCCCGCCCGGTTCAACCCGCTGGTGCCGTACGCGGAGTTCGGCTGGCTGCCGCCCGGTTTCCAGGTCGGCGTCAGAGGCGGCACGATGTCGCGCTCGGGTCCGGCGCAGCTCATCCTGGACGCGTTTTCCGGCAGCAACGCAATACTCCAGCTGTTCGTATACCCCACCGGGATATGTCACGTCGGCCACGCCGAGGTGTGCAGCGCGTACAACACGTCGCAGCCGGTACTCAGCCGGGCGCCCGACGTGCACGGGCACCGCGCGTACTGGCTGAGGACCGCCAGCCTGACCTGGGAATACGCCCCGGGTGCCTGGTCCGTGCTGTCCTGGCCGCAGATATCGCCCTGGCCGCCGGACGGGAGCGAGCGCGCTGCAGTCCTGCGGGTCGCCGCGGGCGTCCGGTACGGTCAGACCGCGCCGATCAGATTCCCCTACTGGCTTTCCGGCCTGGCGACGCCGTGGCGGGTATCAAACGTGGACTACACCCTGCTTGCCGGCCGGCCCGCAGTCCAGACCCTGGAAGTCAGCAACGGGCCGGCCGACACGGCCGGCGTTGACACTATCGACGTCGACTTCACCCCGGCTGCTCACAGCGACTGGTCGTGCCCGACCGAAGGCATCCAGCACGTGACGGTCGACGGAGCCGCCGCCGTCCTGGACAACTTGCCCGGCGGCGAGCGAGTGTGCATCCCCGACTGGCGCGGGCTGCGACTGAGCGTCATGACCGCCTTCCTGGAGACGCCTCGACCGCACCCGGCCGACGTGCTGACCATCGCCCGCAAGCTCCATCCCATCGGTCCCGACCCGGCGCATTGGACCGCCGATCTGCAGCGCTAGGCACCCGGACGGCAGGCCCCCCGCCGCCAGCGCCGCGCTGCTCACCCAACCGCCTGAGTCCTCTCCGCGAGCGCCCTGACGGCGGGCCGGTTGGCGCGGAGCCGTATGGGCCGTTTCGCCGCGGGGATGCCGGGTGCCCGGCCGGGGGCGATAATCAAGGGGTGGGGGAGTTGCCGGCCGGTACGGTCACGATGTTGTTCAGCGACATCGAGGGGTCGACCGCGCTGCTCGCGAGCTCCGGCAACACCGCCCTGATCGTGAACACCCTGGAACTGGCCGCCGCGATCATGGCCGGCTTGGGTGACTCGCTGCGGACGGCTCGCCTGGCCGGCGCCGCCGATGCCATCCGGCAGGAGTCGGGAATGCTGATAGCCGAGCACGATGCCGCCATGCTGGAGGCGTTCCTGGCCCCGGCGCGCGCCGCCGTGGCCCCCCAGGAGCGGGACGCCGAGCTGGCCGCCGGCCGGGCCCTTACCCTGCAGGAAGCCACCACGCTGCTGCTATCGGCTGGCCAGGCACCCAGCATGCCCGCCTGACCAGAACACCGCACCAGCAGCTGGCTGGGAGGTTCACCGTGAACGGTCCTGCGGCGCTTGCGGGCGCACCTTGGACCGGCCTCAGCGCGGAATTCCGCGAGGCCATTTTGGCCAGCACGCCTCGCGCTGACGTCAAGTTGATCGGGCGGGCGTGTTATACGCACGGCGACGGGACCGGCGGTGCCTCCGGCCTGAGCCGTGCATAGCTATTAATTAGATCAGGATGAAAACGCTCACTGCTCGAAGGTAAGCATCAGGTCCCGCTGAAATGCGCGGGGCCGGCGAGTTGGTGATATCTAGCGGACGTTGTCGTTCGTAACTGGGTGCGGTATTGGCTGCGCGGCGTATGCCGGCTATGTAACCGGCCGGTCTGGTCGGCCCGGGTCGCTTCGCGCAGCAGGTAGATGCCTGCGATGACCATCCAGCACCGGAGCGGGTAGACGGCGAGCCGTTCCATGCCGCCGAAACCGGCGGCCGGGGTGAGGCCGGTGAGCAGCAGCACGGCCGCGGCCAGCGCGAGGATGCTCAGCGGCAGCGTCAGCGGCCGTAGCCTGGCGAGCGGACTGGGCCGCCTGATCAGCCCGGCGAGGACGAACCTGCAGTTGCCCACGGCTATGCCGAGAACCGCGCCCAGCAGGTGCGCGGGCAGGTACACATCCTCGGGCACCAGGCCGACCAGGACCGAGCCCGCCGCGGCGGCGATGAGCAGGGCCCGCGCGCCGCGGGAGACGGCACCGGGGCCCCAGCAGCGCGCGGTCAGCAGCACCCCGCCCGCGAGCAGCACGCCCAGGGCCACCAGCGAGACGTTCATGACCTGGTGCAGCGGCGAGCAGACATAGCGGGGCAGCGGGTAGCCGCTGCCGGTGCGCTGGCAGCGGGCGGCGCCCAGGTCGCTGAGGGGGTTGGCCATCCAGCTGTAGGGAGTCCGCCACGCGGACTGCGCGGCCAGCTGCGCGGCCAGGAACAGGGCCGGGCCCGTGATCCACATGATCGCGCCGGCCCGGATCTTCAGCAGCTGCCGGTCAGCGCGCACTGCCCGGCGGCCGGCGGGCATGATGGGGGCCAGGAGCCGCGGGGCGTGAACGGGCCGGCGGTTCATCTGGTTCCCCTGTCTGCCGGTCCCGCAGGGGCTGGTCTCGCCGCGGGCGCCGGTACCCCGATAACACCACCGGGCTGGCACCGGCAGTAGTACCGTCCTTCCACTGCCGGCCATGACGTCTGTCATCTCCAGGTCCAGCGCACCGTGCCGGCCGGGCTTGGCGTGACCCCGGGGGCGAGCGGATGTCGGGCCGTCAAGGGATGATGGCCGCCGGGATCAGGCGCAGGTCACGGCCGGGCCTGCCGGTCCGTGCCTGAAATGAGTGGCGGAGTGCAGGTTTCCTGCTTAGCCAGCCCAGCGTGTCGCCTTGATCACGGACGAGACGCCCGGATGATGGTGGCCTGTGACCGCCGTGCCGCTGGATGCTGCCCGGGATGTGCTGATCGCGTTGCAGGGGCAGCTCATCGCGCTGCTGGAGGCGCAGAACGCCGCGCTAGCAGCCCGGGCGGGCGAGCTGGAGGCGGCGAACGCGGAGCTGGCGGCCCGGGTGGACCGGCTGGAGCGGGCGGCGTCGCGGAACTCTGGTAATTCCTCGCTGCCGCCGTCGCTGGATGACCAGCCCGGCCGGACCCCGCCGGCCCGCGGCAAGCAGGGCAAGGGGAAGGGACGTCACCCTGGCAAGCAGCCGGGCGCTCCGGGTTCGCATCTGGCCTGGAGCCAGAGCCCGGACCGGACGGTGCCGCATTTCCCGCGGGGAGCGTGCGCGTGCGGCGCGGACCTGGCCGGCGCGGCCGATCTGGGGGTGGCCGCCTCGCATCAGCAGATCGAGATCCCGGAGATGACCGCGACGGTCGTCCAGCATGACCTGCACGAGGTGGCCTGCGGCTGCGGGCGGGTGCACCGGGCGGCCTCCCCGGCCGGCCGACGGCCCGCCCGGCACCGTCACCTACGGGATCGGCGTGCAGGCCTGGTGCGTGTACCTGATGGCCGCGCACGCCATCCCGGTGCACCGGTGCGCGGAGCTGATCGAGGCGCTGACCGGAGCCCGGCCCTCGCCGGGTTCGTGCACAGCATGCCGGCCCGCGCCGCCGCCGCGGTCAAGGATGCGAACCGGCTGATCCGGGCGCTGATCATCTTGGCCCGGGTCATCTGCGCCGACGAGACCCCGGTCCGGGTCGGCCCGGGACCCAGGACCCGGAAGAAGTACCTGCTGGTCGCGTGCACCAACGTGCTGACCTATTACTAACCTGTGAGGTT
>Ga0335078_10014156_pt1 | contig 11830 bp, 17 predicted proteins | sample Lox_Sample_32_FD_206711 | JGI IMG/M metagenome (GOLD analysis project Ga0335078, IMG submission 206711) | Soil microbial communities from Loxahatchee National Wildlife Refuge, Florida, United States - Lox_Sample_3.2 | ecosystem: Environmental > Terrestrial > Soil > Wetlands | place: USA... | reverse complement strand
GTGAGTTCCTCGCGCGGGGTCGATGGCGCGGTGCGCAGCGCCACCTTCACGCTCAACTCGCCGCCATTGCGCAAGAGACCGAGCGTCGCGGTGCCGCCGAGCGGCTGGGTGGCGAAGCGATAATCGAAGGCGTTGACGTCGTCGACCGGCTGATTGTCGACCGAAACGATGACGTCGCCCGGCTTGAGGCCGCCTTCCGCGGCCGGGCTATGGTCGGCGACGGAAGATACCAGCGCGCCGGCCGGACGTTTGAGCCCCATGCTGTCGGCGATGTCGGCGGTGACCTGCTGCAGCTTGGCGCCGAGCCACGGCCGCTCGACGGCGCTGCTGCCGCCCTTGGCGGACGCCACCACCACCTTCACCATGTTGGCGGGGATGGCGAAGCCGACGCCTTGCGAGCCGCCCGAGCGCGTGAAGATCGCGGTATTGATGCCGACCAGGCGCCCGCTCATGTCGACCAGCGCACCGCCGGAATTCCCAGGATTAATCGCGGCATCGGTCTGGATGAAGAACTGGTAGTCGCTCACGCCGACCTGCGTGCGCGCGAGCGCCGACACGATGCCGTGCGTCACCGTCTGCCCGACGCCGAAGGGATCGCCGATGGCGAGCACCACGTCGCCGACCTGCAGCGCGTCGGAATTGGCGAAGTCGAGCACGGGAAACCGCTCATGCGCGTCCTTGATGCGCAGCACGGCAAGATCGCTGCGCTTGTCCTTGAGCACGATCGAGGCCTCGAATTCGCGCTTGTCGGAGAGCGCCACTTTGACCTCATCGGCCCCTTCGATGACGTGCACATTGGTGACGACAAGGCCGGAGGGATCGACGATGACGCCGGAGCCGAGCGAGCGCTGGATCTGCCGGCCGCCGTTGCCCGGCATGCCGAAGAACTGGCGGAAGATCGGATCGTCGAACAGCGGATTGCGGTTCTGGATCACCTTGGCGGCATAGACATTGACCACCGCCGGCGCCACCCGCTGCACGATCGGTGCGTAGGACAGGCGCAATTCGCCGGGCAACGGCACGCGTCGTTCCTGGGCGAGCGCAGGGTTCGGCGCGCCCGCCGAAAGGGCAAACGCGGCAAGCAAGACGGCAATTAGCGAGCGATTCAAGGACATGGCGGCGATTCCCAGCAGGATGCCGAGATATAGGCTGACGGCGGGGCTAAATGAAGGCTGAAACCGACGTTGTCCGCCGGCCCAGCCGTTATCGAGCGGACAGGGTGCCCCGCTTGCGCGGGGCGGGTCCGTTACTCCTTCGCCGGCACCGTGCGCAGATAGGCGACGATGGCGTCGAGGTCAGCGGCGCTGACCGTCGAATAGTAGTGATAGCCCATCGGCGGCTTGAGATGGCTGCCGTCCTTGCTGATGCCTTGTGTGATGGCGCGCTTGATTTCGGCGTCGGTCCAGGAGCCGATGCCCTTGCTCTTGCTCGAGGTGATGTTGCGCGAGACCGACACGCCCCACGGGCCTGGGAATTCAAAGCCGCCGCGACCGAGATCGGCGGCCCAGTTATGCCCCTTCGGCCCCATCGGCGTGTGGCACTCCATGCAGTGCGCGATGGTGGCGAGGTAGAAGCCCTTCTTCACCTTGTCGCTCATCATGGCTTCGGTGAAGGGCTTCTCGCCGCCGGGAAACACGTTTTCGACCTGCGGCATCTTGTAGATCGGCGCCGGCACCGTGTTCTTGATCGGCTTGATCGTGCGCAAGTAAGCGACGACGGCGTCAAGATCGCGTTGGGTCATGATGTGATAGAAGCCGGTCGGCATGACCATGGCGATGTGCACGCCGTTCGGCAGGAGGCCGGTGCGCAAGAGCTTCTTGATGTCGGCGTCGCTCCACTTGCCGATGCCAGTCTCCTTATCCTGGGTAATGTTGGGCGCCGTCACCTTGAACGGCGGCTCGTCCCAGGAGAGGCCGCCGGAGAACAGCTTGCCGGGAATGTCGCCGGTCGGCCCCTTCGGCGAATGACAGTTACCGCAGGTCAAGATGCCGTTGACCAGATAATCGCCGCGCTTGACCAGATCGGATTGCGCCTGCGCTGCGCAAAGCGTGGCAGCGAGCGCCATGGCAGACGCCGCAAAAAGACGAAGCATGTGTTCCCCCGAATTGTTATGCCGCGGAGTATACACACACCGCTCGCGGCGGCGAGCAGGACTCCAACAAAAAGGCGGCCCCTTGGGCCGCCCTGGGAACTTCGGCAAAACTTCGCGCGCTTAAGCCGCCGCGGTCGCCTCTTCTTCGGCGGGCTTCTTCTCCTGCACCGGCCCGGAATCCTTGCCGCGCGCCTCGACGTCGCGGTCGACGAACTCGATCACCGCCTGCGCGGCGTTGTCGCCGTAGCGGAACCCGGCCTTGAGCACGCGCGTGTAGCCGCCGTCGCGGTCCTTGTAGCGCGGGCCGATGACCTCGAAGAGCTTCTTGACCATCTTGACGTCGCGCATTTCCGAGATCGCCTGACGGCGCGCGGCAAGGCCGCCCTTCTTGGCGAGCGTGACCAGCTTCTCGACGACCGGGCGCAGTTCCTTGGCCTTGGGCAGCGTGGTGACGATTTGCTCGTGCTTGATCAAAGCCGCGGCCATATTGGCCAACAAAGCGGTGCGATGCGCCGAATGGCGCCCGAGCTTGCGGTGAACCTTTCCGTGACGCATCGCGGTATCCTCTTCGTCTTTTCCTGTCATCACCGGGCTTGTCCCGGTGATCCCGCTTAGGCGGGCCTTGCCTTGCCACCCTTATCGAGATGGGCGGGACAAGCCCGGCCATGACAAGGAACGCAGTCTAGTAATGATCCTCGAAGCGCTTGGCGAGCTCTTCGATATTCTCCGGCGGCCAGCCCGGCACTTCCATGCCGAGATGCAGGCCCATCTGCGCCAGCACTTCCTTGATCTCGTTGAGCGACTTGCGGCCGAAGTTCGGCGTGCGCAGCATTTCGGCTTCGGTCTTCTGCACGAGATCGCCGATATAGACGATGTTGTCGTTCTTCAGGCAATTCGCCGAACGCACGGAGAGCTCGAGCTCGTCCACCTTCTTGAGGAAGGCCGGGTTGAAGGCGAGATCGGGGATCGCCTCGGCGGCGGCCTCCTTGCGCGGCTCCTCGAAGTTGACGAACACGTTGAGCTGGTCCTGCAGGATGCGTGCGGCATAGGCGAGCGCGTCCTCCGGCGTGACCGCGCCGTTGGTCTCGATGGTCATGGTGAGCTTGTCGTAGTCGAGGATCTGGCCCTCGCGGGTGTTCTCGACCTTGTAGGAGACCTTGCGCACCGGCGAATAGAGACTGTCGACCGGGATCAAGCCGATCGGCGCGTCCTCCGGACGGTTGCGTTCGGCCGGCACGTAGCCCTTGCCGGTGTTGACGGTGAACTCCATGCGGATTTCGGCGCCCTCGTCGAGCGTGCACAGCACGAGGTCGGGGTTAAGCACGACCACGTCGCCGACGGTCTGGATATCGCCGGCGGTGACGGTGCCGGGGCCCTGCTTCTTCACCACCATGCGCTTGGGGCCTTCGCCCTGCATCTTGATGGCGATGTCCTTGATGTTGAGCACGATGTCGGTGACGTCCTCGCGCACGCCGGCGATCGAGGAGAATTCGTGCAGCACGCCGTCGATGTGCACCGACTGCACCGCTGCGCCCTGCAACGAAGAGAGCAGAATGCGGCGCAGTGCATTACCCAGCGTCACGCCGAAACCGCGCTCGAGCGGCTCGGCGACAACGGTGGCGAGCCGCGCGGCATCGGTGCCGGCGGTCACCTGCAGCTTGTTCGGCCTGATCAATTCCTGCCAATTTTTCTGGATCACGTCATTCACCTATTGAGCGGCGCGGAACTTTCCCGCGCATCCCACCCGCCGTGTGGGGATATCTCGGCGGCGGCGGGTGATTGCCCGCCTGGTACGAAATTAAACGCGGCGACGCTTACGCGGTCGGCACCCGTTATGCGGAATCGTGGTTACGTCGCGGATCGAGGTGATGGTGAAGCCTTGCGCCTGCAATGCGCGCAGCGCCGACTCGCGGCCCGAACCCGGACCGGAGACCTCGACCTCGAGCGTGCGCATGCCGTGCTCTTGCGCCTTCTTGGCGGCGTCTTCGGCGGCGACCTGCGCGGCATAGGGCGTCGATTTGCGCGAGCCCTTGAATCCCATGGTCCCCGCCGACGACCAGGCGATGGTGTTGCCCTGCGCGTCGGTGATGGTGATCATGGTATTGTTGAAAGAGGCGGCGACATGCGCGACGCCAGACGCGATGTTCTTGCGTTCGCGCCGGCGGACGCGGGTGGCTTCCTTACCCATTCTCGATCCTTTCGCGGCCCGCCGCCCTGAAGGCGCGAGCAAGTCCTGTTATCAAGTCGGTCCCGGTGTCTTCTTCTTGCCGGCGATGGTCTTGGCGGGCCCCTTGCGGGTCCGCGCATTGGTATGGGTGCGCTGGCCGCGCACGGGCAGGCCCTTGCGGTGACGCAGGCCGCGGTAGCAGCCGAGGTCCATCAGCCGCTTGATATTCATCGCCACTTCGCGGCGCAGGTCGCCTTCGACCATATAGTCGCGGTCGATCATTTCGCGAATCTGCAGCACCTCGGCGTCGGTGAGCTGCGACACCCGCCGCTCCTGCGGCAGGTTAACCTTGGTCATGATTTCCTTGGCGATTTTCGGCCCGATGCCATGGATATATTGGAGCGCGATGACGACGCGCTTGTTGGTGGGCAGGTTCACGCCCGCGATACGAGCCACGGATTCACTCTCCTGTTATGGCCGGCGGCGCGCACGCGCCGAATTCTTTAGTCCCTAGAAGGGGATAGCGCAAAGCGTAACACGACACCTGTCCCCGGATTTCTGGGGCCCGGCATCGCGTCAAGCTTTTGAATGCGCAGCTTATTAAGGGATTCATCGCGCTCTCGTCAACCTCGGCGGGCATGCGATTTGCGCTGTCCAGCCTTCTTTTTGGCCTTGGCGGGGCGAGGCCGGCGAATCGCCGGTTTGCTGCGGGGCCTGCGCCTGGCGCGACCCGTCTTTGCCGCCTTTTTGGCGCGCTTGACCGCCCGCTTTTCGCGCTTGGCGGCCTTTTTGGCCCGTTTGGCGGCTTTGACAAGCGGCTCGTCGAGGACGCGGTTGATCTCCAGGGTGACCACATCGATGGGGTTCATGCCGTTGACGACCCGGTGCATGCCCTTGGAAGCGTAATAATAGGTCAGCGGCGCGGTCTGCGCCCGATAGGCGGCAAGCCGGCCCTTCATGGTCTCCGGGTTGTCGTCGGCGCGCGGTTTCTCGCCGCGGGCGGTCATTTGCTTGACCCGGGTCTCGATGCGCTTGAGCAGGATACCTTCGTCGACCTTGAGCTCGATGACGGCGTCGAGCTTGAGGCCGCGCTGCGCGAGCAGCCGATCGAGCGCCTCGGCCTGCGGCACCGTGCGCGGAAAACCGTCAAGCACGAAGCCGCGTTTGCAGTCGGACTGATCGATGCGGTCGGCGATGATCGCCACCACCACGTCGTCGGGCACGAGCTCCCCGCGCTCCATGATCGCCTTGGCGCGTTGGCCGACCGGGGTTCCGGCGGCGACCGCGGCGCGCAACATGTCGCCGGTGGAGAGCTGAACGATGCCGTATTTCTCGATCAGCCGCTGTGCCTGCGTGCCCTTCCCCGCCCCCGGCGGGCCGAGCAGGATCAATCTCATCGATTTCGCCCCCGCAACTTCGAACGCTTGATCAGACCTTCATATTGGTGCGCCAGCAGATAGCCCTGGATCTGCGCGACCGTGTCCATGGTGACGCTGACCACGATCAAGAGCGAGGTGCCGCCGAAATAGAATGGCACCGCGGCGTAGGAGATAAGGATTTCCGGGATCAGGCAGACCACGGCGAGATAGAGCGCGCCGATCACGGTGATGCGCGAGAGCACATAGTCGATGTATTCCGCCGTGCGCTCGCCCGGCCTGATGCCGGGAATGAAGCCGCCGTGTTTCTTCAGGTTGTCGGCCGTCTCGGTCGGGTTGAATACGATCGCGGTGTAGAAGAAGGCGAAGAACACGATCAACGCGATATACAAGAGCAGGAACAGCGGCCGTCCGTGCCCGAGCAAGGTGGTCACCGTGGTGAGCCAGCCGGGCCCGCTGCCGGCGTTGAAATTGGCGACCGTGGTCGGCAACAGCAGCAGCGACGACGCGAAGATCGGCGGGATCACGCCCGAGGTGTTGAGCTTGAGCGGCAGGTGCGAGGACTGGCCCTCGAACATGCGGTTGCCGACCTGTCGTTTGGGATATTGGATCAACAGCCGGCGCTGCGCGCGCTCCATGAACACGATAAAGGCGATGACCGCGACCGCCATCACCAGCACGGCGAGGATCAAGCCGGTTGACAAGGCGCCCTGGCGGCCGAGTTCGAGCGTGCCGGCGATCGCCGAAGGCAATTGCGCGACGATGCCGGACAAGATGATCAGCGAGATGCCGTTGCCGATGCCGCGCGAGGTAATCTGCTCGCCGAGCCACATCAGGAACATGGTGCCGCCGGTGAGCGTCACCACGGTGGAGATGCGGAAGAAGAAGCCGGGACTCGTCACCACGCTGCCGGCGCCTTCGAGGCCGATGGCGATGCCGTAGGCCTGGAAGGCCGCCAGCGCCACCGTGAGGTAGCGGGTGTACTGATTCATGATCTTGCGGCCCTGCTCGCCTTCCTTCTTCAGGTTTTCGAGCGTGGGCGACACCGTCGTCATCAGCTGAATGATGATCGAGGCCGAGATGTAGGGCATGATGTTCAAGGCGAAGATCGCCATCCGGTGGATGCCGCCGCCGGAGAACATGTTGAACATGCCGAGAATGCCGCCCGCCTGGGTGTTGAAAATCTGTTCCCAGGCGTTGGGATCGATGCCGGGCAGCGGGATATAGGTGCCCAGCCGATAGACGAGCAGCGCGCCGACCGTGAACCAGATGCGCTTTTTGAGCTCCTCAGCCTTGGCAAGCGCGCCGAAGTTGAGATTGGCTGCCAGTTGTTCTGCTGCAGAGACCATCGATCGCTCCTGCCGCCCACCCCAGTCGACGCCACCGCAGGCTTAGATAGGCATCATGCCGTGTTCTTGCACCCGGCCTATTGGGCCGGCTTGTTTTCGCCTTCGCCGGCTTCCGGTTTGGATTCTTTGGGCTTGCCGCCTTTCGGCTTGTCGCCGCCCTTGGCCGCTTCCAGCGCCGCACGCTTGTTCTTGCCCTTCGGCTCGGCGGCCTCTTCCTTGGCCGGAGCGAGAATCTTCACGCTGCCGCCGGCCTTTTCGACGGCCGCAACGGCCGACTTGGAGGCTCGGTAGACCTGGAATTCGGCTTTGGCCTTGAACTCACCGTCACCGAGCAGTTTCACGCCGCCTTTGGCGCGCCGCATCAGGCCGGCCTTGACCATGGCATCGACGGTGATCGGCTGCCCGGCGTCGATGCGGCCGGCGTCGATCGCCGCCTGCACTTTGCCGAGATTGGTCTCGTTGAGCTTGACGGCGAAGGGGCCGTTGCGGAAGCCGCGCTTGGGCAGGCGGCGATGCAGCGGCATCTGGCCGCCCTCGAAGCCCTTGATGCGCACGCCGGTGCGCGCCGTCTGGCCCTTGCCGCCGCGGCCGCCGGTCTTGCCCATGCCGGAGCCGATGCCGCGGCCGATGCGCATGCGATTCTTGCGCGCGCCCGGTTTGTCGGCGATCTGGTTGAGTTTCATCGTCGTCTTCCTTCGGTCTCTGCTTTGTCATCGCCGGGCTCGTCCCGGCTATCTCGCTTAGGAAGGCACCGCATCCCTAAGCGGGGTCACCGGAACAAGTCCGGTGACGACAGAAATTTCACTTCGCCTCTGCCACCACCTTCACCAGATGATGCACCTTGCGGATCATGCCGCGCGTCGCCGCCGTGTCCGGCAGGTCCTTGACGCGGCCGATCTTGTTGAGCCCGAGGCCGACCAGCGTCGCGCGCTGCTTGCCGTCGCGGCGCAAGGGGCTCGCGATCTGTTGAACCTTGATCGTCTTTGCCGAAGCCATGACGCCTTGACCCTTATTCCGCGGTTGCTTCCGCCTCGCCGCCTTCGCGGCGGCGCGACTGCAGCGTGGACACCTTGATGTTGCGACGCGCCGCGACCGAACGCGGCGAATCCTGGTGCTTGAGCGCGTTGAAGGTCGCGCGCACGACGTTGTACGGATTGGACGAGCCGAGCGACTTGGCGACCACGTCCTGGATACCGAGCGTCTCGAACACCGCGCGCATCGGACCGCCGGCGATGATGCCGGTGCCCGGAGGCGCCGCGCGCAGATAGACCTTGCCGGCGCCGTGGCGGCCGAGCACGTCGTGGTGCAGCGTACGGCCCTCGCGCAGCGGCACGCGCGTCAACGCGCGCTTGGCGGCGTCGGTCGCCTTGCGGATCGCTTCCGGCACTTCGCGCGCCTTGCCGTGGCCGTAGCCGGCGCGGCCTTTTTGATCGCCGACCACCACCAGCGCGGCGAAGGCGAAGCGGCGGCCGCCCTTCACCACCTTGGCGACGCGGTTGATGTGGACGAGCTTATCCTGGAATTCGCTGTCGCGTTCCTCGCGGTCTCTGCCGCGCTCGCCACGCTCTCGTCGGGGTTCATGTGCCATATGCGTTCAGTCCGTTGCTAGAAATTGAGCCCGCCTTCGCGCGCGGCGTCGGCGAGTGCCTTGACGCGCCCGTGATAGAGATACGCGCCGCGGTCGAACACGACGTCCTTGATGCCCTTTTCCTTGGCGCGCTCGGCAATCAGCTTGCCGACCAGCTTGGCCGCGGCGATGTTGGCGCCGGTCTTGCCAGCTTCGCGCTGCGTCTTTTCCATCGTGGAGGCAGAGGCAAGCGTTTGGCCCGCGCTGTCGTCGATCACCTGGGCGTAGATGTGCTTGGACGAGCGAAACACGGTCAAGCGCACGCGCCCGCCCTTGGCGGCGGCGCGCTTGACGGTACGACGCACCGCCGCCGTCCGTCGCGCAGTCCGAACAGTTGCTCTCGACATCGCGGGCTCCTTACTTCTTCCTCGCCTGCGCCTTGAGCGCGACCATCGCGCGCAACAATTTGCGCATCGTCCGCGGCAGATCGGGACGCTCGATCGTGTCTTCAAAATGACCGGCAAAGGCCGGCACGTGCAGCGGCTTGCGGCCGCCGCGCGGGATGATAATGAGCTCGCCCGAGTGGAGCGATTTGAGCCAGCCGAGATTGCTCATTTCTTCTTCCCTTCCTTGCGGAAGATGTATTCGCCGACGTATTTCACGCCTTTGCCCTTGTAGGGTTCGGGCGGACGGAAACCGCGGATCTCGGCGGCGACCTGGCCGACCTGCTGCTTGTCGATGCCGGTGACCACGACTTCGGTCGGCTTCGGCGTCGCGATGGTGATGCCCTGCGGGATGGCGAAATTGACGTCGTGCGAGAAGCCGAGCTGGACGTTGAGCGTCTTGCCCTGCACCGCGGCGCGGAAGCCGACGCCGACGATCTCCAGCCGTTCCTCGAAGCCCTTGGTCACGCCGGCGATCAGGTTGTTCACCAGCGTGCGCGAGGTGCCCCACTGCGAACGGGCGCGCTTGGTCTCGTGACGCGGATCGAGCTTGATCGCGCCCTTGTCCATCTTGACCGCAATGTCGTCGTGCACGACGACCTGCAAGGCGCCTTTCGGGCCTTTGATCTTGACGGTCTGCCCTTCCACATTGGCGGTGACGCCGGACGGGAGGGCGACGGCCTTTTTACCGATGCGCGACATTAAAACACCGTACAAATGATTTCGCCGCCGACATTGGCCTCTCGCGCCTCGTGATCGGCCATCACGCCTTTCGGCGTCGACAGGATCGAGATACCGAGGCCGTTGTTGATGCGCGGCAGCGCCTTGACCGAAGCGTAGACGCGCCGGCCGGGCTTGGACACGCGGGAGATTTCGCGGATCACCGGCTCGCCGTCGAAATATTTGAGCTCGATCTCGAGCTCGCTGCGGCCGCCCGCGTGCGCGACGCTGGCATAGCCGCGGATATAGCCTTCCGCCTTGAGCACCTCGCAGACGCGCTCGCGCTGCCTGGAGGCGGGCATGGAGACTTTCGATTTGTTCCGCATCTGCGCGTTGCGGATGCGTGCAATCATGTCGCCGATCGGATCGTTGACAGCCATCGCGGTGCTCCTACCAGCTCGACTTCACGAGGCCGGGGATGAGGCCCTTGGAGCCGAGGTCGCGCAAGGCGATGCGGCTGACTTTAAGCTTGCGGTAATAGCCGCGCGGGCGCCCGGACAATTCGCAGCGATTGCGGATGCGGGTGGCCGAGGAATTGCGCGGCAACTCGGCGAGCTTGAGGGTGGCGGCAAAGCGCTCCTCCATCGGCAGCTTCTTGTCGCGCGCGATCGCCTTGAGCTTGCGCCGCCGATTGCCATAGGTCTTGGCCAGCTTGCGCCGCCGCTTGTTCTTCTCAATCGAACTCGTCTTCGCCATTCTTATCGCTCCTTACGGTTCCGCGTCTGAGGCGGCGGCAACGCCGCTCACTGCCGGAACGGAAAGTTGAATGCAGTCAGTAGCGCGCGCGCCTCATCGTCGGTGCGCGCGCTGGTGCAAACGGTCACGTCAAGGCCCCAAACGTCGGTGACCTTGTCGAAATCGATCTCGGGGAACACGATGTGTTCCTTGATGCCGAGGCTGTAGTTACCGCGGCCGTCGAAACTCTTGGGATTGAGGCCGCGGAAGTCGCGGATGCGCGGCAAGGCGATGGTCACCAGCCGGTCGAGAAAATCGTACATACGCGCCTTGCGCAGCGTGACCTTGCAGCCGATGGCCTGCCCGTCGCGCAGCTTGTAGGTGGCGATCGATTTGCGTGACTTGGTGATCACCGCTTTTTGCCCGGAAATCAGCGACAGGTCCTGCGCGGCGTTGTCCACCTTCTTGCGGTCGGCGACGCCTTCGCCGATGCCCATGTTGAGCACGACCTTGGTGATTACCGGCACCTGCATGCGGTTGGTGTAGCCGAACTGCTTGGAGAGCTCGGGCCGGATCACGTCCTCGAAACGGGTTTTCAGCCGCGCCACATAATCGGAGCGCTCACGCGGCTTCTTGACCTTGGGCGCGTCGGATTTCGGCGCGCCGCCGTCCTTTGCGGACTTCGGCTGCGCCTCTTTGCCGCCCTTGGGCGCGCCCTGCGGCTTCGCCTTCTTGGCGTCGGTGTTTGCTTGCGTGTCAGCCATCGATTTCTACCCCGGAGCGCTTGGCAACGCGCACCTTCTTGCGGTTCGCCCCCTCGCCGACGAACTTGAAGCCGACGCGGGTCGGCTTGCCGTCCTTGGGATCGGCGAGCGCCAGATTGGACAGGTGGATCGTCCCCTCCTTGGAAACGATGCCGCCCTCCTGTTGCGCCGTCTGGCGCTGGTGGCGCTTGACCATGTGGATGCCGCGCACGAGCGCGCGGCTTTCGGCCGGATGCACGGCCAAAACCTCGCCGCTGCGGCCCTTGTCGCGGCCGGTCAGCACGATCACCGTGTCGCCCTTCTTGATCTTGGCGGCCATCACAGCACCTCCGGGGCGAGCGAGATGATCTTCATGTGATTTTTGGCGCGCAATTCGCGCGGCACGGGCCCGAAGATGCGGGTGCCGACCGGCTCCATCTGCGGGGTGATCAGCACCGCCGCGTTGCGATCAAAACGGATGACGGAGCCGTCCGGGCGCTTGATGTCTTTGGAGATGCGCACCACCACGGCCTTCATCACCTCGCCCTTCTTGACGCGGCCGCGCGGGATTGCCTCCTTCACCGAGACGACGATGACGTCGCCGATGGTGGCGTATTTGCGCTTGGAGCCGCCCAGCACCTTGATGCACATGACGCGGCGCGCGCCGGAATTGTCCGCCACGTCGAGATTGGTTTGCA
>Ga0335078_10014155_pt1 | contig 11830 bp, 10 predicted proteins | sample Lox_Sample_32_FD_206711 | JGI IMG/M metagenome (GOLD analysis project Ga0335078, IMG submission 206711) | Soil microbial communities from Loxahatchee National Wildlife Refuge, Florida, United States - Lox_Sample_3.2 | ecosystem: Environmental > Terrestrial > Soil > Wetlands | place: USA... | reverse complement strand
TCGGCCGGCGCCGCAGTCAGCACAACCCAGGAGACCATGGTCCCCCTCTCGGCCGTCAGCCACTACCAGCCCGGCAATACGCCGCTGTCGATCAATCATCAGGGATTGTTCGTTGCGTCTACCTTGTCGTTCAACCTTGCGCCTGGCGCAACACTTGGCGAAGCATCGGCCGAGATCGATGCCGCCGTCAACCAGATCCACATGCCTGCGACGGTTCATGGCAGTCTTGCCGGCACAGCACAACTATTTGCGCAGTCACTCAACAACGAGCTGATCATGGTGGCCGGGGCGATCGCCGCCGTTTACATCCTTCTTGGCGTGCTCTACGAGAGCTACGTCCATCCCATTACGATCCTCTCGACTCTTCCTTCGGCCGGCGTCGGCGCCTTCCTCGCACTCATGCTGTTTCACACGCAGTTCGACATCATTGGGACAATCGGCGTCATCTTGCTGATCGGCATCGTAAAAAAGAACGCGATCATGATGATCGACTTCGCCATTGAGGCGGAACGCTCGCAGCATTTGAGTTCTTACGACGCCATTTTCGCGGCGTGCATGCTGCGTTTCCGCCCGATCATGATGACCACATCGGCCGCCATCCTCGGCGCCGTCCCCCTGGCGCTGAGCTTCGGCAATGGTGGCGAAATCCGCCGCCCCTTGGGCATCTCGATCATGGGCGGACTGGTCATCAGCCAGTTGCTGACACTTTACACGACACCTGTTGTCTATCTTTATTTGGATCGGCTCGGCCTGTGGGCGGAGCGGCAACGCGCACGATGGATGCCTGGATTTGGCGCCACCCCGGCGGAATAGTGACCCATCCCACGTACTGGCGAAATGGCTTCCGCCGGTTCGGCCGCCGTCAGCGAATGTAAATGGGCCTGCGGCTATAACAGCATGGCGTCGGCCAATGGGGCCAGCGCGGACCGATCGCCGCGCGCAAGCGCAAGACGTTGCGGTGCAACGCATCGATGATGGGACCTTTGTAGGCATCATCCGCGTTCGGGTCCGCTTCCAAATAGGCGATGCGATTTTCCATGTGGGCCATGGCGTGGTGGGCGCGAGACCAACAATACTCCGGCTGATCGTTGCAGTCGGCCGCGGCCGGGGATGCCATGCAGGCGATAGCCAAAATGCTGCACAGACAAAGGATGCGCCTCGTTTTCATTGCTTACTCCCACCACCCCTCGCCCGTTCCGTTTCGGCGATCTTAACGGCGCTGAAGCTCTGAGAAAACCCATATCCGGTCGGGGCCTCTGCGCGACATCCTCGCTCGGTCGATTGCAATGAAGTATTGGCCCCGCCAATATGCTCGAGCGATCGACGAGGAACAAGTTTCGGCCGCGCCGTCGCCCGTTTCAAGGCCAGCGGCCGTGGGGCCCGGCCGCTTAGAACTTCGACACAATAGGGAGAGCAAACTCCATGAATGGTGCAGAAGTTATTGCCCAGATCCTGAAGATCGAAGGCACCGAATTTTACTCTTGCTATCCGCGCAATCACGTCATCGAGCCCTGCGCGGCCATCAACATTCGCCCGATCTTGTGCCGTCAGGAACGCGTCGGTGTCGGCATCGCCGACGGCTATAGCCGCATCAAGCGCGGGAAGAAGAATGGAGTGTTCGGCGCCCAGGCCGGCCCCGGCATCGAGAACGCGTTCCCCGGCATCGCGCAAGCATTTTCCGAGAATGTTCCCATCCTCGTCATTTCGGGTGGTCTGCCGCTGGCGCGGCAATACGTGCGCCCGACCTTTCGCGCTGCAGATGTCTATCGTCCCGTGACCAAGTGGTCGGCATTGGCGCACCACGTGCAGGAATTACCCGACCTCATGCGGCGCGCTTATCAAGCCATGCGCTCGGGAAAGCCGGGGCCGGTATTGATTGAGTTGCCGGAGGAAGTGGCGGAGGCCGAATTCAGGGGTGCGCTGAATTACACGCCGGTGCCGGTCCAACGGAGCGCCCCCGATCCGGACGCAATCGCGAAAGCGGTCGAGATGCTTCTTGCGGCCAAGCATCCCATCCTGTGGGCCGGTCAAGGCGTGCACTATGCCGAAGCCGGCGACCGCCTCGCTGCGCTCGCCGAGCTCATTCCGGCACCGGTGGTCGCCACCAATCCCGGCAAGAGCGCCATACCGGAGAACCATCCGCTCGCGCTCGGCGGAGCGACCCGGTCGCGCTCCAAAGTCTTCGCCGATTTCATGAAAAAGGCCGACCTCGTAGTGGCCATCGGGTCGAGCCTGACGGTGACCAATTTCGGTCCCTCGGTGCCGCCCGGAAAGATCATCATCCATTCCACCAACGACGCTGACGATATCAATAAGGAATATCGCGCCGATCAGGCTCTCCTTGGCGACGCCGCCCTGGTAATCGATGCGCTCATCGCAGAAGTTTGCAAGCAGAAGGGGCCGGGTGGCGGCAACGCGCTCGCCTCGCTCAAGGAAGAAGTCGCGGCCGGCAAGAAAGCTTGGCTCGATGAGTGGGCGAAGTTGCTCAATTCCGACGAGATGCCGCTCAATCAATACCGGGTGATTCGCGACATGATGCGTACGCTCGATCGCGACAACGTCATCATAACGCACGATTCCGGTAGTCCGCGCGAGCAAATGATTCCATTTTGGGAGACCACGAAGGCCGGCTCCTATATGGGCTGGGGCAAGTCAACACAACTCGGTTACGGGCTCGGCATTACCATGGGAGCCAAACTCGCCGAGCCGAAGAAAATCTGCATCAATGTCATGGGCGACGCCGCCATCGGCATGACTGGCATGGATATCGAGACTGCGGCGCGCAATCGCATCGCGATCCTCACCGTCGTGTTCAACAACGGCGTGATGGGCGCCGAGCGCGACGTACTCAAGATATCAGACGAGAAGTACGGGGCCATGGCGGTCGGCGGCAACTACAAGAAAGTCGCCGAAGGTCTTAACGTCGCCGCCACACGGGTGGAGAAGCCCTGCGACATCGTCGGAGCAATCAACGAGGCTGTTGACGTTACGGAAAAGGGCGCGCCCTTCCTGCTGGAATTTGTGGTCAAGGAAGGCCGCGATTTCTCGCGCTATGCCTGAAGTCGATCTAAGCTCGAGATCGTCAACGCGCACAAGAACGCAAGACCGGAGAAGGACAATGGCCGATATAAAGATTTTCAATCCCGAGGGAATGAGCAAGCCGAAGCCTTACAGCCACGTAGCATTTGCCAAAACGCAGGGACTCGTTTTCATCGCCGGCCAGACGCCCATCGATGCCAATGGCGCCCCGGTCGGGCGCGGTAATTTCGAAGCGCAATGCGAGCAGGTATTTGCCAACATTCACACGGCGCTGCGCGCGGCCAGCGCCGATTGGGGCAATGTGGTGCAGTTCACGAGCTACATCCTTCGGCCGGAGCATGCGGACGCGTACCGAGCCTGGCGCGCCAAAGCGTACCCGAAGATGTTTCCCAACGGGGCCTACCCACCTCACACTCTCCTGATCATCAGCCGGCTGGCCGATGAAGCCTATTGGCTGGAGGTGCAGACGATCGCGGCCCTATAAGCCCCTGCGCAAAGCTTTCGATTTCCGCGAAACTGCCATCGGCCCAACTTCCGCATAGCTGAGCAGCGCCCCAAGTAGGTGCGGTTGCGCCTATTTTGGTGTATATGCACCTATCCCTTGGAGAATCGTATGACTTTTCAGACTCAAGAATGTAACTGCTTCGCGCTGCGATCTGCGGCCCGTCATGTGACGCAGCTTTACGATCAGTTCCTCGCGCCAAACGGCCTGCGCGCCACACAATTTTCAATCCTGGCGAAGCTCAGGCGCTTGGGTCCCCTGACCATCAACGAACTCGCCAAGAATATGGTCACGGATCGCACGACCCTCGCCCGCAACCTCCGGCCGCTTGAACGTGACGGCTGGATCAGAATCGAACCGACGGCTTCCGACCGCCGCGCCAAGATGCTGCATCTGACCAAAGCCGGGGAACGCCGCCTGCAGACGGCCCTCAAAGCTTGGTCACAGGCGCAAGCGAAATTTGAGGCAACGGTCGGGCCGAAACGCTCCGCAGATCTTAGGGCATTGCTCCAGGGCGTGGTCGGCACCGAACTTATTCCCGCATCGCAATTGCGCGGTCACTAGTGTCACGAGACAGCTCCGCATAACCGAGAGAGCGGTCATGGCATCCGCAAGTTTGACGGCCGCCGAACTACAAGCGGGCTCCGGATCGGCCGCGGAAAAGCCACCCTACGATCCTCGCACCCGCGCGTTGATCGACGCTCCAATCGCAGCGACGCTCATTCGCCTTGCAGCACCGAACATGCTGGTCATGCTCGCGCAAACCTCGGTCGGCTTGATCGAGACCTACTTCGTCGGCAAGCTCGGCACTGATGCACTCGCCGGCGTGGCACTGGTATTTCCGGTCGTGATGCTGATGCAAATGATGTCAGCCGGCGCCATGGGGGGCGGCATTTCCTCAGCGATCGCCCGCGCGCTGGGCAGCGGGCGCCGCGCCGATGCCGACGCTCTGGCGCTTCATGCTCTCGTCATCGCGGTAATATTCGGGCTCGCATTTACGATCGCGCTCCTGGCGGGCGGGCGTTCGCTCTACGCGCTCATGGGCGGTAGCGGCGGCTCGCTTGCGGCGGCGTTGACCTACTCCACAGTCGTCTTTGCCGGCGCGATCCTGGTCTGGCTGTTCAACTCGCTGGCCAACGTCATTCGCGGAACGGGCAACATGGCGGTGCCCGCCACCGTCACTTGTGCGGGCGTCTTCGTCCTGATCCCGCTGTCTCCGTGCCTTATCTTTGGCCTAGGCCCGTTTCCTCGGCTCGGCGTTGCCGGAGGCGCGGTCGCCGTCGTGATCTACTACACGGTGGGGAGTGCCGCGCTTGCGATCTATTTACGGTCAGGCCGCAGCATCGTCCGGCTCACGCTCACGGGCATTCGCCTGCGCTGGCCACTGTTCGCCGACATTCTCCGCGTCGGTTTGGTTGCGGCTCTGATTACGGTGCAGACAAACCTCACCATAGCCATTGCCACCGGCCTCGTCGGCGCGTTCGGGCCGGCTGCCATCGCCGGCTACGGTACCGGTTCGCGCCTCGAATACCTGCTCATTCCCCTTGTCTTCGGCCTCGGCGGCCCCCTCGTTGCCATGGTCGGGACCAGCATCGGCGCCGGCCGGCGCGAGCGCGCCTTGCACGTAGCTTGGATCGGTGCTGCGATCGCGGCTGTCATTTGCGAGATCATCGGCCTTGCCGCCGCAGCGGCTCCCTACGCGTGGCTGTCGTTGTTCGACAAAGACGCGGCAATGATTGACGCCGGATCCCGCTATCTGCGTGTCGTCGGGCCGGTTTACGGCTTGTTCGGTCTTGGCATGGCGCTGTATTTCGCTTCGCAAGGCGCCGGGCGTCTGTTGTGGCCGCTGCTTGCGAACTTTGCGCGGTTGGTGATTGCGGCACTCGGAGGGTGGTTGGCCCTGCGCTGGGCCCGCAGTCTCACCGATGTTTTCATTGCGCTTGCGATCGCGCTCGCAGCCTTCGGGTTGATCAATGCGGCGGCTGTTGCCAGCGGCGTCTGGTTTCGCCACGCTGGCGCTCCGTTGGAGGGGTAGCGCTGCAGGAGCTTACTAAAATGACCGGAAAGTATTTTTTGGAGGACTTCGCGGTGGGGCAGGTTTTTGCCACGAGCAAGCTGCAGGTCGACACCGATCAAATCAAATCATTCGCGAAGCAGTTCGATCCGCAACCCTATCATCTCGACGAAGAGGCCGCGCAAAAATCACCCTTCCGTGGGTTGGCGGCCAGTGGCTGGCACACGGCCGCGCTGACCATGCGCCTTCTTGTCGAAGGCGATTTCAAACCGGCAGGCGGGATACTTGGCGTTGGTTTCGACGCGCTCAGTTGGCCAAAGCCTGTGCGTCCCGGCGACGAGCTGTATGCCAAGAGCGAGATACTCGAAGTACGGCCGTCAAAATCGCGTCCCGATCGTGGGACCATCCGGGTGCGCACCACGACCTACAATCAAAACGATGAACCCGTGCAGGAATTCACCGGCAATCTCCTGGTACCGCGCCGATCCTCCATAGCCGAATAACTCCGTCACCGCAGCCAGGGTGCAAATCCTCATGCTAAGCTTGGAGCGTTGTCCAGCCTGAAGGTCGAAAATCCGGGAGGAATGCGTCATGACGGCTACCGGGCACCGGCGAGCATCGATCGCGATTACCGGCGCGGTTTGCGCCACGCTTTGTCTGGGCGCGCCGTCCCCCATGGCGGCCGAGACCATTCAGACTGGCATGATTGGAGCATCCAATGCCACCGGCTGGATTTGGTATGTTGGAATTGAGAAAGGATTCTTCAGCGCAGCCGGCATCAATCTCGACCTTATCTATGTCCCCACAGCGTCCGGCTTGGTGCAGCAACTGGCCGCCGGTTCCCTCGACATCGTGGGCGATGTTGGCGTCGTTGAGCCGATCCACGCCGTGGAGCGTGGCGCGCCGGTCGCGCTCCTGCGCATTGTCGGCCGAGTCTCGCCCTATGAAATGCTGGCGAAACCGGACATCTCCTCGATCAAAGACCTCAAAGGCAAAACCATCTGCATCGGCGGCCTGCTCGACATCAACCGCGTCTATCTCGATCGCATCACGAAGGCCGCTGGGCTCGCCGACGGCGAATACGACATCACCGTGATCGGCAACACCGCTGGGCGCTTCGCCGCGCTGAAGTCAGGTGCGGCCGACGCCACCATGCTGGCACCGCCGGTCAACTTCTTTGCCGAAGACGCCGGCTTTCGCGACATCGGCAAGATTCTGGACTATGCCGGAGATCTGCCGTTTTCGGGCGCCAGCACGTCACTCGCTTACGCCGCAAGACACAAAGACACCCTTACCAAAGTCACTGCCGCGCTGGACAAAAGCGTCGCGTGGTTCGATGACCCAGCCAATCGGAGCGAAGCGGTCGATATCCTTGCCCGGCAGATGAAGTCGCCGCGCGAACCGGTGGAGCGAGGCTATGACTACCTGCATAAGATCGACTTCTTCGCACGCAACAACGACGTGTCGCGCTCGCGCATGCAGAATTTGATCAATGCGATGAAGGCGCTCGGCGATATCAAGAGCGGCATCACGCCCGAACGGGTGGCCATGCCGGGCCTCACTCATCTCGTCGACTGATCGGGTCGGCGCGCGAGATTCAAACGGTGGCTCCGCTGGCCGCCCGACATAGGAGCCTATCATGCGTATTCTGGTCGTCGGCGCCGGAGCAATAGGCGGCTATTTCGGCGGCCGCATGCTCGAGGCCGGCCGCGACGTGACGTTCTTGGTTCGGCCACGCCGCGCCGCGCAACTCGCCAAAGCCGGCCTTGTCATCACGAGCCGCTTCGGCAATGCGAGTCTGCCGGCACCACCGATGGTGACGGCCGATGCGTTGCACGAGCCGTTCGATCTGATTCTGCTCAGCTGCAAGGCCTACGATCTGGAGTCGGCGGCGGATTCGTTTGCGCCCGCTGTTGGCGGCAAGACTGCCATCTTGCCGCTGCTCAACGGCATGCGGCACATGGATTATCTCGCGGAACGTTTTGGCAAAAATAGCGTGCTCGGAGGGCAATGCCAGATCTCGACAACGCTCGATGCCGAAGGCCGCGTGCTCCACCTCAACGATCTGCACTTCCTTTCCTTCGGCGAGCCCGACGGCACTGTGTCGCAACGTACGCAAGCGATCGCCGAAGCTTTTGCGGGCTGCCGCTTCGAGTCGAAGCTCAGCAATTCGATCATGCAAGATATGTGGGAAAAGTGGGTGCTGATCGCTGCCGTCGCCGGCATTACCTGTTTGATGCGGGCGACAGTCGGGGACATCATTGCCGCAAATGAGATGGACCTGTCGACGGCGCTGCTCGATGAGTGTGCCGCAATCGCTGCCGCCCACGGCTTTGCGCCGAGCGCACCGTCTCTTGGGCGGGCGCGAGTCTTTATCACTACGCCCGGCTCAACGTTTGCCGCGTCGATGCTTCGCGACATCGAACGAGGAGCGCAGATCGAAGCCGATCACATCGTTGGCGATTTGCTGCACCGTGGCGCGGGAACTTCTCGCGGCCATCCGCTGCTGCGGATCGCCTATGCGCATTTAAAGGCTTACGAGGCGCGGCGAATGCGGGAGAATAATGTTTCACAGGCAGCGTAGCCTGAATGAGGGGCGATAGTGGGGACGTCTCTGGAGAACGGACATGAGCATTGCAGCACTGGAGGGCTGGACCAGCGAACAGAAACATGTGGTTGCAGCGGCCTTTCTCGGCTGGTCGCTCGACGCCTTCGATTTTTTTCTCCTCGTCTTCGTGCTCAAGGATATTGCCGCAGAGTTCAAGACCGACGTCACCGCTGTGACGATCGCCATTTTGCTGACGCTCGCAATGCGGCCGGTGGGTGCCTTCCTATTCGGGCGCGCGGCCGACCGCTGGGGCAGGCGCCCCACCTTGATGGTCGACGTCCTTTTGTACGCGTTCATCGAGTTCGCTTCGGGATTTTCACCGAACCTCATGACTCTCCTAATACTGCGCGCAATCTTCGGCATTGCCATGGGCGGCGAATGGGGCGTCGGCGCATCGCTCACGATGGAATCAATTCCGCCGCAAGCCCGCGGTTTCGTGTCGGGCCTCCTGCAATCGGGCTACCCAACAGGATATTTTTTAGCTTCGATCATCTATGGGCTGCTTTTCCAATACATCGGATGGCGCGGCATGTTCATGGTCGGCGTCATTCCAGCGCTTTTGGTCTTTTATATCCGCCGCAAGGTCCCGGAATCGCCGAGCTGGCAGCCGACGCGAGGACCTGACAACACGCTGGCTATCCTGAAATCACACTGGCGTCTCGGCATTTATACGGTCCTGCTGATGACCGCGTTCAACTTCTTTAGCCACGGAACACAAGACCTTTATCCAACCTTCCTGGAGGTCCAGCACAAGTTCTCGCCGCATCAGACCAGCTTCGTCGCGGTGATCTACAATATCGGCGCCATTATCGGCGGCATCTCGTTCGGCTCCTTGTCCGAACGTTTCGGCAGGCGGCGCATCATCATTATTGCCGCCCTCCTATCGCTCCTTGTGCTGCCGCTTTGGGCGTTTTCGACGAGCATCGTCTGGCTCGCCGTCGGCGCCTTCTTCATGCAAGTCATGGTGCAAGGCGCATGGGGCGTGATTCCGGTGCATCTAAACGAACTGTCACCGGATGACGCGCGGGGGACTTTCCCAGGATTTGTTTATCAGGTCGGCAACCTCATTGCGTCGGTGAATGCGACGCTTCAGTCCAGCATTGCGGACCACACCGACAAAAACTATGGGCTCGCCCTTGCAGTTGTGGCCGGCACGGTCGCCGTTTTGATCGTGATCCTGACGGCGTTGGGCAGCGAAGCAAGAGGCGTACGGTTCGGAACCCGCGTCGCGCCCGCTCCCGGCGCCGCAGTCGGTGCGGCCGTGTGACCGCCCGGCTGCGACGCCGCGGAGTGGCAGGGGCTGGCATAAACCCTGTATGTGCCACGTATTCCGCTGTATCGTCCCGCCGGCCAAGACACCGCGCCGATGAGCAATGATTCTCCCTACATCGTCGAGACTGCACTGAGCGGATATGAACTGCTCAACGACCCACTGCTGAATAAGGGGACGGGATTCTCTGACGACGAGCGCGATATGTTCGACCTGCACGGCCTCTTGCCGCCGCGTGTCACACCACTCGACATGCAAGTGAAGCGACGGTTGGCCGCTTTCCGCAGTCAGACCTCAGACCTTCACAAGTACGTCTTTCTGCGCGGACTGCAGGATACCAACGAGACCCTGTTCTATGCGCTGTTGACACAGAACATCGAGGAAATGATGCCCATCGTCTACACGCCGACGGTGGGTCTCGGCTGCGAACTGTTCAGCCATATTTTTCGCAAACCCCGCGGCTTGTTTCTGAGCCTGCCGCACAAGAACGACATTCGACGCATCCTCGGTCATCCCCACTTTGATCGGGTCGAGGCCATTGTGGTCAGCGATGGCGAACGCATCCTCGGCCTTGGCGATCAGGGCGCGGGCGGCATGGGAATCCCCATCGGCAAGCTCTCGCTCTATACGGCCTGCGCCGGCCTGCATCCCTCAACCACCCTGCCGATCCTGCTTGACGTCGGCACGGACAACAAGGAACGGCTGGCCGACCCGCTCTACGTCGGATGGCAGCACGAACGCGTGCGCGGCGCCGAGTATGATGCGTTGATCGAGATGTTCGTCGAGGCAGTCAGCGAGCGGTGGCCCCACGTTTTGCTGCACTGGGAAGATTTTGCGATCGGCAACGCCAACCGTCTACTGGCACGCTATCGCGACCGCCTGTGCACGTTCAATGATGACATTCAGGGCACAGCCGCCATCGCCGTTGGCACCTTGCTGAGCGCGATCAATGTTACCGGAGTGCCGCTTGAACGGCATCGCGTGGCGGTCCTCGGCGCAGGCTCTGCGGGGACCGGCATCTGCTCCCTGCTCTCGCGCGCCATGATTGAAGCCGGCGCGAGCAAAGCGCACGTGTACAGCCAATTTTATCTCGTTGACCGTGCGGGCTTGCTGGTCGAAGGGATGGAGGGGTTGCAGCCGTTCCAGGCCCCGTTCGCACAGCCGCGCGAGGCCACCGCCGGATGGACGTTGCAATGTCCTCCCCGCATCGATCTCGCCGATGTAGTCGCCAACGCGCATCCGACGGTACTCATCGGCACCTCCGGCCAGTCGCACGCCTTCTCTGAGCAAGTGATACGATCGATGGCGCGCAGTGTGCCACGGCCAATCATCTTCCCCCTGTCGAACCCGACCGAACGCAGCGAGGCGAAGCCGCAGGATCTTTTTGCTTGGACCGACGGGCGTGCCGTCATCGGCACCGGAAGTCCATTTCCACCGATCCGGCGCGACGGTAAGGACTTTCGCGTCGATCAAACCAATAACGCCTATGTGTATCCGGGCATCGGCCTTGGCGTGATTACGGTGCAGGCGCGGCGCATTTCCGACGGGATGTTCCTTGCCGCGGCGCGAGCCGTCGCCGAATTGTCGCCCGCACGGCACGACCCGGCAACCAACCTGCTCCCACCGCTGGTGGATTTACGCAAAATCTCATTCCACGTGGCAATTGCCGTGGCCAAGCAGGCCATCACCGAAAAGCTGGCGGATGCGCGTGCGGAAGCAGACATCGTGGCTGCGGTGCAAGCTAAGATGTGGGAGCCGGTTTATGCCCGCTACCGTCGGCTGTCGCGTCCGTGTGGTGCTTAAGACAGCCGCCGCTGGCCAGCGCCGAAGCTAACCGCAAACGTTTTTAATCAGGAGCTTTCCATGTCCATCTCCATCTCGGATCTGTTTTGGGTTTTTTTCATAATCGTCGCTTTACAGCCAATGATCCGGCAATGGATCGTGAATTCCGCGCGCACGCGCAAAATCATGCAGATCGAGAGCAAGCGCGGTTCGCGGGTGATCCTGCTCGTGCATCGGCAGGAAACCATGCGGCTCCTGGGCTTTCCGATTCTGCGCTACATCGATATCAACGATTCCGAAGACGTGCTGCGCGCGATCCAGTTGACCGGCGACGACGTCCCGCTCGACATTATTCTCCATACCCCAGGCGGCCTTGTGCTCGCCGCGCTGCAAATCGCCCGCGCCGTCGGCGACCACAAAGGAAAGGTGACGGTGTTCGTGCCGCACTATGCCATGTCCGGCGGGACGCTGATTGCGCTCGCCGCCGATGAGATCGTTATGTCCAAATACGCCGTCCTGGGACCGGTCGACCCGCAATTGGGTCCATCGCCGGCTGCCTCCTTGCTCAAAGTCGTTGAGCAGAAGCCCATCGCCGAAATCGACGACGAGACCTTG
>Ga0335078_10014154_pt1 | contig 11831 bp, 10 predicted proteins | sample Lox_Sample_32_FD_206711 | JGI IMG/M metagenome (GOLD analysis project Ga0335078, IMG submission 206711) | Soil microbial communities from Loxahatchee National Wildlife Refuge, Florida, United States - Lox_Sample_3.2 | ecosystem: Environmental > Terrestrial > Soil > Wetlands | place: USA... | reverse complement strand
AGCACCATCGGCGCCAGGAACAGGCGCATCTCGTCGACCTCGCCGGCGTCGAGGAACGCGCCGGCCAGGTGCGGCCCGCCCTCGAGCAGGATCGAGCCGACGCCGTCGGCGCCCAGCTGGTCGAGCGCGGAGCGCACTCGGGCGGTCTCGTTCTCCCCGGGAGCCACGATCACGTCGGCGCCGTGGGTGGCCAGGGCGTCGGTTGCCGCGCGCGGCGCGGCGCGCGAGACGACCACGGTCAACGGGACCTGGCGCGCATCACGCACGAGCTTTGAGCTCAACGGCAGTCGCGCCCATGAATCGAACACCACCCGGCGCGGCTGGCGCACCACGCCGTCGATCCGCGCCGTCAGCTGCGGGTCGTCGGCCAGCGCGGTCCCGATCCCGACGACCACGGCGTCGCACTGCGCGCGCCAGCGGTGGGCCAGCTGGCGGCTGGCCTCGCCGGAGATCCACTTCGAGTCGCCCCCCCGCGTGGCGACCTTGCCGTCGAGCGTCATCGCAGACTTGAACAGGACCCATGGGCGGCCGGTGCGGGCGTGCTTGCGAAAGGGCTGGTTCAGCAGCCGGGCGCGGCTGGCCAGCTCGCCGTCGGCGACCACTACTTCGATCCCCTCGTCGCGCAGGATGCCGAGACCGCGCCCCGAGGCGTGCTCGCTGGGATCGTCGGAGGCGACGACCACGCGCGCGATCCCCGCCGTTCTGATCGCGTCGGTGCACGGCGGCGTCTTGCCCTGGTGGCAGCACGGCTCGAGCGACACGTACATGGTCGCTCCGACCAGGTCGCGCTCGCCGGCGGCGGTGATCGCCTCGACCTCGGCGTGCGGCCCGCCAAGCGCCTGGTGGAAGCCCTCGCCCAGGATCTCGTCCTGGCGGCCGATCACCGCCCCGACCATCGGGTTCGGGCTGACCCGGCCGCGCCCGCCCTCGGCCAGCTCGATCGCTCGGGCGAGATGGCGAAGATCGATCTCTGTGGGTGCGCGCATGGTGATCTTTGAGGATATGCGCCTGTGTCAGCGCTTCGTAAATGTTCGTTTTCCGCGAAGCGTCTCTGACGGTTTTCCGGCGCGACTCCCGCTACCGTGTGTCCACCCCATGGACGCGCGCGGAGCGCTCCTTCTTGCCGGCGGGCTCGTTTCAGACTTACGGCCCGACGTGAACCCATGAAGCTGATCATCCAGATTCCCTGCTTCAACGAGGAACAGCAGCTCCCCACCACGCTGGGGCACCTGCCGCGTGACGTGCCCGGGTTCGACAGCGTCGAGTGGCTGATCATCGACGACGGCTCGAGCGACCGGACCGTCGAGGTCGCGCGCCGCCAGGGCGTCGACCACGTCGTTCGCCTGACCAATCACAAGGGCCTCGCCGCGGCGTTCCAGGCGGGCCTCGACGCCGGGCTGAAGCTCGGCGCCGACGTGATCGTCAACACCGACGCGGACAACCAGTACGAGGCGAAGGACATCCCCAAGCTGGTGGAGCCGATCGTGCGCGGCGAGGCGGACATGGTCGTCGGGGACCGCCAGGTGCAGAACATCGACGAGTTCTCGGCCGGCAAGAAGCTCCTCCAGCGTCTCGGCTCGTGGGTCGTCCGGCACGCGTCGGCGACCGGGATCCCCGACACCACCTCTGGCTTCCGCGCCTACAACCGCGAGGCGGCGCTCCAGATGCAGGTCGTCTCGAAGTTCACCTACACGCTCGAGACGATCATCCAGGCCGGGAAGCTCGAGGTCGCGATCGACCACGTGCCGGTTCGGACCAATCCCAAGACACGCGAGTCGCGGCTGTTCCCGTCGGTCGGGGCCTACGTGCGCCGCAACGCGCTCACGATCTTCCGCGTGTGGGCCCAGTACGAACCACTGAAGCTGTTCTGGACCGGCGCGCTGATCTTCGGAATCCCCGCCGTGGGGCTGTTCATCTGGTTCCTCGTCCTGTTCATCGTGCACGGCGGCCGATCCGGGCACGTCCAGGCCCTGATCCTCGGCGCGGTGCTGTTCATCGCCGCCATGCTGCTCGTCGCGCTCGGGGTGATCGGTGACCTGATGGCCGCCCAGCGCACCCTGTCCCAGCGCACGTTCGAGCGCGTGCGGCGGATCGAGCTCCAGCTCGGGATCCGGCCCTCGCACTACGAGCCGGGAGCGCCGGCGCACGCGCCTCTCGATCCTGACCTGAGCGCGACGCCGCCCGCCCCCGACCGCAGGGCGCTCGAGGTATGACCGACCTGTCCGGGGTCACTCCAGCCACCGGCGGCGGACCGACGGCGGTTCCCACCGGCAACACCTACGACAAGTACGGCTCGACCAACCCGGTCGTGCGGCATCTGATGGCCGGATTCGAGCGCACTCTCGACCGCCTGTTCACGCGCGCCGGGCCGAAGTCGGTGCTCGACGTTGGCTGCGGCGAGGGGGTGCTGACCTATCGCTGGGCCGAGCAGCTGGGCGAGAAGCCGATCGTGGGGATCGATCTGGCCGATCCGAAGCTGGCGGCGGAGTGGCGCACCCGCCGGCGCGAGAACCTCGAGTTCCGCACGTTCGCCGGCGGAGCGCTGCCGTTCCCGGACCGCTCGTTCGACCTGACCGCCGCGATCGAGGTGCTCGAGCACGTCCCCGACCCGGAGCGGACCGTGGCCGACATGGCGCGTGTGTCCGCCCGGTTCCTGCTCGTCTCGGTACCCCGCGAGCCGCTGTGGCGCGCGCTCAACGTGGCCCGGGGCGCGTACGTGCGAGACCTCGGGAACACCCCCGGCCACCTCAACCACTGGTCCAAGCGCGGGTTCATCCGGATGGTCGAGAGCCACGGCGAGGTGGTCGAGGCGCGCTCGCCGTTCCCGTGGACGATGCTGCTGGTGCGGGTCTCCTGATGGCCGGCGCCAACCCCTCCGAGAGCACCGCCACGGCCACGGCACCACCGCCGGCCGCCGCGCCGGGCCGGGCCGACCAGAACGGACACCCGCCCGAACCCGAAAAGCGCTCGTACGCCTCCGGCGCCCGGATCCTGACCATCGGGATCGCCTCCACCGGGATCTTCACCTTCCTGTACCTGGCCACGGCCAGCCACGTGCTCGACCCGGCGTCCTACAGCCGCATCTCACTGTGCTGGGCGATCATGTTCGTGATCCTGTCGGTGATCTACCGGCCGGTCGAGCAGCTGCTCTCACGGACGATCGCCGACCGCCGCGCGCGCGGGCTGCACGGCCATCCGCTGCGGATCCCGGCGACGATCCAGTTCGGGTTCGCGATCGTGTTCCTGATCGTCGCGCTGAGTATGCGGTCCGAAATCGAGCAGGGGATCTTCGACGGCTCGAGCGCGCTGTATTGGATCCTGGTCATCGGCGTTCTTGCCTACTCGGCCAGCTACTTCGCGCGCGGTTGGCTGGCCGGACACGAGCGCTTCGCGCTGTACGGCGGCCTGGTGTTCCTCGAGGCGACCTCGCGCTACGTGTTCGCGCTGATCGTCGCGGTCGGGATCGCGTCGGGTCAGGGCGCGGTCGGGCTCGGCATGGCGGTCGCGCCGTTCGCCTCCCTGGCCGTGATCCCGTTCGCCTTCTCCCGCCTGCGGGTCAAGGGGGCCGAGGGCGTGCCGGCCTTCGACGCCGCCGGGGAGGGACCCGCCCACGCCGAGATCGAGGAGGCCGCGGCCGACCTAAGCATGAAGCACGGCGCCGGGTTCGCGGTGTCGGTCGTCGGCATCATGCTCGCCGAGCAGACCCTGATGAACGCAGGCGTCCTGATCGTCGCCGCCAAGGCGGGAGGCTCCGCGGCTCTCACCGTCGGAATCACCGGTTTCGTGTTCAACGTGATGCTGATCGTGCGCGCGCCGCTTCAGCTGTTCCAGGCCATCCAGACCTCGATCCTCCCCCACCTGGCCGGTCTCGAGGCCCGCGAGAGCGCGGAGGAGTTCCACCGGGCGATTCTCATGACCGTGAGGGTGATCGCGGTGTTCGCCGGCGCCGTGGCGATCGGGCTGCTCACCATCGGCCCACAGGTGATGACTGCACTGCTGGGTGACAAGGGCTTCCCCTACGGCCGGATCGGGCTCGCGTTGGTGGGGCTCGGCATGGGACTGCACCTGACCGCCGGCACGCTCAACCAGGCGGCGCTGGCCCGCGGCCGCGCCCCGCTCGCCGCGGCGGCCTGGCTGACCTCGGCCGCGCTGTTCGTCGCGTTCATGCTCTCGAAGGCGATCAGCAACCAGGTGACCCTGGTCGAGGTCTCCTACTTCACCGCCGCACTCGTGCTGTGCGGCCTGCTGTGGGCGATCTACCGGCGGGGACCTCTCGGTGGCAAGGGCGGCCGCTCGGCTGATGAGGGAGCGCCTGGACGCCCTCAGACGACCCCGAAGGCCGTTCAGAGGGTCGTCTGAGCGCGTTGCGCGCGACCTAACTGTTGAGGCTCTTACAGGCGGCCTGCTTGGCGGCTGCCTTTTCGAGCTCGGGGTTGCTCAGACCGCTGGCGTCGATGTTGTTGAGCGAGCCCTTGACGCTCGTGCCGAGTGCCTGGGCGGCGATCTTGAACGACGCGGCCGAGTCGGTCGGGAGCGAGATGGCCTTGTTCGACGCCTTCTTCATCGCGTCCCTCAACTCGGTGAACGCCCTGACGATCGTTCCCGACACGGCCTCGCCGCCCGAGATGTCCGGGGTACCGGCGGATTTGATCTGTGTGAGGGCGTGCTCGGAGTCCTGTTCGACCGCGGTCAGGAACCCCTGGAGCGTCCGCTTGGCCTGCTTGGCGTTCGTGGCGGTGGTGTTGTTCAGTGCGCTCGAGCGGGTCACGACGTCCCGCTCCAGGGGCGAGATCGCCGAGCACACGGTGGCCACGTACTTGGACGGGCTGACCTTGGCCGAGCCGCTCGATCCTCCCGATCCCCCACACCCCGCAGCTAGGAAGACGGCGATCAGGAGGGCGATCGCGCAGCGAAGAGCGGCCGGGGGCACCACCGGCAGGCTATCGTCGCCTCGGACGCGATGCGCCGAGCCAGGAGCGCGCCTCACACGATCACAACGGGTTCAGGCGATCCCGGCGGCAGCGACGATCGACGCGTAGGCCGCCGCCGGATCGGGTGATCCGAACACCGCCGACCCGGTGACCAGCAGGTTCGCGCCGGCCTCCACGCACGGCCGTGCTGTCTTCTCGTGCACGCCGCCATCGACCTCGAGCGCGACGTGGTCGGGCAGCGCCAGTCGCATGCGCGCCAGCTTGTCGAGCGACCACAGGATGAACTGCTGCCCGCCCCACCCGGGGTTGACGCTCATGCAGAGGGCCAGATCGAGCACCTCGTGCTTGATCTCCTCGAGGGCGGACACCGGCGTCGCCGGAGTGATCGCCGCGCCGGCCGCGCAGCCCGCCTCGCGGATGGCCGACAGCGTGTAGTGGACGTGCGGCGTGGCCTCGACGTGAATCGTGATGCTGTCCGCGCCGGCCCGGGCGACATCGTGGATGTAGCGCTCGGGGCGCTCGATCATCAGGTGCACATCGATGACCGCGCCGGCGCCGTGCACCCGATCGGCCAGCGCTTCGACCATCAGGGCTCCGAACGTGATCGGCGGCACGAAGTGGCCGTCCATCACGTCGACGTGGATCACGCGGGCGCCGGCCGCCAGGACCTCGTCCACCTGCTCTCCGAGGCGGGCGAAGTCCGCCGACAGGATCGACGGGGCGATCCGCCGCTCTCGGATCAGACGCAGGGTGGCGTCGGCGGGCTGACCGGTCTCGATCGCCAAAGTCAGTCAGTCCTAGACCGCTCGCAACATGCTGCCGTGGCAGTGGTTGCAGGCGACGATCGCCGTGCTGGACATCCGCACGATCGTCGAGTGCTCGCCGCAGTTCGGGCACACCGAGACCAGCTCATAGCGCTGCAGACAGTAGACACAGCGATAGCGCCCGGGGGCCGCCGTCGGACGAAGCCACGGCTCGCCGCATCCCGGGCACTCGGGTCCGAGCTTGGGAGCGGAGTCGGTCAACGTTCAAGGAAGGTTAACGAGCCCGGCGGGCGTTCACTAATGAAGGTCACGGCGGACCACTCACCGCCGTCGCAACCGCGCGACGAAGAACCCGTCGGTGCCTTCGCGGTGTGGAAGCAGTTGCACGCCGGGACCGGACCGGGCGACGCCCAGCTCGGGCCACCACGCATCCAGCTCCTCCGCCTCGAAGTCGGGATGCCGACTCAGGAACGTTTCGACCAGATCGGGACCTTCGGCCCGGGAGATCGTGCATACCGAGTACACGAGCGCCCCGCCGGGCGCCAGGACCGAGGCACCGGCGGCGAGGATCCGGCTCTGGAGCGTCGCAAGCTCTCCGATCGCCTCCGGGCGGGCACGCCAGCGCAGGTCCGGACGCGACTGAAGCGTGCCGAGTCCGCTGCACGGTGGATCGACCAGAATCCGATCGAACAACGGCGAGGCGTCACGGCGCGCACCGGCGTCCCCCACCTCGACCCGCACGCACGACGCCCGCATCCGCGCCACCGTGCGCTCGAGCGCGGCCGCCCGGCCGGGATGGCGCTCCACCGCGACGATCTCGCCCCGATCCTCCATCAGGGCAGCGAGATGAGTCGTCTTGCCGCCCGGGGCGGCGCACAGGTCCAGGACGCACTGACCGGGCTCGGGAGCCACGATGCGCGAGACGAGCATCGAGGCGCGGGATTGGGGCTGCACCGCCCCCGACCGCCACAGGTCCGATCCCTGCATGTCGAACGGGCCGTTGAGGACGAGCCCCTCGGGCAGCGCCGGCGCCGGCCGGCTGGGCACCGGGAGGTCCGCCGTCACCTCCGAAACTCGAGCGACCAGCGCGTTGACGCGAAGCGCGGACTCGGCGGGCTCGTTGACCACGCGCATGAGCGCACGCGCCGCGTCCCCACCCAGCTCATCCCACCATTTGCTGGCCAGCCAGCCAGGCACGGAATAGAGCAACGCGGCCCCCTCGGGCGAGGCGTCGTCGAGCCCGGACACGATCCCAGCGCCGTCGCGAGCGGCTCGCCGCAGGACCGCGTTGACCAGCCCGGCCGCATGCGGGCGGGAGCGCTTGGTCAGCTCGACGCCCTCGTTGACGACCGCGTGATCCGCGGCGCCGCCCAGATACAGCAACTCGAACAGGCCCAACCGCAGCACCGCGAGCACGGGCGGATCCAACCTCTCCAGCGGCCCACGGAGCAGCGCCCGTGCCACGTGATCGAGCGTCGCGAGTCGCTGCACCGTGCCGTAGCTCAGCGCCATGGCGAGGGCGCGGTCACGCGGCTCGAGCCGCGCCGCCTCGCCGGCGAAGGCCCGGTCGGCGTACGCGCCCTCCTCGAACACACGGCGGACGACCCGCAGCGCGCACGCGCGGGCCGGCGAGACGCCTCCGCGGGCCTTGGTCGGGGGCAAGGCGGGCACTACCTCCGACGGCCCCGGAGGTAGTCCTCGCCGCTCATCGGGCGCCGTCCCGCCGGCTGGACGACGAGCAGCTCGAGCGCGCCCACGGCGCACCCGAGCACCGGACGCGGCCCGTCGAGCGACAGCTCGCCCTGGGGTGGGCCGCCGGGCAGGACGCGCGCGTCGCTCACCCCGAGGCGCTCGCCGTGCGCCAGCACGACGTGAGCGCCGACGTGAGGCGTCAGAGCCCGCACGGTCCGCTCCAGCTCGACGGCCGGACGGGAGGGATCGAGCACGCGGTCCTCGGGGCCGATCTTGGCCGCGTAGGTGGCGCGCTCGTCATCCTGTGCCACGCACGGCGGCGACTCGCCGAGCGTTCGGATCAGGAGCTCGGCGCCGAGCTCCTCGAGGCGCGGCGCGAGGCTCCCATACGTGTCATCGGGCCCGATCGGCTCGGTGGCCTGGGCGCAGACGGGTCCGCTGTCGAGCCCCTCGCCGACCTGCATGATCGACACGCCGGTGACCTCGTCACCGCTCAGGATCGCTCGCTCCACCGGCGCCGCCCCGCGCCAGCGCGGGAGGAGCGACGGATGCACGTTCAGCATCGGGTAGCGCGACAGCAGCGGCTCCTTGATCAGCGCCCCGAACGCGCACACCACGACCGTGTCGGGTCGTGCATCGTCGATCAGCGCCAGTCCCGGCTCCTCGTTGACCGAGTCCGGCTGAGCCAGATCGATCCCGAGCTCGCGGGCGACGTCGGCGACGGGCGGCGAGGCGAGCTTGCGGCCGCGGCCCTGGGGGCGGTCCGGGCGGGTCACGACCAGGACCGGCCGATACGGCGAGTCGGCGAGCCGGCGCAGCACAACGGCGGCGAACGCAGACGTGCCGAGGTAGACGGTGGTGATTATGCGGCCTGCTGACCCTCGCGCAGGACCCGCATGGCCTCCTTGCGCTGCTCGCGCGAGGTCCGGTCGAGGATCAGCACCCCGTCGAGGTGGTCGATCTCGTGCTGGATCACCCGCGCCTCCAGCCCCGAGGCTTCGATCATGATCGGCTCACCGAACTCGTTGAGTGCGCGGACGCGGATGTGGATCGGGCGGTCGACGTCGACCAGCACGCCCGGAAGGCTGAGGCAACCCTCCTCCATCGACTCCGACTCGCGGCCCGACCACTCCACCTCGGGGTTGATCAGCGCGGCGAGGGCGGCGTGCTGCTGCACCTTGTAGACGAGCAGGCGATGCACCACGCCGACCTGGGTGGCGGCCAGCCCGACGCCGATCGCGTCGTCCATCAGCGCCCCCATCCGCGCGACCTCGTCTCGCAGCGCGTCGTCGAAGCGCTCGATCGCCCGGGCTTTGGTGCGGAGCACCGGGTCGCCGAAGCTGCGGATCTGAGCCAGGGCGGCGTCGCGACGCGCTGCGGCCTCGGGATCGAGCTCGGGCTGCTCGCGATCATCGGGCTCGACGCCCGCCTCGGGCTGGGGCTCGAGCGCGGCCTCAGGCTGCGGATCGGTTTCGGCGTAAACGCTGTCGGGGCTCACAGATTGAGCTTAGTCTCTATCACTGCGGGTCGGGGTCGACGCTCACGCTGACCCCGCGCCGGACGGCTAGAGCGGCGCACTCGTCGACCGCGCCACCGACCGCGCGGACCATCGCCAGCCGGTCGGCGCACTTGATCACGAGCTGGCTGCGCGACCGGCCGCGCAGCCGGAACAGCGGCGCGGGCCCGAGCACGGTGCCGCCGGCGGGAGCGATCAGAGCGTGCAGCCGCGTCGCGAGGTCGTGGGCCTCGGTGGCCTCTGGCGCGGAGCAGACAACCCGGATCAGCGAGCCGTAGGGCGGGTACGCGAGCACCTCGCGCCGCTTCAGCTCCAGCCCGAGGAACCCGTCGGAGTCATGACGCGCCGCGAGCGTGATCGAGCGCGCGGCAGGAGCCAGCGTCTGGACGAGGACGCGAGCGGGCGGTCCGGAGTCGAAGCCCCGCCCCACACGCCCCGCAAGCTGCGTGACCAGCGCGAACGTGCGCTCTTCCGCCCGGAAGTCCGGAAAGCGAAGCGTCTGATCCGCGTCGAGCACCACCCCGAGCGCGATGTCGGCGAAGTCGTGCCCTTTGGCGACCATCTGGGTCCCGAGCAGGACGCCGGACGACGCGGACTCGAACCGGGCCAGCGTGTCGGCCAGGCGGCCCTTGCCGGCGGTGGCGTCGGTGTCGAGACGGAACACCGGGAGCTCCGATCCGAAGGCGTCTCGCAACTCGCGCTCGATGCTCTCGGTCCCGGCTCCGTGGCGCGCGACGGCGACCGAGCCGCACTCCTCGCACCGGCTCGGCGCCCGTCGCCGGTGCCCGCAGTGGTGACAGGCCAGGAAGCCCTGAGCCCCGTGCAGCACGAGAGCGACCTCGCAGTTCGGGCACATCCACACCTGCCCGCAGCCGCGGCAGGCAAGGAAGTTCGACCACCCGCGCCGGTTGAGCAGCACGATCGCCTTGGCGCCCGCCGCGCGCACGTCGGCCAGCGCCATCCGCGTGCGGGGGTGCAGCGGGTGATGCACGCCGCACATGTCGAGCACCTCGACCGGGGGAAGCGGGCGGCCGTCGATGCGGCGCGGTAGCCGCAGGCGGTGAAGCGCGACGACGCTCTCGGGGCGTGGCGTGGCGCTCCCGGCCAGCAGCACCGACCCGTGCTGTCGCGCCCGGCGCAGCGCGACCGTCCGAGCGTCGTAGCGAGGGTCGCCCTCGTGCTTGTAGGACGGGTCGTGCTCCTCGTCGACCACGATCAGCCCGATGTCGTCCAGCGGCGCGAACACCGCCGAGCGCGGCCCGACGCAAACGCGCGCCTCGCCGCTGCGCAGGCGCAGCCACTCGTCGTGGCGCTCGCGCCGGCCGAGCCCGGAATGGAGCACCGCGACGACGTCGCCGAACCGGGCCTGGAACCGGGCCACGGTCTGCGGGGTGAGCGCGATCTCCGGCACCAGCACGATCGCCCCCCGCCCGGCGGCCAGCGTCGCCTGGACCGCCTGGAGGTACACCTCGGTCTTGCCCGAGCCGGTCACGCCGTGGAGCAGGAACCGCCCGCCGGTGCGCTCGTCGCCGCCCAGCGCCGGCAGGATCGCGTCGAGCGCGTCGCGCTGCTCGCCCGTCAGCTCCGGCACGCCGTCGAGGCGGCGCCCCACGGCCCGGTTGACCGGCCGCTTGACAGGGTCCACCGAGGTGAACTCGACCAGCCCGCGCGACTCGAGGCGACGCAGCGTGTCCCGCCCCAGCGCGGTGACCGGAGCCGGTCCCGCGTTCTGTAATTGCGTGAGGACGGAGCGCTGGCGGTCGGTCAGTCGCCCCTCGCCCAGCAGGGCCTTCTCCCCCGGTTCGGTCAGCGCCGCGATCTGCACCGGCTTGCGGCGTGCGGCACCCGGCGCGTCCGGCGGGAGCACGAGCCCGAGCGCCCGCGCGGGCGTCGAGCAGTACTGCTCGGCGATCCATCTCGCCAGCGCGACCAGGTCGGGTGGCACCCCGGGCGGCAGCACAGCGTCCGGCTCGGCCAGCCGCTCCAGGGCCAGCTCGGACTCGCGGGCCAGCTCGAGCACCACGCCGAGCGTCTTCTGGTGGCCGAACGGGACGCGCAGCACGGCCCCGACCCCCACGTCGGACTGTTCCGGGCGCAGCCGGTAGTCGAACGGCCCCCGCACCGCGCGGGTGAGGGTGAGCGGCTCGACGCGCGCAATAATCGGTGCGGACCCGGTCAGGTTGGCGTGCATGGGCGCACCGGAGGGTAGAGTCAGGCCAGGATGACGGCCGAGCGTCTCGCCCAGGGCCTGCGCGAGCGGGCGCCAGGTGGCATCGACCGGGAGCCCGAGGTGATGTCCCCTGCCTCCATTCTGGCCATCTGCGACCGCCTGCTGGACGAGGTGGGGCGGCGGCGGCACATGTTCGCGTGGCTACGCGCGCCCGGTGCCGGCGCCGGCGAGTGGCTCCCCGTCGACGCCTACTACCCGCGTGCGCGGCTCGTCGTGATGTGCGGCGCCGCCCGCGATGCCCACGACACGCTGTATCGCGAGCTCATCCCTGCCCGCGGGCTTGGCCTCCTGATCCTCGATCCGGACGGTCTGGGCGACGATCCGGACGCGGCGCGCGCGACGCTGGCGGCCAAGCTGTTCGACCTCGAGCACCTGCCCGGCCGGACACCAGTGCCGGGACAGGCGGGCGCGACGACGCCCCCGACCTCCCCCACGCCCGAGCCCGAGTGGACCCCGGTCAAGGTTGAGCGCATGGCGGTCGCGCCGGCGGTCGAGCAGGGCGTGGGCATGGTCCTCGGGCTGGCGCTGGCCGTCGTGTTGATCGCCGAGGTGTACCTCGATGTGGTCTACGTGTTCGGCGCCGGACGCGTGTTGCTCGGGTTCGCGATCGCGCTCGAGGCGTGCTCGCGCGCGCTCGGAACGGCCGCCGCGGCGCGCGCCGGCGAGCGGGCCTGGGCGCTGGCGTGCGCGATCTTCGG
>Ga0335078_10014153_pt1 | contig 11831 bp, 11 predicted proteins | sample Lox_Sample_32_FD_206711 | JGI IMG/M metagenome (GOLD analysis project Ga0335078, IMG submission 206711) | Soil microbial communities from Loxahatchee National Wildlife Refuge, Florida, United States - Lox_Sample_3.2 | ecosystem: Environmental > Terrestrial > Soil > Wetlands | place: USA... | reverse complement strand
GGCCCCGTTGGACCGACCGGAGCCACCGGAAAAACGGGAGCCACCGGGCCGACCGGAGCGGGTGGGCCGACAGGAGCCACCGGCACGACCGGCGCGACGGGATCGACGGGTGTGACCGGGACGACAGGTACGACGGGTCCGACCGGTTTGAGCGGTCCGCAAGGAGCCACTGGCCCGCAGGGGCCGACCGGCCCCACCGGCGGGAAGGGCAACAAGGGTAGCAAGGGCGGAGTGGGACCGGCTGGACCGACTGGACCGACTGGCCCCGGCGGCCCCAACGGCCCCACCGGCCCTAACGGCCCCACCGGCAACCAAGGATCGCAGGGCCCCACGGGAACTCAAGGGTCTAACGGACCGACGGGGAACGTTTTCAACATGGATCCCACAGTGCGTGGGACTACCAGCACTCGTTACACAGTTCCCGACACCGATACCTATATTTACTATCGGGTGGGTAATGATGGCGTCAGCTCGCCGGGTCTCTTGCAATTGCCGCACGCCAATGTGGCGGGAAAGATAATTGTGGTGATTCCCTCGAAGGCCAATTCCAGCCCGAACGGAAGCAGCGGGACAAACATAACAACCCAGACCGGCGACACCATAATCAACTTTGACGGCACATCGACTGATTCCACTGAGGACAACTCGCAAATCCTGATCAGCGACGGCAACACTCACTGGATCCGAGTTGATATCGATTGACGATCTGAGCGGGCAGCGCCCTGCCCTGCCGCACCGGCGACAGGATCCGGAACGGACGTGCCCGTCGCCAGCGTTACGTAACGCCGGCGGCGAACCGCCCGTTCCGGGTCTTGCCGCCGGTGAGGATAGGTGCCTAGAAACTAAAATTTCTTTCAAATTCTCACTAGACTCTTACGGGAATTGCTGTAGAATGATCCCTTCAACCAATTCCACGCAAGAGGAGAGTATGGGATGTCCCAACCGTTCATAGGCGAGATTCGAATGTTCGGGGGGCTTTTCGCTCCCTATGGCTACGCGTTCTGTCAAGGCCAGTTGCTGTCGATCAGCCAATATCAAGCATTGTATGCCTTGATCGGCACCACTTATGGCGGGGATGGTGTCAACACTTTCGCGCTGCCGGACCTGCAGGGGCGGGTGCCACTACACGCCGGCGCCGACTCCTTTGGAAACACCTATGTCCAGGGAGAGAAGGCCGGTACGGAGTCCGTCACCCTGACCTCACAACAGAACCCGGCCCATAGTCACACGGTAGTAGCGCAGACCACCGCTAACGCCAAGAGCCCGTCGAATACTGTCTACGGGGGCGGCGGGACATCGATTTACAGGGCGTCGCCCTCCACCCAGATGAACGGGGCCATGGTAGGGGTCACCGGCGGCCAGCCGCACGACAACATGATGCCGTATCTGGTGATCAACTTTATCATCGCGTTGCAAGGCGCTTTCCCGTCCCGGAATTAGTCGCAGTGGGCATTTCGAAGGAGACTGAAGAACGATGTCGACACCATATCTTGGCGAGATTCGCGCGGTAGCTTTCAATTTCGCGCCGAAGAACTGGGCGCTGTGTAACGGTCAGCTCATGGCGATCAACCAGAACCAGGCGCTTTTTGCCATTCTAGGAACCACCTACGGCGGTAATGGAACCACCACTTTTGCGCTTCCCAATTTGCAAGGCAGAGTGCCGGCCCACCCCGGGAACAGTATCCTCCTGGGTCAGCTGGGAGGTGCGCCGTCGGTGACGCTGAATGGCAATCAGATCGGCCATGGGCACTCGGTTTCCGCAGCGGCGAGTGCCAGTACGAATACGGCGGCCGGCAATTTCCCCGCGTCCAGCGCTACCAATCTGTACGGCTCCAGCCCCGACACGAACATGAACACAAGCATCGTATCGTCCTCCGGCAATACCCAGCCGCACTCCAACATGCAGCCATACCTGGCGGTCTACTACATCATCGCGCTGGTGGGTATTTTCCCATCTCGAAACTAAAGAGGAGAATCAGAAGAAATGGGCGGCAACCAATATCTAGGCGAAATCCGGGTTTTCGCGGGCAACTTCGCCCCCAGTGGCTGGGCACTCTGTAACGGGCAGTTACTGTCCATCTCCCAGAACACGGCTCTCTTTTCCCTTTTGGGCACCACCTACGGCGGGAATGGCACCAGCACCTTCGCGCTTCCGAATTTGCAAAATATGGTGCCCATGAGCTTTGGAAATGGTTCTGGGCTCACGCCGCGCGTCCAAGGTGAAACGGCTGGTGAAACTACCGTCACGCTGACCTTCAACCAAGTTGGCGCGCACAATCACACTTTCGGCTGCGCGGCCGGCAGCAAGGGAGAGAACGCCACGGTGACCAACCAGTCGAACGGCGACCTGCTCCCGGGGACCAATGTCTATGCCACGGCGAAGGACAGCACGATAATGAACCCCGGCATGCTGAAACCGACTCCGAGCGGGCCGCATGAGAACATGCAGCCGTATTTGGGAGTGACGTTTATCATCGCGCTGACGGGCGTGTACCCGGCGCGGAACTAGCTGGGCAGCGCATGCGGAACGCACGTCCCGTCGCCCTGCCCCACTGCCAGCGCTTCCAGGCGCCGGTAGTGCGGCCCGATCCATAGCTCCGCCAGCTCGCGGACCTGGGCCGATGCTTCTCTGTGCTTGCTCTCCGAATCGCTGGTAAACGGCTGTTGCGGGTCTTTCACGTTGAGCCTTGCGATGTCCTTCATCCGCGCGACGTCCGCCGCCGTCAGCTGGTAACCGAGGTGCGCCGGAAGCGCCTCCCAAACGGCATCCGGTAGCTGCCGGTAGTGGATCGGCTTTCCCAGTGTATCGGGAAGGGAGCGAGCCGCCGATTCGCAGAGTACTCCCAGCACGCGCGCCGCATACTCCTCCATGCTCATCGCAGCTACCTGAGACAGCGGAAGGCCCATCAGTTCCAAACCGACAACTCCCGGGATCGTCGCAGCGGAAGGACCGCGGAGATTCGAGACCATTACCTCCACTGGATCGCGGTACAGGAAGATCCAGGGGACCTCGGGAAACGCCTGCCGCACAAATGGCAGATGGGCTGTGCTGCGGCCATCCAGCTTGATGAAGTAGTGCTGCTCCGCGCCCGTGCGACGCTGCCCCAAGGCGCTTACCGCCCAGCGCAGCCAGTCGATTCTCTGGGCGGCCGGCACATCCGGCGCGCGCAAGTGAGAGCGGATGAGAGCGTCAATGGGACCAGCCTCCGATAGCACCAAACTGGTTGGCAGCGACGCCAGGAGTTGCGACACCAGCGTAGAACCGCAGCGCGACATGTGAAAGATGAAACCGGTGGGTTTGAGACCAGGGCTGCGGGCGTGCCATTCGGCGAGGGCGTCCATCGAGGTTTGATGCCGGAAAAGGGTGTTGAAGGGCGTTTCTAGGGCTTGCTGGATGGTCGTATCGAAGAACGCGTCGGTGAATCGGCCGGCGCCGAGATAGCACCATTCCACCAGCGGCTCGGCGCCCTGCCAGTAGACCCGCATCGGTACCCAGCCTTCCAGAAGGAGGGCGCTCATTGATCGAGCCATCGTTCGAGCCAGGCGCGGCGGTTAGCGTTCGCCACGGCATGCAGGTCCTGCTCTGAGAAGTCGTACCCGCGCTCGCGGCCTAGGGCTAAAACCTTGGCGAAGAGGGGTGCCGCGTCGGGGATGGCCCGAAGCTCCTCTTGCAGGGCTTGGTCGCTGAGGACTAGCAGTCGGAATTGGGAGAAATCTAACATGGATTGGCGAGGCTCCGCTAGTGGGGCAGGCCTTCCGGCCTGCCGCCGCGCTTCGGTGCGGCGCGCCGGGCGGAAGCCCGGCGGCGGCCCGGCGGGGCCGCCCCACTTGGCCGCTCCATGAAATGCCGGATTTCATCGCCGCCCGTCCGCCGAAAGCCGAGCCGCTCGTATAGCCGGTTGGCTGGATTCGTGGTGAGGACATTCAGCCGCACCGGCTTGCCGGTTCGGTCTGACTCCGTCAGCAATTCGCGAATCCGGCCGGTCCCCACGCCCTTGCCCCGATGTTCCGGCAGAATGGCGATTTCCACTAAATGAATCGCGTCCTCGCAGTGGGCAATCACCACCCATCCGGCCGGCTGCCCATCCGTCAGAATGATCTCCTGCTCCGCGTCCGGCCAGTTCACGCGGATACTGTCCAGACGCCCACGGTACTGCATTTCCAACAGCGGTGCGCGCATGGCTTCCGGCCACAATGCGGCTCCGAGATCGTCCGAGACCATTTGCAAAATGAGCTGGCGCACAAACGCTTCATCTTCTATGGACGCGGGCCGGCGAGTAAAATTCATACGGTTCTTGCTTGTACCACAACGGAACCCTTGTGGCAAACTGGGAGAACTCCGTGCTTTCCGGTCTTCAATTTCCTTTTCGTTTCGACGCCGAACGCCTAAAGGCGGACCTCTCCCGGGTCCTTCCCCAAGAATGGACAAAGCATTACAACGATCACGACTACAGCGGAGATTGGCGCGGCGTGTCGCTGCGCTCGGCGAATGGAACGGCTGGCCAGATCTTTGCCGAGCCGGCCGGGAATCCCCCCTTCGCCGATACTCCTCTGCTGGACCGCTGCCCGTACTTCCGCGAGGTGCTTTCGGTGTTTGCGTGCCCGCTCAAATCCGCGCGCCTGTTGAGCCTGGCTCCGCGGTCGTACATCCGCGAACACTCCGATAACGCGCTGGACTATGAAGACGGCGAGGTTCGCATCCATATCCCGATTCAGACCAATCCCCAAGTTGAATTCTATGTCAGCGGGGAGCGTTTGCTGCTGGAAGAGGGTCATAGCTACTATGTGAACGTCAACCTGCCGCACCGAGTGAACAACCGTGGCGCGGCCGACCGAATCCATCTGGTGATCGACGCCCAGGTAAATGAGTGGGTTCACGCTCTGTTCCGTCAGGGACAGGCCGAAGGCTGGCACATCCCGCGCTCGCCCGTGCCGCCGCAATCCATGGACAGCTTTCGGCGCCTGGTTTTGAAAACCCCGGCTCTGGAGCAGAAGCTTCAGTCGATTCCCGATCGCAACCGGTTCACGGAGGCCGTGATTGAACTTGGCTGCGCAGCGGGTCTCGATTTTCACGAAGGCGATGTGCATGCCGGTTTCCGCCAGATCATGAGTTGCGAAGCAGACGCAGCGCCCGCGGCGCTCTCCGGTTGGACTCCCACTCGAATCTCCTTCCGTGACGGCCGTCCCATTGCCGAGTGGGTCTATAGGGGTACGCAACGCTTCACTGCGCCGTTCTTTGAGGACAGCATCGGAGCCTTTTCGCGCCAGCCCTACACCGCTTTCTTTCGCCGGGAGATGCCTCTGCCGGCGGCCGAGGCCATCGCTTCCGCCGGGCAGCCGCTCGCTCCGTCCGGTTTCATTTACCATATGTCGCGATGCGGTTCGACCTTGCTTTCGCAGATGCTGGCGGCTTTGCCACGAACGCTGATGATCTCGGAAGCCCGGCCTATCGATGAGATTCTCCAGGCCAAGCTTTCTGTGCCGGATCTGCCGCACGCGGAGCAAGTAGGCTGGCTTCGTTCCGTCGTCGCCGCCCTGGGACAGCGTCCGGCGGGAACCGAGACAGAGTACTTCGTCAAACTGGATGCCTGGCACATTCACAGCCTTCCACTGATTCGCGCGGCTTTTCCCGAGACTCCGTGGATCTTCGTTTACCGCGATCCATTGGAGGTGCTGGTGTCGCACGCGAGCCGGCCAAGCCTTCAGTGCTTCCCGGGCATGATGGATCCGCGCATTCTCCGGATGGAGTTCGACCCCAACGCCTGGCCCTCGCGCGAAGAGTGGAGCGCCGGCGTGCTGGCCGGGATCCTGCGTTCCGCATTGCCTTACCGCGACGACGCCAAAGCTCTGTTCGTCAACTACCGCCAATTGCCCGATGCCGTTTTCGGCCCCATCGCGCGACATTTCGGCATTGAACTGCAGCCGGACGAGGTGACTCGCATGCGGGAGACTGCGCTCGCCGATGCCAAGCAGCCTTACATTACGTTTCAGAGCGACAGCCGTGACAAACAAGAGCGCGCAACACCGTTGTTGCGTCAACTTTCGGCAGCGTTGCTCGATCCTTTGTATCGGGAATTGGAGGCCGTGTGATGGGGCTCGAGATCGCGCATGTGGAACACTTATGGGCCCGCTGCCTGGCGAACCGCACCGGCGGCGGACCCGGCGCTGCGCAGCAAGACTGGGTGGCCGACAACACTCTGCTATCCGGGCTGGGACTCAATCTCCTGGACACTTACCGCTATCTGTTCAGTGAGGCGCCCACCCTGGAGCAGTTCGAGCGCTGGATTCTGGAAAAGAACGGCGGCGCGCTGGATCGAGCCCGCGTGGACCGTCTCAATGCCGCACTGGGCGGAGACCGCAGCGCTGACGATCACAAACTGGCGGATCGCCACGACGGACCGCTGACCGCGGGTGACCTCGCGTTTTGGGACGACAACGGTTATGTGGTGCTGCATGAGGCCGTTTCCTCAGAAAACCGCGAGGCCGCGACACGCGCTATCTATGGATTCTTGGGAGCCGATCCGGATCGCGCGGACTCCTGGTACGGAATGCCGCACGGCCACAGCATCTGGATTCCCCTGTCGCATCACCCGGCCCTTTGGGCCAACCGCAATTCGCCGCGTATTCACCAGGCGTTCGCGCAGCTGTGGGGCCGCACCGATCTCTGGCCGACGGTGGACCAGGGCGGCTTCAATCCGCCCGAACGCCCCGGCTGGTGTTTCCCCGGTCCCCACCTGCACTGGGATGCGAGTGTAGCTTGGCCCATGCCCTTCGGCGTGCAAGGCATTCTCTACCTGACCGACACCGCGGCCAACCAGGGAGCTTTCACGTGCGTGCCCGGTTTCCATCGGCGGATACAACAGTGGTTAGAGTCGTTGCCGCCGGGGGCAGATCCGCGGCTTCAGGATCTCGCCAGTCTCGGGGTGGTACCCATCGCCGGAAGGGCCGGCGATCTCATCATCTGGCACCACGCTCTGCCTCACGGCAGCAGCCCCAACCGCGCTTCGCGTCCGCGAGTGGTCCAGTACATCGCGCTGCGTCCCGCCCAATGGGAGCACAACCCGATCTGGAAGTGAGCTTCGTCGAGCCATCACTTGCGCTGAGACTGTCCGGCGTTCTTCTTTTGCGATTCGGCAAAGAGAAGATTGTTGCGGGCCAATTGGAAATTGGGGTTGATGCGCAGCGCTTCGTGCGCCGCCTGAATGGCTTCATCCCATTTCCCCATGGATTGGTAGGCCGCCGCTATGTTGTTATAAGCCTCGGCATAGTCGGGCTTGAGCCGGAGGGCCTGCCGGGCTGCATCGATACACTCCTGATACTTGCCCGCGCGATGGTATGTGAGCGACAGGTTCAGGTAACTCTCCGGCGTGGGATTCCTCTTTTGCGATGCCGCCCAGAGGAAGTTATTGCGGGCCAGTTGGAAATTGGGGTTGATACGAAGGGCTTGGCCCGCCGCCTTCATCGCCTCATCCCACTGCGCCATGGCTTCGTATGCCGCCGCGATGTTGTTGTACGCCTCGGCATAGTCGGGTTTGAGCCGCAACGCCTGCCGGGCGGCATCGATGCACTCCTGATACTTGCCCGCGCGATGGTACAGAAGAGACAAATTCAAATAGTTTTCGGGCGTGGGATTCGTGCGGACCAACTGTTCGGCGTCGGGTAACTGCCGATCGGCGGCTCCCCCGCGCTGGAGATAGGACATCGCCGTAGCGTCACCGGGTGCAATGCGGAGGGTCTGCGCCGCGACTGCTTTCATTTGGTCCCAGTTCTGCTGCTCGGCGAAGATGTTCATCTGAAGGTACGCGGATTCGAGAAAGGATGGGTTCAGCGCGGCCCCGGTAGTGGCTTGCGTCAGAGCTTCGGCGGTGCGGCCTTTCGACCGCAACCAGCGCGCATAGTAGTAATGAACCTCCGCGTCGCTGGGCGCCAGTTCCTGGGCCCGCAGAAAGTGCCTCTCGGCTTCGGCGTCGCGGTTTAGCGCACCACTCGCGATTCCCAGGTTGATTTCTAAATAAGGATACGCGGGAGTGTAGGCCAAGGCTCGTTGGAAATAGTCCAGCGCGGTCTGGTAGTCGCCCTTACCCATCTGCGTAAGCCCGTAGTTCATCAACCCACGGCCATTCCGCGGACTCTTGATGGTGACGTCGCGCCACAGCGATTCCTCAGTGCGCCACACTTCATTGCGGCGCGAGGCGCCCCAGCCATAGGCGATCAATATCAGGATCGCGATTCCAGCGAGCGCTGCCTGCCGCCGGTTCGCGGCCGCGGCCGCGGGTGCCTCGCGAAAAACGGCCAGCGCGATCGTCCAAACAACAGCCAGGGCCAGCCCGACAAACGGGAAGAACATGCGGTGATCGTTCTCCACTTCAGCCAGAGGAAACACGGAAGTAGGCACAAGGGCCAGGAGAAACCAGAAGAGTCCGAACGCCACGGGACGAGTCTTCTGGCGACGGCTCAGCCAAATCGCCGCGGCCAGCACCATCGTCACGAAGAAGAATCCGACAAACGCGTCCGGGCTGAGGATGTCATCGAGTGGCCGCCGGTCGGTATCCGCGCTAAGCCACAACGGCAGGAAGAAACTGACGAAGTAGCGCAGGCAAACGAGCGGCTGCGTGATGCGGTAGCCGAAAGCTGAGGATGCACCGGCCACAAAAGTAGTGGGCGTCATGCGCGCCTGCAGGATCGCCACGGCGACGGTCAATAACAGAGCCGGTAGACACTTCCGAAATGCGATGGCCCACCGGTTGCCGCCCCGCTCCTCGTCGAAAAGCACGATGTACGTAAGCAAGATCAACGGAAAGATGAGCGCAGGGGGTTTCGCCAGTTCCGCTAGCAGCGCAGGGATGAGATAGAGGTGGTACCGGCGCCATCGCGGAGAAACCGCATAAGCGTAAATGGCGGCAACCACGCCCAGGGTCGAAAGAAGATCGGCCCTCTGTATGACATAGTTCACCGTTTCGGCATTCGCCGGATGAAGGCCGTACAAGGCCGTGGCAAAGAAGGCGAAATATGGATTGCGCGGGTCGGGCCTGGCCTGATCGAAGAGATGCCGGAACAGAAAGAACATCAAGACCAGTTGAACGAGATACCAGAGGAATGTGGAGAGGTGGAAGAAGAAGGGCTTAAGACCGCCGCCAATCCAATAGTCCAGCGCGAGGGAAGCGGAAATGATCGGGCGATAGGCTCTGTTGGCCGGCAAGGCGCTGAAGGTTGTGGCGTCGGTGAAGAATTTCGGGATGTTGCTCAAGCTGCGGATATAAGGATTGTCGGTGACGGTATGCGAGTCATCGAAGTGGAAGGAGTTCTGGAAATGGTTGGAATACACCAGCAGGACGCCCGCCAGCAAAACAAATAGCAGGAGTGGTACGGTATACGCGCGCCGGACACCGGAGGCCATCTTCACGTTCTCGATTTTGCCACATTGATGCGGGTAGAGTGATGGAGCACAACTCCCCGTCAATCCACTCCACCCATTCGGGAGCCGGCCCCACGGGGTGTGATACGCTTTTCAGAGCACAGGAGGGAACCGAACGTGAGACGTAAGAGCTTAATCGTACTGATTGCCGCAGCCGGTCTGTGGACGGCAGCGTGGGCCGCTAAAAGTGCGGGCATTCTACATCCCGAAATGAAAGTGGAGAGCGGGAGCTACGACAAGCCCATGGCCACCATCGGAACCAAGCCCGATCAGCCATGGTCCGCCACCACCATCGCCGCCGGTGTGGACAGCAAGCCAGAGCCCGGCAAGCCGGTCACCATGGTGGGCGAGATCGTCGATTTTTCTTGCTATATACAAGAGGGCAAGCACGGCGAGAAGCACCGCTCCTGCGGCCAGAAGTGCGTCATGAATGGCAATGCCGCCGGCCTTCTCACTAAGGAAGGTGCTCTTTACATGCTGATGGCGGAGGAGCACGATCCGCGGCGCGATGGCGGAGTCGATCTGAAGACCGTGGCATCCGACCACATGGGACACATCGTCGAGGTCAACGGAACGGAAGCTTCGGTGAACGGGTATAGCGCGATCTTCATCCAGGGACTTAACAAGAAGTAGATGCGATCGACATGTTGGAAAGCGGCGGCGATCTGCCTGGCCGCTGTTTGGCTGGCGGCTTGGGCCGGCGATAATAAGCCGCGTGAGCCGCTAGGTCTCCCGCCCATCGAGTGGCCCAAAGACAATCGATACTCCACTGTCAAGGCAGAGCTAGGCAGGTACCTCTACTACGACAAGCGGATCTCAGCCGATGAGACCATCTCCTGCGCGACGTGTCATGAGCCTAAGTACGCTTTCACGGATGGAGCGGCGGTCTCGACGGGTATTGACGGAAAGAAAGGCAATCGCAGCGCGCCCACGGTAATCAACCGCGCATTTTCGCTGGCGCAGTTTTGGGATGGCCGCGCAACCACGCTGGAGGAACAGGTGAAGGGGCCAATGGCCAACCCCATCGAGATGGGCAATAGCCACGAGATGGTGGTTGCTTCGTTGCAGGGGATTGCGGGCTATCAGGGGCTCTTTGCTAAGGCATTCGGTTCCGAGGGAATCACCATTGACCGCGCGGCCATGGCTATCGCCACATTCGAACGTACGATCCTCTCGGGAAACGCTCCCTATGACCGCTACAAAAAGGGCGATAAAAAGGCCATGTCGCCGGAGCAAGTCCGCGGGATGTCGGTCTTTTTCGACAAAGCCAAGTGCGACCGCTGCCACGAGAACGCCAATTTCACTTTGAACGCTTACGCCAACCTGGGGGTGGGAACGGATAAGCCCGATCCGGACGTGGGCCGCTACGCCATCACGAAAGATCCGCGCGACTGGGGTGTGTTCAAGATCCCGACGTTACGCGAAATCGAGCACACCGCGCCGTATATGCATGATGGGAGCCTGAAAACGCTGGAAGAGGTGGTGGACTTCTACGACAAGGGCTGCACACCCAACAAGAACCTCGACCCCAATGTCCGGAAACTGAACTTGACGGATCAGGACAAGAAAGACCTGGTGGCTTTCCTGAAGGCGCTGAGCGGGGAAGGCTGGCAAAACGCAGGGCCACCAGCGGAATTCCCGAAGTAACGCCGGCGGCGGTACGCCCGTTCCGGGTCTTTGCCGCCGGTGCCTTACGGTATCCGCACCACCGAGTAATTCCGCAGGATCAGCGTGTCCCCCGTCAGCGACAGTTCGCCTTCAAAATCGACGGTAAGCGCGGCGGTGTAGGCATCCGTGGCAGTCGCTACCGTTGCGCTCATGGGCAACGTGGTGGCCCACGACTGGGTGCTCACCTGCGCGCCCGCCTGATAAAGCCCAGCATCCACGCGGCCAGTCATCTGGGCGTCATTCGCACTGCCCGCGCGTTGCAACACGGTAGTGCCGCCCCATCGCACCTGCAAGGTGTAGCCCGACGCAACGCCCTGGTGCTCGAGATCGAACCGGATCTCCACTCGATCCCCGCTCTGCAGTGTCCCGGCCGGTATGTTGCAACTGCCGAGACTCGTAAAGCTCGTTCCAGTAACCGACGCGCCTGTGCTGCCGCAGAGCACCTGCGGACCGGGAAAGAGGAGTGGCGATCCCGTTGCCGAGCCGGACGTGCGGTAGGTGGCGAGCAGGGAGTCGCCGGGAACCGGAGTACTACCGGATACAAACTGGATCATCTGTCCGCTGAACGTGTAATCTACACCCAAGGTCATGAGGAGGCCGTTGCGGTACAGGGCGAGGCTCGACGCCGGGCTGGGACTGGCAGCCAGCGTGAAGGTCGTATTCGAGCCATCGATCACACCAGCCGGCACTTCTCCATCGGAGAAGCCAAGTGGCGAGGCTACCCCTCCGCAGGCCCCGGTAGAACCAT
>Ga0335078_10014152_pt1 | contig 11832 bp, 9 predicted proteins | sample Lox_Sample_32_FD_206711 | JGI IMG/M metagenome (GOLD analysis project Ga0335078, IMG submission 206711) | Soil microbial communities from Loxahatchee National Wildlife Refuge, Florida, United States - Lox_Sample_3.2 | ecosystem: Environmental > Terrestrial > Soil > Wetlands | place: USA: Florida... | reverse complement strand
ACTCCCAGGATGGCGCCAAGAATGACGCCGGGATTGGCATCCGCCGGGAAAGAAGGCCCACAGGCATCCACCATCTGCTGGGTGGTTTTCAGGAATTTAGCGAGATCGAGGCCCATGGCGGCGCCGGGAGCCATGCCGAAATTCGAAAGGGCGGAGTAGCGGCCGCCGATGCTGGGCACGCCGAAGAAGATCTTGCGAAAGCCGTCCGATTCGGCGACCTGCTGCATTTTCGAGCCGGGATCGGTGACGGCGACGAAGCGGCTGCCGACTTCTTTTGGACCGACTTTCGCTTTGACGCGCTCGAAGAAATATTGCTTGAAGATATTGGGTTCGAGGGTGCTGCCGGATTTGCTGGAGACGATGCAGAGCGTGTTCGCAAGGTCGAGTTTCTTCTCGATGGATTTAATCTGCAAGGGATCGGTGGAATCGAGGACGTGAAGCTCGGGGAAACCCGCGATTTTTCCAAATGTCTTTCGCAAGACTTCGGGACAGAGGCTGGAGCCGCCCATACCGAGAAGGAGGACGTGCTTGAATTTAGCTTTCTTGACGTCCGCCGCAAATTGCTGGAGTTCGTCGAGATGCGCCAATTGTTCGCCGGTGATGGTGAGCCAGCCGAGCCAGCTGTTCTCGTCCGTGCCGGTCCAGAGCGCGGCGTCTTTCTGCCAGAGGCGGGCAACTTTGTTGCCGCGCTTCCAATCGTCGAGAGCGGCGGCGACGGCTGCGCCCAAATCTTTTGGCAGCTTGAAGGTCAGGCGATTGAGGCTCACGCGGCGACTCCTGTACGTTTTTTGATGGCGGCGAGAAGCTGGAAGAAGGCGTCTTCAAAGAGCTTTACGCCATCCACGACGAGCTTTTCGGTCACTTCCTTCATCGAGATGCCCGCCTTGGCGAGATTATTCATGGTGGTTTGCGCACCGGGAAGATCATCGGTGAGGCTGTTGCGGAGTTTGCCGTGGTCGCGGAAGGCGTCGAAGGTAGCGGGAGGGATGGTGTCCACGGTGTCCGCGCCGATGAGTTCTTCGACGTAGAGAACGTCGCGATATTTGGGATTCTTCGTGCTGGTGCTGGCCCAGAGGAGACGCTGGGTCTGCGCGCCTTTGGCGGCAAGCGCCTTCCAGCGAGGACTACCAAAGAGTTCGCCATACTTTGCGTATGTGAGGCGGGCGTTGGCGATGGCCACTTTGCCTTCAATAGAGCCGAGGAGATCTTTTTGTTTGGCGTCGGCGCCGGATTTGAGCTTGGCTTCAATCTGGTTGTCCACGAGCGTGTCAATGCGGCTGACGAAAAAGCTGGCGACGCTGGCGATGCGGGAAAGATCCTGGCCTTTGGCGGCGCGGGCCTCGAGCGCGTTGAGGTAGGCTTCGGCGACCTGTTCATAGACGGACTGGGCGAAGAGCAGGGTGATGTTAATGTTGACGCCTTCCTCGAGCAACTGGCGGATGGCGGGAAGGCCTTCGTTGGTGCCGGGAACCTTGATCATGACGTTGGGACGCGCGACGGCTTTCCAGAGTCGGCGGGCTTCATCAATCGTCGCTTTGGTGTCGTAGGCAAGGGTGGGAGCGACTTCGAGGCTGACGTAGCCGTCGCGGGCTTTAGATTCGTCGTAGACGGTGCGAAAAATATCGGCAGCATCTTGAACGTCGCGAATGGCGATTTTTTCGTAGATCGATTTCAAATCGAGGGATTTCGTGGCGGGAGCGTTGATGATGTCCGAGTAGTCGTCACTGCCGGCGATGGCCTTTTCGAAAATGGCGGGGTTGGAGGTCATGCCGCGGAGACCATCATCCCGAATCATTTTTTTCAGATCGCCATTGAGAAGTATGTTGCGGCGAATGAAATCGAGCCAGGGAGACTGGCCGTAGGAGAGAAGGCCTTTCAGGGGATTCGCGCCTTTCGGAATCGTGACATTGGGGACGGTGGTCGTTGTAGTCATCAGAAATCTCCTAACCTTTATTTTTTCTCTATCTATTGTACGCCAGCATACGCAGCGCGCGAGGCACCGCACGAAATCGCGCGATGGCGCGAATCAGTGCGCGCCGCTGACCATGTACTTTTCCTCGAGCGCATGGACTTTGGCGAGGCGGCGCCGGTGGCGCTCCTCGTTGGTGAACTGCGCACCCAAGAACGTTTTCACCAGGTCTTCGGCGAGCTTGACGCCGATGATACGCGAGCCGAGTACGAGGACGTTCATGTCGTCATGCTCGACGCCCTGGTGAGCAGAATAACTGTCGTGGCAAACCGCAGCGCGAATGCCGATGAGTTTGTTGCAGGCGACGCTGGCGCCGACACCGCTGCCGCAGATGAGCACGCCGCGTTCAGCTTTGCCATCGAGGACGGCGCGGCCAACGGCCTCCGAGAAATCGGGATAGTCGGAGGGATTTTCGTTGAAGGCGCCTACATCAAGAACCGTGTGGCCGAGAGAGCGAAGCAGATCGCCCATGGCGTTTTTGAGAGCAAAGCCAGCGTGATCGGAGCCAATCACTATTTTCATCGAAAGCTCACTTTCCCAAGGCTTGCTTGACCGTAGCAGCGACGTTGCCGGGTTCGAAACCGAATTTCTTCAAGAGATCCTTGATCGGAGCGGAGGCACCGAAGCTGCGCATGCCGACCATCTTGCCTTTGAGGCCGACGTAGCGTTCCCAGCCGAAGGTGGAACCCATTTCCACGGAGACGCGCGCGGTGACGGAGGAAGGCAGGACGCTTTCTTTGTACGCAGCGTCCTGGCGTTCGAAAAGTTCCCAGGAAGGCATGCTGACGACGCGGGTCTGGATGCCTTCGGCGGCGAGTTGCTGCTGGGCGGCGAGGCAGAGCGAAACTTCGCTGCCGGAGCCGATGAGGATGGCGTCGGGCTTGCCATCTGGGGCGTCGGAAAGAATGTATCCGCCCTTCGCGGTGCCGGAAGCGGGAGCAAATTTTGTGCGGTCGACCGTAGGCATGGCCTGCCGTGTGAGAACGAGCGCCGTCGGGCCGTGCGTGTTTTGCACAGCGAGCTTCCAAGCTTCGGTGACTTCGTTGGCGTCCCCGGGGCGAAGCACAAGGAGGTTAGGAACGGCGCGGAGGGAAGCGAGCTGCTCGATGGGCTGATGCGTGGGGCCGTCCTCGCCGAGGCCAATGGAATCGTGAGTGAAAACATAGATGACGGGAATTTCCATGAGAGCGGCGAGGCGAATGGTGGGACGCATGTAATCGCTGAAGTTGAAAAATGTGCCGCCGAAAGGACGAAGTTTCGAGAGCGCCATGCCGCTCATGGCGGCGCCCATAGCGTGTTCGCGGACGCCGAAGTGGAGATTGCGGCCGGCGTATTCGTGGGGGAAATACTCGCCGGCGCCTGGGAAAACGAGATTGGTCTTGTTGGATTTGGCGAGATCGGCGGAGCCACCAACAAGCCAGGGAATATTTTTGGCGAGCACGTTGAGGACCTTGCCGGAACTTTCGCGCGAAGCCATGCCTTTGGGATCGGCGGGAAACTGTGGAAGATCCTTGTCCCAGTTGGCGGGAAGTTCGCGGCGTTGCATTTTCTCGAGATTGGCCGCCTCTTCGGGGAATTGCCTGGCGTAATCGGCGAAGAGTTTGGTCCACTGCGCGCGGAAATCGGCGCCGCGCTTGGCGACACCTTCGCGGAAATGGCCGATCACTCCTTCAGGAACGAGGAATTTGGCGTCCACGGGCCAGCCGTAGTTTTCCTTGACGAGCTTGACCTCGGCTTCGCCGAGAGGTTCGCCATGGGCTTCGTAGGAATCCTGCTTGTGAGGAGAGCCGTAGCCGATATGGCTGTCCACGACGATGAGTGTGGGCTTATCGTTTGTTTTGAGGAAGCTGTCGTAGGCGCGGGCGAGCCAATGCAGATCATTAGCGTCAGCGACGCGCGTGACGTTCCAGCCATAGCCGACGAAGCGGGTCATCACGTCTTCACTGAAAGACCAGGCGGCGGGGCCGTCGAGGGTTACGTGATTGTTGTCGTAGATCCAGCAGAGATTGGCGAGCTGCAGGTGCCCGGCGAGCGACGCGGCTTCGCCTGCGACGCCTTCCATGAGGTCGCCGTCTCCGCAGACCGCATAAACATTGAAATTGAAGAGATCGAAGCCGGGACGATTGAAATGGGCGGCGAGCCATTTTCCTGCGATGGCCATGCCCACGCTGTTTCCAGCGCCCTGGCCGAGAGGGCCCGTAGTGGTTTCTACGCCTGTCGTCAAGTGGGATTCGGGATGGCCGGGTGTGCGGCTATCGAGCTGGCGGAAACGCTTGATCTGGTCCATAGAGGCTGCAAGCTGATCGGTGACATTCCCCTGCGCATCCAACTGGCGGACGCCCGCGAGGTAAAGAGTGGAGTACAGGAGCATGGAAGCGTGGCCGGCGGAGAGGACGAAGCGGTCGCGATTGGGCCAGGCGGGAGCTTCGGGATCGTAGCGGAGGAATTTGTTCCAGAGTTCGTAGACAACGGGAGCGAGACCCATGGGAGCGCCGGGATGGCCGGAGTTGGCCTGCTGCACTGCGTCAATGGAAAGCGTGCGGATGGTATTGATGCAAAGCTGGTCAAGATCAACGGCGGTGCTTGGCTGGCTCACGTTCTCTCCCTTGCGGCCGGGGAAGTGTCCCTCAGGTACCGACAAATTATAGATGCACCTTATTACAGATCGGCTAAAGCAATTTTAGGCTAATCCAGGGGATAGGGGCAGAGCAAGGATTGTCCTGGGAGAGGAATGCCGATGGTTGGCTGGTGACTTTGGTCGAAGGACGGGAGGAAGCAAACTGAAAACCCCACTGGCCGCAAAGGTTCTGATTCGCAAGGGATTGCTGGCGGAGTTCCGCATTGGGACAATACAAGGAGGCGCAGCATGATGCTGCGCCTCCGCACCGCTCGTGTTGCCTGGAACTCACGCGGCCTTGACGTCTACCTTCACCTTTTTTACTGGCTCAAGCTTCGGCAGCGTGACCTCCAGAACGCCATTCTTGAGAATGGCCTTCACGTGCTCCGGCTTGACTTCGATGGGCAGAGTCAGGGTGCGATAGATCTTGTTCATCCCCTTCTCGGTGTAGATAGGGGTGAGTTCTTTCTTTTCGACCCTGGTCTGCTTCTCTTCGTATTCCTTCTTGCCGGTAATGGTCACCCTCAATGGCTCAACGTTGATTTCCAGCTCTCTCTCCGTGAAGCCAGGGACTTCCGCGCGAAGGATAAACGCCTCGGGAGTCTCAAAGAGCTTCAGGTAGACGGGATGGAAATACTCAAGATCCGGACGAAGCAGATTCTCGAATTCACGGCCGAAGAAGCGGGGCTTCCAATCCAGAAGCTCGAAAGGCCGCCGCGCAATCGTCTCGAAGAAATCATTGAGACGAACCGGGAATTCTTCGAACTCTTCATAGGGAACCGGAACTTTTTTCTCTGGCCTGGTCTCAACCAAAGTTTCTAGCATAACGATCTCCTTCCTCACGGGGACTGCAACGAGCGGAGAGGGCAAGCAGAAATTGGCCGCGTCGAGTGCGGCGAGGATGAAATTCACCCGGATGGCCGAGCTGGCACTCGGCCACGAGCCCGCCCGACTCCCAAAACATTCCCCCGAAGAATCAGGGGCATTTCGCGTGCCGCAAGTTGTAGACGAAATTGATGCTCACAGGAAAGGAATTACGCGATGGGCGGCGAAATTGGTCGCCCGAGATGCGCACAATTACGCGAGATGCTGTGAGAAAACGCGCAAAGCTGGGGCTTTAGTGGGAAAAGGCACGGAAGGACGCAGTGACGTCAAGCACACTATTCGATCAAAAACCGGGGAGGCGATTCCTAAGGAACGGAAAGGCGGTATTGCAGTGGAAGATGGTGTCCGCTAGATTTGTAGAGCCAGTTGCCCGGGTGGCGGAATGGCAGACGCTGAGGACTTAAAATCCTCCGGGGATTTTTCCTCATGTGGGTTCGACTCCCACCCCGGGCACCATACTTTTCTTTTTAATTTCAATCCGTTGACGACTTCGGATTCGCGATGTAGCGGCTGCGTGACTTGCGACTCATGGACGGGGAATCGCAAGTCCAGGCGCTTTCGGGATCGCCTTTAATGGCCTGCGGGGGAGCGCGCTCAGGTGTTGTACTTCTTCTCGGTCGCTCTTGTGCTTTGATGGCCTGGCAGAATGGAAACACATTCCATTGGGACGAGCGCATAAAGCAGATCAACAACAGAAGCAGCCTTCAGGCGATGAGCGTGACCTCCCGCTACCTTGGCAATCGCAAACGGCTTGCGGAGTCGCGTCTGCCAACTATGAACGGCACTGTCCAGTTTTCTGGTTCCGGTCCAGAAGAAATGCTTCGCGTTTGGGCGATCGGTTAACTTAAGCGCGCGAAGCACGAATTCAGGAGCGCGACCGACACGCCGACGCCAAAGCCTGCTGGAAACCGCAAAGCGACAGGCCCATCCCGGCTTTTGCTAGTTCTCAAATACTCGCCGGACACGCTCGAACGCCCAGTCAATTTCCTCCCGTCGAATGACCAGAGGCGGTGCGATCCGGATGACAGTGTGATGCGTTTCCTTGCAAAGGACTCCTTTGTTCATCAATTCTTCGCAGTACGGCCGGGCCGCGGTATGCAACTCAATGCCGATCCACAAGCCCTTGCCGCGCACCTCCTTTATATCTTGACTAGGCAGCGTGCGCAGCAGCCCGAGGAAATAAGCCCCGAGTTCCGCAGAGCGTTCCGCTAGGCTCTCCTCGACGACGACACGCAGGGCCGCGCGGGCAACGGCACAGGCCAGAGGATTGCCGCCAAACGTGCTGCCATGGTCTCCAGGCTTGAACACGTTCAGAATCTCTCTCGCAGCCAGTACGGCAGACACAGGATAAAAACCGCCGCCAAGCGCTTTGCCAATGATCAGCACGTCGGGCCGGACTTCTTCGTGCATATAAGCAAAAAGCTTACCGGTACGGCCCAGCCCCGATTGAATTTCGTCGGCCACCAGGAGCACACGATTCTGCCGGCAAATCTCGGCAGCTTCCTTTAGAAAGCCGGAAGGAGGAATACGAATTCCGGCTTCGCCTTGAATCGGTTCCACAAGAAACGCGCAGGTATTCGGGCCGACCGCGTCCTTCAGCGCGCCTGCATCCCCGAACGGTATGGCCTTAAATCCGGGCGTGAAGGGCCCAAAGCCTTCGCGGTACTGCGCCTCGGTGGAAAATCCGACAATGGTCACCGTGCGTCCGTGAAAATTGTTCGCGCATACGATAATTTCCGCTCGATGCTCCGGGATTCCCTTTACTTTGTAGCCCCACTTGCGGGCCGCTTTGATGGCGGTCTCCACGGCCTCTGCGCCCGTGTTCATCGGCAGAGCCATCTCGAAACCCGTCATCTCGTGGAGTTCCTGATAGAGCAACGGAAGCTGGTCATTTCGGAAGGCTCGCGAAGTAAGCGTGAGTTTGCCTGCCTGCTCCATGAGCGCATGCAGAATTTTTGGATGGCAGTGGCCTTGGTTCACCGCCGAGTAAGCAGCAAGGCAATCGAGATAGCGCTTTCCCCCGGTGTCGTAGACCCAGACTCCTTCGCCGCGTTCGATGACCACGTCCAACGGATGATAATTGTGGGCGCCATATAGGTTTTCCAGGTCAATCAGATCCTGTGCGTTCAGTTTTTCTTCGCTTACGAAGGCATTTTGCATGACTCACACTCGTTTTCTGCTTTCATCACTGCCCACCTAATTTCAGTGTCCTCGAGCGGCATTCTCCAATTGACCTGTCACTTGCTGCGAAAGGTTGTCCGAGGCCGGAAGGATATGCGTGCCAGCGGAACCTGCAACAGCCGCCCAGAGTTCGTCTACGGATGCGATGACCGCTTTCTTTCCTCCGCGGCGCAAAAACTGGAGGACGGATTCAACCTTTGGGCCCATGCTCCCTGGCGGGAATTGCCCAGCGCGCGCGTATTTCTCGAGCTGATCCGCATCGATCCGGCGCAGAGGCTGCTGCGAGGGTTTTTTGTAATCCAGATAAACGCAATCCGCCTCCATCCCGATGACGAACATATCCACATCCAATTCCGATGCCAGCAGACTGGAGGCAAGATCCTTGTCAATCACCGCCTCCACGCCAATCAGACTGCCATTCACCCACGCGACAGGTATTCCCCCTCCACCGCAGGAAATCACCAGCGCGCCGAAATTCATGAGGTTCCGAATGGCTTCGAGCTCAATGATTTCCAGCGGGTGAGGAGATGGAACGAGGCGGCGATAGCCGCGGCCGGCATCCATCAGGATGGTCCAGCCATACTGGCGTCTGCGTTCTTCAGCTTCCTCACGACTATAAAACCGGCCAACGGGCTTGCTCGGATTTTTCATGGCAGGATCGTCGAGCGATACGATGCACTGTGTGACCACAGTCACAACCGGAACACGCAGGCCTACCCGATTCATCTCGCTTTGAAGCGCCAACTGGAGCAGATGACCCATTTCCCCTTGCGTCGAAGCATCACAAACGTCGAGAGGATGACCGGGAACCACCCCCGTAGCCCCTTCGGAGAGAAGGAGTTCAGCACCGACTTGGGGCCCATTTCCGTGCGTGAGGAGAATCCGATAGCCGCAGCGGATCAAACGCACGATTTGAGCTGCTACGCGGCGCGAGTTCGCGAGCTGCTCGCTGACGGTGCCCCTTTCGCCGGAGTGAATCAGGGCGTTCCCACCGATGGCAAGAACCATTGTCTTCATGACCGCACCTGGTTATACAGTCACCAACTCCTCAGCCTGCGCTGGGCGGAGCCCCTCGAGCTGCATGTGTTTCATCAGCTCGATCAGAATGGCCTTTTGGACATGAAGCCGATTTTCAGCCTGCTGGAACACCACAGAATGCGCGGAATCAATGATATCTGGCATGACCTCTTCGCCGCGATGAGCTGGCAGGCAATGCATGAACACCGCGTCCGGTTTTGCCAGAGCGAACAATTCCGCATTCACTTGATAGGGGCGGAATACCTGCCGCCGTTCGGGTGCTTCGGACTCTTGCCCCATGCTGGTCCAAACATCGGTGTAAACGATGTCCGCACCCGCAACCGCTGCCCTGGGGTCATTCGTGACATCCACGATGCCCCCGGTCTGCGAAGCGCGCTGAAGAGCCCACGCAATGGCCTGCGGTCTCGGTTCGTAGCTGGGGGGCGAAGCAATACGAATCTCCGCGCCAAGCTGTGCACTGCCGAAGAGCAGAGAGTGGGCCACGTTATTACTGTCTCCCACAAACGCGATCTTGATCCCCTTCACGCGCCCCTTGATTTCGCAGATGGTCAGGTAATCGGCCATGGCCTGGCAGGGGTGACTGCAATCGGTCAGCCCATTAATCACCGGAATATCGCAGCAGGCTGCCATCTCCTCCACGATTTCATGGGAAAACGTGCGGAGGACAATGCCCTGGACCATGCGTTCCAAATTCCTGGCAACGTCGTGGATTGACTCGCGTTTCCCGAGGTTGATCTCGGCAGGTGCGAGATTAATGCAAAATCCGCCCAATTGGTGGATGCCGACGTCGAAGCTCACACGAGTCCTGAGCGACGGCTTCTCGAAGATCAGTGCGAGGGTCTTGCCTTGCAACGCATCGCGATAAGCTGAGGGATGAGCCTTGATCTGACGACTCAGGAAGAGCAAATACTCAATCTCTTCGGGAGAAAAATCCCGGATCGAAACAAGGTCTTTCATTTCCATGGCTACACCTTAGCTGCAGCATGATCTTGCGCGAACTGTGCCAGCCGTTCGGCCAAACCGGGGTGCGTGAGTTCCTGCACTTCATAGGTGACTCGTAGGAAAGGCTTGGTCATGTTGATGACACGAGCCAAGTCGATGGGCGTAGCGACAAGCACAAGATCACACGGCACACGATTGATGGTCTCTTCGAGCTCATGCCTCTGCATGGCGCTATAGCCCATGGCGGGCAGCAGATTGGTAAGCTGCCGAAACTGATCGAAGCTGCTTCGGATGGAACCGACCGCGTATGGTCGCGGATCTACCAGCTCCGAAGCGCCAAACTCCCTGGCTGCAACCACTCCGGCGCCGTAAGGCATCTCGCCGTGCGTAAGGGTGGGCCCATCTTCCACCACCAACACGCGGCGTCCCTTGACCAGCTCTGGTGCCGAAACAGAGACTCTGCTGGCAGTCTCGAATATCGCCGCTTTGGGATTATTGGCTCGGACGTTCTCTCTGACCATTTGCACATTTAGTGGGGACGCGGTGTTCACTTTGTTGATGACTACCACATCGGCTCGGCGAAGATTTACCTCACCCGGAAAATGAGACAATTCATGACCCGCACGATGGGGATCGGCAACAACGATTTCCAGGTCGGAAGCGAAGAATGGCGTGTCGTTGTTCCCTCCATCCCAAAGGATTACCCCGGCTTCTTTCTCGGCCCGGCGCAAAATCCTTTCATAGTCCACGCCAGCGTACACGATCGTCCCTACGGAAAGATGAGGCTCGTATTCTTCGCGCTCTTCAATGGTGCACTGCTGTATATCCAGATCGTGCATGGTCGCGAACCGTTGAACCGCTTCTGCGTCCAACTCTCCATATGGCATCGGATGGCGTACGACCACGGGTCTCAGGCCGTTGCGGAGCAGTTCGGAAGTGACCAGTCGCGCCACCGGGCTCTTGCCGCACCCGGTTCGTACGGCGCAAACTGAAATGACCGGGACGGTGGATTTGAGCTGGGTGTGCTCGGTGCCCAATAACCAGAAATCCGATCCCGCAGCTACGGCGCGCGAAGCCAGATGCATCAAATTTTGGTGCGAGATATCGCTGTAGGAAAAGACCACCGCATCAACGTTGAATTGAGCGATCAATAGCTCCAGTCTGTCTTCCGGAAAGATCGGGATGCCATCCGGATAGGCCGATCCAGCCAGCGCGGGCGGGTAGCGACGTTTGGCGATGCCCGGAATCTGCGTCGCAGTAAAGCCAACTACGTGGAAGTGCGGCTGGTTACGGAAAGCTACGTTGAAGTTATGAAAATCCCTCCCTGCAGCACCTAAGATGAGGATGTTCTTCATGGCGGCTCACCAAGAAAAGATCACACGGGCAAGTCTGGCGTTTAAGGCGAGACAATGCGGTGAGCCACATCACACCGGCGGGTGACTCAGACGACAGAACTAAGCTCCGACGCGGGGCCGCGCTCTGGAACCGGCGCCAGCCGCGCTAGCCCTTGATTACGGCAATTGGCTCAAGCCGCGCGATTCTTGTACTGATTCCCAGCTTGTGGACTACCTCAACCACGCGCGACACGTCTTTGTATGCCTGCGGAGCCTCTTCCGCCAGCCCGCTCATTGATTCTGCGCAGATTAGAATCCCCCGGGATCTCAACTGATCGCGCAATTCAGTCCCGCGAATGAGCTTCCTGGCTTTGGCGCGGCTCATCAGCCGGCCTGCTCCATGACAGGTGGAACCGAAGGTCTGTCGCATGGCTTCTCGGGTGCCCATCAGGACATACGAGGCTGTGCCCATAGAACCGGGAATAAGCACGGGTTGTCCCAGGTCGCGAAGATCGTTCGGCAGAACCGAAGATCCAGGCCCAAACGCGCGAGTCGAACCCTTGCGGTGCACACACACGCGGACTGTCCGGCCTTCAATTTCGTGCTCCTCAATCTTCGCCATATTGTGCGCGATGTCGTACACCTGGCGCAGTTCCTGGCCCTTGATCTTTCCGGCCAAAACATGGTCGAAACTTTGCCGGATCAAGTGCGCCAGTAACTGGCGATTGGCGAAGGCGAAATTCGCAGCGCACGCCATAGCATGGAAGTACTCCTGTCCCTCTCTGGAATCGAATGGCGCACAAACCAATTCGCGATCCGGCAGCGAAATCCCATAGTCTCGCACTGTCTTCTGGTACCGGCTCACG
>Ga0335078_10014150_pt1 | contig 11833 bp, 9 predicted proteins | sample Lox_Sample_32_FD_206711 | JGI IMG/M metagenome (GOLD analysis project Ga0335078, IMG submission 206711) | Soil microbial communities from Loxahatchee National Wildlife Refuge, Florida, United States - Lox_Sample_3.2 | ecosystem: Environmental > Terrestrial > Soil > Wetlands | place: USA: Florida... | reverse complement strand
CCGGTGTAGGACACCTTGACCGGCTTGCTGGTCGCCTTCCGCACCGCGCGCAGGTTGACCAGGTGGAACGGGACTTCGCGGCGCACCTCACCGACACAGGTGGGGGAGTACAGCGTGGAGTAGATGGGCAGGCCGATCGGCGGGCCGGACAGCCGGTAGCCGGACACCCGCTCCAGGTAGTAGTAGAGGATCGTGCCGTACGGTGAGTCGCCGCCGTAGACCTTCCCGTCCGAGATCACGTCGAAGCCGGCTGCCTCCTGGTCGGCCACGATCGCGCCGACGGCGTCCTCGAACGCTTCCTTGCTGATCGAGTCGTGGATGAACTCACCTCTGGGCAGCGTGGCGAAGCTGTGCCCGTCATACCACCGCGGGTTGGGATAGTTGCCGACCATCGTGGTCGGCAGCAACATGTCCTGACCGTGGATGAGCATCGTCGTTGGTCCTTCCCGGTCGCGACGCAGACTGCGAGTGGGCCGAGCGTAGGCCGGTCTGCCTGCACGTTTCTTCCGCACCGGGGGACCGATCTTGGCTCGTGGCTGCCCACCCCGGGGCAGAAACCGGCCCCGCGTCAGCTGGCGCGGATCCGCCAGTCCACGGCCACGCAGCCGGTCTCGTCGGCCAGCACCGGGTTCAGGTCCAGCTCGGCCAGGTCCGGGTTGTCCGCCATCAGTTCCCCAACACGCACCACCACATCCGCGACCGCCGCCAGGTCGACCGGGGGGATGCCCCGCCCCCCGCCGAGGATCGCCGCCCCGCGCAGCGACCGGAGCATGTCCCGCGCCTGGTCCTGGTCGACGGGCGCGACCCCAAGCTGCACATCCCGCTGCACCTCGACCAGCACCCCACCAAGCCCAGCCAGCACCACCGGCCCGAACTCCGGGTCCCGTACCGCGCCCACCACCAGCTCGACGCCCTCATGCTGATGCTGCACCAGCACCGCCGCCCCACGCGCCAGCGAGAACATGTCAATCGCCGCCCGCATCACATCAGCAGACGTGGTGAGATTCAGCGCCACCCCACCCGCGTCACTCTTGTGCGTCAGTTCTGGGTGATCAACCTTGACCACGGCCGGGTACCCCAGCCGCTCGGCCGCCACCACCGCGGTATCCGCACTGCAGCACCGCACCGTCCGGATGACAGGGATCCCGGCATCAGCCAGCCAGGCCCGCGCAGCTTCAGAATCCAGCAGCCCGCTCTCGGTTCTCGCCGCCAGGGCCCGCGCGGCCGCGCGCCGGGGCGTTCCGGGGATTCGCGCAAACCGTTCAGGTGCGCGCGAAATCCCCGGCGCCCCGGCAGCCGCCCGGCTAGTCATCGCGCGGCCGCAGCGCACCGCCACCCCCGCCGCCCGCGCCGTCCGCTCCGGCCAGGCAAAGCAGGGAATGCCCGCATGGCGCAGCACATCCGCATGCTGATCGGCGTCGCGGGGCGCGACCCAGCACACGTAGACCGGCACCGGCACCGAATCCGCGCGCAGCCGCAGTACTGCATCCCGCAGCGCCGTAGCTACTTCGGCCGAGGCCGAGCGCTGCAGCAGCACCGGGATGACCACATCGACCTCGCCTGACCGGGCCAGCAGGTCGATCGCGGCCGGGTACACGGTGGTGAACAGCCGCCAGGCCGGCGTCATGTCCACCGGGTTGCGCGCGCTGCCGTAGTCCGGCAGCAGCGCGCGCAGCTGGGCCTGCAGCGGGCCGCTCAGCTCCGGCACGGTCAGGCCCTCGTCGGCCAGCAGGTCGGCCAGTTCCACGCCGGTGCCACCGGAGTTGGTCACCACCGCCACCCGCGGCCCAGCCGGGATGGGCTGGCCGGCCAGCGCGCGCGCCGCGTCCAGGGCCTGCAGCCCGGTGCGCACCCGGACCACGCCGGCCTGGCGCAGCGCGGCGTCGCGCACCGAGTCGTCGGTAGCCAGCGCGGCCGTGTGCGACACCGCGGCCCGCTGGCCGGCGCTGGTGCGCCCGCCGACGACCGCGATGACCGGCTTGGCCGGGGTGGTCTGGCATGCCTCGGCGAAGAACCGCCGCGCGTCGGTAACCGACTCCAGCAGCAGGCAGATCACCCGGGTGCCCGGGTCCTGCCGCAGGTAGGCGAGCAGTTCCGCGTCGGTGATGTCAGCCTTGTTGCCGGCCGCGAACACCTTGCCGACGCGCAGTCCCTCGTCCTGGCCCAGCGCGTGCACCGCCATCCCGTAGGACCCGGACTGGGTGACCACCGCGACCCCGCCGCCACCCCGGGGCGGGCCGGCCGCAATAGAGGCGTTGAGCGGGAGGTCGGCGTTCTGCACGCCGAAGCAGTTGGGCCCGACCAGCCGCACCCCGCCCGCGCGGGCCGCGGCGACCGCTTCCCGCTGCAGTTCCGCCCCGTGCTCGCCGGTCTCCGCGAAGCCCGCGCTGAGCACGACCGCGGCCCGCACCCCGCTCTGGGCCACGTCGCGCATGATGCCAGGCACGGTGGCGGCCGGGGTGGCGATGACGGCCAGGTCCACCGGGCCGGGCACCTCGCGCAGGCCGGGATAGGCGGTGCGGCCGCCCACCGTGGCGGCCGCACCGACCGGGATCACCTCGCCGGGGAAGCCGGCCAGGTTGTCCCACAGCAGCCGGCCCACCGAGCCGGGCCGGTCCGACGCGCCGACCAGGGCCACCCGGCGTGGCTCGAACACAGCCGCCAGCCCGGGGTCCGGTCCGCCGGGCTCCGGGCTGCCCGCCTCCGGGTCCTGGCCGGTCAGCATGCGCAGTCCGGTCTGTGCTGCTGGTCGAACTCCCGGGCCAGCTCCCGCGGGGAGAACTCCGACCGGCGCACGCCGAGCGGGTCGACCGAGCGGACCGCGGCCAGCTCCGCGGTGGACGGCGGGGGGATCACCCGCAGGTCGCCCGCCACCAGCAACGGGAACCCGGTGGCCGCCTCGATCTCGGCCACGCTGACGTCCGGGAAGATCTGCACCAGCCGGGCCTGGCCGTCCGGGTAGTCGAACACGCCCAGTTCGGTGACCAGCCATTGCGGCCCGCCGCCGGTGAAGCCCAGCTCGGCCCGGCTGCCCTGCGGCGTCTGGTGCCCCAGGTCGGTGACGAAGTCGCACGCCTCGACCAGGGTGCGGCCGGACCGGTGCCGGGTCGTCCACACCGTGAGGTGGCCGATGGTCGCGGACAGGTTGCAGCCGCCGCCGCCCCCGCCCAGCTTCACCTTCGGCCGGCCGGCCGGGCCGATCGCGGTCACGTTGGTGTTGCCGGACCCGTCGATCTGCCCGCCGGACAGGAACATCCGGTCCACGTCACCGCGGATCGCCGCGTCGAAGAACTCCTCGAACCGCATGCTGTACACCGCGCCCCGGCTGAGGCTGGCATCGTTGCTGGTCGGCGGGATAAACGGGGGCTCCGGGTTGACCGCGTACATCGCCCCTTCGACCAGCAGCATGTCCGGCGCGTGGGTCCGCCGGGCCACGTGCATGGCCACTTGCGCGCACGGGCTGCCGAAGCCGTGGAACACGGTCTCCCGTGGCCGGATGGTCCGGGCCAGCGCGGCCACGAACCATTCGTCGATGGTCCAGCTCACCGGGGCACCTCCCGCCGCCGCCCCGGAGGCACATCCCGCCGCCTCACCGGAACAGCTCCTGCCACGCCGCGGTGGACTGGGACCAGGTGGTCAGCGTGGCCAGCCGCCCGGCCCCGACCGCCGCCTGGTAACTCTCCTCGCTGCCGTTGACGTAGGTGGCCAGGTACTTCTCCAGGCCGTCCGGCCCCGACTGGGCCGCGGACACGTACTCCCGCAGGTGATCGCGGTCGTAGGCGTACCGCGGGTAGCAGGAGGTGGGATGGGCCCCGAACGGCGCCTCCACTACCGCGGCCACCAGGTGCCCGGGGATCGTCACGCCCATGGTGACCACCTCGTCCGTGGCGACCAGCTCGTCCACGGTCGCCAGGACCAGCCGGGACGCGGCGGCGAACCGCTCGTCCAGCACGTAGGGCTGGTCCAGGTGCAGGTTGCCGTACCGGTCCCCGGCTGGCGCGTGCAGCAGGGCCACGGCCGGCCGCAGCGCGGGCACCGCGACCAGCCGCTCCCCGGTAAACGGGCAGCTGATCTCCGCGTACTCAGGGTGCAGCCGGCCGATGCCCGAGCCGCGCACCCCGCGCACCGGCAGGAACGGCAGTCCCATCTCCGCGGCCCGCAGCTGGGCCAGGATCGTGGCGCAGCAGCTCTCGGCGACCTCGATGGTGCCTTCCTCGGCGGCCCGGCGGTAGGCCGGGGCCAGGCCGAGATCCTGCTCGAAGCCGACGTAGCTTTCCTCGCACCGGCGCACCGCGCCCACCGCCACCAGCAGGTCCACGTCGATGCTGTGCGCCGAGCCGACCAGGTGCAGGCCGCGCCGGCCCTGCCGGACCAGTTCGCGCACCATCGCCATCGGCAGCCGGGCGGACAGGCCGCCGCCGAGCGCGACCGTCTCGTCGTCGCCGACCAGGGCGACCGCGTCAGCGAGGCTGGCCCGCTTGTCCCGCGGCGGCTGCAAGCTCATCATGACCCTCCGGCTGCGCTCGGGGACTGGCTGGCCAGGCGGCTGGTGGCCTTGATCGCGGCGGTCAGCACCGGGTCGTACACCGGCGCGAACGGCGGGGCGTAACCCAGGTCGAGCCCGGCGATGTCGGCCACGCCCAGCCCGGCGTGCAGCGCGGTAGCCAGCACGTCGATGCGCTTGGCCGCGCCCTCCCGGCCCGCCAGCTGGCCGCCGAGCAGCCGCCCGTCCGGGGCGTACACCAGCCGGACATGCAGCGGCTGGGCCCCGGGGTAGTACTTGGCCCGGGACCGGGACACCACGTCGGTGGCGTCGGCGGCCAGCCCGGCCGCTTCCGCTTCGGCCACGGTCAGCCCGGTGCGCGCCACCTCCAGATCGAACACCTTGACTACGGCCGTACCCACGATCCCGCCGAACGACGCGGAACCGCCGGCCGCGACCGTGCCCGCCACCCGGCCGGTCTTGTTGGCGGCTGGGCCGAGCGGTACCCAGGCCGGCCGGCCCAGGACCAGGTGCTCCAGCGCCACGCAGTCGCCGGCCGCGAACACGTCCGGCAGCGAGGTGCGCAGCTGCGCGTCGACCAGCACCGACCGGTCCGGCAGGTGCTCCGCGCCGGCCTGGATCAGCAGGTCGCTGGTGGGGCGCACGCCGGCCGCCACCACCACCAGGTCGGTGCCGAGCTCTGCGCCGCCCAGCACCGCGGTCAGCCCGCCGGGGCCGTCCCGCACCTCGTCCAGCCGGGTGCCCAGCCGGACCCTGGTGTGCCGCTCCAGCTCGGCCTGGACCACCGCGGCGATCGGCTCGTCCACGTTGCCGAGCACCCGCGGCAGCGCCTCCACGACCTCGATGGCCCGCCGGACGGTGCCCCCGTCCAGCAGGCGGCGCAGCCCGACCGCCTCATCCAGCGACCGGATGGTAAACACCCGGGGCCCGTCCAGGCCCGGGACCGGTGGCCGCACCGGCCCGGCCCCGCTGGCCACGACCAGCGCGTCGTAGCGGAGCGGGCCGCTGCCGCCCTCGCCGGTCACCTGCACCTGGTGCGCGGCCGGGTCGATCGCGCTCACCCTGGTGTGCAGCCGCAGGTCGATGCCGCGCTGGTCGCGGAACTCGCTGGGCGGGTAGGCGAGCAGGTCCTCGGGCCGGGCCACGACGCCGCCGAGGAAGTACGGGATCCCGCACATGCCGTAGGCGGCGAACCCGCCGGCCTCGCAGACCACCACGCTGAGCTGGGGCGCGACCCGGCGGGCGGCGGAAGCGGCGGACATCCCTGCGGCGCCGCCGCCGATCACCAAGAGCCGTGTCACCTGGCGCCCTCGCCTTCTGTGGCCCGCCGCAGGGATGCCTGCCAGAGGCGGCTCACGCCACCCAGCACGAGCATGCGGGCAGTTCCCGGGCGCCGGTCAGGTCTTGCCGGGACAAAGAAGCGGCCCAGGCTCGACCCGCCAGATCAGTGGAATCGGTCCCGGGAACGGTCACGCTAACGGCATGGGTGAGGGTAAGCAGCAGCCGGATACCGCCGGGCGCGACGAGGTCGCCGCGGTCATCGCGCGGGCCCGCGACGCGGCCCGCGCCATCGAGGGCTACTCCCAGGAGCAGGTGGACGAGCTGGTCACCGCGGTGGCCTGGGCGGTTGTCCGCAAGGACCACGCCGAGGCGCTGGCCCGGCAGGCGGTGGACGAAGGCGGGTTCGGCAACTACGCCGACAAGGTCACCAAGATCAACAGGCGGGTGACCGGCGTGCTGGCCGACATGACCGGGCTGCGCACGGTCGGCGTGGTCGAGGAGGACCCGCAGGCCGGGCTGGTGAAGATCGCCAAGCCGGTCGGTGTGGTCGCCGCGCTCATCCCGACTACCGGGCCGGATGCGACCCCGCCGGTCAAGACGCTGTTCGCGCTCAAAGGCCGCAACGCGATCATCTGCGCCCCGCATCCGCGCACCCAGCAGACCACCGAGGCGGTGGTGGGCTACATGCGGGCCGCGTGCCGGCAGGTCGGCGCGCCAGAAGACCTGGTGCAATCGCTGCCCGCGCCGTCGCTGGCCAAGACGCAGGAACTGATGCGCCAGGCCGACCTGGTGGTGGCCACCGGCGGGGCAGGCATGGTGCGTGCCGCGTACAGCTCGGGGACCCCGGCCTACGGGGTGGGTGTCGGCAACGCGGTGCACGTGGTCGACGAGACCGCCGACCTGGCTGGTGCCGCGGCGGCCATCATGGCCGGGAAGACGTTCGACTACGCCACCAGCTGCCTGGCCGACAACGCCGTGGTCGCGCACGCGGACGTCTACGACGAGCTGGTCCAGCGGCTGGCCGGGAGCGGCGCGCACCTGTGTGACCAGCCGCAGAAGGACGCGCTGCGCTCGGTGATGTGGCCAGACGGCGGCCCGGTGCCGTCGATCAAGGTAGTGGCCAAGTCCGCGGCGCATATCGCCGGGCTGGCCGGGTTCGCTGTTGCCGAGGACTGCCCGATGCTCCTGGTCGAGGAGGACGGCAGTGGGCCGGACCATCCGTTCAGCGGGGAAAAGCTTTCGGTCGTGCTGGCGCTGTACCGGTACCGGGGCGGCATCGCCGACGCCGCGCGGGTGGTCAACTCGATCACCGCCTACCAGGGCCTCGGCCACACCTGCGGCATCCACACCAGCTCGGACCGCAGCGTCGAGCAGCTGGCAATGACCACCCGCACCGCGCGGGTGCTGGTCAACCAGAACCTCAACGAGGGGGCGGGCAGCGCGCGCAACGGGCTGCCGTTCACGCTCAGCCTCAGCTGCGGCAGCTGGGGTGGCAACATCACCACCGAGAACGTGAACGCCCGGCACTTCATCAACCTGACCTGGGTGTCCCGGCCCATCGAGGCCAAGGTGATCAGCCACGAAGCCCTGTTCGCCGGGCACTGGCACGCGTACGGCCGCTGACCCGGGCCCGGGTGCCCGGGGGTCAGCCGGGCCCCGGTCAGCGGGGCTCAGGAGGCTCAGCCGGGCCGGCTGGCCAGGAACTCGTCGGGCTCCAGGTAGTACGGGTTGTCGATGACCATGCCGCCGAGCAGCGCCTTGGGATGTGTCTTCAGCACATCCATGATCAGGTCCCCGGAGCACCGGGTCAGGTCGTACAGGCAGAGATTGACCTGCGGGAAGTTGGACATGATCCGGTTCAGCTCGGACTCGTAGCCGATCAGCTCGGCGACCGCGTCCGCGCTGCGGTGGGCCCAGCTCATGTCGCCGATGTTGCGGGCCAGCCCGGTGCCCGCCGGCTGCGGGCCCGCTGTGCCCAGGCTCTGCCGCGCCTTGGCTTCCCAGAACCGCAGCATCCGCTCGGGCAGGAACCCGCCGTCGGCCAGGTAGGTGCCGTAGGAGTCGAGCACCTCCAGCTGGCGGACCGACACGTAGCTGTCCACCTCGATGTGCTCGGACATGCTGGCCAGCACGTCGCCCGGGGTGCAGCTGTCCACGACGCAGGTGCACTTGTCACCCGCGCGGAGCCCCTCGACCAGGAACGGGATCAAGATGTCGTCGCGTTCCGACGGCTTGCGGTAGAAGCCGCAGATGTGATCCCCGACGCTCAGCTGCAGGCCCAGCACTTCCTGCCGGGTATCAGCGGTCATGTCCAGCCTCCTGGGGCAGGTGGTGTGCGGCCCGGCCCTTTCCGGCGCCCCGGTCAGGGCCGGGCCCGCACGAGTCAGTCAGAGTGAGGCCCGCACGTTCGCGGCGGCCTGGCCCATATTGCGCAGCTTGGCGTAGGCCGCGGTCCGGCTGAAGTAGCCGAGACCGCAGTCCGGCGCGACCAGCAGCCGGTCGGCCGGGACCACCTCGAGCCCGCGGCGGATCCGCTCCTCGATCTGCTCGGCCGTCTCGACCTGAAGGTTCTTCGCGTCCACCACGCCCACCCCGAGCACCTTGTCGGTCGGGAAGTCACGGAACGCCTCCAGTTCGTCGAACCCCTTGTTGGTGAACTCCAGGTGGATCACGTCGGCCGGTGACTCCTTGAACAGCGGCATCATCGACGCGGCGTGGTTGTCGAAGATGTCCCGCTGGCCGTCCACGCTGCCGTAGCAGACGTGCCAGAACTTGATCGCGTCCACCCCGTCGAACATGATGTTCTGCATCTCGATCTGCCACATGTCGGTGGTGTACGGCGGCAGCACGTCGATCAGCTGCACGGCCTCCAGGCCGAGGCTGGTCAGGTACTTGAGTTCTTTGTTCATGGCGATGGCCAGGTCCCGGGCCACCGCGACCTGGTCGCCGTAGAACTCGTCCTTGACGATCACGCTCTGCTGGGCCGGGCCGAGGAACGCCACCTTGAACGGCTTGTCGGTGGCGTTCTGCATGGTCATGACCACGCTCTCGAAGATCGGCCGCTCCCAGGTGATCTTGCTCGCGACCACCGCCTGGTAGAACGGCCGGTACTTGGCGCCCTCGCCGGGTGGCCCGTACGGCTTGAAGCCGCCCAGGTTCTCCGGGATGAAGTGGAAGATCGGCTCCAGCTGGAAGCCGGGTGCCTCCCACTCGTAGTACTGGGCACCATCGCACAGGATGTCCAGCCCGGCGATCTCCTGCTCGTGCGCGCAGATCTTGCACGCGTCTTCGTAGCCGATGCGCAGGTTGTGGCTGCGCCAGACCGGCTCGCTCAGCGAGCCGAGCACGCGGCCCTGCAGCCAGTGCGGCCGGGGAAAGGCCGACACGGCCGAGACGGGGATCAGCACCTCTTCGCCGCGAATCTCCATTGATCATGCCCTTTCCTGCTGACGGGTTTGCTGACGTGGCCGGGGGCTCTCGGTTCACTCTGGGACCGGGCCAGCCGGTCCGGCCATGACCTGCCCGGACCAACCGGCCGCCGGGAGCGGGCCCTGCGGGACGAGGGGGCGGTTACCGCTTCCCGCTCGGCTGCCGCGGCGCCAGCACCTGCTGGCAGGCCGCGACCACCCGGTCCGCGGTCACATCCACCTCGGCTTCCAGCGCCGCCGCCACCGGCAGCGGCACGTTGCCCCCGCTGACCCGGGTCACCGGCGCGGCCAGGTCGTCGAACGCCTCCTCGGCCGCGATCGCCGCCACCGCCGCACCCCAGCCGAGCTGGCCCGGGTTCTCCTCGACCACGATCAGCCGCCCGGTGCGGCGCACCGACGCCAGCACCGCGGCGGCGTCCAGCGGTACCAGGGTCCGCAAATCAAGAACCTCCGCCATTACGCCCCGCTGGGCCAGCTGATCCGCCGCCGCCTGGCAGATGCCCACGGTGATGGACAGCCCGGCCAGCGTGACGTCGGTCCCCTCGCGCACCACGGCCGCCCGGCCCAGCGGCAGCACGGGCCCGCCGTCGGGGATCTCTTCCTTGCGCCCGTACAGCGCCTTGTGCTCGAACACCAGGACCGGGTCGTCGTCCCGGATCGCGCCGGCCAGCAGGCCGAACGCCTCGGCCGGCCCGGACGGTGACACGATCTTGAGGCCGGGCACCGTCATCGCCCAGTTCTCGATCGACTGGCCGTGCTGGCTGCCGAAACCGAGCCCGCCAGAGCCGTTCGCGCCGCGCAGCACCAGCGGCATGCTCAGCTGGCCGCCGGTCATGTAGCGGACCTTGGCGATCTCGTTGGCGACCTGGTCCCAGCACGTCGCGTAGAAGTCGGCGAACATGATCTCGGCCACCGGGCGCAGCCCGGCCATGGCCGCGCCCATCGCCGCCCCGGCGATGGCCTGCTCGGAGATGGGCGTGTTCCACACCCGGTCGCCGCCGAACCGCTCGCGCAGCCCGGCGGTCGTCTTGAACACCCCGCCGGACGCCACGTCCTCGCCGAGCAGCACGACCCGCTCGTCCCGGGCCATCTCCTGGGCCAGCGCGGCGGCCACCGCCTGCCGGTAGCTCAGCTGCGCCATTGCCAGCTCCCGTCGCTCCACACGTCGGTCCACGCCGCGGCCGGGTCCGGGGCGGGCCGGGCCAGCACCTCGCGGGCCAGCTCGGCCACGTCGGACCTGGTCTTCGTGTCGATCTCGTCGAGCTTGGCCGGGTCGGTGCCCGCCTGGGTGAGCCCGGCCCGGGCGCGCAGCAGCGGATCCCGGTCCCGCCACTGGGCCACCTCCTCGGCCGGCCGGTAGCCGGCCGCGTCCGCGGCCGAGTGGCCCTTGAGCCGGTAGGTCTGCGCCTCGATCAGGCTGGGCCCGTGGCCGTCCCGGGCCATCTGCACCGCCGCGCCGACCACCTGGCGGACCGCGGCGACGTCGTTGCCGTCCACCACGATCCGGTCCAGGCCGTACGCGGCGGCCCGGTCCGCGGCGGGCAGCGGGACCGGGATGACGTCACCGATCGGCGTGTACTCCATGTACCAGTTGTTCTCGCAGACGAACACGGCCGGCAGCCGCCACACCGCGGCCAGGTTCACCGCCTCGTGGAACGCGCCGATGTTGGTCGTCCCGTCGCCGAAGAAGCAGGCGGTGACCTGGCCGGTCCGCTTGATCTTGGCCGCCCAGGCCAGCCCGGCGGCGATCGGCAGGTGCGCGCCGACAATCGCGTACGACCCGTAGTAGCCGTGCTCGACGCTGGTGATGTGCATCGAGCCGCCCTTGCCGCCGCAGATGCCGCCCGCCCGGCCGAGCAGCTCGGCCAGCACCGCGTCCGGTGGCGCGCCTCGGGCCAGCGCGTGCGCGTGGCCACGGTAGGTGCCGAGCGAGTAGTCACCGGGACGGAGCACGGACGCGGCGCCGACCGCGACCGCCTCCTGGCCGAGGCCCAGGTGCACCGGCCCGTGGATCAGGCCCTGCCGGTACAGCGCGTCGGCGCGCTCCTCGAAATGCCGCAGGAAGCACATCCGCGCGAACAGGTCCAGGTCATCGGGGACGTCCATGCCCCGGACGCTACGGCCGCCTGCCACAGCCCGGCCTCGTCCTGGCGGGCCCAACCCGCGCCCCGCACTCCGCGCCGGGCGGCTGCACCGTCCTGATCATGGGTCACTGGGGTTTAGCAACAGCAATCCCAACATCACGTGTGCTCCGCGCGTGGCGTGATCATGACTTAGGGGCGAATCTTTTCGCTCTCAGGTCATGATCACGAACTGGTGCCCGTCAGGGGATGATGCCGCAGACGGATGCGGGGAAGGGGGCCGGGCTAGGCGGGGAAGGGGCTGGGCTAGGCGGGGAAGGGGGCCGGGCTAGGCGCGGAGGGCCTGCAGGGTGAGCCAGGCGCGGGTGGCCAGCTGCAGGTTGAAGTGGGTCTCGGGATCGCCCAGGTCGAAGCCGGTCAGCTCGCGGATCCGCTGCAGCCGGTACTTCAGCGTGCTGCGGTGCACGGACAGCGCCCGGGAGGTCGCCTCGTACCCACCGCCGTGCTGCAGGTACTGGGTGAGCGTCTTGACCAGCTCG
>Ga0335078_10014149_pt1 | contig 11834 bp, 10 predicted proteins | sample Lox_Sample_32_FD_206711 | JGI IMG/M metagenome (GOLD analysis project Ga0335078, IMG submission 206711) | Soil microbial communities from Loxahatchee National Wildlife Refuge, Florida, United States - Lox_Sample_3.2 | ecosystem: Environmental > Terrestrial > Soil > Wetlands | place: USA... | reverse complement strand
CAGCAGACGTATCAAGCCGGACTGGCAGCTCTGGCAGAGCGCTCCTACCGCCGCAAGGGACTTTTTGTTTCGCTTGGCATTACCCTGCTCGTGCTTATCGGAATCGCGCTCCTGATCCGAAAGCTGGAGACACCATCTCACGAATAAAATTGTGGGAAGAAATCAGGGAAAATCGGTAGGAGTTAGAACCACTCTGCGCTGAGCTTTGAGAACTGACTCGATTACTTCTTGGCGAGACTTCGCACGTAGCTGACGAGACCCTTGATCTGATCGTCCGTTAGTTTGCCCTTGTATGCCGGCATTTTCCCGCCGCCCATGCCGTTCGTGATGGCGGCGTTCAATTGCGCGTCAGTTTGTTTCTGCACTTCTTCAGAGCGTAGGTCCTTAGCGCCCAATTGCTTTCCCATGGCGCTGTTAGCGCTGCCGTCGGCCCCGTGGCACACGGAGCACTTGGCCTTGAATGTCGCTGCCGCATCCTGCGCGTGCAGCGGTGCCGTCAATAGGCACACGGCGATAATCATCAGCACTCCCGCTCGAGTTGCCGCAACCTTGGCATGATCCATGTTGCCCCCTAAGCGAAAGCGCCTTCCGATTGCGCCGCCGCACACCATTTCAGAACGCATATCGAAGCGCGAATGTTGCCGTGCTGCCGTTGAAATCCGGTGCCGGAATTGCCTCCAGCGCGAATACTCCCGCGGCGGTCCCATTCATCACCGGAACACTCGGATTCGCCGGTGATTTCGAGTCATACCCGTAGTAGTCCCATTCGGTCTTGTAACTCAGCCCTTTGTAAAGGTCGATCTGAACTGACGCGAACGGCTTCTGGTAATTGAAGTCCAGCGTTCCGGAAGGTTCCAGCGGATCCAGTTGCAGCGTAGCGCCGTTCGCAAATGTCGCCACGTAGCCCAGGCCAATCGTCACGCGGTTCACCGGTTTCCAGATCACGTCGCTGTACGCGTAATTCTGCTTGTTGGAATAGTAGGCCAGCGCGCCCTGCGTGTTATTCGACGTCGTGTTGGTGATGGGACAAGTTTCAAATGTCGGCAAGCCTGTGCCGCCGGACACGTTGGTCATCGTGCCGAAATTGTCGTCGAAGCAGATGAACGTCTGCAAATAAATGTCCGTATAGTTGTATCCGATCGTGTAGGTAAGCTTAGGGCTTTTCGCCACGATCACGTCAAAACTGTACGTCCGGCCGTGTTCAGCGTTATCGACCTGATAGACGTTGTCGCGGTTCTCGTGAATATCCACCGCGCCGTCCACGGTCGCCCACGTCCGCGGCCTATAACTCACGTGAACCTTGTAGCTCTGGATTTGCCGCGGCCAGACTCGCGTGTACGAATAGCTGTTGTATCCGAATTCGAAATCGCTACTAATCAGCAGCGTATCCATCGGCCGCCAGGTGATGCCGAAGAGTCCCACTTGCTCGTCGATCGTCGAAATCGTGCGCGGCACATCAAACGCCGCTGCTATCGTCGAAGGCGTGGCCGCCCATGTCACCGAGCCGTCCGAATTCTGCGTGCACGTGCCGCCCGCCGCGGGATTGAACGTCGTTGTCCCCGAAAGATATGGGCAACTTCCGCGCGCCGCAAAATAATCGTTCGCCGCTGTGCCGCCCGTCGTCGCGCCGGGGTAATAGATATCGCTCAGCGTCTGGCTGGCGAAGTAGTTGTCGATTTGCCGGCTCTCGTATAGATAGCCGATTCGACCGCTGATGCGGCTCGTGAGGTCAGCCTCGAGTTGAATAGTGTTGGAGATCGCTCTATCCGAGGCAAACTCCGACGTCAGACTGTCCGCGGCGTCCGCGGCTGCGCTGGAGCTGTGCTGCGGGCAGGTCAGCGCCGTGTAAGGGCTCGGGCAGATCGTGGCGAATGTCGATCCGCCACTAACCAGCGGCGCAAATTGCGCCATGGGCAGCAGTATGCCGACATCCCCGGACCCGGTGGGCGCGGCTGCGGCGAAAAGATCCGTCGTCGTCTGGTTGTTGTATCCGGGATTCTGCCAGTGGTCGTAATAAATGGAATCCTCGATCCTCAATTTCTGGTTGATCGTATAGATGCCGGACCAATTGGCATGCACAAAGATTTCCTTGGCGTCTGACGGACCGGAAACGATCGAGTCGCGAACCTGGCTCGTCGTCGACGCCGTCCATTCATTGATCGAATCGTAGAGGTTCGCCGCGGAATTGTTGCTGTTGCTGTAGCTGGCCGAGGCAGACATCTCCAGCCTCGGGATCATCGTAGATTGCAGGCTCAGCCGCTCAATCGGCATGAAATTCCGCGTCGGCGCGGTCCTCACGTAAGACGCCACCATCTTGCAGCTCGTGGAGGTGCTCGTGTTGTTCACGAATCCGGTGGAAAGCAGCGGCGTCGTGCATGGCGTTGTCACCGCGTTCGGCGGATAGTAGTAATTCACTCCCAAGCTCACCGGCAGCGTCCCCGGAAACGAAGGGTTTTGGACCAGAAACGGCGTATCCGCCAGCGAGTCGTTCGTGTCGTTCTTGTTGTATTCCAGGAACTGATCGTAGGAGATCGTCGTTTTCGGCAGAATCTTGAAATCCACGCCCATACGATACGCGTTCGTGGTCATCTCAAAATTTTGTGCCATCAGGATTTCCACCGTGGCGTCTTCCGTCGTCAGCGACGGACCTTCGCTCACGTAGCGCGAATATCCAAGGCGCAAACGCACGCGCGATTGCGGCATAAGCGTCAAGTCGTAATCCTGCATGGTGTGCGTCAGATCCATCGAATGCGGTGAGCCGGTCGAGGCGAACGACGGCATCGTCGGCGACAGCGTAAACGGCACCGGATTCAGCGGATTCGCCAGCAGCGCGTAATCCCAGTAATATCTGTCGCGGCGGAAAACCGCCGAAAAATCGTACAACTTATTTTTGCCCACGCGCAGGCGCGATACGTCATTCGGATCGCCGCCATATCCGAAGTTGCTGAAGTTCAGATTGTCGAACAGCAGTCCCTGGTGGTTGTTGGACCTCATGTCCAGCGTGTAATCGAGCAAGCGCGGCCCGGAACCCAGATCCACGAACGTGTCGTACGTGGATATGTTTCCGCCGATCCAGTCCGTGCGATAGCCCACCTCAGCCGTCTGCTGGATGGAGTAAATACTAGGCGAAGCGGAAGGAGTGGTTCCGGCGGGCTGCTCGGAGCTGCTGGTCTGCGCGCGGCACGCCGGCGCAATCAAATACGCCGCCGCCAACAACACCGTCGCGATCGATCGGACGCCCTTCAGTTCCGTCATGATTTTTCGCCCCAAAGATTTATCGGTTGCGATTTTTGCCATCCACTTCCATGACTTCGCTTGTTGCGTCTCTCTCATCGGCAAGCTCGCGTCGCGTTCAATCTATCGGAAGAAAATGTCGCTAAAGTTCGATCCGTGGATTGCCGTGTGGCAAAGAGTGCACGCCTGTATGTATGTCGCGTTGTTCGGTGCCGGCCCGTTCATCACCGGGAATCCGGTGCCCGCCGTCGGCCCAAAGTGCGCTGCCGTGTGGCACTGCAAGCAGAGCAGGTTTACGTCGCTGAACTTCAGCATGTGCGGATTCGCTCCGCCGTGCGGGATATGGCAGGTCGCGCAACCTTCAAGGCGCACCGCGGCGTGTTCGTAAACGAACGGTCCCTGCTTGTCCTTGTGGCACTTGAAGCAGGCGACGTCGCCGGAATTTGAATTCTGCACTTGGCGCACAATGTGATCGGATTCCCAATTCTCGTCCGTGCCGTGCTGGTTGTGGCAGTCGCTGCATTTAATCAAGCCCTCATTCACGCGATGGTGAAAGGGCATATTGAATTGGGATTTCTGTTGCAGATGGCAGGTGTAGCAAAGTTCGGGCTCAGCCTTCACCAGCAAATGTTCCGGCGTTGTTGAATGGTGCGGCGAATGGCAGTCCGTGCAGCTCACCTGATTTTGCCGGTGGAAGGAATTCGAAGCGTTGATCTGGCTGGGCCCGGAAGCGTGGCACGTCAAGCACCGCGCGTTGATATCCGCGGCGGAAGCCTTCTCGAAAATAAATAGGCCCGTCGTATCGCTTGGATCGGCCACGTGATTCGCCGCCGGTCCGTGGCACGCTTCGCAACCTTGCTTCGAAGGTCCGCCCTTCGTGTCCAGCGAAGTGCGAAAGTGCAGACTCTTTTCCCAACTCGAATATTCGTCGGCGTGGCAAGTCTTGCAGGCTTCCGATCCGGCGTAGGCGAAGGGGGCAGGCGGCGCGGCAGGCGCGGTGGCGGTTTGCGCAGTGCTCGCGGGCGCCTGCTTGTCTTGCTGTGCGCTGATTTTTTTTACGGCAAGCGATGAGATTATGAGCAGGAAAACAAACGCGAGCCCGACGACATAGGTGCGGCTGCTCTTTTTGCGGTCCCCCATGCCCCCTCCGGCCTCCGGTTCGGCGTCGCGCGCCCAAGCTTCGTGCGACGAGTGCAAATTATTTCTTTTTTCCGCTTTGCGACTCTGTGACCTGCGTCACAGATCGTGGTGCCCAAGGTCACACTGTGGGAAGGGGTTAGTGTGCTTCAACCAGAGCTTCAAGGCCAGCTTTATCTTTCACTACGAGCGTCGAACCGTTCACCTCAATCAATTTTCTCTTTTTGAAATTCGCGAACAGCCGCGTCACCGTTTCGCGCGAAGAGCCAATCACCTCGGCAATCTCCTCGTGCGTGAGCGTCACCGTTGCACGAATGGGTCCATTTCCGTGCTTCTCGTGCTCGGTCAAATCGATGATAAATCGCGCCAGTTTCTCGGCGGCGGAGCTAGAAAACCCAAGGTACTTAACCTCTTGATATGTTGCGTGATAAATGTGGCACAGCATCTCCGCCACGCGCAGCGACGCATCGCCGTGGTCCTTCAGGAATCGCAGCAGATCCTCACGGCTGATGAAATTCGCCTGAATCGGATCCAGCGCTTCCGCCGTCACCTCATATGGTTTTCCCGATATGGAACCGGGAAGCCCCACCACTTCTCCCTCTTCGGCAATCCGCAGGATCAACGATTTGCCCTGCGCCGAATTGGCGGAAAGTTTCACGCGCCCATTGCAAATGATGAACGCCCCGCGCGGCTGCTGTCCTTCGACGAATAGCACCGCACCCTTCGGATATGTGGATGACGAGGAAATCGCATCCAGCTCGCTGAGCGTTTGCGGAGATAGGTCGCAAAAAATCCTGTCCCGCAACACAGGACACGTGAGGCAGCTTTCGATTACCTGCAGGCCGTATGGTGTTTTCATTCTATTTAACCCGCATTATACGCCGGTTTTTGCCTTGATGCCTTTCGATTCGCTGCGCTGTTTCCTAACGCCACAGCAACTCCCGTGTCCTCAAACAATTGCGCGGTGAGTTGCCTTGCACGTGTTCTCTCATATTCGTTGTGACGCCATTCACGCGGCGCTGTGACCCCCATCACAGCAGGTCTTGCGTAAAAGGACGACACTTAACAATGGAGGACGTGCAGAGGAGGTGCATTATGAAAAAGGATGAGCGTGATCTTCTGGATGTCCTGAAATTCGAGCTCACTTTCCTCGAAAAAGGCGGCTACGGCCGCTCGCCGCGCGAGCCGTGGAGACCTACATTTATATTTGAAGATTCGCCGACGTGCATGAATTACGACTCCAAGGATCATCCCGATCCCTGCACCGAGTGCGTCTTGATGCCGCTGGTGCCCGCGGCGTTTCGCGATTCTGAAATCCCGTGCCGGCACATTCCCTTCAACGTCGAAGGCGAAACGCTCGATTCACTCTATCGCTACGCCAATCAGCCTGACATCGAGGATGTTTACGGAAAGTGGCTGCGCGCGATCGTCGCAAGAATCGAAGAGGGGCGCAGCGCGCAAGGCGGACCGAGCGAACTCGCAGTTCTCGGCGAAGGCGGCGGCAGAGGCGAACCGCTTTTCCAAAGTTTGCATCCGAAATGCGCCAATCCTGCCTGCCCCACGGATTTTCACTGGCTTGCGGGCGGCAAGTTCTTCCGCTTTCAGCCTGAAACCGCCGCCGAGCAAGCGAAGCAAGCAGCTGAACAATCTTCCACGAGCAACCTCGCCGCCAAGCACTATTGGTTGTGCGAACGTTGCGCGCATGTTTTCTCCCTTTCGTACGACGATGAAAAAGGTGTCGTCCTGAAACTGCTTTGGCCCGGAGGCGATGCCGAGGAATCGGCCAAGCATCTCGCGGCGAAGTAGCCGAAGATTTCAAGCGGGCAGATTTTAACGTAGTCGTCTTTGCGGTTCTTCAAGTTTTCTTGGGGGCTTTGTTTACCGGCCGTCGGGGTCATTGACGAGGCGAGAAGCGGCACCAAACCGCTTCTCGCCTCAATCTTTTTTGGTGGTTTTAGTCGCGCGGAACTTGCCCGAAGCACATCGAGAGCCGCCGCCTCCGGTCGAGGATGCCCACGGCTCCTCGCGGCGGCTCTCGTTTTATCCCCGGACGGTCATGACAGGGCACAGCGCATGGGCCACGACGTTGTGCGATACCGCGCGCTCCAAATGCGTCAGTGAACCCAAATGCCCGGCGGCGTCGCGCACTCCCAGGACGATCAGGTCGGCGTCGCGTTCCTTCGCCGCCTCCACTATTCTCGTCGCTGGTTCCCCATACGCGACCACCGCCTCCGGCCGGCACCACAACTCGGCGTTCTGCGGCACGATTTCGTGCAGCTCATACATCAAGTTCGCTACCGATTCCTTGGCCCTCACGCGGCCGGACTCCAAATCGCGTTCGTGAACCACATGCAGCAGCGTCAGCCGCGCGGCATGCTCCTGCGCCAAAGAAATTGCATACGGCGCCGCGGCCAATGACGCCGGCGTAAAGTCCGTCGCATACAGCACGCGATGGAAGTGCGCCGCGTTGTGAATCCCTTTGCGCGCCCACGGTCCGATGCTCAGCACCGGAACGCGCGCGCGCCGGAAGATTTCCTCCGCGGTCGAGCCCAGCAGCAGTTTCTGCGGGCCGGTGCGCCCGTGCGTGCCCAGCACGATCATGTCGGCGTCGCAGTCGGTGATCGTCTGCTCCAGAGTCGGCCACACCCCGGCCCCGCGCACCACCGCCACTTCATGCGCCACGTTTGCAAGCTGCGCTTCCACGCGCTGCATTTCCGCTTCCGCGGTTTCCTCTTGCGCTTCCAACGCAGCCGCGATCGCTTCCGGCGAGCCGTGAACGTAAGGCTCCGGCATCAGCACGTGCAGCGCGTGAATCGTCGCGCCGTATCCACGCGCCACCGCAATCGCGAACGGCAGGGCCGCCTGGGAAGGTTCCGAGAAATCCGTGAGGAATAAAATATTCTTCAGCACGATTCGCGTGCCAGGCTCGGCGGTTTTCATACCCACCTCCTGCGCCCCTAACAGTGCGCCTCCCCCGCCTCCCCAGCAGTGATCGAAGTCACCCTCCCAAGTGATGCTGGTCACCAGCGCCAGCCCTCGCCCGCCTCGCCCCGGCGACACTCGTAGCGTTCCCCGCCGCGCACAAGATGTTTTTCATCGGGTTGGAAGGAGCTTGTTGCAAGGGAGCCGTCCTAGCCGCGTCGGGTTGGCGCAAAAAGGAACGGTCTAGCTGATCGGCGTGCTGGCTGAGGTCGCGGTGCTGGTGGAGCTGGCGCGGATCACGTCGGTCTCGTCGGTGTAGAAGTAACGCAGGCCGGTGGTGCCTGGAACGATTGGAGAGGCCGTGATTGCGTAAGTCTCGATGTATCCCATGGCGTCGGCGCTGCCAGGCGTGAACGAGAACGAATACCCGGTCTTTTGGGCCGGTCTGCAAAACGTTGTCAATCAGTTCCGCGGATGTCGAGGGTGGTGAGCGTTCGCCATCCGAAATGAGAAGGAATTGCCGTTCGTTTCCGCGCTGCGCTAAATGACGCGGGACGTCAACGAGCACAATGCCAACCAACCGACGGGCCGACCGACAAAATATCAGAAAACGTCCCGTCTGTCCCCGGTTTCCCAGCGGTCGCGCGCCGAGGTTTCCAGAAATCCCATCAGGCTCTTCCCAATCGAGTTACAACCCTCATCGCGGTCTCTGAGCATGGGCCTCGTAGTCGCCTCGCCTGAGGAAAGGCCAGACCTCAAATTCCCCTTTGGACTTATATTCCTCCGCGGAGAGACGGAAGCACCGTCCCAGGGTAAGCACTTGTAGGAGCTGTCTCCCAATGCTGTGTCTCGGTGAAGGCCACTCGAACTCAAGGTCGGTACTCAGGAACAGCAAGCATCGCTCCAGCATTGCTTGACGTTCCGGTGTCGGACTGTCACGCCCAGTCAAGGTGTGAACACGAAGGTCGGAAAATTGTCTCCAAGCGAAGTCGAGGACTGCAAGCAAAGCGAGGTCCGAGCCCCTCGGGAAACTGCTCATGAACTCGTCGTTGGTGATTCTTCCGTCGATAAGGTCTCGCAGAACTATGGCGCCGACATCGCGACTAGCACGGTCTACCAATGGTGCCTCCATGGGCGCTGACCTCGCAAGGGCCAACGGTGCGGTTGTGGAGACCTGCCAGGACAGCTCCCGCTGATCTGCCACTAGAGAGGATCGTATTTCGCCACCGTGTACAGGAAGTTGGGGAAGCCGGGGACAGACGGGAAGTTCCCCGCTTTTCTGCGAGCGCGGGGAAGCGATTGCCACCCCTCACCACCCTGCGTTCGATGCTGCGGAACGTTAACGACTACCGTACGTACAAGGCGCGCCATCACTCGGCAAAATACCAAAAAACGGCCCGTCTGTCCCCGGTTTCCGGGCAATTTCACCGCGGGTGGGCTTTTGACGAAGGGCAAGATCGGTCGACATCGGCTCTCGCTAGCGGTAGCGGCGAACCGGGAACGCTGAGCGCGCCTATTCCTAGGCCGGATGGAGATTTGGCTGGCGACAGCGCACCAACATTGGCCAATCCGCGAGACGCAATCGTTCAGTCGTTGGAGCACGATCCGGTGGTTGGGCCGGTCAAATGAAAGCCCTGGCGAATCTTGTCGAAGACCTCCTTGTCGCTCGAATACATTGATTCTGGTGTGATAAGACCAAGTACATAGATATTATCCCCCACGTCACCCGAGCGCGGCGATCGATACGCAAATATGTCCAATTCGTCTACGTTTTGTGCGTCCACCTGATAACGCACGCGCACAAGCGTCGCGTCAAGTCCACCGAGTTTTGTGGGCACGCGCTCTAGCACCCGGAAAGCGGTCGCTTCCGCTTTCATGGAATGCAATTCGCTCTCAACGATCGCGTTCAAAGACGGTAGGTCCTGATAGTTCGCTGTGTTGCTTACAAAAATCCTGCGAGAAAGCGTTTTCGATAACGCGTCGGCGGTGTTGCCAGGATCGGCCAAATTGATTACAAAGCCATGATTGGGGCTTGGTGGTTTCGCTCCATGTGCCACGAATCCGTCTGGAAGATCGACGTAGTAACCGTGATCGCAGTTCGAGTATCTTTGCACAGAAATCTGCTCGGCTGCGGTGTCCTGCCAGTGGTGCTGTGAATTGTCAGAGCAATTCCTGCATCCCGGCGGGGACCAAAGGAATGCAACAACGAATGCGATGGAAATCGACTTATTCACGTTTGGCCTCTCTCGTGCCCACCAGCAAAATAGAACCAACGCACGCGGTGCGCTGACAGATGTCCTTCGATGTTACGGAATACTGACTCCGCAGTCTGCAGCGTGCTTCTCAACCGATTTTACTTGGTTAGTTACTGCGATTTCGTAACCCGGTTCGCCTCCGTGAAGATAACCGGGATCATATCCATTCGGTCCAACCTTACTCAGTCCAGTTGTGAATTGCTGGATCGTTCGAGTATTGGATAGTTGGCCGGAATAGCTCTCGTAATAAGCGTCCGCCGACGCTTGGGCGGGTGGCCCAGCCTTTCTTCCCCTTTTTAAGTCTTCGGGACGCACGAGCGGATGATACCACTGGCAGTCGTCACCGTGGAGTAATATCGGGCATTCAGCGGGCTGCGCGAAGCGCAGACCGGGGGTGGCCCGCCCTTTGCCCGCCGCAGCGGACAAAGGGTGGGGCGGTGGGGTTGGCGTCATGCCCTGGCACCGCAAGCGCCACGACAGCGACGATTCGCCCTACGCCTGGTCCTCTAAACTCGGCGCAACCACGCACCGGCGTAGGCTTTCTTTCTGCGCCGAAAGGCAATAGAATACTCGGTGCTAAGCGCCGACGGACGCCTGCTTCAGCGCGTGCTTCCAACACGTCTGGAACATCTTTGTGGGAACGGCCCTGTGCCGGGCGCCGCAGCCGGTTTGCTTCGGCATAGGCGGACCCTCTGAGCTGGACTAAATAAAGCGGCGGCCCGAAGAAACAATTTGGCACTCGGGCGCGTACTACTACTGAAAGAACCGCGAGACATTTTGCCGACTTCCGGCGTCTATATATCCATACAAAGACGTCCGGCCAAACGTTCGGAGAAATGAGCCGTAAACTAACATGAAGACGTGGCAGAAGGTTGGGATTGGAGTGGGCGCTGTGGTGCTGGCTGGCGCGATCGTCGGCATCAGCATTCAACAAGCGAATAAGAACGTCGTCACCGTCCAAACCTCCGTCGTGGGGCGCGAGGATCTGGACTCCATCGTCACAGCGTCGGGAGATATCTCGGCTCTGAATTACACGAACGTCCTCGGTCAGGGCGTCGGCTTGATTACCGACATCATGGTCAAGGAAGGCGACCACGTAAAGAAGGGCCAGATGCTGGTGAAAGTGGACGCGATCCAGCCGCGCGCCGACGTTGACGCGCAAGAAGCCGGCATTCAAGCGGCGGAATCGGCCGTGTCCGCGGCCGCTGCGAACGACGCCGCTGCGCAAGCCACGGTGCAACAGAATACAGCCGCGTACCATAAAGCCTCGCTCGACGAAGATCGCGGGAAGCAACTCTATCAGCAAGGCTTGATCGCCAAGCAGGATTTCGACGCGACGCAAGAGGCCTATGACGCGGCTGTTGCAGCTCTGGCCGCCAGCAAAGCGCAAGCGCAGCAGGTGCGCGCGCAACTTGAGGAAGCGAAATACTCACTAGCGCAGTCGCAGGACGTTCTGAAGCACACGCGCGACGTTCTGGACAAGACCACGTATTTGGCGCCGATCGATGGCGTGGTCACATACATCGCGGTGCGCGTCGGCGAAAACGTTGTGCCGGGAATACAGAATGCCACGGGCAGCTTTCTGATGACGATTTCCGATATGTCCGTGGTCACCAGCGAAGTGATGGTGGATGAAACGGATATCGTCAACGTTCGTCCGGGGCAACCGGCGCAGGTCTCCATCGACGCCATTCCGGGGAAGACTTTTCCGGGTCACGTGACACAAGTCGGCACGCAAGCCGTGCTGCGCACTTCGGGACTGACGAGCACGCAGTCCACAACGAGCAACCAAGAAGCCAAGGATTTCAAGGTGGTCGTGACGCTAGATAGTCCTCCCGCGGATTTGCGCCCCGGCCTTTCCGCCACCGCCAAAATCACCACGGCGTCGAAGCAGAATATTGTGGCGATTCCCATTCAGGCGCTGGCGATTCGCACGGAGAAGGAATTGCAAGACGCCGCGAAGCAAGCCGGCTCGAACCAGACGCAAGTCGCGCTCGCCGCCAGCGCTCCATCGCCGCAAGGTGCGGATCCGAACGAGACGGATCCGCAGAAGCGCGAGATCCAGGGCGTTTTCGTCGTGCGCAACAAGAAGGCCATGTTTGTGCCGGTTACCACAGGAATCACCGGCGTCAGCGATATCGAAGTGCTGTCCGGATTGCAGCCCGGCGATCAGATCGTCACCGGCAGCTACAAAGCGTTGCGCACGCTCAAACCTAACTCGCCGATTAAAGTGGATAATTCCGCGCCAAAGGTTGAGAGCGATTCGGATCAAAGCTGAAGCGCGGC
>Ga0335078_10014148_pt1 | contig 11835 bp, 13 predicted proteins | sample Lox_Sample_32_FD_206711 | JGI IMG/M metagenome (GOLD analysis project Ga0335078, IMG submission 206711) | Soil microbial communities from Loxahatchee National Wildlife Refuge, Florida, United States - Lox_Sample_3.2 | ecosystem: Environmental > Terrestrial > Soil > Wetlands | place: USA... | reverse complement strand
CGACCCGCCGCCGTAGTAGCCCACCTCCGGATGATTCAGCAGCACGACCTTGATTTCCGGAACGTCGGCCATTTTCAGAATCGGATAGCTGCGCCAGTCGCGCACCGTGAGACCGCTCTCGTCGAAGCGCGCTTCTTCGAGTAGCGCCAGGCTGGTCCCCATCACCGCGCCGCCTTCCACCTGCCGCTTCAACTGCAGAGGATTGACGACGATGCCGGGGTCGACCGCGATGGTGTACTTTTCCACCTTGATAGCGCCCGTCGAGGGCGTGACCGCGATCTCGCACACGCAGGCCCAATAAGTACCGGAGCGGAACATGACGGAGACGCCGCGTCCGCGCACCGGCTGATCCCCGGTGGTTGTGGCATGAGGCGCGGGTGACGGACGCGTCTGCCATCCCGACGAATCGCGCACGGATTTCAGCACGCCGATGACGCGATCTTCGGTCGCATGATCGATGCGAAACTGAATGGCGTCCGCGCCGGCCAGTGCCGCGGCGTCGCTGACGGCCAGTTCACGCGGGAAATTCTGCTGGAACTGGCCCGGCGTGCGCATGCTGTGGTCGCGAATTCCGATGCCGGTGGGCGACTCTTTTTCGCCGACCTGGAACGTGCCGTGGCCGCGCTCCGCCAGCACGCCGACGCCATCGTAGACCCATGGATCTTCCAGCCCGTTCACTGTCGAGCCGATGAAATCCGCCTTCTCATTGGGAGCGGCCATCGTCGGCAAGCCCGCCAAGATCGCGCCGACCGGCCGGTCATCCTGCATCGCGGGCATGTAGTGGTCCACCTGGTAAGCCACCATCCTGCCCTTGGCGTCGAGGCCGATTTCGATATCCGAGATGGAAGCGGGCGATTGCGTCGACCACTGAAAATCCTCCGGCCGCATCCACTGCACGCGCACCGGTTTTCCCATGGCTTTCGAAAGAATCACGGCTTCGTCTTCGGCGCCGGCATTGCCGCCGTTCGAGCGTCCGTAGTGCCCGGCGCCGGAGAAGGAACGCACCACAATCTGGTCGATTGACGCGCCCAGCATCTGGGCGATCTCTCCGCGCAGCGCCTGCGGGTTCTGGTTATGCGTGTAAATGTAGACCGTCCCGTCCGGCCGCGCGTCGGCCAGCGCCATGGTCGGCCCGATCGGCGCGTGCTTCAGAAACGGCATTTCGTAGGTCGCCTTGAGCGTCTTAGCCGCGCCCGCGATGGTCTTCGGCACATCGCCGCGGCTCTTGTCGCTGTGGGTGACCTTCGTGGTGGTCCAGTCGGCCTTTCTCAGATGAGCGAACAGATTCGCGTCGCCCGGCAGACCTTTCCATTCGGTCCATTTCGTCGCGTTCGACACCTGTTGCGCGGCTTGGACGGCTTCCCACTCCGTGGGTGCCACGACACCCACCAGGTTGCCCTTCACCACCACCTGCGCGTTCGGGAATCGCTTCTTGTCCACCTCACCGGCGGAGACCAGCTTCGAACCAAGCGCCTTGGGGTGGATCATGCGCGCGTGCAGCATTCCGGGCAGCCGCACATCGGTGGCCCATTGCTCTTTCGCCGCGACCTTGGCCGCGATGACGCTGTTCCGGTACGGCTTGCCGACGATGGTGTATTCCTTGACCGGCTTCATCGGCGGGTTTCCCGTGACCGTCAACCCCATCGGACTCGTCAGATCGCCGGTCACCGGGATCGTGAGCTGCAACTGCTGCCCCTTGACGAGCTCTCCATAGGTCATGCGCTTGCCGCGGCCCGAAACCACGCCGTCTTTCGCGGTGATCTGGTTTTTCGGAACGCCCAGCCGCTTCGAGGCCAGGTCGAGCAACGCCTGATACGTGTACGCCGCCGCCTTGCGGATGTTCGGGGTGCCGCGCCCGAGAAAATCGAAAGCGCCGCTGCCGTCCGGCGTCCGGTCGGTATCGCCCATCACCACGGTGGTGATGGCTTCGAACTTCGCGTTCAGTTCCTCCGCCACAATCTGCCGGTAAGCCGTGAACGTGGTGCCCTGGCCGAAATCGCTCTTGCCGGTGCGGATCAGGATGGTGTTATCCGGGTGGATCTCAATCCACGAACCGGGCAGTGTGGCGTCGAGCGTATTCTTGGTGGTGGCCGCGTTGGCCGTCTTGTTCCAAAGTCCGGCGCCCGCCAGCCCAAAGCCCACGAAGAGGGCGCCGCCCGATTGCACCAACTGGCGCCGCGTTAGACTCGCGCCGAACACATTGACCGCTTTCTGGTTCGCTGTCGGCATCACTTGCCCCCCTTCGCCATCAGGGTGGCTGCCTTCTGCACGGATTCGAGAATCGCGGTGTAGCTGCCGCACCGGCAGAGATGCGGTGAAGGCCCCGAGTTGGTGAACGCTTCCTTAATTTCCGCGACGCTCGGATTGGGCGTATGTTCGAGCAGTTCGGTCGCCTTGATCATCATGCCGTTCTGGCAGAAGCCGCACAACGGAGTCTGCTCTTCGATCCACGCCTGCTGTACCGGGTGGAGCGTCTTTTCCGCCTCAGCTTTGGATAGCCCCTTCTGCTGGGCCCATCGTCCCGCGAGCCCTTCGAGCGTCGTGATTTCCTTGCCGGCCGCCGATGATAGCGGCGTCACGCAGGAACGGATCTCTTTGCCATCGAGCAGCACCGAACACGACCCGCACTGGGCCAGCCCGCATCCGAACTGCGGTCCGGAGAGTTCGAGGTCGTTTCGAAGGACATACAGAAGCGGGGTGTCGGCGGGCGCTTGCACCTCGCGCCGCGCTCCGTTGACGAGGATCGTGGGCATGACAGCTCCTTTTTTCAAAGAATCTGCTGCCGATTTTATCAGGAACGATGGCCGGGAACGTCCCGCGCGTCTGGTCGCCGTCCGCGCTGGCGAATCCGGGTGGCCTATTCGGAACTCTGACGGCCTTTCTCGGGCGCTTCGAGTGGTAAAATCGCTTCAAATTTCATCGCTTGGAATAGAGGGTGCGGGGGGCGCGTAGAGGCCGGGTTGCCAGGTAGAGATACTTTTCGTGCCTGAGCGCTTCGCAGGTCGAGCGGTACGCGATCCAGTTCGACTGAAACTGGTAGAGCTGCTGGACTCCTTCCACCACGACGATGAACACACCAAGCGCCGCCGTAATCCAGTGTAACTCGACGATTCCGGCTAACGCCGGAACCAGCGCCGCGGCCACGATCGTGCAGATCTTGAGCGACTTGAACGTCTTTTGACTGCGGTGGCTCTTGCGGTCGTACCAGTTGATCTGGTCTTCGAGACGTCCGAGCGTCACGTCTTCAGCCGCAGACTCCATGGTTGTAGATCATAGCAAACGGAACGCTGCAGACCCGGACGCCGCCGTTTCAACGCATTAACCTCCTACATTCCCAGGATCTTCTTCCAATCCATCTTGGCCGCTTCCTGCTTCCCCAATTGGATCAGATCAGGAATCGCCGAGACGTCGGCTTCGTCGATGGCTTTCGGGAGCTGCCAGTTGAACCGCTGCAGGATTCCCGGGTAGTGACGGTTCACGATCTCGGTCTGTTGCTCCCCAGCCGCCGAGAGAAGGCTGTCTAACGTCCAGGAGAGCGTTGGGATAAAGCCACCCGGTGGATTGACCTCGTTCAGGCAATAGTAGCCAGTTCCTAATGAGATCACTTGCGTTTCGGCGGGATCGGGCTTGAAGTCGTCATAAACAAAAGCCTCCACGCATGCCTGGTAGACGGGATTCGCCAGGTCGCCGACCCCTCCATCGAAACACCACCCGATCAATTTGCCGTGGGCCGGATTCACGTAAACCGGCGAGAAATAAGTGGGAGCCGCCGCCGAGGCCGCGGCACACTGCACCAGTAAGGCTTCGCCCACAGATTTCGCGTTATTCGGTCGATCCTGGACGAAATACCAGGTATGCCCGCTCACGCTTCGGGCGGTGAGCAGAATCCGCAGCGGGCAGTTGTTGAGAGTCCAATTGGCGTTGGCGCCGAATGCGGTATTGAGCACTTTGACAATATTGTTGGAGTCGAACGCGTGCCCCTCCGCAAGACGCTTCGGCCAGACCTCAATCCCCGGCACGTTAAAGATTTCTTTGCACGGTTCGCCTGCGTAGATGGACAGAATGCTTTCGGCGGATAGTCCGGCTGCAATCGCCGATGCAATCAGGGCCCCCGTGGACGTTCCCGCGACCATGTCAAACACTTTGGCACAGGGTTGGCCCAACTGTTCTTCCAGGCCAACCAGGATGCAGGCCGTCAAGCTTCCGCGGATTCCTCCGCCGTCGATGCTCAGGATGCGTCTCATCGTCACCTCCACCCCGGTAAAAATGGATTTCAGGATCAATTCATCATAGTTCGACACGATGCAGATGGGATTGGCCCACGAGGCGTCGGAGTAGTCTACGCGCTGGCGGACCCTCAATACATCCAGAGTCCGGCCAGAATGGCGGCGTGAAGCACCAGCAGGCCGGCCCACACGGTGCGGCGCGTCCTGGCGCGAACGTAAGTCCACATACACGCGCACCAGACGGCAAAGGCGAAAATACCAAGCAGGAAGTAGATTTCCGACCAGAGCGGCGCCAGCGGCACTTCATAGCCGGGGCGCGGCGGCTGTCCGAGCCGGTAGACCAGGCCGTCCAGAGTTTCCGGCGGATTATGGCGCTCGCAGAATCCGTAGGCGCGCCACGTGGTCGCGCGGGGACCGAGCAGCCGGTAGGTCGCCGTGCGGGTGGCCGGGCGCGTACAGGATGCAATCGAGCAGCCCATGTGGACGGGGCTCTTCCGCCACCAGAATGCGGCTTGGTCGGCGGCGCGCGGTTCGTTGTGCCGCGCGGCCCGGACCAGCGCGCCGTCCGGACGCAGGAGCAGGAATCCCTCCAGCGCCAGGGCCGCGATCAGCAGCACCTTGACCGCCCTCATCGAAGGCCATGATAGCAGCGCTAAAGAGATTCCTGTTTCGTGCCGAAAATCTCTGTGGGAGGCCAAGCGGGCATGCGGCGGCTCATCATGGCGCTGGCTGTTTTCGGTGTAACGGCGGGGGCAAGCCCGGCGATCCGCCTGAAATCGCGGGTGATCGACGCCTCCGCGGGCCGGCCTGCGACGCTCGGCCATCATTACCTGCTGCAATTCCGGGAAGAACCGGGGGCGGAAGTGCGCGCGGAACTCGCGCGGCGCGGCATTCGCGTCCTGGCGGCGGCGCCAGAAGCCGGCCTGATGGTCTCGTCCCCGGGGGAGCCGGATCTGCGCGGGCTTGGCATCGTTTGGGCCGGTCCGCTGGAGCCTTCCGATAAGCTCAGCCGCGCCCTGTTCCAGTCGCGGCACGTCGCGTACCTGGTCCTGTTCCACCCCGACGTTGCCCCGGCCGAGGCACGCGTCATCGTCCGCCGCCAAGGGTTCTCGATCCTCAATCATCCCGACCTGTTGCCTTCCCACCTGCTCGTGACCGGCCCTTACAGCCGTCTGCCGGATCTGGCGGCGGCCGATGAGGTGGCGTATATCATGCCCGCCTCCACCGATCTCGTGGCCGGCCGCCGGGTGATGGGGTGCGCGGGCGCGGTGACCGAAAACGGCCCGGTCGGCGAGTACGTCGAAGTCAGCTCCGGATGGGCGAAGGATGCGGACGGGCGAGTCGATCTGCATTACATCTTTCAATCGCTGACGCCGAAGATCGAGGAAAATGCGCAAAGAAACGAAGTCGCCCGGGCGCTGGCGGAATGGGCCCGCTATACCAACCTCGATTTCTCCGCGGCCGAAACCGTGACCGATCCCCGCACCGTCACGATTCTGTTTGCGCATGGCGCGCATGGCGACGCGTATCCCTTTGATGGCCCCGGCGGCATGTTGGCCCACACGTATTATCCGGATCCGCCAAATCGGGAGCCGATCGCCGGCGATATGCACCTGGACGCGGACGAGAACTGGCAGGTCGGCGCCGATATCGATTTGTTCTCGGTGGCATTGCATGAGGCCGGGCACGCGCTCGGACTCGGTCATACCGCTAACCCGGGTTCGGTGATGTATCCGTATTACCAGCGGCTCACGGGGCTTTCGGCGGATGACATTGCCGGCATCCGCGACCTCTATGGCGATCCTGGGGCCACGGCGCCCGTGACGCCGTCCCCGCCAGCGTCTCCTTCGCAACCAACGCCTTCCCAGCCGGCGGCACCGTCGCCGGCGCCTTCACCGAGCCTTCCCCAAACGGACCAAGTCCCGCCTGGACTTCGCATCCTCTCGCCGGCCTCGACCATCGCGGCCACCTCGGCGGCGTCGATTCCGGTGAGCGGCACGGCGGTGGATAACGTAGGGGTTACCGCAGTCACCTGGAGCAATTCGAACGGCGGAGGAGGACCGGCGGCGGGGACGGCCGCGTGGTCGGCGCAAGTGCCCCTGCTGGTCGGGACTAATGTGGTGATCATTCGCGCATACGATGCGGCGGGCAATTCGGGATGGCGGGCGATTACGGTTGTCCGCAGATAAAGCAGATAAAGAGTTAAAAGAACCCGGTTTTTGACCTTAGTACCGCGCAGGAGCAACCCCGAACTACCGATAGAGTAGATAGAGATATGGATCCGAAGGTGTCGGAAGGCAGTCCCTTTCGTAAGCCCCCACGGGTGCCGGCTCTGTGCCGGGATGCCTCTGGGAAATCGCTGGCCGGCGGGGCGGCGGTTGAAAGCAACTCGCAGAACGGGGAAAGCGAAGCGCTTCTGCTGGCGCTGGCGGAAGCGGTCGAGCAGCGCGATCCGCATCTCGCCCGCCACTGCGAACGGCTGGCCTTCACCAGCGTGGCGCTGGGAATGGCGCTGCACCTGGAACGCGGGAGCCTCATTGCTCTTTATCGAGGCGGCTTCCTCCACGATATCGGCAAAGTCGGAATTCCGGATGAGATTCTGTTTCAGCCGACGCGGCTCACCCCGGAACAGTGGGACATTATGCGGACCCACACGGTGCGCGGCGAGCGGATCTGCCGTCACGTGAAGGCCTTCCGGCCGGTGCTGCCCATCATCCGTCATCACCATGAGCGCTGGGATGGCTGCGGGTATCCTGATGGTCTGCGTGGGAACGAAATCCCGCTTCTCGCGCGAATCCTGCAGGTAGCCGACATCTACGACGCGCTCACCAGTTCGCGTCCGTACAAGCCGGCGTATTCGGCCAAAGAGGCACTCCGCATCCTGGAGACCGAAACCGAGTTAGGGCTGAGGGATCCGGAAATCGTCAACCTGTTTTTGCGGCTGCACGGGAGCGTGATCTCACGAATCGACGAATTGAGCCTCAACGAAGACTGCCGGTTCGAAACGATGCGCTCCACCCTGAGCCGTCTTGGTGATGCGGTGAACGGGGCGGACCGGGGAGAACTTTCTCCCCTCCGGCCTAATGGCCGTACTTCTTTTCCCCTGCCTCAATCCGAGCCGGAATCCGATTTTCCTTGGGCGGCAGCGGACAGGTAGCGTACGGGGTGAACGCGCACGGCGGATTATACGCTTTGTTGAAATCCAGTATCACGGTTCCGTTCTTCGGCAGATCCGTGTAGAGGAACCGCCCGGCGGGATAGGTTTCCTTGCCCGCGGTCTGGTCCCGGAAAATGAAAAACAGCTCCTTGGCATCCGGCTCCTCAAGCACGGGCCGCAGCCGGAAGTCGCGTCCGCGGAGCTGAAACACGACATACCCCGGGCTGTCGTCCAACTCCGTCTGGCCGACGATATTGGCGATCGGGACCTTCTGCGGCTCGGCCACGAATCGAGCGGTGACGCGGTACTGTTCGCGGGCAGGGAAGTATTCCAGCCCGTGAAAGTCGCGCAGCAACGCGCTTTCGGGATCTTTCATGCGGATGCCGTATCGGTCGCCGCGCTGAATCACATAGAGGCGCAGCCTGCCGGCGGCCACGAAATCGTCCGTGTCGGGGCGAATTTGGCGTGCGCCGGCGCCCGTCAGCGCCCGCACCTTGCCGTCGCGGAGTTCAAACACGCCGGCCTCCGCGGCGCCGGCGGGCAAAACAATCTCGTTTCCGCGATTCGTCCCGAAGGGGTTCGCGCCTTCGCGCAGCCAGAACAGCCCGGTGACCGTCAGCCAGCCGCCGTCGCGGCGCAGGTTCGCTTCCCGCTGCCGCCGCCAGTCCGCAATTTCGGATGGATAATTCGCGGCCGCCAGCACCACGCCAATCGAACTGACGCCGGCAAAAATCGCCGCCACAAGAGGCGCGCGCATTGCTACTCTCCCGACGACGCGAGCACCTGCTCGAGCATTCCGGCGAACTCTTCCGACTTGCGGTCCACCCGTTCCTTGAGCGAATGCAGATCGCGTTCGAGCGTCCGCAGTTTATCCGCGAGGTGCAGACAGGCGAGTACGGCAATCCGCGTGGAGTCAGCGTTGGGAACCTTCGCCGCGATGGAAAGCATCAGGTCGTTGACGCTCGCCGCCACTTCTTCGACTTCACGCGAGTCGCCCGACGCCAACAGCGTGTACGGCCGGCTTAGGATGGTGACCCGCACCTGCTGTTTTTCGGTTGTATTCGTTTGCATCCGGCCCTCCGGACGGTCACGCGCTCAGTTGATCGATCTGTCCCAGCAGTTTTTCAATCCGCTGCCGGACCTGCTTCCGTTCCGCCTGCAACGTCTGAACTTCCTCGGAGAGGCGATCTGCCTCGGCCTTCGCTTCGGCGGCGCGTTCCTCGGCGGCTTCCTTTTCGGCGCGCAGCCGCGACACCAGTTGAATCGCTTGCTGAATGCGTTCTTCGAGACTCCCCAGGGAGTCCAGTTCTAGTGCGGAACCGCTCATGCTTTCTCCAACCCGGATTTCGCGGTGGCCACCAGTTGTTTGAATGCCGCATCATCGGCCAGCGCGAGCTCCGCCAGCACTTTGCGGTTCAAGTCCAGCCCGGCGGCTTTCAGACCATGGACGAACTTGCTGTACGAAATACCGGCGTCGCGGCAGGCGGCGTTGATTCGCACGATCCACAGCGAGCGGTAATCGCGTTTCTTGTTCTTGCGGCCGACATAGGCGAACTTCAGGCCGCGTTCGACGGCCTCCTGCGCGGCGCGATGCAGTTTGCTCTTGGTTAAGAAATAACCGGAAGCTAGTTCGAGCGTCTTTTTGCGCGACGCCCGGCGGTGGGTACCTCGTTTAACTCTAGGCACGTTTCATCTCCTTCATCGTGATGCTGAGGTGGCGGATCGGGCACGTGCCACGCGCGCCGTCCGCGCAAACCGGCCGCTTCCTTTAATAAGGAAGCATGCGCTTCAGCGCCGGCTGATTGGACGCATCAGCCACGACGCTCTTGTGCAACTTCTTCTTGCGCTTGTGCGGCTTGGAGGTCAGAATATGACGGCCAAAGGCATGACTGCGAACTACTTTGCCCGTGCCCGTCTTCTTGAACCGCTTGGACGCACCTTTGTGGGTCTTCAACTTCGGCATAGAGGATTCCTGGATTCAATCCGGAAAAGACTTTCAAAGTATAGCACGCGTCACCGCTGCGACGCTGGGCGGAGACCTCAGGCAAGCTTCCGGCTCTGCTAGCATTTGTTCGTGACGCGAGCGTGGGTCGTGATTCTCTTCCTGGGGCTATCGGCTTGTTCCAGCGCCGATCCCGCCACCGCATCGACCAAGAGACTGGAGATTTCATCAGAAAATGCGTCGCTCTCGCGCGGTTAGACAACTACCCCAACCTCGAAACCCTGTCCATTGCGTGCTTGGAGGGCCTTGGCGCTCTTCCTGAATCAATCGGCACGCTGGCGAAGCTGAAAGAGCTGATCATCGACAATGGCAATGGGTGTGTGATGAATCCGGTGCTGCCGGAATCGATCGGAAATTTGCGCCGCCTTGAAAAACTCGTCCTCTATGGCGCGCAAGACCCGCGGGGGATCGGCAATAACCAGCCCGTCCAGCCAGCGCAGCGTCACCCGTTTCCGAATGGAATGGCCCGGCTAACGAGTCTCACCTATCTCGACTTGGGGCGAAACGGTCTGGAGGAGATTCCCGCGTTTGTGAAAGATCTGCCGCGGCTGCGGGAACTCCGGTTTGAATGGAATATGAATTTGAAGGCCATTCCGCCGTTCCTCGGCGGCCTGCGCGAGCTGACAACATTGAAACTGAATGCCAACGCGCTGGAGGATCTGCCGGACTTCTTGAACGCGCTTCCGAGGCTCACCACCGTCTCGCTCGGCAATAATTGTTCGATTACTCAGAGCCCTGCAAAAGTGAGCGAATTGAAACGGCGATTTCCCAAGATCGCGTTCGACTTCGAGGATGAGTACGACTGTCCGCCGCGCTAGCGGCGAGGCTTGACCGGGGAATGGTCGCGGAGCCGGTGGACCGCTTCCGCCATCCGGCCGGCAGCGATATCGATTTCCTCTTCCGTATTGAAACGGCCGATGCCGATGCGAATCGTCCCGCGGGCCGCTTCCGCGTTCAGCCCGAGAACGCGGAGCACGTGGCTGGGTTCGGGCGCGGCCGAACTACACGCCGATCCGGTCGAGAGCGCGACGTCCGGCAGGCTCATCAACAGCGCGGCCGCGTCGATGCCCGCGAACGTCACATTCAGATTCCCCGCCAGCCGGTGTTCGAGCGACCCGTTCACCGTGAGCCCTTCGACCCCGCTTCGCAGCTTGGCAAGCAGCCGGTTGCGCAAGGCCACGATCCGAATGGCCTCCGCTTGCATCTCCTCGTTGCAAATCCGGCACGCCGCGCCGAACCCGACAATCGCGGGGACATTCAAGGTGCCCGATCGATACCCGAATTCATGCCCGCCGCCATCCATCTGCGCGGTCAGCTCGAAGCGCGGCCGGCTCGTGCGCACGTATAACGCGCCAATTCCTTTCGGCCCATACATCTTGTGCGCCGTCAGCGACAGCATATCGGTGTTTTGGTCCCGCGCGGAAATCGGCGTCTTGCCCGCCGCCTGCGCCGCGTCGCAATGGAACAGCACGCCGCTCTCCCGGCAAATCGCTCTGATCCCCTGCACTGGCTGCAGCACGCCGATTTCGTTATTCGCGTGCATTACGCTCACCAACACGGTCTCGGGTCGGATCGCTTCCCGCAGTCGGTTGAGATCGATCCGCCCGTCCGCTTGCGGCGGCAGATACGTTGCCACCGCGCCCTGCCTTTCCAGGTGCCGCACCGGATCGAGCACCGCCCGATGTTCCGTGCTCATCGTAACGATGTGGTTCCCGCGGCCGCGGCACGCTTCCATCACGCCCTTGAGCGCCAGGTTGTTCGATTCGGTCGCGCCGCTGGTAAACACGACCTCGCGCGGCTCGGCCCCGATCAGGTCCGCCACCTGCTGCCGCGCCAGCTCCACGGCCTTGTCGGCCTCCCACCCGAACCGGTGCGTCCGGCTTGCCGCATTGCCAAACTTAGGCCCGAAATAAGGCAGCATGGCTTCCAACACCCGCGGATCCACAGGGGTGGTGGCGTGGTGATCGAGATAAATCGGCTTCTCCATGCTTGCGGCGCTCTCGTATCCATTGTGGCGCACCCAAACGGGTGACCTGCCGGCAGCAGCATGGGTCGGTTGGCGTTTTCTCGTCTGACGGCAGGGGCCGTATCGTCCGGACGCTTTTCTTCCAAAGCTAATTGGAATATAGTATGAATCCTGGCGAAATTCCCCAATTCAATTGGAGGTACTTATGCGGTTCTGTCCAGTGGCCTTACTCGCTACGTTCCTCGGGATTACCGCGTCGGCGGCGAATCTCGAACTACGCTCGCCGCAGCAACTTCTGGTTGACCAGAATGGCAATGCAACCCTCGATCTCACTCTCTGCAATAACACGTCCGCAGCCGTACGCTTCAATCCGGTTCTGACCGATTTTGAACACGAGTTCGCGGGGGTCAAGCCATACGCTCTCGGCACGGTTCAAACGTGGAACCCGCCCCGGCCAGTGCAACTATCCCCCGGTTGTTCGCCG
>Ga0335078_10014147_pt1 | contig 11835 bp, 8 predicted proteins | sample Lox_Sample_32_FD_206711 | JGI IMG/M metagenome (GOLD analysis project Ga0335078, IMG submission 206711) | Soil microbial communities from Loxahatchee National Wildlife Refuge, Florida, United States - Lox_Sample_3.2 | ecosystem: Environmental > Terrestrial > Soil > Wetlands | place: USA: Florida... | reverse complement strand
GTTTGTGGATGTACTGCTTCATCAACTGGTCGATTTGTGCCGCCGACATCTTCCGGCGATAGGGTGCCAGATCACGGTCCGCCTCCGCTCGGACCGTGACGATTTCTTCGTCGGGCGTACCCGTCAGCAGGGCCGCCTGCAACTTTTCTTCGAGTACGGTGAGACGTCGCTCCAAATCTTCCAGCCGAGTCTGCGGCTTACTCTGTGCATCGGAGGCAAGTTCTCGAAGTGTGCGCGCTGTTTCCTTGGCCGTCGTTTGCGCCACCGATCGATCTTCCGGAAACTTTGCCGTCTCGACCAAATCCGCGTTGCGCCGCAGGTAGTCGGCGACGGTGGCAGCTTCGAAACCTTCTCCGCCGCGGGATTTCGGCTTCTCCTCCGCCGACTGCCCCACACCCACCGCCGCTTCCTTCATGTCCTCCGCAGCGGCCAGAACCTCCTGCGAACAATAAGCCAGGCTGTTCACTTTCTTGGTCTTCGCGGGACGCTGGTCGTACCGATCGAACGCCGCGTCGATCCCCCGCAACACCGCCTCCAGCGGGATGCCGGCATCCTTCCACGTTTCAATGAGAGCCCAGTCAAGCGTGGAGAGCAGCAGACCTCCGCCGCGGCGGCGCAGAAAGTGATCCTCAGTCTCGGTGAAGTAGTTGAAGTAATTTTCCACGGCGGATCAGCGGGTGGTGCGCGAAGACGACGCAACAGCATCGCCGTTTTTTGATCGCGGCTGCGGCTTGGACGCAGGCTTTACCGGCGCCTTACCGGCAGCTTCCTTCCGTGCGCTGGCATTGCGCTCCCAAATAATGCGCAGGCCTTCCAGTGTCAGAAAATCATCGACGTGCTTGATGTACTTCGATCCGTTGCCGATCATCGGTCCCAGACCGCCAGTCGCGAGCACGTTTGTTTCGGGACCAAGTTCCGCCAGCAGCAACTCGAGAATGCCGTCGACCAGGCCGAGATAGCCGTAATACAAACCAGACTGCAGGCTGCCCACGGTGTTGGACCCGATCACACGCGCGGGTTTGCGGATTTCGATCCGAGGCAGGCGCGCGGTCCGCTCGAAGAGCGCGTCAGCCGAAATGCCGATGCCCGGACAAATCACTCCGCCGAGATACTCGCCTTTGGCCGAGACACAGTCGAAAGTGGTGGCAGTACCGAAGTCCACAATGATGCAAGGGCCTCCATGCTTCTCGAATGCCGCAACCGCGTTCACGATGCGGTCCGCTCCAACCTCAGCAGGATTGTCGTAGTGAACGGGCATGCCCGTCTTAATCCCGGGCTCGATGAACAGAGGGCGCAGATTGAAATAGCGCTCGCAGACTTGCCGCAGGATCGGGTCCAGCGGGGGCACAACCGAAGAAATCACGATGCCATGAATACCCTTGGACTCCAGTCCTGCCATCGAGAACAGGTTCCGGAACAAGACACCGTACTCGTCGACGGTACTGCGGCGGGACGTCGCCACCCGCCAATTCGCAAGCAGGTTTTCGTAGCGAACGGGCTCTTCGGGATTGCCGGATTTGCCCTCGCGTCCGTATACGCCTAAAACCGTATTCGTGTTGCCAACGTCGATGACAAGAAGCATAGGAGTCTTGTGCCGCGAACCGCGAGTTTCGGACCTTACGTTGTTATCCTTCCCTCACCGTTCCGCTGAGAACTATTTGCGTGCCGGCGGAAGTCCGCACCCGCAAAAACCCTCGAGAGTCCAGCCCTTCCGATTCTCCCTCAAACGCGGAACCGTTCTCTTCGATGCGCACTCTCTTCCCTGAAACCCACGACGATTGTTGCGCGAACCGGCTGAGAATCGATTGCCGCGCTTCCGGATTTTCCAGCATCTCTCGGTACTCGTAGTCGAGTGATTTTAACAAAGCACCGGCAAGGTCCACGCGCGACCATTCGCTTCCCGTCGTCAAGCGCAGTGACGTCGCCGGAAGATCCTTAGGAAAACTGGCCTGATTCACGTTGATGCCAACGCCCACGACAATGTAACGCACCCGCGTAGCCTCGGCATTCATCTCGGTAAGAATGCCGCAGATTTTCTTGCCGCCAATCAACACATCGTTAGGCCACTTCAGGTCGGGATTCACCCGCGCATCGACCCGCTGGATCGCCGCGTGCACCGCTAATCCAGCCGCGAGAGAAAGAATCAGCACCTCCGACGGCGGAACCCTCGGACGCAAGATCACGGAACAATAGATTCCGGTCGAACGTGGCGATTGCCACAAATTCGAACCACGCCCCCGGCCGGCAGTCTGCTCCTCGGCCAAAAACACGCTGCCCTCCGGAGCACCCTCGGCTGCCGCTGCCATCGCCGCGCTATTCGTCGATCCAATTTTGTAGAAATGATTGATGTGCTTGGAGAAGATGCTTCCCCGCACCAGCGGACGAAGAATCTCCGGAAGCAGCAAATCAGGCATCGAGCGCAGTTGATAGCCAGTCGCCGGATGCCCGGCCACATCCACGCCCAGACTGCGCAGTTGCTGAATCAAACGCCAGACTTCCGAGCGGCTCGACGCAATTTCCTGCGCGATCTTCGTGCCACTCACGACGACCGTCGCGTGCTCCATCAGCAGTCGAACAATTCGCCCCAGACGCAAGTCCGTGGGCTGTTGGTGTGCCACCGCAGTTGCGCGCGTAGACTTCGCACTTCGAATTGTGCCGGTCTTGCTGATGCCGAAATTATGCGGGATTCGCCGCCAAAGGACAAACTCCGCCCGCTCGTGAAGTACCGCGAGACACGAAAAGGGCTCCCACTTCCCGCGATACCGTAACGCAAGAAATAGGAGCCCTGCTGTATTTACTGCGCCGTTTCCGTGAACGTCACTACCGGATGCCCAAGTCCGAATTGCCCTTCCGCCGTCACATGCACAGTCCCCGCGGTCGATGGCAGTGTCAGCACTACCGCAGCGACTCCCGACGAATTGGTGGTGACAATGCGGCTGGAAAGCGATCCGGCGCTAGTCGTGAAAAAAATAGTTCCTCCCGCCGCCGTACCGCCCGACTGCCCTGGATTCAACGTGACTGACAGATTCAATTGGCTGCCAGTCTTCCCCGTCTGTTTGTCACCGGTCTTGGTGAGCGAAGCCGGTGGATTCCCCACCAGAATGTATCCACTTTGCTGCTGCGGTATGCCAGAACTGTCCGTACTCGGCACCGTGTAGTGATAGAACCCAGGCGTTGTGCCCGCGGTCACCGTGATCTTCCCCGGACTGCCGGGCGTCAGCGTTCCATTCGTGACTGCCAGCGAGATCCCGCTATCGGAAGTCGGCGTGCCCAGCGTCACCGTCGCCGTGCCCGACGTAATTTTCGGCGCGAGCGAAACTTTGCTCCCCGCCGCCACCATCGTCGTATCCGGATTGAGATCCCACTCCGCGCCTGGCAATTTCGCCGTCCCTGTCGCGACAATCACCGTTGCGGTGTACGGCGCGAACGCCTGCGTCGACGCCCACGCCTTCGTGCCCGACGCCACAATCTGTTTAGGATTCGTTGCCGCCAGCGTGTACGTCGTCATCTGCTGCGGTGTGAAATTGTTTACTGCAAATGTCGCGCCCACCGTGTTCGCCGGATCCTTATTCAGCACCAGCAACGTCAGAGTAGTGCCCGCCGCATTCAGCGCGGCGTAGCTGCTGAAGAGATCGGGATCGGCATTGTTAGTATCGGAGACTGACGTCGTGGCGAAGCCATGATGCTGGCCATCGTAGTTAGTGAAGAGCTTCAGCGCGAGATAGTTGGGATTCGCTGGATCAGGCGCCGCCCATCGCGACGCAAGGTAAACCCGTTCGCGGCCCAATATCCCGTAAGCATCGGCATCGCCCAGAGCAGTCGAGAAATCAGACTCCCCCGCAAACGCCGCACTCCATTCCGTGAAACTCACCGGCGTCCCGGGATAAATCATGTTCGCCGTTGCGCGAATGCGCGGAATACGAAATGGAATCGTCTTGTTCGGCTGAATAAACGTCGCCCAATTCTGGTTGATGGTGCCCGATTCGCTGACGTACGTCGGATCCCAGTAGTCGCGGTAGATCCGCGCCGCCAACGCTTGCTTCTGCGCCTGCGTCCACGTGGACGTGTCCGGGCCATCCGGATACGCGTGCACATCGAATACATCGACCGACCGCTTTCCTGACACGCGGTCCAGCCAAAAAACTTCGTTCAACCACCACGGTAGAAGATCGATGCTGGCGTGCGCGCCTTTGTCGTTACCATTCGCGCCGTTCCAGTAGAACCACCAGCAACAACTCACAGGACCCAACCGCACCGCTCGAGAGTCCCAGCCCTTGAGCGCCGTGGCCTCCGCCACAAACGTGTCGCGCATTTCGTTGTAAGCCGTCGGCAACGGATGTACGTCACGATGTGTGCCGCCCCAGATGTCAATTTCGTTGTCCATGTTGTAGAAATGCGGAGCACTGCCGAATGCCGCGGAGAGCGCCGCCGCCCACTGATTGCGGTAAAGGCTGTTCGGCGGATCGTTTGTCCCGGGCTGGTCGAGCAAGGGATAGTTGGCGTCATTGGGATTCGCCGTCAGCGTAGTGCTGCAATCGGTCTTCAGGCCATCGCCGGCATCGGTGTTGTAAGGGTCGGCGGCACACTGCGCGCCATATTTAGCGACGGAAAAACTCCAGTGCCCGTTGCTTCCGTTCTCTGCGCTTTGCGCGACCCAGGGCAACATCACCATCGTCATCAGCGGATGGCTGCCTGCCGCCTTCACGTCCTTGATGAACTTCGCCGAGTCGCTGTCTCCGATCTCCGAGTAGGCAAAGTCTTCAAAGAACCAATCATTCGCGGCGTTGTACGTACCAAGTTTCCAGTTGTAGCGCGAAGTCGAATTGCCGCCCCAGCGAACCACGCTCAACCCGCTGTCGGTGATCGTGGGCGCATCTTTGGGGTAGGCGCCACCGTAAACATAAGAGCTTATGGGATGACGGTTGCTGAGGACATCGACCGTCACGCCGATGTTTGTGGTCGGAACTGATTTCGAATCTTGCGCGGAGAGATTTGCGGCCAAGGCGAGTCCGAGCAGGCAAAGCCCGGCAAAGTTCTTTGCAGAGGGATACATAAGGGGAGGACCTCCGTTGGCCTAATCTAGCGCGTCTTCTCACCAACGCGGCGCACAGAGGTACATTTTTCTGAAATCCGAACTGCCAGCACCTGCTCCAGAAACGCAAGCTCCGAGGAGCTGAAGCGCCCACTGGGAGCCTGTTCCGGCGAGTAGCGAGAATGCGGTACGTCCTTCAGAAGTTCAGGGAGCACAAATGCAATGAGGACGCCAGCCAATCTGCCGCTCGGATCGTGCGAGAGGCTACGGAAGGAAAGTAGTTGTCTTAGTGCGGCTTTTCACTGCGCTGGACCATGCCCCGAAGTCGGTCCACTCGCATACCAAATTGGGAGAAGATTGCGTCGAACGTTCCTGAGTCCACTAGATTCTGAAGGATGATATAGGGGTCGTTCGCATCTCCCTCCTTGCGCAGTGTTTCAGAAATAAACAATATACAGACGCGCCGGAGGCGTGAAGATGCGATCCAACAAATTCGCATGCGGCCCTTTCGAATGCGAAAAAGATTTGAAAGCTGTCCACGGAGTGCGTATTTTTTGTTCAGAGGATCTCCAGGAATGACGCGCTTGATCACGTCCTGCACCATTGCGAAGGTCGTGCAGTGCATATTCCCGTAGTCGCCAGCGGCCTCAGCTTCAAGCGATTTCCGGCGCAACTCGGCATAGACTTCTTCCGCAGATTTGGTTATATCCACGCCGTACGGAGATGAAGAAGGCGCGTTCTCTTTTGAGACACGCGCCTTCTTAGTTTTCGATTTGGAATCGGACACCTATTTCTTCTCCAGTTCGGCCTCAAATTCCTCGAACGACCGAACTCGCCCAGCCTGTATATCCTCAAATGCTGCCATGATGCCCTTTTTCTCGACATCACTGGCAAGCAATTCGATCATGCTAGCCATAGCGTCGAACTCCTGTCTTATCTCAAGGAATCGCTTGTAGCTGAACAGGACCGCCAAAGGTGTATCGTTCTCCTGAATTACCAAAGTCTCCTCGTTTTGCTCCTTCAGTTTCGTTGCGTTGAGGTCACGTAGCTTGCTAACCCCGACGTGCTTGACATTGGGATCGATATTCGGGATTGCGCACGTTGACATGAGGGTTCTCCTTCCTCCTAAGTTATTAACTTTATTAGATGTACTTCCACAGAAGGGAGGTTGTCAATGTTTTGACATCTGAGATTTCATCTCATATGTCAAACCATGAATAGATATTAGCATTCTTTTGACTTATGTCAAGCAAAATATTTCTAATCCATTGACAGTGCATCATTATTTTTGTGTCAATATATTGACAAAATACTGACAATAGTGTACTATTGTTTGCGTTATGAATCGCTTAGCGACTGAGAGACGCTCCGCTGTGATTACAGCCCTAGTCGAAGGAACGTCAATAAATGCAACATGCCGCATGACTGGAGTTGCGAAACACACCGCCCTAAAACTGCTTAAGGATATGGGCTGCGCCGCCGCTTACCACAATGCGCATGTTCGTGATCTCTGCGTGCGCCGCATTCAGGCTGATGAAATCTGGGCATTCGTGTACGGCAAAGACAAAAATCTCACGCTGGAACAATGTCAGGCAGGAATGGGTAGCGTCTGGACGTGGACGGCTCTGGATGCCGACACGAAGCTAATCGTGTCCTACATGCTGGGAGATCGCGGCGCAGAAACGGCGCAAGCATTCATGCAGGACGTTGCATCGCGCGTTCGCAATCGCATCCAGTTAACGACAGACGGCCATCGCGTCTATGCGGATGCCGTCGAAGATGCGTTCGGCGCTGACATTGATTACGCCATGCTTTTTTGGGATTCCTATGCCTGATTTTCACTCAGGTATGTAGGTAGAAGTCCCCTCTCGGCTGTGGTGGTGAGACACCGCAGCCGAGAGGCAACCATCAACCCTCCCCGCTCTACGGAGCAGAAAGGCTGTTTGCTATATGGCGTTCTCGCAAGAAACAAAAAATGCAGCATTTCGTCGCGCTGGCGGAAAGTGCGAATGTAAGCGCATTTCCTGCACAGTGCATCGCACGTTAATCTGCGGCGCTAGCCTTACCAATGGACGCTGGCACGCGCATCATTTGACGGCTGTGTCCGCAGGCGGTTCGGACTCACTGAGCAACTGCCAAGCTCTGTGCATCCCGTGCCACGAGCAGACCCAGACCTACGGATCACACTAACGTAAGGCTTCCTTTAAGGCGGACACAACTATACCAGTTGCTTCCGCCTTAAAGCTTAATTTCGCCATCGGAGCATCTGCTGTGGCATCCACCGTCAATTTCGCGTCTTCGTCAACTTTGCTTTTGAGTGCTGGACCGATCTTCTGAAATACAAACTCACACATCCTGCGCCAATCGCCACAGGCAAAATAAACGTATCCATTTCGTTCGCCAGGATCGCCTTGGCAACTCTGCAGGGTCTCCAGCCCGTCAACAGAGTTGAGAACCGAAACAATCTCTGCCACTCCAGCATCGACCGGAGCATTCACTTTGATCCAAACTTGATCGTGTGTCGCCATTGTATTGAATTTAATTTCAGCGCAATTCTGATGCCAGTTACCATAGGGCGTCAACTGTAGTTTCGTGAAACTGCACCACTACCTGGGCCGACGAGATGCATGGCCAGAATCTGAGTGAGACTAGGCCGGGCTGACGCGCATGCTCATGTCCGCTGCGTGGGGAGAATGCGTGAGCAAGCCGACAGAAATGAAGTCGACCCCGGTCTCGGCGTAGGCGCGAACGTTTTCCAGCCGGATTCCCCCGGAGCACTCGATCGGAATGCGGCGGCCGTCTTTGGCTTCGAGGGCCCGGCAGCGCTCCACGGCATGCCGGACGTCTTCGACCGGCATATTGTCGAGCAGGATGGCCTCGCCCCCGTGACCCAGCGCCAGTTCGAGTTCCTCCAGGGTTCGGACTTCGATCTCGATGATCTGCGAACCGCGGCGGTTATGGATCGCCTTTTCCAATGCAGGCACGATCCCGCCGGCCAGCGCGATGTGATTGTTCTTGATCAACACGCCGTCGGAAAGATCGAGACGATGATTCTGGCCGCCCCCGCAGCGCACAGCATTCTTGTCGATCACCCGCAAGCCGGGAGCCGTTTTCCGGGTATCGAGAATTCGCGCCTTCGTTCCCGAGACCGCTTCAACAAACTTCCGGGTGAGCGTTGCAATGCCGCTCATGCGTTGCAGGAAGTTCAGAATGACGCGCTCGCAGGAGAGAATCACTCGCGCATTGTGGCGAATCACGGCCACGGATTGCCCGGCACGAAGTCTCACCCCGTCGAAGATTTCCTGATGCGTGGTGACTTCATAGTGCGCAGTCACGGCGCCGTCGAGCGCGGCGTATACGTCGAGAATTCGCGACACACATCCGATGCCGGCCAGAATGCATTCCTGCTTGGCAATGATGGTCGCCGTCGCGCGCTGGTTGGCGTCAATGCACGCGTAGCTGGTCGCGTCGCGCGTAGCCCGGTCTTCGACGAGCGCGTTCTCTAGGATGGCGGTGATGCGTCGAGAGTTCCAGTCCATAAAAAATTATGCAGGGACAGCGCCTACGGCTGTCCGCGGGGCGAAGTCCTGCGCCTTTCACTGCGAACGCGAATCGCCCTGTGCGCGACCGGGACGACGTTGCCGCCGGTTACGAACAGCCCAATTCTTGCATCTTCGCGGCGGTCTTGTCTTTCAGCACCGCGAGTTCCCGCTCTTGCTGGCGCAGGTTCTCCACCACATTCGCCGGAGCCTTCGCCAGGAATTGTTCGTTGCCCAGCTGACGCTGGCCGTTGGCGATGGCCTTCTCCAGCCGTTCCAGTTCTTTTTTCAGGCGCTCGCATTCGGCCGCGACATCGATCTTGCGTTCGTAGATGACGTGAACGTCGAAACGCGCCGTGCTGCGCGCGCCCGCAACTTTGGCCAGTGAACCCTCGACGAATGTAATTTTCTCCACACTCGCCAACCGCTCGACCGCGCCGCGGTTGTGTTCAATCATCGTGCGGATTTCCGCTTCGTGCGCGAACACTTCGATCGGCACCTTGACCTTGGGTTCGATCTTCAATTCCGCGCGCAGGTTCCGGATACTCACAATCAGATCCTGCAGAATCGCCATTTCTGTCTCAGCCGCAAGATCGATCTGCTTCTCATCTGCCTGGGGATAGCTCGTGAGCGCAATCGATTTCAGCGGAGGCTTGCCTTCGTAGATCGCCTGCCAGATTTCCTCCGTGATGAAAGGCATCACGGGATGCAGCAGACGCAAGGAGGCATCAAAAAGTGATACCAAATTCGAAACTGCGACAGCGCTGACCTCTCGATCTGCCGTAACGATGGTCCTAAGCTTTTCCATCGCGTTGTCAAACTCGCTCTCCTTCCAGCCCGCCCCTTGCGCTCGCCTTTCCTCGTAAATCCTGATAGCTTCCCGCGTCTTCTTCTTGGCCTCAGCCATTTTTTCCGGGCCGAGTTCTTCGCTTAGGTCGGTCAACTCGGCCTTAAGTTCAGCATTTACCTTTTCGATATCTTCACCCGCAGCCAACCGCGCAAGTTTGTTGTGAGGCTCAGCCCTTTGCAGGCGCGGCTTGATCAGTTCCAAATACCAGTCACAAAACTCGCCCCAGAAGAAGTCGTAAATGCGATTCGCCGCCTCGTGAAAGCGATAGGTAGCTAACGCGTCATTGACATCAGCAGCCACCCGGTTGAATCGCGAAAGAATCCATCGATCTTCGAGAGTCTTTGCCTCGAATCCGCCCACCCCCATAGAACAGTCCGTGTGGGGCGGACACTCTTGTCCGCCTCCGGGCCGCAGGCCCGGCTCGATCCTGTCCACATTCATGAACATGAACCGCGCCGCATTCCATATCTTGTTGGCAAACGCCCGATAGCCATCGGTCCGGCTCTCGTTGAAGGCAATGTCAGTCCCAGGCGCAGCCATCGCAGCTAAAGTGAACCGAGTCGCATCCGTCCCGAAGCGGTCGATGATCTCCAGTGGATCGATCACATTCCCCTTCGTCTTTGACATCTTCTGCCGTTCCGCATCGCGCACCAGAGAGTGGATATAAACATGTCGGAATGGCACGCTGTCGTCTTTTTTGTCCGCGTACCCGCTCGCCTTCTTGATCGCCGCATCCTGTTCGTGCCCCTGCATGAAGTGGCATCCGAACATAATCATCCGCGCCACCCAGAAGAACAGAATCTCGTACGCGGTAATCAGCAACGTAGTCGGATAGAACGCCGCCTGATCCCGCGTCTTCTCCGGCCATCCCAACGTAGTAAACGGAAGCAGCCCCGACGAGAACCAGGTATCCAGCACATCCGAAACCTGCTCAAGCTTCGTACTCCCGCACTTGCACTCAGTCGGCGCGTCCCGCGCCACAATCACTTCCCCACATCCACCACAAGTCCAAGCCGGTATCCTATGTCCCCACCAAAGTTGGCGGGAGACGCACCAATCGTGGATGTTGTTCATCCAGTTCAGATAGATGGTGCGGTAATTTTCCGGGACGATTGTTATCTCGCCGTTTTCGACGGCCTCGCGGGCGCGGTCGGCGAGCGGCTTGATCTTGATGAACCATTGCTCCGACAATCGCGGCTCGATCACAGTGCCGCATCGTTCGCATTTGCCGATCGACAGCTTGTAGTCTTTTTCCGAGACGAGAAATCCCTGCTCCTGCAAATCGTGCAGCACGCGCTTGCGGGCGGCGAAGCGATCGAGCCCCGCGTAGGCGCCCGCGTTTTCGTTCATGCGGGCATGCGTGTCCATGACGTTGATCTGCGGCAGATTGTGGCGCAGGCCCGCCTGAAAATCGTTGGGGTCATGCGCCGGCGTGACTTTCACCGCGCCCGTGCCGAACTCCGGTTGCGCGAGTTCATCCGTGATGATCGGGATTTCGCGATTCATCAGCGGCACCAGAACTTTTTTGCCGTGCAGATGCGTGTAGCGTTCGTCCTTGGCGTTCACCGCGATGGCGGTATCGCCGAGCATCGTTTCCGGACGCGTGGTCGCCACGGTAATAAATTCGTCTGTGCCGATAACGGGATAGCGAATCTCCCACAGCTTGCCCGCAACTTCTTCGTGCTTCACTTCGAGGTCGGAGATCGCGGTCTCGTGCCACGGGCACCAGTTGACGATGTAATTCCCGCGATAGATCAGACCTTCTTCATACAGGCGGACGAAGACTTCGCGCACGGCGTGCGAAAGATTCTCGTCCATGGTGAAGTACTCGCGGTCCCAGTCGACGGAGGCGCCGAGTCGCTTCATCTGGTCGAGAATCGCGCCACCGTACTCGCGCTTCCATTCCCACACGCGCTCAATGAATTTTTCGCGGCCCATCTCGCGGCGCTTCTTGCCTTCGCGCTCCAACTGCTTCTCGACCATCATCTGCGTGGCGATGCCGGCGTGATCGGTGCCGGGCAGCCACAAAGTGATGAAGCCGCGCATGCGGTGCCAGCGCACAATGATGTCCATTTGCGTCTGGTTGAGCATGTGGCCCATGTGCAGACGGCCGGTGACGTTCGGCGGCGGCAACAACAAGGTGAAGACCGGGCGAGTTTCGCCCTCGGGCGGCGTCGGAACGGAGAAAAGCTTTTCTTTGATCCAGTAGTCGGCCCAGCGCGTTTCAATCGCGCCCGGCTCGTACGCTTTGGGTAGTTCGTGGGGCATGGGAAAACAGCTTCTAGCTCCTAGCCGCTAGCTTCTAGCTTTATTTGCTTGAAGAACCCCTGATCTTACAGGCGCGAGAAAAGAAGGGTCAAACGCGGAGCGGTCCGAAGCGCTAGGGAACCAATGCCGCTCCCCGCTCGTATCTG
>Ga0335078_10014146_pt1 | contig 11835 bp, 13 predicted proteins | sample Lox_Sample_32_FD_206711 | JGI IMG/M metagenome (GOLD analysis project Ga0335078, IMG submission 206711) | Soil microbial communities from Loxahatchee National Wildlife Refuge, Florida, United States - Lox_Sample_3.2 | ecosystem: Environmental > Terrestrial > Soil > Wetlands | place: USA... | reverse complement strand
CTCCTCGATCGGCACGCCCGTCCTGCGGTCCTGCACCAGCGCATCCACGAGTACCAGTGAGGTCGTGGTCCGGATTGTTGGCGTTTGCCCGCTTCCGGCAGCCGCTGTGATTGCCGCGCAGCTGAGGCATCCAGCAAGTGCCGCCACAAAAATAACGCCACAGCGTTCTGCTAACACGGGAACCCCAATCGGATCCACTTTAAGGTCAACTCCGTCTCAACGGCTTCGTACATCTTACGCGTTTCCGTACCCACCGGCCTTTATCGCTCCGGAAACGCCGCCCACGTGCCTCTCCCCACGCATCTAATTTTAGGTGTAACTTCAGAGGGAGCCTGGAATCTCATTTCTGCGGGGCAAGCCGCGCTTGAATGAGCCCGGGGAGGTAGTATGTCCGCCGACAACCAAGGCGATTTGACGTACAAGGACGTTACTCCAAAGTCGTTATATCTGAACCGCCGGCAACTGCTACGTTCCATGGGGATCGCGGGCGGCCTCCTTCTCGGCTACAAGCTTTTCAGCCGCATCGCCTATCCGCCGGCCGTCGTCAAGGCAGGCGCGAAGCTCAACGTCACCGTGAAAAGCCCCTTCAGCACCACCGAACAGGTGAACTCTTTCAACGATGTGACGCACTACAATAATTTCTACGAATTCGGCACGGACAAGAGCGATCCCTCCCGCAACGCGCAGAATTTTCTGACCTCCCCGTGGACCGTTTCCGTCGAAGGCGAAGTCAAAAACCCGCGCAAGTACCATATGGACGACATCCTCAAACTCGCATCGCTCGAGGAGCGCATCTACCGCCACCGCTGCGTGGAAGGCTGGTCCATCGTGGTTCCCTGGATCGGCTACTCGCTGAACACAATTTTGAAGCTGGCCGAACCCACCGAAAAGGCCAAGTACGTCGCCTTCGAGTCTTACTACAGCCGTTCGCAAATGCCCCTGGCGGAGCGCTCAGGTATTGAGTTGCCTTACGTCGAAGGTCTGCGCCTCGACGAAGCCATGCACCCGCTCACCCTTCTATGCGTCGGCATGTACGGCGAAACGCTTCCTAATCAGGACGGCGCGCCGGTTCGCCTGGTGATTCCCTGGAAGTACGGCTTCAAAAGCATCAAATCCATCGTGAAGATCAAGCTGGTCAAGGGCGAACCGCCCACCACCTGGAACATCTACGCGCCCCGCGAATACGGTTTCTATTCCAACGTGAACCCAAACGTGGACCATCCCCGCTGGAGCCAGGCCACCGAGCGCCGCCTCGGTGAATTCCTGAAGCGCAAAACGCTCCTGTTCAACGGATACGAAGATCAGGTCGCCAGCATGTACAACGGCATGGACCTGAAAAAATATTACTGACGTGAGCGATCTCTTCCGCAAAATCCTGACCAGCAAGTGGTCGAAAGTGGTCGTCTTCCTGCTTTGCCTTTCGCCTTTTGTCTATCTCGCGTGGCCGTTGGTGGCCTTCCTCGCCTGGCGAGTCGAACCCATGCGCTTCGGCGCAAATCCTGTCGAATACGTCCAGCACTTCACAGGCGACTGGACGCTGCGCTTCCTGCTCATCACGCTTTCCATCACGCCGCTGCGTAAGGTGCTGAACTTTCCGGACCTCATCCGCTTCCGACGCATGCTCGGCCTGTTCGCTTTCTTCTACGTCTGCCTGCACTTCCTTACCTACATCTGGCCCGACCAGAATTTTGACCTGCACGGCATGTGGAAAGATGTAGCCAAGCGCCCGTTCGTCACCGTAGGCTTTCTCGGCTTCGTCTTGCTGATTCCACTCGCGATCACTTCCACAAAAGGCTGGATCCGCCGCCTCGGCGGTAAACGCTGGCAAAACCTGCACCGCCTCATCTACGTCAGCGGGCTTTGCGGCGTCCTGCACTACTACTGGCTGGTCAAATCGAACCACCGTCTGCCGCTGCTCTACGCAGCCATCCTCGCCGTCCTGCTTCTCTACCGCCTCGGCACTTCCCTGCTAAAACCGCGTCCACAAACTGCTCCCGTGGTCGCGGAGTCGCTCCGTCAATAGTGACCAAACCAGGAAGCACACCGGCTCGGCTATCATGGTGGCATGTGCTTCGTACTTTATGCTGGGACCAGAAGCACGCTTCCAAGAAGGGAATGGCGGAAGGACGCACCCGCTCTAAGCGTCAAGTCCTTGAGTGACAGAGATGCTGGAATCGGGGCTCATTTCAGCAGTCCTGCCGTCCAGTACATTGGCTCCACGTCTCGCTGCGGGTGTTATTTTCCCCATGCAACGTTGCAGAACGGCGAATGGCCGGAAATTGTGTACGGGGACTACGTCGAACAAGACGAGCAACAGGTCGGCAGCGATAATTACAATCGCAAGGCATTAGTCGATTTGCTGCGCAAATCAGGAGAAACGACGGTTGAGCTTTATGGCCTCTGGGACGGCGACTTCGCAGAGGAGCCAGAGGCCGACGAGAGCATCCCAATTGAGAGAATCCTTGAACCGACCTTTCGCTTCAAAGAGCAAGGCATGTACCGAGTCGCGATCGACCGGCAACAGACACCGGAGAAATTGAGTTAATACCCAAACAAAAAAAGGCCTCGAACATCGAGGCCTCGTACGGTCTAATTTCTATTTTCCAATTTCTATTTTTCGGCTTACGCCTTGGCTGCTTTCATCTGCGCCACGCGTTCCTGGAACTGCCGCGTCAGATGCGGCACGATACCCAATTGCCGCTCGATCAGCATCAACTGCGCGCGATGATGCATCTCATGTTCCTTCGCTCCCAGCAGCCGCTCAAAACGCGTTCTCGCGGTTTTCCCATCCGGCTCGGTCACCGATTCCGCCAGAAACTCCGGCGTCAATGTCTCGAGCCACGCGGCGAAGCGATCGCCTTCCGTCCGCAACAGCTCTACAATTTGCGCTTTCGTGCGCGGCTTGGCCTCTTCCGCATTAAATTCCTCAATCTTCCCGAAGAAGTCGAAACCCACCAGCGTCGTCAGCCCTTTCCTGTTCAATTCTTCCCAGATCCGCGGGGCGATCGCCACGTGCGTCAGCATGCGCTTCACCGAACGCACTTCTGGCGCCGCCACATACTCGTACTTATTCTCCGGAATGTCCTCCGCTACCTGGATAGTGTTTTTACGCACCGTCCGAAAGGCATTTGCCAGTTCTTTTCCGCCATAGAGCACACTCATTCGATCACCTCAATCTGGTAAGTTCCGCCCCGGCTGAGCGGCTGCCCGTTTCGATGCATAACCTCGTGCGTCCGTCACGCGGATTCGTCACCCTCGTAATCGGGCGACCACGCTCAGAACGGTGCTGACCACGGTAGGAGTAGCCACTAGAATTGCAATCCCAAAAGCCATCATCGGCCCACGCCATCCCCGGGTTTTGTAAAGGTAGTAGGGCATTGCGACGTACCAGAAAAAGAATACAAATGTGTCAAACTCATAGTGAACACTAACACTTCGCTTCCGCCGGTCGGCTCGAACCCACAATGCAATCACCAGCGCCAACGCGAAACTAAGCACCAACTGCGTTGCTTCAGACGGTACCGCCCTATGAGTCGAGAGAATCGACAGGCCGACGGTACTGACAGAAACAACCAGCACGGGAGGAAGCAACGCCCTGGAACTATCTGCGTTAACGCGACTCATTTTTGCAGGTTCCTGAATGCCTCATTGGACCGCTATAATACATGGATTCGTCCTGTTTCATGCCGAGGCTTTTCTCATGACCGAGCGCAGCGTTCGCGACATTCTCAACCTCTACAATCCCGCCGACCCTCTCGGAGAAGCCTGGACCATTCCAGCCCCCTGGTACTTCGACACGCGCATTGAACAACTCGAACGCGACAGCGTCTTCGCCTCCAACTGGCAGATGGTCGGGCGCGTCGATCAGGTCAGCCAGTCCGGCCAGTTCTTCACCATCGATGTGAATCAGGAGCCACTGGTGGTAGCTCGCGGCGACGACGGTCAACTCCGCGCCTTCTACAACGTCTGCCGCCACCACGCCGCGGCGGTTGTTCCCGAAACCGCCGGGTGCGCCAAACAGTTCCGTTGCCCCTATCACGGCTGGACCTACGGCAACGACGGCGCGCTTAAAGGCATGGTGGAATTCGAAGGCGTCTGCAATTTCGATCGCAAGGACAACGGCCTCGTTCCCGTACGCGTCGACACCTGGGAGAACTTTGTTTTCGCCAACCTGGATGGAAAAGCAGCACCGCTCCACGAGTTTCTCGGTAAAGTCCCGTCGCTCGTCGCGCCGCTGGAGTTAACCAAGAAACTCCACTACTTCGATCGCCGCATTTACACCCTGAAATGCAACTGGAAGGTTTACGTGGACAACTATCTCGACGGCGGCTATCACGTCCCGCACGCCCACAAAGGCTTGAGCAGCGTGGTCGAGTACACCAAATACACCATCGAGAATTTCGAGCGCTCCTGCCTGCAATCCAGTCCTCTGGACGCCTCCAGCGCCGCCGATTCCGCCATCGGCGCCACGCGCCGGGGACACGCGTTTTATTTGTGGATTTACCCGAACTTCATGATCAACGCCTATTCCGGCGTGATGGACACGAATCTGGTCCTACCGTTGGGCGTTGACCAATGCGCGGTCATCTTCGACTACTACTTTGCGGACGTTAGTCCGGTCGCCGTGCAACACCACCAGGACAGCATCAAAGTCAGCGAAAAAGTGCAGGACGAAGACATGGCCATCTGCGATTCCGTGCAGCGCGGCCTGGCCTCCCGTGCCTACGTCGCCGGCCGCCTGTCCGTCCGCCGCGAAGCCGGTGAGCATCTCTTCCATCGCCTCCTGCACTCCGACCTTGTGCGCGCTGTAGGCCACACCATCGCCGCGGACTGAAAACCGTATAAGGTGAAATGTACAAAGTGAAAAGTGGAACTCAAGCTCCAGCTCATTTACTGTCTACCTCACAACTTGCGCCTTGTACCGTTTTGTTTTTGCCTTTTTCTGGGAGGTACTGCGCCAAACTGGATAAACCTGCACTGACGTGCCGGGCGCTCTGACAAAACTCTTCGCATTCCCGCTTCGTAATGTAGTTGAGATCAGCAGCGATTATCATCTGCGCGGACTTCACCACAGGACGCTTTGGCGATTTTCAGGAACCGCCCAAACTCCGCTCGCGAACCTCTCTCAAATCCTTCGGCAATATTAGAAACAATCGACAGTCCAGTCCGCCGAACTTGGCCAACCAGTGCTTTGTCTAAAGAAAATGGCTTGTTGCGAGTAGTTCTCCAGATTTTACCTGTCAATTTTCGAGCTTCCCGGAAAATCCGCAGATCTTCAAAGCTCTTGGCCCCGTTAGCCATCGAACGATACTCGCAACCTTCCTAAACCCTATACCCTCCACCTTACACCTTATATGCCTTTTCTGTATTTATTCAAAGATAACGGTCTTATTGTTATAAAGCAGAATCCGATTCTCGATATGCCAGCGCACCGCCCGCGACAGGACGACCTTCTCCAAATCCCGGCCCTTCTCCACCACGTCGTCCAGCGAATCACGATGCGATACGCGAACCACGTCCTGCTCGATGATCGGCCCGTCGTCCAGCACTTCCGTCACGTAGTGCGCCGTCGCTCCAATCAGCTTCACTCCTCGCTCGTAAGCTTGATGATGTGGCTTCGCGCCCACAAACGCCGGCAAAAACGAATGATGAATATTGATGATCGGCTGCGGATACTGCACGATAAAATCTGTCGAAAGCACCTGCATGTACCGCGCCAGCACCACCAGATCAATCTGATTCTCCCGGAGTAGTGCGATCTGCTGCGCTTCGGCTTCCGGCTTGTTCTCTTTCGTCACCGGAATGTGCTGATACGGCACGCCATAAAAATCCGCGTGGCGTTTTGCATCCATGTGGTTGCTGACCAGCAGCAGAAAATCACAGGTCAATTCGCCATTGCGCTGGCGGTACAACAAGTCCACCAGGCAGTGGTCATATTTTGAAACAAAAATCGCCACGCGCGGCCGGTAGTTCCCCGGGCGCAGCACCCAGTTCATTCCAAACTTGTGGGCAATGGGCCCGAACGCCGCGTCGAAATCGTTGAGGCTTAACCGAAACCCGTCGAGCGCCCACTCCACGCGCGCCAGGTAGTAGCGCTCCTCGCCCGCCTGGTGCATCTCGAAATGCAGAATGTTGCCATCGTAGCGGTAGATAAATTCGGCAATCGTGGCGTCCAGCCCTTTGCGATCCGGGCACTGCACCAGCAGAATCGCGCTGTTCTTCATCTTCGCACCCCCGCGGTCGTCGTATTTTACGCCGATGCGGACCACAAAAAGAAAAAGGCCGGAATAAATCCGGCCTTCTGGAATCGCCGAAGATCGAAACTAGAGCTTCTCGAAAAAGTGCGCTACCTTCTTTCCGCCCTCTTCCGTGTAGTACACCGTCGCTTTGCCCGCCTTCTTCGCACCGTCGGCGGTGTCGCGTCCAGCCACTACAAAGGTGTGCTCGCTGCCGTCGGCGGCCTTCACGACCACGGTCTTGCCATCCGCGCCGACCTTCTCCACCGTGCCATCCACCGATTTCAGCCCGTCCTTGCCAACCTTGTCGACTTCCGTGGCGGATTTCTCTGTACCCTTGGCGGTGTAGTGCACCACCACTTCCGACCCTTCCGACAATCCCTTAAAAGCGTCCTTCGCGCCCGCGGCCGTCTTGTCCGCGCCCCATACCGCCGTTTTCTCGGTAAAGTGCACGGTATGCTCAGTACCGTCCTTGGTCTTGACCACCAGCGTCTTCGTCGCTGAGTCCAGTTTCGTGATTGTGCCGTGTACCGCGTTCACCACATCTTCCGCGGCACGCACCGTGAACACCACTAGCATTGTAACCACAAGGAAACGCACCACATTCTTCATCAATTCAAACCTCCTTCAAATTTCCGGAACCTCGTCTGACGCAATTCTCGTTCGCTGCCCAGCACAGACCTCATCAAACAACCGCAAACAACGCTAACGTTTTACCAGAGACCTACTTATCCGGAAAGCGGACTATATGACAGTCGCTAGCCTGTTAGAGTTGCAATTGCCCCGTGAGGTTGCAAAAAAGGAGGGCAGCTAGCCTACGCAACGCGCCCCAGCGTGACGGCGTACCAGTGTCGCTCATCCAGCCAGATTTTCTCCATCTGGAAGCCAGTGTCGGCGAGCAAATGGCGGATGTCGCCTTCCACGAACTTGTAGCTGTTCTCCGTGTGGATCGTCTCTCCAGCCGAAAATTGAATGCTGACCCACGCCTTGGGAATTCGCACCCGCTGCTCCCGCAGACTTTCCAGATGCATCTCGATTCTTGACTCCGCGGCGTTCCACACGGCCCGGTGGCGGAACGCTCCGAGATCGAAGTCCGCATCAAGTTCCCGGTTCAGCCGGCACAATAGATTCAGGTTGAACGCAGCGGTCACGCCTTCCGCGTCGTCGTACGCAGTCAGCAACGTTTCCTCGTCCTTAACCATATCCGTGCCCAGCAGCAGAGCGTCGCCAGCCTTCAGTTGCGTGCGAAGATTTTGCAGGATCGTGCGAGCCTCCCCGGGTGAAAAATTGCCGATGCTCGAACCGATGTAAAGAGCCAGGGTGTTCCCTTCATATGGCTGCAGGCGCGGCGGATTCGTCACATAGTTCGCCACGATAGGCTCCACGCGTACACCACGCAGCCTGCGGGAAATGCTTGCGCGCGCTGCGTTGAGCGCTTCCGGCGAAACATCGGCCGGCACGTACAGCACTTCACTTTGCCGCCGTACAGCCTCTTCCAGAAGGATGCCCGTTTTTGAGGCCGTCCCGGCGCCCAGCTCCACAAAACGCAACCGGTTTCCTCCGCCGTTGCGCGCGGCCTTCAGCATCTCGTGCGCACGGGCGCTAAGAATGTGCCGCTCCATGCGTGTCAGGTAATACTCCGGGAGCATTGTGATTCTCTCGAAGAGCCGCGAACCCCGCGCGTCATAGAACATCCAGGGAGAAAGCGAGCGCGGGCGCAAAAGCAAGCCGCGCCACACCTCGGAAACCAGATCGCCATTGGTGCGTTCCGATACCTGGCCAAGCTTTGGAGGAGCGAGTACTTCGTAAGCCACTGCAGGTGTCATGAGAAGGGGTCCTCTATCTGGCCACGCGTATGCCAGAGAACTGCCAGCGCGTTGCCGGATGAAAAAAGTTGCGATACGTTGCGCGGATATGGCTCGCAGGCGTCACACACGAGCCTCCGCGCAAAACCATCTGGCTGGACATAAATTTGCCGTTGTATTCGCCAAGCGCACCGGGCAACGGCTTGTACCCCGGATACCCGGTATAGGGACTCGCCGTCCACTCCCAACAGTCGCCGATCAGCTGCTGTATTGCGGTTCGCTCCTCCGAACCCACAGGGTGCAGGAGCGCGGATTCCAGCAAATTGCCGGTAAGGGGCGCCGACGAGGCGGCATGCTCCCACTCCGCTTCCGTGGGCAGCCGAAGCCCACGCCATCGCGCGTAGGCATCCGCTTCGAACAAGCTGACATGGCAAACGGGAGTATCGAGCAAATGCGATAGCCCGACCCAACCCCGCAGCGTGAATACCCGATAGCCGGTCTCGTCGCCCTCGTCGCGCCTCCAGTAAAGTGGGACCTGCCACCCTTCTGCTTGGACCTTCTCCCAGGCTTCGGACAGCCAGAGCTCCACGCGAGAGTAGCCATTGTCCTGCATAAATTCGAGGTACTCGCGACAGCTAATCAGGCGGTCCGCCAATTCATACGGCTGCAGGTAGGTCTGGTGGCGAGGAGTCTCATTGTCGAAACAAAAATCCAAAGGATTGTTTCCGTCTAATTCGTACCCCATCTCTACCAATCCCCCTTCGATGGGGTGAAATATGAGCGGTGCTGCCTCGGTTGCGTTTTCTAACGAGCCTGTTTTGTAGGTGGGCTGGAGCGGATTGGTAAAAAAGGCGTGCTTGATATCGGTGTACGCCAGTTCCTGGTGCTGTTGTTCGTGATTGATGCCCAGCACAATGCGACGCAACGCTTCTTCGTGCGCTTCGCCGGAAAGCAGCTTTTCGATCCCGCGGTCCACGTGAGCGCGAAACGCCACGATCTCATCGAGCGAAGGCCGCGAAAACGAGCAACGCAGTTTCTTTTCCGGAATGGCTTGCCCCAGTGAAGTGTAGTAGCTGTTGAATAGCCAGCGGAAATCCTCGTTGAAGGGCTTATATTCCGGCAGAAACTCGCGCAGCACGAAAGTCTCGAAGAACCACGTGGTATGCGCCTGATGCCACTTGACCGGGCTGGCGTCCGCGCAGGACTGCACCATCTGATCTTCCGCGGAGAGATTTGCGGCCAGCACGCAGGTTTGATTGCGGACGTTCCGGTAACTCGCGAACAGTTGTTGCCGCCGGTTACTAGCGGTGGAAGAAAGGATCGGAACTTGGTCGGTTGCGTCCAGCGGTTTCGTCGCAGCTTTGGTCATAGATTCTCCGTACCGCTGTAAAGGGCAAAGGGCCTGGAGTTTGATGCCTGCCCCCTACGTTCTGGCTCGACCTTTTCTTCGGCTTCAGCTAATAGACTCCTTGCAGGTGCAGCCGGGTACGGGTACTTCGCCCCCGCGTACTGGGCCTTCTCATGCCCTGGCGGTTGACATCCGGCAAGCCTAACGTATTTGTACTCACAGGTGATTCGGAGCATCGGAGGGATATGACCACCACCAGCAATGCACAGGGCCATGCCGACATGAAGTTGCATGCCGCGCAAAGGGCACTGCAACTCGTCGAACCCGGAATGACTCTGGGCCTCGGTTCCGGCTCGACCGCGACCCTGTGGATTGAGCTTCTGGGCGAACAAGTCCGTCACCACGGCCTCAAGATTCGCGCCATCGCCAGTTCCGAAGATAGCGAGCGCCTCGCCCGCAGCTTCGGCATGCCCTTCATCACCTTTGACGAATGTCGGAGCCTCGACCTTACCGTAGACGGCGCGGACGAAATCGCGCCCGGGCTCGCCCTCATCAAGGGCGGTGGCGGCAAGCTCCTGCGGGAGAAGATCGTCGCCAGTGCCTCGAAGCGCTTCGTCGTCGTCGCGGATGTCTCCAAACAGGTGGAAAAGCTTGGCCGCTTTCCCTTGCCGGTGGAAGTCATTTCGATGGCCGCCCCGCTCGTCAGCGATTCCCTCAAAAAACTTGGCTTCACTCCAACAATTCGAACGAATCCTGACGGTAGTCGCTACATCACCGACGAAGGGAACCTGATCCTGGACTGTTCCGGGCTGCTTATGGACCACCCCGAAGAGATCGCCGCGAGACTCGACTCCGTCGTTGGAGTCGTGGAACATGGCTTGTTCCTGCGCATGACCGACCTTGCTTTCATTGCGGACGAACATCAAGTCATCGAACGGTCGGCTTAAAGAAGGAAGACCTACGCTCTCCTGTGCCGCCGAACGTATTTCCCTTCCAAGGGTATGACCCGCAAGGCGCGCTTCAAATCAGGGCCTTTCCCTAGAGGTATGAGGTTGCGGACGGCACTCCCAGCCCGAGAGTTTCCTGGTAGCCATGAGAAGACAAGGTACTCCAGGGCGGGCGAAGAAGCCATTAAGCCAACTTTCGAGTCTGCCGGTCGAAACACGGCGTTCACCGATTTCTCGCGCTCTTTCGCCGATTCCTACTTACCCGTCTCCTGAGTAACGTGCAGGATGGTTTCGACAAAGGAGGCAATATTGTTCCTACATACATCAATCGTCAAGCCCTACAAAGGCACAGGCATGGAAGGCGCGGTCGCAAGGTGGTATGCGGCCCTGACGCAGAAATCCATGGCTCGACACCGGCAGCTCGCAGGGCGCGCTGCGCAGCTAGCTCCACCAGGGTCCAACGTCCTCGAAGTTGCACCCGGCCCTGGCTATCTCGCCATTGAACTTGCAAAACTCGGCGACTATCGCATCACTGGGTTGGACATCAGCAAGACCTTCGTCGAGATTGCTCGCGCAAACGCCGCCAAGGCAAACGCAAAAATCGACTTTCGCCACGGCAATGCTTCGGAGATGCCGTTCCGGGACGCAACCTTCGATTTCCTGGTGTGCTGCGCAGCCTTCAAGAACTTTGCCGAGCCGCTGCGCGCGCTCGAAGAGATGCACCGTGTTCTACGTCCCGGCGGCCAGGCTCTCATCGTCGATCTGCGCAAGGACGCTTCCCGGGAATCCATCAACCAGGCCGTCGATGCCATGAATGTCGGCGCTTGGAACACCCTCATCACCAAGCTCACCTTCCAGCACATGCTGCTCAAGCGTGCCTATACGCGGCGCGGTTTCGAAACCCTGATTTCGCGGTCGCCGTTCCACCAGGTCCAGATCCGCGAAGATCTTATCGCCCTGGAAATTCTGCTGATCAAAGACGCCGGCGAGACCACAGGCAACCCTTTAACCCCGCTGTGGTTCTGATTCTTGAAAGCAGTGGTCCTCGTTTCATCGTCGGCGTGTTAGCGGCTCAGGCGCATTCCAACGCCTCAGCCAAGCTGCAACATCACTGCTACAAACTTTGCCAACTCCAGGAGCAATCGTGTCTTCTCTGAACTATTGTCGTACCGCTGCACTCGGCCTCATCTTGCTGTTCGCGACAGGCGCGCTTCGTGCGCAGGCCCCCGCTGCAGCGGCAACCTCCTCCAAGATAGGGTTCATCAACCTCTTGCAGGCCATTAGCCTGACCGCCGAAGGGAAACAAGCCGCAAACGAATTACAATCGCAATTCCTCCCGCGCCAGCAGGAACTGGAATCGTTGAACAAGCAACTGAACGACCTGCGCCAGCGCCTAAACTCCCAGCCCCCACTGAGCGATCAGGAAGCCGCACGCATCAATAACGAGGGCGCCCGCCTGGAACAACGCCTGGAGCGCAAGAAAAACGAATACCAGGAAG
>Ga0335078_10014145_pt1 | contig 11837 bp, 9 predicted proteins | sample Lox_Sample_32_FD_206711 | JGI IMG/M metagenome (GOLD analysis project Ga0335078, IMG submission 206711) | Soil microbial communities from Loxahatchee National Wildlife Refuge, Florida, United States - Lox_Sample_3.2 | ecosystem: Environmental > Terrestrial > Soil > Wetlands | place: USA: Florida... | reverse complement strand
GCCGCTCTACGCAGCTTACGCAGGCCGGTCTTTGCCCGTTACCGACCAGGTTGCGTCCCGGACGCTGGCGCTCCCGTTCTTCAACCGGCTCACGGACGACCAGATCGCGGAGGTCTGCCTGACCCTACACGAGGCGACGCAGAACGTATAGAAGGTTGCCCTCCCAACTCCGCCGTCGAACCTGACCCGAAGCGTAGTCTATGACGAACCGCTTCTCAATGCTTAGCCCGGCGGCGCGGGCCAGGCGCGCAAACTCCGCGTGGGTGAAAACGTGCCCGCTTGTGGCGCACGGGACGCCCTCGATATCCCACCGAACCGTGACGTCGCCATTGGCGTCTCCCGGCGCCACGCGATCGCGGAGGAAACGCATCGCCGTCGCCGCCGCCCCGTAATGGCGGGCGTTATAGCGGTGATTCACGTCTATGAAGACCCTGCCCGCCGGAGAGGCCAGCCGGGCAAACTGGCGCAGCACATCAACCCTGGCCGAGGCCGGGAAGACATGACCCAGAACGTTCCAGAGGCAAGTGATGACATCGAAGCTGCCCTGCCGGCTGTGAAGATCTTCGGCGCGTATGGCCCAGACGGTCGCCTCCGCGGGGCAGTGGCTCCGCATGGCCGCGCTCGGCTCGACCAGAACCAGGTCCTGCACACCCGTGGCTCGCGCGATGCGTCCCGCGCGCGCGCCATCCGCCGCGCCCACATCCAGCAGAGAACGGCTGCCCGGCGGGACTTCGGCGACGATCACGCGATCGACTGCGTCCAGATAAGCCCTGCGCTCGTCCGCTACACGCGCGTACAGGGGCGCCAACCGATCATAGGCAGAGACCGGATCGAGCAAGGCCACCCTTATCCCTGGAATCGCGACAGCCGCCCGGCCACGTCGGAGCGGAACTTGTCGATGAAACCGCACACGTACTCGGCGGGCTCGATCGCGGGATCGCGAACCAGCGGCGTCAGGTCCATGGCGAAGGTCAGCGCGGTCTCGGTATCGGTGGCGTGCGAGGCGTAGTAAGTCGCGTTGGCCACGCGGCGGCCTTCGGCGGCCAAGTCGTAGCGCTTTCCGCCGCTGACCTGGGAATCGAAGACGCCCACCAGCGCCGCGGCGAGGTTCGGGCGCGCCGAGACCGGCAGGCACTGCTTGTCTTCGTCCGCCAGCCAATCCAGGTCGCGCCAGACCTCGCAGCCGTAAACCCGGCCCGGCCGCGCGGCCGGATCGAGCCGGCGCAAGGCCGCCAAGGCCCGCAGGCATGTGCTGATGTGCGTGTCGTGCTTGTCCGCCAGGTTGTGCAGATACACCACCTCGGGACGCGCCGCCTCGAGAATCCGCGTCAGGTCGTCGATGACGTCCGTCGCCGGCGGATTCTTCACCTCGCCGCTCGAGTAGCCCAGTTGGAGCTGGCACGCGTACTCGCCCACGTAGGCTGCCTTGCGCTGCTCGCGCAGCCGGACCTGCTGCATCTCCTCGTCCGTATATTGCGCGTAAATCCCCGAGCGCGGGCTGCCCGCTCCGTTCGTGATCACGACGCCGGTGAACCACCGGTCCGCGCGGCCGAAGCACTCGGCGGCGCCGTGGTACGCCATCAGCTCGATGTCATCCTGGTGCGCGGCGATCGACATGTGCGTTGTGCGCGCCAGCGCGGCCCGTTCCTCTATCCCATCCGGCACGTAAAAGTCGGCGTTCGGCTTGTTCAGTTTCATTTGCCTCCAATGCTGGGGAGCGTCGCCGCCGCCACGGCCTGTCCCAGGCGTTTCTCCTTCTCGCCCGGTACGTGCAGCCGCACACTCTCCTCCACTTCGGGGAACTCCTGTTTCAAGACCCGGCGCGCGGTGGCGAGGATCACTTCGCCTCCCTCTCCCGTCATCACCCGGCCCAGCACCAGCACGTGGCGAAGCTCGTAGAACCCGGCGTACTGAGCGATCGCATAGCCCAGATACACGCCGACGGTTTCGTAGATCTTCCGCGCGCGCCCGTCGCCCGCGGCCATCAGTTTCTGCGTCGCCACCAGTTTCTCAGCCAGCGGCATACCGGCGGGAAGCGCGATGCCCGCCGCCGGGAGCAGCCGGTTCACGGCCTGTTGAGAGAAGTACTGTGACCCGACGCCGCCGTCTCCCGACCACTCGTCCAGCGGAGCGTTCTCCCGGTAGTCCACCGGTGCGAATGCCATCTCGTTCAGCCAGTCCGTGATATTGCCCTGCGGCGTGACGTATCCCGCGGCCTGGCTGGTGCCCATCGACAGGCCCAGAACGGCCGTATCGTCCAGCGCCATCGATGCCGCCAGCGCCGTCACCTCGCCGTCGTTGACCACCACGAACGGCACTCCGTTCCACGCCTGCTGGAGCTCGAAGAAGATCCGCCGCACGCGGCTCGCGAACAAGTCGGGAGGCACGCCGCGGAACAGCGACGCCACGCGCACTTCGTTGTCCACGTAGATGCCCGCCGCGCTGCCTCCAATCGCATCGACGCGGGGCAGTTTGGCCGCCGCCCGCTTCAGCGAGTCGTTAATCTCCGCGAAGTGATAGCTGGGGTCCGTCTTGAAGTAGGGATCCCACACCACCTCTTCGCTGTGCACCACCTCGCCGTCCATCACTGCCGCGCACTTGCGATCGCTGCCGCCCAGGTCGAATCCGATGCGGCATCCGTCCTGGTGGCGTCCCAGAGCGAGGCCGACTTCTTGCGCCTCGGGAGCCCGCTCATACGGCACGCTCTCGATCTCCATCGGCCGCCCGTACACGCGGCTGCCCATGAAATCGAAGTCGAACGCGCGCGCGCCCGTCGAGGAATAGACGCCCTGAATGTGAGCCGCCATGTCCGGATCGCCGGCGACGGTGACTTTCCAGCCGCCCTTTTGCCACAACAGAAACTTCAGCAGGCGCTCGACGTAGACCTCGTTGGCCGCGTCCGCGCTGCCCATGATTTCGGTATGGAACACCGAGCGCGAGCCGTCCTGCCGTTCGAGAGCGATCGCCAGCTTGCGGGCGCGTCCGCTGGCGCGGACGCGGGCCTGGTATTCGCGGTTCCACAGAGAAGCGGGGACAAATCCTGGATCGAGAGGCGGTTTTTCTGGCATCAGACTGTTTTGGTGACCTTCGAAAGAGTGCGGGGATGATCGGGATCGAGACCCTTGGCCGCCGCCAGGTGGGCGGTGAACAACTGCGCCGGCACGATGTACGGGATGGGAGTCAGGAAATCGCCCGAGAGCGCCGGCGGCGCCGCCAGTGAGGCGGGGATCACGATGGCGTCGCGGGCCATGCCGGCCGCGGCCGGGTTGGAACGGTCCGTGATCACGAGCGTCCTGGCGTTGAGCCCCCGCAGGCTCTCCAGGAGTTCCTCCATGCCCGGCCAGGCAGGCCCTCCGGGCGCGAACAGAAAGACCGGGAACGCCTCCTCGGCCAGCGCGATCGGTCCATGCATGAGGTCCGCTCCGGAAAACCGTTCGGCCGCCACGTAACATGTCTCCATGAGCTTGAGCCCGAACTCAAGCGCGTTGGAGTAGTTCAATCCGCGCGCCGCGATGATCGCGCGTTCGATATCGGCGGCCAGCGCGGCCGCCTGCGGCTCCAGATCGAGGGCCATCTGGGTCCATTCCGGCAGGCGTTCGAGGTCCGCCAGATCGGTGGCGCCGCCCAGCGCATGGGCCAGCAGGTACATCGTCAGGAGCTGGCCGGTATAGGTTTTGGTGGCGGGAACGCTGGTTTCCCGGCCCGCCGCCAGCACGAAATTGTGCTGGGCCAATTTCGCCAGCGAGCTGGCGCCTTCGTTGGTGATCCCCACGGTGAGCGCGCCCTGCTCCCGCGCGGATTCGAGGAACATGTTGATGTCCGTCGACTCGCCGGATTGCGAGATGCCCACCACCAGCGCGTGATCGAGCCGCAGCTTCGCCCCGTAGAGCGTGGAGACCGATGGCGCCGCCAGAGAGACCGGGATTCCCGTGGTGATCTCGATGAGATAGCGCCCGAGCTGGGCGGCGTTGTCGGAAGTGCCGCGCGCGGCCAGCACGATCATGCAGGGTGGCTTGCGGCTCACCACCGCACGCAGCTCGCGGGCCGCCTCGAGCGACCCGCCGAGAGTCCGCGCCAGCGCCGAAGGCTGCTCGCGGATCTCCGCCAGCATCCTGCTTTCGTTCTCAGCCTGCGGCAAAGTCTATCCCCAGTACTCCCTGGCGTTCACCGGGCTCGACAGCAGCACGCGGCGGTCCGCCAGCGATGCCGTCAGCATCGCGACTTCCTCCGCGCCGTCCGTGAGCGGCAGAGCCACCTGCCCGCCCGCGGCGGCGGAGCGGCACAGAGCCATCATAATCTCAAAGCCCTTGTAGGCGCTGTCGAAATTGCAGGAATGGACGCGTGCGTCGTCGTCCAGCCAGTCCGCTATCTCCTGGATGTAGGGCGGCATGTCCAGATCGTAGTTCATGGAACCAGGCCCGGAACAGGCGCCGCCCTTGGTGACGGCACGCCAGCCGCCGCCGGTGAGCGCCTCGGCGAAGCCATCGGTTCCCTGCGCGCCGATGCGGCACTTGCGCCACCAGGCATCCACTTCGGGGACGTCCGGCGCGCCGGCTCCGCATTCGAGAATGCCGCGCACGCCGTTCGAGAACTGAACGAAGCCGGCAATGTAGTCCGGCGACGAATGCACATCCGCCAGCTTGCCGCGTCCCGCCGCCTGCGCCATGGCCCACTCCGCCTCGGGCTCGCCGGCGTACCAGCGCGTGTAGTCGATCAGGTGAGAAAGCATGTGCATCGCCCACCCGGTGGAGGTTCCGTAGACGGTGTGGATGCGCCCCAGCGCGCCGCTCGCGGCGATTTCCTTGACCTTGCGATAATGCTCGCCGTAACGATGCTGATGGCTGACCACAGCCTTCACGCCGCTCGCCACCAGCATCTGGCGCACCTCGCGCCCTTCGGCGCTCGAAAGCGCCACCGGCTTCTCCATGGCTATGAGCCGCGCCCCGCTCTCGATCCCCGTCCGCACCATGCCTGCCCGCAGGCTGGGCAGCGTGCAGAAGCAGAATACGTCCGGCTTCACGCTTGCCGCGAGCCGGGCCGCGTCCGCGTCCTTCGCCGTCACGCCGAGTTTGGCGGCCGCCGCGTCCAGCCGCGCCGGATCCACGTCGCAGACGCCCACCACTTCAAAGCGCCCGTTCGCTTGGAAGGCGGCGGCGTGGTGCATGCCCCGCTTCCCCATGCCGACTACCGCGACCTTGTACCTGTCCATGCCTAACCCCGCCGGTCCCATTCCATCGTCTTGGCGATGGTGTAATCCACTTCTTCCTCGGTCAGTTCGGGAAACATGGGAAGGGAGATGCAGGACGCGGCGTTGCGCTCAGAATTCGGAATCTCGCCCGAGATGCGCGCCCGCTTGCCCCACGGATACCCTTCCTGCTGATGGATCGCGATGGGGTAGTGGCACTTGGCGTCGATGCCGTTCTCGTTCAGGAAGCCCAGCAGCGCGTCGCGGTCAGCCGGCTCCTTGGTCTCGATCACGTAAAGGTGATAGACGTGGTGGTATCCGGCCGTTTCGGTAGGCAGGGTGAAGCGCTGGGCGTCCGCGAGGCCGGCCGTGTAGCGCGCGGCCCACTTGCGGCGCTCGCAGTTCCACTGGTCGATGTGCTTCAGCTTGGCGCTCAGCAAGCCGGCGTGCAGGTCATCCAGGCGGCTGTTGAAGCCGTAGCTATGGCAGGAGCGCTTGTCGGAGCCGTGCTTGCGGACGATGCGATCCACCTCGGAGTTGTTGGTGACGACCGCGCCGCCGTCGCCGAACGTGCCCAGGTTCTTCTGGATGATGAAGCTGGTGCACGCGGCGTCGCTCAGTTCGGCGATCCGGAAGCCGTTGCCCCGGGCGCCTACCGCCTGGGCGTTGTCTTCGATCACCAGCAGCTTGTACTGGTCCGCGATCGCCCGGATGGCCTTCATGTCGGCGCATTGGCCGTAGAGGTGCACGGGCACCAGCGCCTTGGTCTTGGGCGTGATGGCAGCTTCGATCTTGGAGGGATCGATGCAGTTGGTCTTCGGGTCGGAGTCGACGAAAACGGCCGTGGCGCCCGCGATCCAGATCGCTTCGGCGGTGGCGAAGAACGTGTTGGTGGTGGTGATGCACTCGTCGCCGGGCCCGATCCCCAACGCCATGAAGGCGAGCCACAGCGCATCCGTGCCGTTGCCCACGCCGACGGCGTATTTCGTTCCGTGATAGGCCGCCAGCTCTTTCTCGAACCGCTTCAGCATCGGCCCCATCACATACTGGCCGCTTTCCAGGACCTCGTGAATGTTGGCGTCTATTTCGCCCTTGATGTTGTGGTATTGCCTGATGTGGCCGTAAAACGGGACGTTCATCGCTCTGTGCGCTCCTTGTTGGATTGAACCAGCCGAGATAGACTCCCGGTACACGTGATGGTGCGCCTCGGGCGGATGGATGTCCAGTTCACAACGGTTGCCGTGCCGTTACGGCACGTTCGTTACCGAGCGAACGTTCGCGATATCAGTGGGTTGGCAGCGGCTCTTCGACCTTCAGAAACCGGTCGCAAGCGACGTCCTTGAGTGTCTGAACGGCGCCTCGCGGCCACCGTATCTCGATCGATGCGATCCCCTTCTCGCCGCCCAGCCCGAAGTGCACTCGCTTGTCGCTCGAGGACATGAATCCCACGCTGACCGAAACGTGATCGTAAAGCACGCGCCCCGAGGCCGTGGTCAGTTTCACCTTCGCCCCGATCGCATCGCGGTTGCTATAGCGGCCCACCAGTTCGAGCGTCAGCCAGTGATTCCCGTTATCCGCCGAGTTCAGCAGGATGCGCGGCCGCTCCATCAGCGAAGTCACCACCAGGTCTTCGAAGCCGTCGTTGTTGAGATCGCCGATCGCCGATCCGCGCTGGTAGCCGGTGCGCAGGAAGCCCGCGCCCATTTGCTCCGACACGTCCACGAACTGCTTCCCGCCCAGGTTGCGGAACATAGTGTCGTGCTGCCGCGCGTTCGCCTTCACGTTGTCGACGTCGCCGTTGGCGGAGTATAGATCCTTCCAGCCGTCGTTGTCGTAGTCGATGAAGGCGGTGCTCCAGCCGGAAAGCGGCTGGCTGAGCCGCTCGATCCCCACCTGGTCCGGAACATATCGGAAGAAGTCTCCGCGGTTGCGGAATAGCTGCCAGATCTGCCCCATCAGGTTGTTCGCGAAGATGTCCACACGACCGTCGTTGTCGTAGTCCTTGGCGTCGCTGCCCATCGAGGAGACGGCCTTGGCGTCGTCGTTGTAGGCGACACCGAGCTGCAGCCCGCGGTCCTCGAACGTGCCGTCGCCCTTGTTGATGAACAGCGAGTTCGGGTCCGTGTCGTTGGCGATGAAAACGTCCTGGTATCCGTCGTCGTTGTAGTCGGCGATGGAGATTCCCATGCCCTTACCCGGCGCAGCCGCGAAGCCGGATTTCTCGGTCACGTCCTCGAACCGCCCGTGCCCCAGGTTGTGGTACAGGCGGTGCGCCGCCGGCGGGTAGAACGTCGGGCTGCAGTAGTATTCCGTGCCGTTGACGCTGCAGCGCCGGTCGGTTTGCGGAGTCCAGGTGGTGTAGTTGGCCACCACCAGGTCCAGCAGCCCGTCGTTGTCGTAGTCGAACCACGCCGCGCCCACGCTCAGGATCCCGGCGGGCTTCTTGCCGATGCCCGATTGTTCCGTGACATCGGTGAACGTCCCGTCCCCATTGTTGTGGTACAGCGTGTTCCGCGCGGCGCCGCAAATGAAGATGTCCTCGAAACCGTCGTTGTCGTAGTCGCCCACCGCCACGCCAAGGTTGTAGTCCAGGTTCTTGCCGAGCAGCCCGGCCTTCGCCGTTACGTCCTCGAACGTGCCGTCGCCTTTGTTGCGCAGAAGGCAGTTGTAAAACGCGGGGCCGGTCTTCCTCAGCTCCGGCAGCTTCGCGCCGTTGGTGAAGAAGATGTCCATCTTGCCGTCGTTGTCATAGTCGAAAATGGCGACCCCGCCGGCCATCGGCTGCACGAAGTACTTGCGCGGCGAAAGATCGTTGTCGCTGATGTAGGTGAACTTCGATCGCGCGGTGATGTCGATGAAGTGCGGCTGCCCAGGTTGAAGAGCAACCGTTGCGGCCACAAAGGCGCCCGCCGCGCCGGCCGCCACGAGTGCCGCCTTCACTTGCCGCCGCTATCGGGCGCCGGCACGCCCGAGACATTCCGCTTCACGGTCTCGGTGTTCTGCTGGATCTTCGCCGAAGTGCTCTTCTGCAGCGCGAATTCGCGGGCCGCGTCTTCCTTGCGTCCCAGTTCCTGATAGGCGTGCGCGAGGTTCAAGTGAACCGTCGGATTGCCGGGCTGGAGGCGCGCCGCAGTCTCGAGCGGCCCCACGGCATCCGCCGCGCGGTCGGAATCGAGCAGGCACCGGCCCAGGCCGAAGTGCGGCTCCGGCAGGCCCGGATTGATCCTCGTCGCGTTCCGGTAATGCTCGATGGCCTGCGGCAGGTGGCCGCTCTTGCGGTCCAGTTCGCCCAGGAAGTATTCCGCGCCCGCGTTCTGCGGATAGACCTTCAGCTCCTCTTCGAATTCCTTGCGGGCCTCGCCGCTCGACGTCGCCGTGGCCGGCATGGCCAGAATGATCTGGCCGATACGGTTGTGAATCCCCGGCATGTGAGGCTCGCGCGCCAGCAGCACGCGGTATTCCGCGATGGCCTTCTTCCATTCGCCCTGTTTCTCGAACTTCTCGGCGTTGATCTCCACCACCAGCGGCGAATCGGGAGCGGCGTCCATCAGCTCCTGAGACGTCCGCGCCGCCAGGTCCGAGTAGACGTGCGTGGCCATGAACAGGATTTCGGGATCGTTCGGGAACTCCTGCTCGAGCCAGGACAGCAACAACGTGGCGGCGCCCTGGTGGTTCAGCGTCATCGCGCACCGCACGCCGGCGGCGCCCATGCGGCGCTTCAGATCGCGATCCTGTATCTGAGCCACCTGTTCGAGCGCATCGTGGATCAGCGGCATGGCGTCGGCGCAATTCCCATGCTCGGCCAGCGCGGTGGCGCGCTCGGCGGTCGATTGCTCCGGCGCGGCAACGCCGATGCCCGCGAAAAGAACTGCTATGAGGGCCGTACGACGCATCGAAAACTCGCTCCCACCATTGGAACACACGCGGCGGCCCTGGGCGCCCGCCATTCAGCGGCCGGCCTCCGACGCCTGCTGCTCGATCACGGCGAGCTGCTTGCGCGCCAGCGCCTGCTCGGTGGGGTTCTTTTCCAGCGCCAGATAGGCGCTCAGATGGCTTTTCGCGCCAGCGTAGTCCTTCTTGTTCGCCAGCGCCAGCGCCAGCATCTGCTCCGCCTTGGGGAATTTGTGTTCCGTGTCGGTGCGAATCGCCTCGCGCGCACTGCGCTCGGCCGCATCGAACTTCAGCAGTTGCAGGTTCGCCACCGAGTTGTAGAGATACGCCTCGGGGTAGTGCTGCGGGTCCAGGTGGATCACTTTACCGCTGGTATCCGCCGCCTCCTCCCACTTGCTGTCGTTGATTTCCACGGCCGCGAGCTGCACGTACGGATCGGGATATTTCGGGTCTGCTTCGATCGATCGCCCATACGCCTTGGCTGCGCCCCCGGGATCGTTCCGTGCCCCTAGACATGCACCGAGGCTGTACCAGGCTGCGGCGAACTGGGGATAGATTTCTACCGCCTTTTCCAGATTCTTCTGCGCTTCCGGCAGTTTCTGTTTGTTGTACGCCCGGATCCCTTTGTCGTAAGCCGCACGCGCCTCCGGAGGAGCGGCCAGCGTTGTCACGCTGACGGCCTGGCCCGCGCCTTTCGAGCCGGCGACTGCCGCATCCGGCCCCGAGGTCGCCATCCCGTTCCTGGTTGGGTCCTGCATAGGATCGTAAACGCCCCGCACGGGAGTAGGTGCCGGGCTGGCGGGCGGCGCAGTGGTTTTTTGGGCCAAAACCGGCAGTGTGGCGCCCGATAACAGAGTCGCGAAAAGAATGTGACGGATCATAGCCTAAAAAAAAATGCGCGGCCCGGCGCCACAGGGGCACCGGGCCGCGCTCATGAACCATGCGAACCTAGAACACGAACTTCAAGCCGAGTTGCAGGTTGCGAGCGCCCTGCGACGTATTGACAACTCCTGCCTGCGAGCTGCCAAACACATCGATCGAATACCCGTTCACAACCAGAACCGGGGTGTTAAACGCGTTGATGGCCTCGGCGCGGAACTCCAGATAGCGCCCTTCTTTGCCCGTGTTGAACTGCTTGCCGAGACTGAAGTCGATCTGCTTCAGGCCAGGGCCCCTCTCCGTGCTGACGCCGCAGTTGCCGAAATAGCCCGGCGCCGGATTGGACATGTTGGCCGTGCTGAACCACACATAGCCACCGCCGTTGGACGCCGGATTGTTCGTGTAAGGAGTCGGAATCGAAGGCCCGTTGCAGTTCGGTCTGCCCTGCGCCGAACCCGTGCCCGCGTCCCCGCCCCAGTCGAGCATGGAGATCGGGAATCCACCATGGAAGGTGTAGACCGCGTTGACTTCCCAACCGCCAAGCACCGCATCCATAACCGGGCTGGCGCCCTTGCCAAACATGCGGCCCTTGCCGTAAGGCAACTGATAGGTGGCGTAACCGTTGAATACGTTGACCACATCGTGGTCGCACAGACCGTAATCAAGGTTCATATCGTAGGCGTTTAGTTGGAAAGCGATGTCGGCGCTGGCCTGACTTGACGCTGCGTCGCCATACCTCCCGTAGTAACCGAAGTTGTTCGTCAGGCACTTCGACCAGGTGTAGTTCGCCTGGAAAGATAGCCCGTGGCTGAACCGTTGCTGGAACGCAATCTGCAGAGCGTTGTAGTTCTGCACGCCCCAGGTGGCGTTGAGCCGTACTTGGCCGGTGCCATCCGCCAGGAAGGCCGGGTTGCCGGACAGGTACGGGCTGGGCCCGATGACGCCAGGCGATTCGAGGAACTTCTGCCCGGCGAAGATGATCGACGCCATGTGGTCGGTGTGCTGTCCCACGTAGGCAGCCTGCAGCGTGGTCGAATTGGTGAGCTGCTGCTGAATGGAGAAGTTCCACTGGTTGGAGATGGCCGGCCGATAATCCGGGGTCGTCATGTGGATTCTTACCCCCGCGAAGCAAGCTGCGGGAGCGGAAGTCACGTTCGCGACGGTGCAGGTGCCGGTGGTACCGAGGGCGCCGAAGCCCTGATCGAGAGTTATCTGGTTGGCGGGAATCGCGCCATTGGTGCCGCCTCCCCACTGCCCTACCAGATCGATGTTCCAGGGAGCGTTCGTAGCCAGGCGGTTGTACTCGCCCGTGCCTTCCTGGAAGCTGGAGCGGCTGAACGCCGAGCGAATCACCGTGTTCTTGAACGGTGTCCAGGCCACGCCGGCGCGCGGCAGGAAGTTGGCGATGCCGTTGTACTGGTTGTACAGAGCGCGGCTGTTGCCGTTCACCCCGGCCAGTTCAACCTCGCCCGAGTACAGGCCGAAGTTGGTCATGCGATTGCCGACCTCGTAGATCGGCGTAAACACCTGCCAGCGGATACCCAGGTTCACGGTCAGGTTCGGAAGCACTTTCCAGTCGTCCTGGAAGTAACCGCCGTAAGCGCTGTTGCGCTGCCCGACCGTTCCGTTGTAACCCTTGCCATAACCCATGTAGAACGGCAGGCCGACCAGGAAGTCGGTTTCCGCGTTCCCCGTGTAAGTGCCGTTGAAGCCGATCTGCCCCGCCGCGCCGTCGCTGCTGGTGGCCGGGACGTAGTCGTTCCGATAACGGATGAACTGGGCGCCGAGCTTCATGTTGTGCGCGCCGTGGGTCCAGATCGCCGTATCTTCGAACAGAATCGACGTCTGGTGGAAGATCTCAGGCGCATCCACCGTTCCGAAC
>Ga0335078_10014144_pt1 | contig 11837 bp, 11 predicted proteins | sample Lox_Sample_32_FD_206711 | JGI IMG/M metagenome (GOLD analysis project Ga0335078, IMG submission 206711) | Soil microbial communities from Loxahatchee National Wildlife Refuge, Florida, United States - Lox_Sample_3.2 | ecosystem: Environmental > Terrestrial > Soil > Wetlands | place: USA... | reverse complement strand
GCCACCTGCCGCACCTCGCCGACCAGATCGTCGACCTGCGTGCGCGCCGGGCGGACTTCCACGGGCGGATCGATCAGCCCGGTCGGCCGGATCACCTGCTCGGTGAACACGCCGCCGGATTCGTTGACTTCCCACGGCCCCGGCGTCGCCGACACGCATAGCGTCTGCGGCCGCATCGCGTCCCATTCCTCGAAGCGCAGCGGCCGGTTGTCCATGCAGGAGGGCAGGCGGAAGCCGTATTCGGCCAGCGTCGCTTTCCTTCGGAAGTCGCCGCGATACATGCCGCCGAGCTGCGGTATGGTGACGTGGCTCTCGTCGACGAAGACCAAAGCATTGTCCGGCACATATTCGAACAAAGTCGGCGGCGGCTCGCCGGGCTTGCGCCCGGTGAGATAGCGCGAATAATTCTCGATGCCGGCGCAGCTGCCGGTCGCCTCCATCATTTCCAGGTCGTACAGCGTGCGCTGCTCGAGCCGTTGCGCTTCGAGCAGCCGGCCCGCGGCATTGAGCTGATCGAGCCGCCCGCGCAATTCCAGCTTGATGCCGGAGATCGCCTGCAGCAGCGTCGGCCGCGGCGTCACGTAATGCGAATTGGCGTAAATCTTGACGAATTCCAGCTCGTCGGTCTTTTGCCCGGTGAGCGGGTCGAATTCGTCGATCGTTTCCACCTCGTCGCCGAACAGCGATACCCGCCAGGCGCGGTCCTCGTAGTGCGCCGGGAAAATCTCGATCACGTCGCCGCGCACGCGGAACGCGCCGCGGTAGAAGTCGCCGCCGGAGCGCTTGTATTGCAGCGCCACCAGGTCGGCGAGCAGCTGCCGTTGATTGAGCTTTTCGCCGCGCTTGATGGTGAAGGTCATCGCCGAATAGGTCTCGACCGAGCCGATGCCGTAGATGCACGACACCGAGGCGACGATGACGACGTCGTCGCGCTCGAGCAGCGCCCGCGTCGCGGAGTGGCGCATGCGGTCGATCTGCTCGTTGATCGAGGAGTCCTTTTCGATGTAGGTGTCGGTGCGCGGGATATAGGCTTCCGGCTGGTAATAGTCGTAATAGCTGACGAAATATTCGACCGCGTTGTCGGGAAAGAAGCTCCTGAACTCGCCGTAGAGCTGCGCGGCGAGAGTCTTGTTGGGCGCCAGAATCAGCGCCGGCCGCTGCGTCTGTTCGATCACCTTGGCCATGGTGAAAGTCTTGCCCGAGCCGGTGACGCCGAGCAGGACTTGCGAACGATCGTTGCGGCGGACGCCTTCGACCAGTTCGGCGATCGCCTGCGGCTGGTCGCCCTTCGGATCGAAGTCCGATTTGATCACGAGCGTGCGGCCGCCTTCGGATTTCTCCGGCCGCGGCGGCCGATGTGGCGTCCATAATTGGCCGACGCGGAATTCGTCGCGGCCCTCGCGCAACAGGCGATCGAGCGATTGCTGGCTCGCCGCGCTGCCCAGCGCGCCGCCTTCGGGCAACGGCCGCGCGACGCGCTTCTTGGCATTTTCCTCGCCGTAGCGGATCACGCCGCCGCGCTCGGCCTGATCGGTGTCGTCGGCGATGCCGAGCGCCTTGGCCAGATCGGGATCGAGCTCGCCCGGCGGAACCGGCGATTTGCCGATGTAACTTTGTTGCGGCGTTTCGCCAAAGCCGCGCGCCACCGAGGCGCGCGCGCGATGCGCGTTGGCGAAATCGGCGCGGCGGTCGAAGGAATTATTTGAAGGCTGCTGCAAACCAGAGGCTTGCTCTTCCCCTCGCCCTTGTGGGGAGGGGATAGGGGTGGGGGTCGGGAGGCGATGTGTCGGCGAAGATGAATTCCGAGGACGCGTCTCTGCGACGCGCGTCACCTCACGACCGCCCACCCCTCGCTCCCCCACAAGGGGGGAGGGAGTCCCCGTCTGGGCGCCGATCCCGGCGCGTCCGCGGCCGATCCCGGGATTGAGCAGGTCGGCGAGCGAATCGTCGAGCGCCGGCAGCTCCGGCCGCGCCGCCTTGGCACGCGTCGGCTTGGCCGGGTCCTTTTTCGAGTGCTTGGCGGGGTCGCGCTGTTTCGGCGCCATGGCGACAATATGGGGCGAGTCCCCAAATGAGGAAAGGCTGGCGCTAGTCGAAGGTGATGCCGGCCCGCTTGATCACATCGCCCCATTTCTTGGAATCCGAGGCGATCAACGCGGCGAATTCGTCGGGCGTGCCGCCGGCGGGCTCGTCGCCGATGCGGGCGTAGAACGCCGCCATCGCCGGCGAGCGGATCGCCGCGTTGATCGCGGCGTTGAGCTTGTCGACGATCGGCCTCGGCACGCCCGCCGGCGCGATGACGCCGCTCCAGGTCGGCGCCGAATAGCCCGGCACGCCGGCCTCGGCGATGGTCGGCAGATCGGGAAACGCCGGCGAGCGGTGGTCGCCGGTCACCGCCAGCGCGCGCACCGCGCCCGAGCGCGCGAACGGCGCGATCGAGTTGAGGCTCTCGAACATCATTTGCACGCGTCCGGCGATGAGATCGTTGATCGCCGGCGCGCCGCCTTTATACGGCACGTGCACGATGTCGGTTCCGGTCATGAACTTGAACAATTCGCCGCCGACATGGCCGGGCGAGCCGTTGCTCGACGAGGCGTTGGACAGCTTGCCGGGATTTTGCTTGGCGTAATCGATCAGCTCCTTGACCGAATGGAACGGCGTCTTCGGCGATACCGCCAGCAGCAATTGGCCGCGCGACACCAGCGCGATCGGGGCAAAATCGCGGGCGATGTCGTAGGGCAGGGCCTTCACCAGATGCGGACTGATGGCCAGCGCGCCGATCGGGCCCATGCACAGCGTGTAGCCGTCCGGCGCCGATTTGGCGGTGAGGTCGAGCCCGATCGTCAGCGCGCCGCCCGGCCGGTCGTCGACCACGATCTCTTTGCCGAGCTCGCTCGACAATGCCGCGGCGAGAACGCGCGCCACCGTATCGGTGGCGCTGCCGGCGGCCTGCGGCACGATCAGATGGATCGGCCGGTCGGGGTATTGCGCATGCGCGTTGCCGGCGCCCATGCCGGCGAAACCAGCGAGCAATAGCATTCCCAGTCGGCGCATGCTGCGGCTCCCCGGCCATCCGTTTGCGGCGCGTTCGCCAACTGTATTAGTGTTTCGGCGAGGGAGAAAGCGACCATGTCCGCGTTCGATTTCACGCCGCTATTGGCGCCGGGCCTGCCGCCGCCGGCGGCCAGATGGAACGGCCTCGCCAAATACAGTTTCGTCGGCGGCAACAACGACCCCGACGGCGTTCCGGTCGAGGCGCTGCGCAAGGCGATGAACGACGTGCTGGAGCGCGAGGGCAAGGACCTCGCGACCTACGGTCTCGCCAGCGGCCCGCAAGGCTACCGGCGGCTGCGCGAATTTCTGGCGCACAAGCTCAAGCGCAGCGCCGGCATCGCCTGCATCGCCGAGGACATCCTCATCACCTCGGGCTCGCTGCAGGCGCTCGATCTCGTCAACGGCATCTTTCTCGCCCGCGGCGACACCGCGATCATCGAGCAGGAATGCTATCAGGGCTCGATCAACCGGCTGGCCCGGCTCGGCGCCAATATCGTCGGCATTCCGCTCGATCGCGACGGCATGCGCATGGATGCGCTTGCCGCGGCGCTGGCCGATCTCAAGCGCCGCGGGGTGCGCCCGAAATACATCTACACCATCCCCACCGTGCAAAATCCCACCGGCACGATCTTGAGCGAGCCGCGCCGCCACGAATTATTGCGTCTGGCCGGCGAATACGGCGTGCCGATCTTCGAGGACGACTGCTATGCCGATCTGATCTGGGACGGCAAGCGGCCGCCCGCGCTCTACGCCATGAGCCAAGGCGTCACCCCGGACGTGGGCGTCGTCCATATCGGCTCGTTCTCGAAATCGATCGCGCCGGCCTTGCGCGTCGGCTACATCGTCGCCGAATGGACGCTGTTGTCGCGCATGCTGGCGATCAAGACCGATGCCGGCTCCGGCGCGCTCGAGCAGATGGCGCTCGGCGAATATTGCCCGGCGCATTTCGACAGTCACGTTCCCGAGCTGACGCGCGGGCTGCGCGCCAAGCTCGACACCATGATGGATGCGCTCAACGAGCATTTCGGCACGGCGGCCGAGTTCGACGAACCGAAGGGCGGCATCTTCCTGTGGGTCAAGCTGCCGGATCAGGTCGACACGCTCAAACTCTACCAATGCGCGCTCGCCGCCGGCGTCGCCATCAATCCGGGCCCGGAATGGTCGGTCGACAAAGGCGCCAGCAGAAGCCACACCCGGCTGTGCTTCGCCAGCCCCACGCATGCCGAAATACGCCAAGGGATCGCGATTCTCGCCGAAGTCTGCCGCCGCGAATTCGGCGTGCCGCTGCGTAGCGCCAATGTAGCGCGCGCCTAAAATCCGCGCAGCACCTGCGCCACGTGCTCGACTTCCGGCGGCGACGCAAAGCAATGGGCGACCAGCTTGCGCCATTCCTGAAAGTCGGGCGAGCCGCGGAAGTCTTCCGTGTGGTTTTCGACCTTTTCCCAGGCGACGAACAGCCGGTAGCGCGACGGCTTCTCCAGCGAGCGCCGCAGCTCCATGGCGCGGCAGCCCTTGGCACGCTTGAAAATCGGCGCCGCGCTTTTCACGCCGCTTTCGAATTCCGGCTCCATGCCGGGCTTGACTTCGATTTGGGCGATTTCGGTAATCATGGTTGCTCCCGGCTCGTTATCTCGATGAAGGTCGGGACTCTAGCATGATTGCCGAGGCCGTGCAGCCGTGGACGCGCTTCGGGTTCAGACGAGCGGAGCGCCGAAAATGCGGAATAGCACCGGCGCCGCGACGAGAAAGGCCAGCACGCCGTTGCGCCAGCGCGGCGTTTCGACCGCGGCAAGGAGCGACAGACAGGCCAGCGGCACGATCGCGATCAGCGGCAGGTAGTAGCGCGGATAGGCGTCCATCAGCCAGCCGGTGGCGGCATAGCGGCCGTAACTGTAAGTGACGTGAATGGCAAAGGTGGCGGCGATCGTCAGCGCGCCGGCGGCCACGACGACGTCGAGCGCGCTCTCCTGCCGCCGCCACAGCCGCCGCACCGACAGGATGAGGCCGGCCAGCGCGCAGCCGAGCGTCTCCACCGGGATCACCAGCGCCGCATAGTTCAGATCGCTGCGCGCGCCGAGCGCCGGCATCCAATCGGCGACGAACGCGCCGACGAAATAGAGGAGATAATGCGGGAACGATTGCCGCGGCAGATCGGCCCAGCCGGCCGCGCGGGCGCCGTCGGCAAGCAGCGCGAGCTGTGCCGGCGTCTGCGGGGTCGGGCTGCCATAGCGCCAGATGAATGCGACATAAGGCGCCGCCGCGATCGCGCAGGCGAACCCGGCGACGACGATGCAGATCCGGCTCCGCGTCCACGGCAATTGCCGCCGCCACGCCATGTAAGCCAGCGCACCGCTCACCAGGCCGGCGCTGAGAAGCAGCCCGGTCAGCTTGGCCCAGCCGGCGACGATGACGCCGACCAGCGCCAGCGCCAAGAAACTTTCGCGCCCGGTCGCCAGCAATTGCCAAATCCCAAGCAGCGCGACGGCGCCGCCGCAGAAGGCGAGATTGTCGTTGTTCACCGCGCCGGCGAGCGGCACCAGGACCGGAATGCAGCCGAGCGGCACGGCATAGGCGTAAAACTCCAGCCGCGGCCAGCGCGCCAAAAGCCCGATGGCGAGCAGGGCGGCAAAGCCGATCGCCGCAATGGCGATATTCATCAGGCGATAGGCCAAGAGCGCCTGCGGATTGTTCTCGAGCGTCGGCCCCAGATGCGCCAGCAGCGCGTAGAATATCGGCGGATGGTTGAGATAGTTCGCGGTCGCGGTGAAGCGGAAGCTGCGCGGATCGAGCATCCGCAATCTATTCAGGTCGGGCGCCGCCCCGTCGCGCTGGATCTGCGCGACATAGGAAACATGCGCGACTTCGTCGAAGCCTTGGCTGATGTCCTTGCGCGCTGCGCTCACGGCGGCGGACAGCACGAACAGGCCGAGGATCACCGCGGCAACGAGCCCGTTGCCCGGGGCGCGGGCGGCCATGCCGCCGGCGCCGGCGCCCGAATGGACATATGTACCGGTGCTCGACACGAGGAAGAGACATGCGCCGGGAGGGGTTAAATAATCGCTAGGCCGTGGGCTAAAATGGCCGTTCCGTTACCCCGAAAGCGCAAAGGCTTGTCATGATCGACGTACATTACTGGACCACGCCGAACGGCCATAAGATCACGATTTTTCTCGAAGAAGCCGGACTTGAGTACAAAATCATTCCGGTCAATATCGGCAAAGGCGAGCAGTTCAAGGCGGAGTTTCTGGCGGTTTCGCCGAATAACCGCATTCCCGCCATCGTCGACCACAAGCCGGCGGACGGCGGCAAGCCGCTGTCGGTGTTCGAGTCCGGCGCGATCCTGCTTTATCTCGCCGACAAGACCGGCAAATTCATCGCCAAGGATTTGCGCGGCCGCACCGCGGCGCTGGAATGGCTGTTCTGGCAAATGGGCGGGCTCGGCCCGATGTCGGGCCAGAACAATCACTTCAACCACTATGCCGCGGACAAGATCCAATATGCGATGGATCGCTATCGCAACGAGGTCAATCGGCTCTACGGCGTGATGAACAAACGGCTCGCCGACCGGCCGTTCCTCGCCGGCGATTATTCGATCGCCGACATGGCCTGCTATCCGTGGGTGGTGCCGTGGGAACGCCAGGGCCAGATCATCGCCGACTTCCCGCATCTCAAGCGCTGGTTCGAAGCGATCAAGGCGCGGCCGGCGGTGATCAAAGCCTACGAGTGGACGCCGAAGATCAATCCCAACCAGGGCGGCATCCGTACCGCCGAAGAGCGCGCGATCTTGTTCGGTCAGACCGCGCAATCGGTGACGACCGCGGCACAGCGCGCGCAATAAGCTCGCTCCCCGCCTTCGCGGGGACGAGCGGAGCGGAATGATTTTCAATCCTGCCGGACGATGACCTTGGTGCCGACCGGCACGCGGCTATAAAGATCCGTCACGTCGTCGTTGACCAGACGGAAGCAGCCGGACGACACGGCCTGTCCGATCGTCTCCGGCGCATTGGTGCCGTGGATGCGGTACACGGTATTGCCGAGATACATGGCGCGGGCGCCGAGCGGATTGCCCGGGCCGCCGGCCATGAAGCGCGGCAGATAAGGTTGGCGCTCGATCATTTCCGGCGGCGGCCGCCAGTCCGGCCACTCCGCTTTTTTGGTGACCGTCAGCAGGCCTTGCCAGGTAAAGCCGTCGCGGCCGACGCCGATGCCGTAGCGGATGGCGTGGGTCGGGTCTTGAACGAGATAAAGGTGCCGCTCCTGGGTATCGATGATGATGGTGCCCGGCGGCTGCAGCGAACGATAGAACACCATCTGCTTCTTGAATTCTTCCGGCAGACTGGCGTCGGAATTGCCGTGATCGATGCCCGGATCGACGTCCGGCGCGGTGACGGGATATTGAAACATCGGCGGCTGGATCGAGCCCGGCAGCTGCTGCGCAGGGGCGCGCGCGACGCCAAGGCACAGCGCCAATGCCGCCGCCGATAACGCCTGGCAAACTTGAGCTCGTCCCACCCTCGACATTTTACCCTCGCCGTCGCGGCATTGTCGTCCGGCCGAACCGCCCGATCAATAGGTCGTGTCGCGGCCGTTGCGGCGGACGTCGATTCACGGCGCGGCGCCGCCGATATAGCCGGCAATCTTCCAGCCGCCGCCGTCCTTGCTGTAGCACATCTCGTCGCTGCCGAGCGGCGACAATTGCTGGGCGTCGACATAGCCGGATTTTCCCGACGGCGTGGCGACGTGCAGCAGAGCCGGTGCGTCGGGGTTTTGTTGCTGGTCCGGCAGCACGCGGACCAGCACCATGCCGAGCTTCTCGGCGACCGGCGCGCTTGGTTGCGCGGCGGTATGGACGTCGAGCCCGCCATTGATCGGAAAGCCCCATTCGGAGGGATCGGTCCCGGTGCTCTCGACCAGCGCCTGGAACGCTTTCGGATCGATCCCCGGAAGCGCCGGCGCGCAGAGCACTCCCTTCTGGTTCGGCAATTCGGCGGCGGTCGGCTCATTGGCATATTCGCTGAGCAGCTCCCAGCCCGAGCCGTCCCTGGCGTTAAGACCGACGGCTTTGGCGAGATTATCGATGCCGGATTTATGCTTGTCGGCGAGATCGCGATCCTGCATCCAGAAGAAGTTTTGCGTCACGACAAGCTGTGCGAGCGCGCCGCGATCCTTCTTTGCTGCCGCATCGCCGAGCTGTTTGCGAAACGCGACGAAGCTCGCATCGTTGTCGACCGGCGGCGCCGTCACCGCGACCGCCTGGTAGGGCTTGATCGGCGCCGGCGGGGGCGGCTTGAGCGGCAGTAGTCCCTGCTGGGCGAAAGCGGGCGCCGCGGCGAGCGCCGCGATGGCGACGACGGCAACCTTTGCGGCAGTAACAGCAAAGCGGGGCATCGGAAAATCTCCGGTTCGAAAGCCAGGCAATGGCCCGCGAATAACCGGGAATTGCGACACCGCTGCGGCGGTCCGTCGCACCGCGCAGGCGATCGGGGCTCCGCGACCGAGGATATCGGACGGCTGCCGTCTCCGCCAGGAACTCCGTGAGAACGCAGCCGTTAGGGACGGGTAATATTGCCGCCCCGTCGATTCTTGCTTTCAAGCCATTGGCAAAGAGGGTCCCAATGCCGTCGCCGACCGTTTTTCCTTATCTGCTTCCCATCGTCCTCTTGATCGGCTCCAACGTCTTCATGACCACGGCCTGGTACTGGCACTTGCGCTTTCGCGAGGTCGACCTCTGGCAAGTCGTGCTCATCAGCTGGGGTCTGGCATTTTTCGAATATTGGCTGGCGGTGCCGGCCAACCGTTACGGCAGCTATGTCTACAGTCCCGCGCAGCTCAAGACGATCCAGGAGGTCATCACTCTTTCGGTGTTTGCGGTCTTCTCCTGGGTCTATTTGCACCAGGCGATCACCTGGAATCAGGTGGTCGGGTTCGCCCTGATCGCCGGCGGTGCGTTCTTCGTTTTCCGCGCGCCGCTCTGATGTCGCCGCGCGTGCCGCGTTGGCTTGGCCGTATCGCGCAGAAGCGGCGCTCGCTCATTGCGCTCGATGCGCTGAATTTTTTCATGGCCGACGTGCAGGGTGGGCTCGGGCCGTTTCTCGGCGTGTTCCTGCAGGCGCGGCACTGGTTGCCGGCCGATATCGGGCTTGTAATGAGCATCGGCGGCTTGGCCGGGATGGCGGTCACGATGCCGATCGGCGCATGGGTCGATCGGACGCATGCCAAGCGGGCAGTCGTCATTGCCGCGGCGCTCGTTATCACGGTCGCTTCGATCGCGATTCTGCTCCGCCCGGTCATGCCCGTCGCCGGGGCCGCGCAGGTCGCGACCGGCATCGCCGGCGCGGCGGCGGGCGCCGCCATCGCGGCGATCACCTTGGGACTGGTGCGCCAGCGCGGCTTTCCCCGTCAGCTCGGCGATAATGCGGCCTGTAATCATTCCGGCAATGTCGCGGCGGCAGGCTTGGCGGGACTTTGCGGCTATCTGTTCGGCTTCGGCGCGGTGTTCGTCGTGCTGTCGGCGATGGCGGTCTTTGCCGTAGCGGCGGCTTGGCGTATCGATCCGCGCGAGATCGACCATCGGGCCGCGCGCGGGGCCGCCGCACATGACGGCGACGGCGTTGCCGGATTTTCCATTCTGCTGCGGTCGCGTCCGCTGTTGGCGGTCGGCGCGACGTTAACGTTGTTTCATCTCGGCAATGCGGCGATGCTGCCGCTGCTTGGCCAGGCGGTGGCGGCGCGGGGCGCCGGCAACGCCAGCGCCTTTACCGGCGCCACTATCGTGGTGGCGCAACTCACCATGATTCCGGTCGCGCTTTTTGCCGCGCGACTCGCCGAGACGCGCGGCTACTGGCTCGTTTTTCTGATTGCGCTCATCGCCTTGCCGGTGCGCGGCGTCATTGCCGCGACGGTCGGCGGAGCGTGGGGATTGCTGCCGGTGCAGATGCTCGACGGCGTTGGCGCCGGAGTGTTGGGTGTCGCCGTGCCGGGCCTGGTGGCGCGCATTCTCTCCGGCACCGGCCGGATCAATGCCGGTCTCGGCGCGGTGATGACGTTGCAAGGCGTCGGCGCCGCGCTCAGCCCGACTGTGGGCGGCATCGTTGCGCAACGCTTCGGCTATCCCGCCGCGTTCCTGGCGCTCGGCGCCATCGCTACCACGGCGCTGGCGCTGTGGCTTGCGGCGCGGCCAGTGATGGCGGCGCCAGGCGCGCGCCAAGCGGCCGCTCAATCCAAGCTCGCCGCTTAAGCGCGGCCGCCGCCGTCAATAGGACTTCGGCAGCCCGAGCACCCGCTCGGCGATGAAGCAGAGGATGAGCTGCGGCGATACCGGCGCGAGCTTCGGGATCATCATCTCCCGGAAATAGCGCTCGACGTGATATTCCTTGGCGTAGCCGAAGCCGCCATGGGTCGCGATCGCGGTCTGGCAGGCTTTGAAGCCGGCTTCGGCGGCGAGGAATTTCGCCGCATTGGCCGCCGGCGCGCATGGCATTTTCCGGTCGTATTGCCAGGCCGCTTTGAGCATCATGAGGTCGGCGGCTTCGAGTTCCATCCAGCATTGCGCCAACGGGTGCTGGATCGCCTGGTTCTGGCCGATCGGCCGGCCGAACACGACGCGCTGTTTGGCGTAGGCCGTGGCGCGGGCGAGCGCGGCGCGGCCGAGCCCGATCGCTTCGGCGGCGACCAGAATGCGCTCGGGGTTGAGGCCGTGCAGGATATATTCGAAGCCGCGGCCTTCCTCGCCGATGCGGTCCTCGGTCGGCACTTCCAGGCCGTCGATGAACAATTCGTTGGAGTCGACCGCCTTGCGGCCCATCTTTTCGATCTCGCGCACCGTGACGAAACGGCGGTCGAGCGCGGTGTAGAACAGGCTCAAGCCCTCGGTCGGCTTGCGGCCCTGCTCGATCGGCGCGGTGCGCGCGAGGATGAGCATCTTGTCGGCGACCTGCGCCGTGGAAATCCAGATCTTGGCGCCGTCGATGACGTATTTGTCGCCGCGGCGTTCGGCGCGGGTCTTGAGCCTGGCGGTTTCCAGTCCGGCATCGGCCTCGGTCACCGCGAAGCAGGCCTTCTCGCGCCCGGCGGCGACCGGCGGCAGCATGCGGCGCTTCTGCTCCTCGCTGCCATGGACCACGATCGGATTGAGCCCGAAGATGTTCATGTGCACCGCGGAGGCGCCCGACAGGCCGGCGCCCGACGCCGTAACGGTCTGCATCATGATCGCAGCCTCGGCCACGCCCAAGCCGGAGCCGCCGTGGCTTTGCGGAATGCAGATGCCGAGCCAGCCGTCGTCGGCCAGCGCGCGATAGAACTCGTGGGGAAAATGTCCGTCGGCGTCGCGGGCGAGCCAATAATCGTCGCCGAAGCGCGCGCAGATCTTCTCCACCGCGGCGCGCACCGACTGCTGCAGCTCTGTGAGGGCGAAGTCGATGGCGGGGCCCTTGCGCTCTAATCCTGCTGGTCGGTTCGCCGCGCCGGCTGCGGCTCCTGGGTCTGCCGCGCGGTCCGAGCCTGCGTTTCCACTTCATCGGCCTCGCTGATGAACTGTGCGGCTTCGGCGAGCAAGCTCTCAGCATTGGCGAATTGGCCTTGCTCGCGGGCTTTCAACGCCATCGCCAGCAAGGCCTCGGCGCGCTGCCGCAATTCTTCGGGTTCGCTCATGGCGGTTCTCCCAGGCAACCCCAGGCGCGGAGCCTATCGCGATTTATGCGCCGTGTCGCGCCGGCCTATTCGGCTGCCTGCATGTCCTCGGCGTCGATGAAGCCGCCGGCCTGGCGGCGCCACAGCGCGGCATA
>Ga0335078_10014143_pt1 | contig 11837 bp, 9 predicted proteins | sample Lox_Sample_32_FD_206711 | JGI IMG/M metagenome (GOLD analysis project Ga0335078, IMG submission 206711) | Soil microbial communities from Loxahatchee National Wildlife Refuge, Florida, United States - Lox_Sample_3.2 | ecosystem: Environmental > Terrestrial > Soil > Wetlands | place: USA: Florida... | reverse complement strand
GCACTTATAATCAGGGCCGGACCTCTAACGCCCTTGGGATTATTAGGAAACGGACTTCGATGGATCGATCAGCAAATGTGGCTGATTTGCGGGTTTTCGTAGCTGGCCTTGAGTTCGACGCGCAATTCGAAGCGGCACTTGCCCCGCTTACCTGTGCTGCCTTTCGAAAGCTGCTGCCTCTCAAAAGAAAAATGATCCACTGTCGGTGGAGCGGCGAGGGAGTTTGGATTCCTTTGGCTCCATGGCCGCTTCCTTGGTGTGCGGAAAATCCAAAGAGCCGTCCTCTCCCTGGGCAGGTGCTGCTCTATGCGGGCGGTCCAAGTGAACCTGAGTTTCTGATTCCTTACGGACAATGCGTATTCAACAGCAAATTTGGAGAGTTGTCCGGGAATCACTTTCTCACCATTGTGAGCCACATTGAATCGCTCGCCGAACTGGGAAGGAAACTACTTTGGGAGGGAGCGCAGGACTGTACGATTGAATTGCAATGCTAACCGCAAAGAGCTGTGTACAATCCCGATCTGCTCAGGAAAGGACAGGAGTCTCGTCCCGCACCGTAATAGGCTGCGATTCTCTGGGCGGAAGCAGGCGGGTCGAATTCAGAATGAAAGTCAGCTCGGATGCAACGTGGATGAATGCTGCCAGCAGCGGATTGAGATAACCGGCTGCGGCCAGACCGATGCCGATTGTATCGACGATCAGCGTGCCGTAGAAATTCTGCAGGATAATGCTGCGGCAGCTTTTGGCCACGCGAACGGTCTCAACGAACTTCATGAGGTCGTTGCCGATCAACACCACGTCCGCGCTCTCACGGGCGACATCGGTTCCCGCCCCCATGGCGACACCGACGGTAGCTTCGCTCAGCGCGGGAGCATCATTGATGCCGTCGCCGAGCATGGCCACCACCCGCCCTTCCCGAACCTGTTCCGCGATTTGCGCGGTTTTTTGCTCGGGAAGAAGATTGGCGTGAACATTGCGGATACCGAGTTCGCCGGCTACCGCCTCGGCAGTCCGCCGCGTATCCCCAGTGAGTAAGACGACATCGATCTTCATTTCCTGGAGGGCCTTCACTGCGGACGCGGAGCCAGGCCGCAACTGATCCGCCACGACCACCGATCCAATGTACTTTCCATTTCGTGCAACGAAGATCTCCGTGCCCTCAGCGGCGGAACGCTCGGGCAGCCTTAATCCCAATTCAGTGAAGAGCGGCCGATTGCCGGCAACGGTTTCTTCGCCCTCCACTTCAGCCCGCACTCCCCGTCCAATCCGGTATTCGAAATGAGTTGGTTGGGGTACAGGAATGCTTCGCTGCTCTGCGACACGAACGATGGCACGACCCAACGGGTGCTCCGAACTGCTTTCAGCACTGGCAGCCGCTTCAATCAGCGCACTCTCAGTAACGCCGGACGCAGGGTTGACTTCCGTGACCAGGGGCATGCCGAAGGTGAGGGTTCCCGTCTTGTCGAGGAAGACGGTATTGAGTTGTCCAAGCGCCTCAAGGTAGATTCCGCCCTTGATGATGGAGCCGTGACGGGCGGCTCGCCCAATGGCGCCAAGGATGGCAAGTGGTGTGCCGGCAGCAATGCCGCAGGCTCCGGCAACGATGATGACCGAGATCGTTGACCGGATATTGTGGGTGATGAGAAACGTGAGGACCGCAGCGCCAAGAGCGAAGTAGACCAGGTATCCGGCCAGTCGGTCGGCCATCTTCTGAATGGGCGCGCGCGAATGCTCGGCTTTCTCCACGGCTTCAATGATCTTGCCGAATGTGGTTTCCTTTCCGAGCCGGTCGGCGCGCACCTGGAGGCTACCTGCCTGATTGATGGTGCCCGCGAAAACTTCCTTGCCCGCGGCTTTCTCGCTCGGCATCGGCTCGCCGGTAATCGCCGCCTCTTCAACAAATGAGTGGCCGCTTACAACCTCGCCATCGACGGGGATCCGGCTGCCGGGACGAATGACAACGATTTCGCCGGGAAGGATGGTCTGCGTGGGCGCCTCGACAATTTGGCCGTTCCGCAGCACACTGGCCACTTGAGGCAGGAAATCTAACATGTCCTGAATGGCGCGCCGCCCTCGGCCGACCGTCAGCCCCTCCAGAATCTCGGCTCCCAGAACAAATGCAGTAATGACCAAAGCGGTGAAGAACTCGCCAATGGCCAGAGCGGAGACGAGCGCTATCGTCATCGACAGCTCCATCGTCATGCGCCGCTCGACAATGTTCTCGAAAGCCTCTTTGAAGATCGGGTAACCGCCGATCAGTGTTGCCGCCAGTCCGATCACGCTGACGCGATGGAATGGCTCCCACAGATGAAACCAGACCGCCGCCGCCGCCAATGCCACAAACAGAACACGAAGCACCTCGACCAACTCGAATGTGTGCTCATGGTCATGTCCGCGATTGTGGCCTTCGTGGTGCTGTTGTGGCGGGTGGACCGAATGTATCTCGTTTTCGTGAACGTGCGTCGCAGTTTCCTGAGTGGCGGCCATCGGATCTCCAGGTTTTTCAGTTGAAATAGCGTTTCACCACGGCGATCAAGTCGTCCGCCGCCGCTTGCTGCGCTGGGCGTGTCTTCTGCGCCGGGTCCAGTACGTGGAAACGCAGGTGGCCTTCAATTAACTCCGCCATCAACCCATTGAGAGCGCCGCGGCAGGATGCAACCAACTGCAGAATCTCCTCGCACTCACCCTCGCCTTCAAGGGCACGTTCGATGGCCTCCACCTGACCCCTGATGCGTCGGACGCGCGAGAGCGTCTTCGTCTTGTTTTTCGAAATATGTGACAATTCGTTCTCCTTGCTAAGTAATATACTCCCCTATACTATATGAAATGCAAGTGAGGAGCGAAACCATGCTCGAGACCAAACGCCTCGTGATTGGCCAGATGATTGTGTGCCACGGCTGCTGCTGTGGGGCGACACAGAAAGACCGCCCAGAGGTGCCGGTCGAGTGGCTGAAAGACGAGTGGCGGAAGCGTGGCCTCTTAAAGCGGTTTCAGCTCACAGTGAGTGGCTGCGTCGGCCCGTGCGACGTTCCAAACGTCGTGGTGGTGAATTCAGAGGCGGGTTCCCAGTGGCTGGGTAGAATCACCCATTTCGACCAATATCGTTCGCTGATTGAGTGGGCGGTGCGCTCCGTTGATACTGGACATCTGCTGGAGTTGCCGCGCGAATTCAACGACCATCGGATCGAACCCTGGCGCTAAGTCTCAGTGCTCCCTCTTGATGGTTCAAACCGAGGGTTTGGACGTCGCGTTACTACTTGGCGGGGATACACGCCGCACATGTGCCGTAAACGTAAAATTCGTGTCCGGATGCGCGAAAACCTCTGGGTAATCTTGGCCTGCTCTGGGCAACACACCCTTCCAGGTCATACAGCTTCCCGCAGTCGTTGCATTGAAAATGGTGATGATGTTCTTTGCCGGCCAATTCGTAGTGCGTCGCGTCGCCAGGTACTTCGACCGGCTGCAGCCATCCTTCCTCAACCAGCGTCTGGATGTTTCGGTACACCGTGGCGATCCCAAGGCCAGGGTGGTGTTGCTGTGCCGACCGGAGAACTTCTTCAGGGGACAGCGGTCGATCGGCTTCTGCAAAAGCTTCTCGAATGGCGGTCTTTTGTCTGGTGTTTCGAATGTCCCTGATGCTCAATCGAACCTCCTCTGTGCCGATTAGCGCCTTTCAGGAGCCAGAATTCTGCACTTAACCACCACCCGAAATGGAGCGTCATCGGATGCGCTGATTGTTGTCATGATAATGATATACCATTATCATTAGGACGACCTCAGTCACCTCCTTGATTCCGGCACACCACTACTGGGTCAATCGGCTCAATCCGTGGTTCGTCCATTTCGGCAATGGCTTTGGAGTCCGCTGGTACGGGCTCGCATACCTCGCGGGCCTCCTGTTCGCCGGGTGGATTCTTGCGCGCTGGGCTCGCAGAGGGAAACTGCCGATTCCCGAGACGGAAGTCGCCAGCTTCATCCTCTATGCTGCGCTGGGCGTGATGATTGGTGGCCGATTGGGCTATTGCCTCCTGTACAACCTGCACGAGGTCGCACATCGCCCCCTTGAGATTCTGGAGGTCTGGCATGGCGGAATGGCAAGCCACGGCGGAATGGCCGGGCTGATCGTTGCCGTCTGGTTCTTCGCGCGCCGCCGGGGTCTGAATACGCTCTCGCTGCTGGATGCAGCGGCGGCAACCGGGCCGCTCGGCATCGCCTTGGGCCGCATTGCAAATTTTGTGAATGGAGAACTGTGGGGCAGACCAACTCGTGTCCCCTGGGCGGTCGTTTTCCCTGATGCGCCTCTGGTGGACGGCCTTCAGGTGCCGCGTCATCCCAGCCAGCTCTATGCCGCCGGGATCGAAGGGATGCTGACCTTCCTTGTGGGCCTCGTGGTGTACGGCAAATCCTCCCGGCCCGGACTTACCACGGCAACTGTGCTGACGGTCTACGGTGCAGGACGCTTCATCGACGAATTCTGGAGGCAGCCGGATCTGGGCCAACCCGTCTACTGGCGATGGATGAGCAAGGGGCAGCTCTTGACGATCCCGGTGATTGTTGCCGGGCTCTCGTGGCTTCTTTGGTACAGAGTACAAGCGGTCGGTGTGGGCAAAAAAGCGAGCGTGGCCAGATGCGACTGAGGCTTATTGCCGTATGCAACGACAACAGCCAGGTCAATGACGACCTTTGGAAGAATCATGGAGTCACAGGATGAACCCTCTGGTTCTCACCTCGATGGCGGCCGTTTCAACCTCTGTTGGCGGCTATTGTGCCGTCCTGCTGCAGCGGAGAGTTCATCTGCTCATGTCATTCGGCACGGGAGTGCTCGTTGGCGCTGCCCTGCTGGATCTTTTCCCCTCCGCACTGTCCGCCGCGGAAAGCTCAGGTTCATCGAAGACTCTGGTTTTTCCCATCGCGGCCTTCGGTGGCCTGCTCATCTTCTGCATCGGCGAGGCAGCGTCCCGTTATCGAGCAAACAAGGTCGGGAATCGTGCGGCCGGAAGAGTCAGTGCCTCTTTCCTCATTGTGCACAGCACTCTCGATGGAACGGCTATCTTCGCTGCGTCCACAATATCGCTTCAATTGGGGCTGATTGTGGGGCTCGGAGTTGTGGCGCATGACATATGCGACGGATTGAACACGATACTGCTGGCCACCTGCGCAGAGAAACCCGGATGGACCGACTACGGATTTCTGGCGCTCGATGCCGTGGCGCCCATCGCCGGCGGCCTCATCGCAGCTCATCTCTTCCGGGTCTCCAATGTGCTGGTCATGGTTTTTCTCAGCCTTGCAGCAGGGTCCTTTCTCTTTACCGCGTTCTTCAGTCTGCTTCCAGACGCCTGGCGACGCGCAAGCCGCAGTCTGGTGCTATCCCTTGGAGTCCTCGGCTTTTTGCTGATGCTGTGTCTCACAAGGCTTGTCGGCATGCTCGGGTAGAAAAGGTCCCTGCGCCGGTGGTTGACCGTTGGCCACGCAATTGGATAACATCTTATTTACAGTTGCGGCCTTTCCGTCCGTTTTTTTCTTCCCTAAAGCCCAGAATCGAATGTTCGAGTCGCGATCCAAGCCGAGCTCCAGGCTCTTCCGAGAAAAGCTTCTCGGAATTGTTTGTTTGCTGCTGATCGCTTTCTGCGCGACAGTACAAGTCGTTCACACTCACGGCTTTAGCACGGAACCGCATCCGGATTGCGCTCTTTGCATGGTCGCACTCGCGGGCGTTGCCCCCATCGCCCCCTTCGTACTGCCTGCCCCTCAGGAACAAACTGCCGAAATTCAAACGTTCCGAGCGGAAGATCCTCGCGAATCCTTTGTCTTCTCCTACTATTGCCGCCCTCCGCCTTTCTCCTGCTAGAGCATCGTTCCTATCTTCATCCCGATCGTCGTGTCGCCCCGTGCCATCATGCGGTCGATGCATCGGCGCATATTCACAAGCTGATTTGAAGTAGATCGGTGCTCCCGAAAAATGCCCCGAGGACCCGCGCGGCTCGTCGCGCGGATTGCTTTCCGCGTTTTTCATCCGATGTTCAGGAGGTTTTGAAATGTCGATTGATCGTGGCGCAATACGACTCGTTTTTCCCCTGCTTGCTTTGATTTTTGTGCTGCCATTCGCTGCGCTTTCCGCGAAGGCGCAAAGCGGTAATGCTGGAACCATTCGCGGCACAGTGACAGATCCATCGGGCGCCGTCATTCCCAACGCAACTGTCCATCTCGCCAACCCCGTAAGCGAATTTGAACAGACCACGACCACCGACTCCACTGGCCAGTTCAGCTTCCCGAACGTTCCTTTTAACCCTTACACATTAAGTGTCTCCGCCAAAGGCTTTGCCATCCTGAGACAAAATGTAGAGATTCGCTCTGCCGTCGGAATCAACGCCAAGCTAGTTCTGCAGATTTCTGGGGGCAGTCAGACGGTCACGGTCGCTTCCCAGGGCGACCTGATTGAAGACGACCCCACATTTCACGTCGACGTGGACCGCGACCTGTTCCAAAAGGTACCGCTCGAAAGCGCATCTTCGACTCTGAGTTCGCTGGTTACCCTTACCACTCCCGGCGTAGCCGCCGACTCCAATGGCCTCTTCCACGGCCTCGGCGATCACGCCTCCAACTCCTTCTCGGTCGATGGCCAATCCATTACCGATCAGCAGAGCAAAGTCTTCTCCAACCAGCTCCCCGCCAATGCCGTAGAATCCCTTGAAGTTATCTCCGGCGCGCCTCCGGCCGAGTATGGCGACAAAACCAGTCTCATCATCGTTGCCACTACGCGCTCCGGTCAGGGAATCACCAAGCCCACCGGTGACGCTTACGCTTCCTACGGTTCGTTCGGGTCTGCGAATGGCGGCTTCGATCTCTCCTACGGCGGTAAGAGCTGGGGAAACTTCATTGAGGGCGACGGATTGAACACGGGACGCTTCCTCGATCCGCCCGAGTTTACCGTCTTTCACGACAAGGGCAACGAGGAGAATATCTTCGATCGAATCGACCGCACCTTCACCTCGACCGATTCGATCCACTTGGATCTGAACTATAGCCGCTCCTGGTTCCAGACGCCGAACAGCTATGACAACCTGAATGTGCAGAACATAACTGCCGGTGGGGCAACTGCCAATCCGACTTTTGACAACGTTGGCAACGCCGACCAGCGCTCCAAGATCAACACCTTTAACATTTCACCCACGTACACGCGCGTGACCAGCCCCAACTCTGCGCTTAACTTCGGCGCCTGGGTCAGAAAAGACCTGTATTACTACTATCCGAGCGGCAACCCGCTGGCCGACGAAGGCGCGCCCAACGAGCAGACCTCTTCGATCTCCCAGAACCGCACGCTCATGAACGTCGCAGTGCACTCCGACTGGTCGTATGTGAAGGGCGTCAACAATGTCAAGATCGGCGTTCAATACGGGCAAACGTTCCTTCGGGAACATGACAGCCTGGGGATCGCCAATCCGACGTATAACTCGCCCTGCGTGGATGTGAACGGTAGTCCCCTGCCGGGCTATTCGGATCCCTCGCAATGCGACGGGGTAACCTCTTTCTCCAATGACCCATCGGCTGGCGGAAACTACCAGTCGATTCTGGAGCCCTATGACCTTACACGTGGCGGAGCGGAGTATGCATGGTTCGGCCACACCGATGTGAAACAACTTTCGACCTACGTTGAAGACGTAATCAAGGCCGGCAACTGGACCCTGAACCTTGGTCTTCGCGGCGACGTATATAACGGCCTGGCGGACAAGGGCGAAGTGGAGCCCCGGCCGGGCATCGCCTACCACGTGAAACGAACCAACACCGTGCTCGCCGTTTCCTATGCTCGCACGCTGGAGACGCCGTTCAACGAGAACCTGGTGCTCTCGAGCGAGGGATGTGGTGACGCGGTGCTCAACCCGCTGCTGTCCTGCAATCTCGGAGTTCTGAGACCGGGCTGGCGCAACGATTTCCATGCCAGCTTCGAACAAGCCCTCGGCAAGAAGCTGCTGGTCGGTGGTGAGTACATGTGGAAGTACACGCATGGCGCTCACGACTTCAGCGTGCTGGGAAATACGCCCATCACCTTCCCCGTCGACTGGCATAACTCCAAGATCCCCGGGTACGCCATTCACGCGGAGGTACCGGAGATGCATGGATTCACCGCTTACACCGTGATTTCGTCGGTGGCGGCGCGGTTCTACCCGCCTCAGATCGGTGGAGCCGGCTCTAACACGGGCGTCTCTCAGGGAACCCTTTATCCCTTCCGCATCGACCACGATGAGAAGTTCAACCAGACCACGCACGTTCAATACACCGTGTCGCATGACGGGCACTGGGTGAATGGACTGTGGAGCGGCTTCAACTGGCGGTTCGATTCGGGCCTCGTGGCCGGCGCGGTTCCTTGCTACAACGCCACCAGCGACCCGAACAGCCCTTGCGGAACTTTCACTACACCTGCCGGCCTGCCGGGAGTCGACCTGAGCGGCCTTACCTATGACGAACAGTTTGAAATGGGTTTGAGCTGCGACGGAGTGAAGGCCACGCCCTACTTTGGCTTCTCCTCCTGCGACAACGCGGGATACAAGTCCAACCTGGTGCAGATTCCTGCGCCTAACACTGAGAACGACGACCACAATCCTCCGCGCATCGCGCCGCGCAACCTGTTCGACGTCACGCTCGGCAAAAACAACATCTTCCACACCGAAAAGTACAAGACGGACCTCGACTTTACCGCCATCAACGTGACCAACAAGTACGCGCTTTACAACTTCCTGTCCACGTTCAGCGGCACGCACTACGTCACCCCGCGCGCACTGACAGCAAAAATCACTTTGAACTTTTGATTGGACATGCAATCCCTGAGGGCCAGATTGGGGCGATTTTATTGGGAATCTCCCCAACTGGCCAATCCGGAGGTTCCATGCGCGTTATCACCTTTCCTCGAAGCAGCAAGCGGCGGCTCCGTCAGATAAGGTGGACTTGGCGCGAACGGACGAGCATTGCTCTACCCTGCTTGTTCCTGCTTGCGCTCTGCACCCTTTATATGCGCTGGGAACTTAGCGATGAACGCCCGTTCAGTGGTGGCGCGATGACGACCGTAAGGTCGAATGCTAAAGTGAAGATGAGCTCAAGGGCGCTTTTCATCCGTTCGCGCGATCCAGCGCGAAGAGTCCATGTTGAGTCGGTGACCTCAAATGCGAAAAGATGCGTTCTCGCTCTCCGTAGTTTGCTTGTTCCTGTCTCTACCCGTTTTCGGGCAAAGAATTGAAAACAAGAATACGAACCAGTCGTCCGGAACCGCCGAGACTAAAAACGATACCGTTGCCATCCTGGAAGTGGGAACGGTAACCACTTGGAACATCAGTGGGGGCGCTGCAACATTTGCTCCGAACCTCGCGGCGGAGTGCACGCCCATTGAAAACTGGCTCGAACTGGAGGCAGGCGTCTCTCCCTTCTACACCCGGAACTCCACAGAGTGGGACACAGACCTGCTCTTCAAGAAGCCGTGGACGATCTCTGGCAAGGCTGAGTTTATGATCGGCGTCGGCCCCGAATGGGTTCATCTCAGAAACATTGGAAAAGTGACAAACTCCATTTCAGGGGAGGTGGCGGGAGACTTCATGTTCTGGCCCACCGGCAAACACCATCTCGGCTGGTTCCTCGAACCGGCTTACGACTACAGCTATGCTGGCGGCCACCAGCAATCCATCGGTATGAGCAGCGGTCTCCTCATCGGAATTCCGTGATCGCTGCGGAGTATGAGCAAATGGCCTGCGGCGGCCTGATGAAGCCCAATCGAACCTGCTATACCTGCCTCAATTGCGGTCAAACCAGCGGTTGCTCGTGAATGCCTGGATGGAAACGGATCGCGATGAGATTAGGCCATGAGATCAGGGCGAAATACCAATACTGGAAACGCGCCTCGGCCTGCTGGCGACAGTCGAATCCCGAATTGCCACAGATCGTTGAACACTGGGCGACATCTCGACACCGATCCGGCTGCCTCAACTGAGCACGGACCGATGTGCGCGCAATCACAGAAAAGCGAGTCCGGCCACACCGATACTCCATAATGGAGAGGTATGTGAAGCGGACGAAAGCCTGGCTCGCGCTTTTGCTGTTGCTGCACGCCGTCGTGCATCCCTTCCTGCATGATGTGCCGCTGCGAGCCAGTGCGTACGGCGCTCCAACGTTTTCGGCCCCAGCCGCTGCCAAAGACCTTCCGGCGCATGATTGCCCTCTCTGTCGCGCGGCGAAAAGTGCCGCTCCAGCAGCAGCGCCTACCGTATCCCACCATTCAGATGTTTCACTGCAGGTAGTCCCCCAGTCGCCAGTCAAGGTCTTGAGAGTCCTTCAACTCCGGCTCTCTCCCAGAGCCCCTCCAGCCATTTAGGTCGCCTCCCAGCCCAAAGCATTCGCAAGCCGAGAGCCCGTTGCCCGGACGGACGCTGCGGCTTCATCGCCGTCCGGCAAATCATGCCGGACAGGGAATCCACATTGAGTTCCATGGAAAGGTGAAAAGGAGACATCAGTGAAGCGACATATTGCAATACTGCTGTTTGCATTTGGTTCGGTAAATGTACTTGCGCAGTCGGTCGGCATCGCCGGAACTGTGCGTGGGGCAGTTGCCGATCCGACCGGAGCAGCGGTTGTTTCGGCGACGGTGACGCTCGAGAACGAGTTTACCCACTACAAGCGGGTCAAGCTCACGGATGAGTCGGGCAAGTTTGTGTTTACGAACATACCGCCTGCGCCTTACCACTTGCTTGTTTCCGCAGCGGGATTTCAGCTGTCGCACACGGACGTCGACGTGAGCTCAACGGTTCCCATCGACACGAAAATTGTGCTCACGGTCGCCGCGCATCAAGAAACCGTGAGCGTTAGGGCCGAAGCTGCGATGGAACTCACCCCCGTTGCGCATGCGAGCGTTGACGAAGAAGTCTTCGACAAGCTACCCACGACCACGATTGCCTCCGGCCTCAGCGACATTGTGACGCAAACGACCCCCGGAGTGGTGGCCGATTCGAACGGATTCTTTCACCCGCTCGGAGATCATGCCCAGATGTCCTTCTCGGTGGATAACGAGCCCATCACGGACCAGCAAGGATACATCTTCTCCACGCAATTGCCGCCCAACGCGATCCAAGCGTTGAGTACGATTTTCGGCGCTACTCCAGCCGAGTACGGCGACAAAACCAGCCTCGTGATCACTGCCATCACCCGCTCAGGTCTTGGGCAGAGCCAGTCGCATGGAGATTTTTCCGCGGAGTACGGTTCATTCGGCACTGTCGGACAGAGCGCAAGCGCCGGATTTGGAAATGACAAGTTCGGCAACTTTACCGCCCTGAACTGGACGCGTTCGGGGCGTTTCCTCGATCCTCCCGAATATCAGACCATTCACGACATCGGCAACAACGAGAACGTCTTCAACCGTCTGGATTATCAGCCCCGGCCGGCCGATGCTCTGCACCTGAATCTCTTCCTTGCGCGTTCCTGGTTCCAGATTCCCAGCACCTACGACCAGCTTCCCCAACCGTACAATTCGGTGCCTTCCCCGCAGGACCAGCGCCAGCAGGTTCGCGCCATCAATATCGCGCCCGGCTGGGTTCATACCGTGAATCCGGCAATGCTCGTGACGATCAATCCGTATTATCGTCAAAACCTGGTTGCCTATTATCCAAGCGCGAATGAGTTTTCGGATCAGCCGGTAACATTAGCCCAGCACCGCCATCTGACCAACTTCGGTATCAACGCTGATATCGCGTATTCGAAGGGAAGGCACAACGCAAAGGCGGGAGTTCAAATCAACCAGACGAACTTGCTGGAGGATTTCACACTGGGCGTGACCGACTGGACTTACAACGCGGTTTGCCTCG